>Ga0187881_10001619_pt1 | contig 23259 bp, 16 predicted proteins | sample June2016WEW_19_1_2_FD_133017 | JGI IMG/M metagenome (GOLD analysis project Ga0187881, IMG submission 133017) | Peatland microbial communities from SPRUCE experiment site at the Marcell Experimental Forest, Minnesota, USA - June2016WEW_19_100 | ecosystem: Environmental > Terrestrial > Soil >... | reverse complement strand
TGGAGGGTGATATGAAACATCATCGCGTGAGAATGGCCGGAATTACGGTTGTCGTCGTCTTCCTTCTTCTTGGTTCGATGTCGTTTGCGCAGAAATCGTTCACCATCGAGCAGATCCTGAGCTATTCCTTTCCGTCCGACCTGGTGTCGGCAAAAAAGGCGGATCGTATCGCATGGTGTGAAGTTGAGAAGGGTCTGCGCAATGTGTACACCGCGGTGGCTCCAGGCTTCAAGCCGGTGCGGCTGACCGATTTCATGCAGGACGATGGCAAGGAACTTTCTGAGCTGAAGATCTCTGATGACGGTTCCGTTGTCGTATTCGTGCGCGGCCAGGGTCCCAACCGCGAGGGCTGGATCGCGAACCCTTCCAGCGAGCCTGAAGGCGGGCACCAGGAAATCTGGGCGGTCAACACGAGGAAGGGCAAGCCCGTGAAGATTGCGGAAGCAAACGGCCCGGTCCTTTCCCCCAATGGAAAGTGGGTGGTCTACATCCGCGATGGTCAGATCTTTGAGGCGCCCGTGAATGTCATGGGAAAATCGGGTGGGTCTACCGCCAATGAACCATTGATCAAAGCCTGGGGGCGCAACGGCGATCCGAAATGGTCACCCGACTCCAGGAAGATCGCGTTCGTGACCACTCGGCCGGATCACAGTCTCATTGCAATTTACGATCATGAGAAGCGGCAGCTCACGTACCTGTCACCTTCGACGGATCGGGATACCAGCCCTGCCTGGTCGCCCGATGGAAAGAAGATCGCATTCATTCGCAGGCCCGGCGCGACTTTCGCACAGATCGTCGCCGAGGCCCAACAGCAGGCGGCACAGGGCAGAGGTGTAGGTGCGCCTCCGGGCGGCGGCGCTGGGCGTGGCGCCCAAGCTGCCGCGGCACAAACCCAGTCCTCCCAGAGCGTACAAAGAGTGGCATCCGGCCCCGGTTTTCAGCGGGCAACGTTCCCGGGCGGCTACACGCTTTCGATCTGGGTAGGTGACGTAGCCTCCGCGGAAGCTCACGAGGTCTGGCATCCTTCGGCGAGTGATCCTTCATTTGCTCCGACCAACACTATCGACTGGGAAGGGAACAGCCTGCTATTCCAGCTCGAACGTAACAACTGGCGGCATTACTTTTCGCTCCCTGTATCAGGCGGAGAGAACGCGGTCCCCATCGACCTCACGCCCGGTGAAGGCGAGGCCGAGTGGATCGCCCCGTCCAGTGATGGGGCCGTGCTTTACTACAGTACAAATGTCGGCGACATCGATCGGCGTCATCTTTGGAAATCGCCCATGGCCGGCGGCGCAGCTGTCCAGATCACCCAGGGAACGTTGTTTTCGGGGATCGAGACCACGCCGGCGGTGCTGGCCTCCGGCGACAAGGTTGCATGCTTCTATGCCGATTTTAAACACCCGATGAGCGTCGCGATTGCGCCCGCCGGCGGCGGCGCGGCGAAAATCATATCGCGCCCGTTGCCTGCCGATTTTCCGTTGGATGCCCAGGTTGTTCCTGACCAAGTTCTTCTTACGGCGGAAGACGGCCTGAAATTCCACAATCAGGTATTTGTGCCGAAAGACATCAAACCCGGAGAGCGCCGGCCGGCGATTATCTTCACGCATGGCGGTCCTGGACGCCAGATGCTGCTCGGCTACCACTACATGTTCTTCTACCATATGGCCTATGCGATGAATCAGTATTTCGCAAACAAGGGATATGTGGTGATGTCCGTGAACTACCGCTCCGGCATCGGCTACGGCAGGGATTTTCGAACGGCGCCCAACTCCGGCCGCAACGGTTCCGCCGAATATCAGGATCTGGTCGCCGCAGGCCGCTACCTGCAGTCGCGGCCCGATGTCGACCCCAAACACATCGGGTTGTACGGCCTGTCCTATGGCGGACTCATGACCGCGATGGGTCTCTCCCGAAACTCCGATATGTTCGCCGCCGGCGTCGACATTGCGGGCGTGCACTTGTGGGGCAACTCGTTGGACCTGGAAAACACGGCCTTCAAGGCGTCAGCAATCGCGACGATCGATAGATGGACATCCCCCGTCATGCTGGTTCAGGGAGACGACGACCGCAACGTTGATTTCGGGCAGTCTGTGGGTCTCGTCAATCTGTTGCGAGCGCGAAACGTACACTTCGAGTTGACGGTCTTCCCTGACGAGGTGCACGACTTCCTGATTTTCCAGCAGTGGCTGAAGACATTTAATGCAGCCGATGACTTCTTCAACCGGTACTTGAGAAAGTAGGACCAGCAAGCGTTCATTCAGCCCTGAATAACAGATTTGTTGCCGGTATAATTTTCGCATGAATGTGCGGGCGTGGTTGCGCGGGAATAGTTGTTCGTTACTGTTTCCTTTCAGTTTTCTGTCAATTGCAGGACCGCTGTGTGCTGCCCAGACCCAGCCGGCAGGCGCTCATGCCAAGATCGTGCCGTCAGTACGCGCTTTACGGCTGACCTCGCCGATCGATCTCGACGGCCGGCTGCTCGAGCCGGATTGGAATTCGGCGCAACCTGCAACTGGCTTCAAGCAGTACGACCCGGACGAGGGCAAGCCTGAAACCGAAAAAACGGAAATTCGAGTGCTTTACGATGACCAGGCCCTCTACATCGGCGCTCGCATGTACGATCGCGAAGCCAAGAAGATCAGGAAAGGTCTTTCACGCCGCGACGACTCCGATATCAATGCCGACTGGATCTCCATTTATCTTGATCCGCGTCACGACCACTTGACGGGCGCGCATTTCCAGGTCACTTCCGCGGGCTCATTGAGCGACTCCGTCATTTACAACGACACATGGGAAGATTCCTCGTGGGATGCGGTTTGGGATGCGAAGGTCACAGCCGACGATCAGGGATGGGTGGCGGAAATACGCATCCCTTTCTCGCAGCTGCGATTTTCAGCCGGCGACCACCAGATTTGGGGATTGAACATCCAGCGATTCATCCAGCGCAAAAACGAAACCGACTGGTGGGAACTGGTGCCAAAGAAGGAAAGCGGCCTGGCGTCTCGCATGGGCCATCTGGAAGGCCTGGATGAGATCCCCTCGCACCACCACCTTGACCTGCTTCCCTATGTGACGGGGCGCGCCGAGTATATCCAGCCTTCTCCCGGTGATCCCTTCAATTCCGGCAGCCGCTATTTCGGCAACGCCGGCCTCGACATCAAGTGGGGCCTCACCAGCAACCTGACGCTGGATGGCACCATAAACCCTGATTTCGGCCAGGTTGAGGTGGATCCTGCCGTCGTGAACCTGACGGCGTTCGAGACTTACTATGATGAGAAAAGGCCTTTTTTCCTCGAAGGCGCCAATATCTTCGGAAATTTTGGCCACAGCGGCTCAAACAGTTTCTTCGGTTTCAATCGCCCATCACCAAATCTATTCTACTCACGGCGCATCGGCCGTGCTCCCCAAGGCAGCGCCGGCGGCGATTTTGTTGACGAGCCTCGTTCAACCACCATCCTGGGAGCGTCGAAACTGACCGGTAAGACGGCGAGTGGATGGAGCATCGGCGTCCTCGACGCCGTGACCGCGAGCGAGTTTGCCAGCGTCGACACAGGTGGAGTCCGCAGTGAGGTCGAGGTGGAGCCTCCGACGAACTATCTGGTCGGACGACTCAAGCGCGACCTGGGCCAGCATGCAAGCGTCGGGGTTCTGTTTACGAGTGTTGAACGCGATCTGCATACGCCCTCGCTAAGCGATCTGCTCGACAAACGCGCCTACACTTTCGGCGCCGATGGACATTTGTTGTTCGGTCCGAAACACGACTGGGCGATCGTCGGATCGCTGGTGGGAAGCTGGCTCCAGGGATCTCCGACGGCAATGCTCGGGTTCCAGACCGACTCGGCTCATTACTTTCAGCGGCCGGATGCGACCCAGGTGCATCTCAATCCTAATGCCACCACTCTCGGGGGCTGGAATGGACAACTTGACCTAAACAAAAACAGTGGCGACGTGACGGTAAACGCGGCGCTCTGGGCCGTCAGCCCGGGCTTCGAGAGTAATGACATAGGATATATGACCATGGCCGATCGGGCCGGAGCTCACGGCGCGCTGGTGTGGAGAAAGCAGAATCCAGATCGCTGGACTCGAAGCCGGACCCTTGTAGTCGCGAATTGGTGGACCTGGAATTTCAAGCGTGAGGTTCAGGGTGAAGGATACTTCATGGAAGCACAGGCCACGCTGCTCAACTACTGGAATGTGAACGCCGTGCTTCATTTTTTGCGGCCGGCCTTCGACGATCGCCTGACGCGCGGTGGTCCGTCGGTTCGCCGGCCCGGCGAGCAGGACTACAGCTTGGGAATCCAAAGCGACTCGCGCAAGCGCATCAGCTTTGGCGTAAATGGGAACTACGGCAGGCCAGACGTAGGCGGTTTCAGCTCCGACTATGCTGTGTCGGTCGCCATCAAGCCTTCCTCTTCGCTGACCCTTTCCACCGGTCCGGAAATATCCCTAAACCATACGATCGCGCAGTATGTCACAACCACGCCCGACCCCCTCGCAGTTTCGACGTTCGGCAACCGCTACGTATTTGCAGATCTCAGTGAGCCCCAGGTATCGATGACCACGCGAATAAACTATGTTTTTACGCCGAAGGTCTCGCTGCAGATGTACATCCAACCCTTGCTCACAACCGGCCAATACGGTAATTTCAATGAACTGGCGCGCCCGCGCTCATTCGATTTTCTCCGATACGGCACCGACGCGAGCACTTTGGCTTACGACGCAGGCCGGCAAATTTATACTGTCGATCCCGACGGTCCCGGGCCGGCGGCGCCTTTCTCGTTCGCAAATCCCAACTTCAACTTCAAGTCCCTGAGGGTCAATGCAGTTTTTCGCTGGGAGTGGCGCCTGGGCTCTACACTCTTTCTCGTTTGGACACAGGAGCGGCAGGACAATTCTCACCCCGGCGACTTCACGCTCGGACGCGACGTCTCATCTTTGTTCCAGGCGCACGCCGACAACGTCTTCGCCGTGAAGATAGCCTACTGGCTGACGCGCTGATTCGTAAGCCAGGAGATGTCGCGGAATGGCGTGCAAAATGATTTCATAGGCAGCGTCGCAGATGATATCCCATAACAAAAATCACTTCGGGCGTGCGACAAGTTCAGGGGATCTCTTAAAAGAATGGTCTCTTAGGCCTGAAGGGCCGGCAGTTAGTAGGCCCGGCCGTGAGGCCGGGATTCGATACAGGATGAAATATCGAGCGCCGAAGGCGCGGCACTATTGAATGCTCGGTGCCGCGCCCTCGGCGCTCCATCTGCCTGCAATCCCCATCCCGGCCTTACGGCCGGGCCTATTCATTGCCGGCCCTTCGGGCCTGAATGACAACACGACCAAATCGCAAGCTACCAAGAGTTGCTCCCCGGTTCGGACGAGAATACTGAATTCAGATAACTCGCGAAAAGCTGGTATGCACAAGAATATATGACGTCCTGTGTAATCGCCTCTATACGAGTGCTATTTGAGACATCCCCCTCATTGCCCATCGTTCCAAGAAAATAAACATGTCGACGGGTGCAAGGTCCCGGGCTTTCATGGAGCCCAGTGCGGTAACAAATAGGCGTAGATTACCGTCACGAGCCCGATGATGCCCGCGAGGATAACGCTGTGCCTCAAGGTGAACCGGAACAGCCTGGGCTCTTCCTCCGGCCGCATGCCGGTGGCCGCCGCCGCGACCGCGATGCTCTGCAAGCTGATCATTTTCCCCATGACTCCTCCGCTCGAGTTGGCGGCAGCCATGAGAATGGGATTGAGACCGAGTCTCCCGGCAGTGACCACCTGGAGGTTGCCGAAAAGCGCGTTCGCGGACGTGTCGGAACCGGTAAGAAATACTCCCAACCACCCAAGCAGGGCACTGAAAAAGGGAAACATGACTCCTGTAGCCGCAAAGGCAAGTCCTAATGTCGCTGTCGCGCCTGAATAATTCATGAGAAAGGCCAAGGCCAGAACCGAGACAATCGTCAGGCTGGGCAAAGCCAGTTGGCGGGCCGTCTGCCACAGCACCCCGCAAAACCTTTGCAAGGACAAGCGCAACAACAGAGACGAAAGCAGGGCTGCCACGAGACACGCCGTTCCGGAAGCCGACAGCCAGTTGAAATTGAAGGTGGCAGCATAAGGGATGGCCGCAGGCACCGCAGGAGGGACACGCAGGATCAGATTGTGAAGCCCGGGCCAGGGGAAGATCAGATTCACCGAATTCAGCAGGCCTTGAAACGGCCCCCAACCCCAGAACAGGACACAAAGCACCAGCAGCAGATAGGGCGCCCAGGCACGGATCATCTCTTGCTTCGAATATGTCTGGGATTGTGCAGCTGCGGCGCCATCTTCCGCGAGGTGAAAGCGGTCCTTGGGTTTCCATAGCGCAAAGAGGATGACCAGGGAGCTGATGGCGCCGAGTGAGCTGAGGATGTCGGTCAATTGAGGGCCCACCAGGTTTGAGACCAGAAGCTGGATCGTTGCGAATGAAACCCCGCAAAGCGCGACCGCAGGAAGGACGGGCCTCAGGTTGCGCCAGCCCGCCATGACTGCGATCAGGTATGCAGGAATCAGCAAGGAAACCGGAGCGCAAATCCTCCCCACGCCGGCGCTCAGCCGGCCCGCCGACAGACCGGTCACTCCCGCCAGGGTGAGGATTGGGATTCCGATCGAACCGAATGCGACGGGCGCCGTGTTCGCCAGAAGACAGATGGCGGCGGCATAAAATGGAGGGAATCCCAGGCCGACCAGCATCGCCGCGGATACAGCGACCGGGGTTCCGAATCCTGCGGCGCCCTCCACGAACGCGCCGAACGCGAACGCGATAAGCAGAGCTTGAAGCCGCCGGTCATCGGTCAAAGCAGCGACCGAACTTCGAACCTTGTCGAATTGTCCCGTCTCCACGGTGATGCGATAGAGCAGAATCGCATTGAAGACCACCCAGCCAATCGGGAACAGCCCAAATGCCGCGCCGTAGACAGTGGCGCTTACCAGGAGCCCGATCGGCATATGATATGCGAAGAGAGATACCAGCGCCGCCGTGCCCAAGCCCGCCAGCCCGGCCAGCCACGCCGGTTTGCGCCTCAGTCCCAGAAGATACAGCAATGATCCTACCGGCAGTGCGGCGATGAGGGCCGACATTGCGAGACTTCCCGCGATCGGAGTATAGGTTTGTTGCCAATCGGTCATGCGATCCGTCCGTGATTCTAGGACAACCTGTTCCGATAGAAACATCCGTCTTTCATAATTGTGGAAAGGGCTGGCCCTCCGTCAGCAAACAGACTGACATCCTCGTAGGGATTGCCGTCGATCACAAGCAGGTCCGCGAATGCGCCTGCGACCAGCTCGCCGAGCTGCCTCTCGCGCCTGAGGATACGTGCATTCACGATGGTCGCGGATCGAATGATCTCTTGTGGACTCATCGCTTCGCGCCGGATCAGGAATTCGCGGCACTGGTCGTTCTGCAGCTGGCCGAGGAGGTCGCTCCCGAAACCGATCGGCACCCCGGCGGCGCGCGCCAGCTCGAGCGAACGAAGACCGGCGTTGAGAACCGTCTCGTTCTTGGCGAGGCTATAGTCCGTAAGACCATAGTCCCTGCCGCGCCGGCGCAGAGACTCGTATGCCACCAGGGTAGGCACGAGAAACGCGCCGCGTCCCGCCATGAGGGTTGCCGCTTCCGCATCGATCAGGTTGCCATGCTCGATCGTGCGCACCCCCGCGCCGACGGCATGCTTGATGGCCGCCGCCGTATAAGCATGCGCCGCTACATATGTGCCCCACCGCGCCGCTTCCTGGCAGGCAGCTTCTATTTCATCCGTCCGATATTGCACGCTCTCGAGCGGATCACTCTGGGACGCTACGCCACCGGACACCATGATTTTGACGTGATCTGCGCCTTTGCGCAGCTCATCGCGCACCGCACGAATCACTTCCGGCACCCCGTCCGCCAGGCGCGCGGTATAGGAAACGCCGGAACTGCAGGAACACTCGAATGCACTTTGGGTCTTGTGTCGAAAATCCGCATGCCCGCCTGTCTGGCTAATGGCTCTGCCGGCAATGAATATGCGAGGCGACTCGACGATCCCGCTCTGCGTCGCCGTCTTGATTCCATGGTCTGCTCCACCGACATCCCGCAGGGTCGTGAAGCCGCGCATCAGCATGCTTCGCATCGAGGCGATGCCGCGCGCGGCGAGCAGGGTCAAGGGCACGCTTTCCAGCGCAGTGAGGTTCACCTCGCTCAGGAAAATGTGGACATGGGCATCGATCAGTCCCGGCATCAGCGTTCTCTTACCGATGTCGATGCGAACGGCGCCTGAGGACTGGATCGCTCTGTCAGAAACTTCCTTGATCCGATTCTCTTCCACGAGGACTTCCATTCCCTCGAGGAGCGTGTCCCTGCGCGGATCAAGAAACCGTCCATTGTGAAACAGGTAAGATGGCATAGGCTCTCCTATCATCCCTAATTGTGACTTTTAGCCGCAGCAACAACGATTTGGAGTACTCGGTCAGGCAATCAGGTTTTCATAACAAGGCCAGACAATTACCACGAACCGTGCTACCTGGCCTTCGTCCAATCCTTCAGTATCGCCGATTGCAGCGCATCCGGGTTGACGATCGGAACGATTTTGAAGCTCCTCTGCATCTTGTGCCCCAAATTGACATCTATGGCCATGTCACTGCCGCCGCGCGTCACCGTAAGCCTGATCCTGTCGCCCGGCTTCCTGGCAGCGATGGCCGCATTCAGGCCCGCAGCGTCGATTCCGGCTCCGTCCAGCATCTTGATTTCATCCTTGGCGGCCAGTTTCGCCTGGGAGGCGGGCGAGTTCCCCTCGATGGCAGAAATGACCAGCTTGCCATTCACGTCCTCGGCGATTGCACCGAGGTAGGCGTCAGCCAGTTCCGTGGGTTTCTCGAGTTCGAGGCCCGCGTATCCGAGATACTTGTTGTAGTCGATGTCCTCGGTAGTCGCGGCATAGTCAAAGATCTCTTTCAGCGAAACGCCGGCGACCTCTTCGCAAACCGTGCGAAACTCCTCGTCCTTCCAGCCGCGCTTGAGCTGCTTGTAATACCTTTGATAGAGCGTCTGCATCACCGTGTCGAGCGACTTTCTGTTCTTTGTCTCATGGCGAATCTTGAAGTCGAGCAGCAATCCCAAAGCCGGGCCCTTGTTGTAATAGGAAATCGATTTGGAGATCCCGCCTCTGCCTCCACCGCCGAACGGACCTTGCGACCAAGTGTCCCAGCTCGACTGGGTCGCGGACTGAAACAAATGTCCAGTGTTGTTCTCATAGGCGGCGATGTCTTTACGGAAGCTGTCGAGGAGTTCCTCCTGATTCATGAAGCCGGCGCGCGCCACCATCAAATATTCATAGTAGACGGTGAAGCCCTCGGACACCCAGAGCATGTTCGTCAGGTTGGCATGGTCGTAATCAAATGGCCCGAGCGCAATCGGCCGGATGCGCTTGACATTGTAGTTGTGAAAATACTCGTGCCCCAGAAAACTCAGCTCGCGAATCTTGCCCGCCCTGGTGTCCAGACCCGGATTGCCGGCGAATGGGACCGATGCAGAATTCAGGTGCTCGATGCCACCCTGGCCGGGGCCGATCCCCAGGAACGTGTAATGTGTGTAAGGGATTTCGCCGATCACCGCAATTCCCTGCTCGATGGTGGCTTTCAGATCCTTCATGAATTGTTCGCGATCGAAATTATTCCCGAGTTTGTAGCCGATGAAATAATGGGGAACACCCTTGATCTCAAACGACGGCAGCGACTCCAGGTTGCCCATCAGGATCGGGCTGTCATAAAGGACATCGAAGTCCGGCGCGATCAATGTATGGGGCTTGTCTGGCGAAACCGCTTCCAGACCGGTCGCAATCGAATTCCAATTGGGGTTCAGGTTAATCTCGATCGTGACGGGATGCGCAATCTGGCCGCTGACGTACATAAACACCCCCGTGCCCACAATGCAGCCGCGATCATCGGCCAGGTACGGATTGGCGACAAACGAAGATGTGGCCAGCGCATCATAGGTCACCGTAATGACAGGCGCATCGCCGGTTTGCACCTTCCAGTCGTTGGGCGAGGCCTTCTCCCATTTCAGTTCCCTGTCTGCGCCGTCCTCCGCATGGAAATTTTGAACGTTCTTGGCAAAGTCAAAAATCCCGTAATATCCGGGGGACCAGACCGGCATTTTAAAATCCTGAGAAGTCCCCTTGAGCCCCTCGCATCGGAAAACCACATGATAGAGATGCGTGCTCGGCTGATCCATGGAGACGGTGAATGCCATCGTCCCTTCCGATTTCTGGCCGGATGCAAACGTAACGGCGAGAAGGAATAAGGCGCAAAAAATGGCCAGTCTGGATCGATTCCTCATGTTTTCTCCTTTTACCTAGGGCGAGCAATGTCTCCCATTCTGTCGGCTTCGGCTGTCGCGCCGGGTTTGCGCGTGGATTCGTATTGTAAGGCCAGTTTTCGGCAAAACTCAAAAACTCTTATCAAGTGTAAAAAAACCTTACAAGTCTCAATCGTCGTTCTTCAGTCATAAACGATTGATAATTATAACGCTTAATCGATCAGTCGATCACCCGGCGCCGATTTGTGTCGCGGATCTTTACACATTTGGACTGTTCCCCCTGACGAAGCTGTCCTTTCAATCAGCAGATTTCCACGGAGCCTGACTCCCTAAGAGATTTTATTTGAACTACTTACAAGGATCGTGCAAAAGAACTCGAGGCTCCGCTCTCTAGTTGGCCCATTGCTTGCTTTATTAGGGCGTGGACGTTGATTTTAATGAAAACCTGGTTTACTACAATTATATAAAAGGGGAATTGAATGCGAGAATCCAGATTGTTGTCGCTGCGTAGTTTAATGTGTTTTTTGTTTTTGGCTTGCGCGCTGACTGGCGGAACCGCCTTTGCGGACTCCCTCGTCGGCTACTTCAATCTCGATACTTTCCTCAACCCCATCCCGGCCGTCGGCGAGGTGGACTTCAGTCTCAATGGCGATGGCACCATTACGGCATCTGTGATTGGGTATACGGTGAACGTGATTGGATTTGGTTATAACTCACTTGCATATGACTTGCCAGAGTCGGGCTTCTCTCCAACCACACCAGACAACCCGTATGGATGGGGTGATGCTTTCGGCTCTCAGCCATCCGGGTACCTCTGCAGTCTTTGTGGAAGCACGGAATCGTTCATCATCGGCAACCTGGGCGATTACACATCCGTTTGGCAGGTACTGGGAGGAGGCGCTCAATCCTCTGTCGATTTCTTCCTCTATGGTGCCGATGTTACTGGCAGCGTTGCTCAATACGGAGCGATGGCGCAGCCGTCGTCGCCGACAGTGCCGGAGCCTACCAGCCTGATATTGCTGGGCACGGGTTTGCTCGCTGCAGCCGCGGCTATTCAACGGAAGCGCGCACGCTAGGAATTCTCTGAGTGTTCCACTGGTGGTGTGGGGCGAGTGCCGAACGCACTCGCCCTTTTTTTGTGGGGAAACGCGGGGAACGTCCCGCATTCCCCTGGAGTTTGGCCACCATAGTTCGTCCGCAACGCATTCGTGAAATGCACTGGCCCAGTTAAATCGGGGCATGGTAATGGTCAGACGGCTGAAAAGCGGAGTTTCCGCCGCTTCACGTCTAGCGCGGGGTGTTTATCGAAGTAGTCAAGAGTACTTTTGAGACCCAAACAGAATGGTTGGCGTAGGATTCGCAGGCGCACCGTGTTTGCTCGATGGCCCATCATCAAATCGTCAGAACTGCGTCCCGTCAGGGACGCGACGAGAGTAGCCCGGCACTTCAGTGCCGGGACGCGGGATACCTCCGCCGGGAGTCCCGTAGGGACGGCTGAGTCATTCCCAGGCGTACCTCTCGTCGGGTTGGACTAGGAATTTACCATCAGCATTCTCCATATCAATCGTCCCTATGGGACTCGTCCCTAACCTGATGCATAATCCCGGCACTTCAGTGCCGGGCTATTTCCCCCGCGTTCCTACGGGACGCAAAATGGCGAAACTCCCGGGAGCATGACGGGCCGGCGATAATTCGGCCGGCCCAACCCTCGACCTCTTTTTCCTACTTCGCCTTCTTCAGGTACGGCACGCCGTTGGCCATCCATTCGGGCGCAGCCGCATCCTTGAGGTAGTGATCATAGAACTGCTTCATGCGCACCAGGCAGTCCTTCTGGTTTTCCAGTTTGGTCAGGCTGTGAGCCTCGCCCGGATAGGACAGCAAAATCACGTTCTTCTTATTGAAGCGCATGGCATTGTAGAACTCGACCCCCTGCAACCACTCGACCGAGCCGTCGTCGGTACCGTGAATGAGCAGGATCGGCGTGTCGGGCATCGTTTTAGCGTGGAATACGGCGGACTGGTCCTCGAAAAGCTGTAGGTTGTCGTAGGGGTTCGTGCCGAACCGGCCCTGGCCGTAAATATCGTACTGGTGCTGGTTCGTGCCGCTCGTCTTCCAGAGCTGGTTGAAATCGGCGACCAGGTCTGTCGCCGCCGCAGCCGGAATGATGGCCGCGAACATCTTGGACTGAGTCGCGATGTACGCGGAGCCCTGGCCGCTGTAGCTGTGTCCGTAAAGCCCGACCCGCTTCGGATCGACGTAACCCATATCAATGACCTTCTGCACACCTGCCTCGACGCACTCGAGCATGTCGGAGTGCGACCTGCCGGTATTGAAGTGGACATCGGGCTGCATGACGAGATAGCCCTCGCTCACATACCCGGCAAAGTTCGGGGTCGACGAGTACGTCGGGTTTTGATACACGTGCAGATTCTGGGAATTCTTTTCATAGAAATTCACCAGCATGGGCAGCTTCTGCCCCTGCTGATAATCGTCGGGAATGGCCAGAGTTCCCTGCAGCCGGATGCCGGCCTTGTTTTTGAATTCGAACAGCATGCGGTGTCCCCACTTGTATTCCGACTGCTGAGGATTAGCGTCCGTGATTCGCTTCGGATTCGTAAACTTCGTGTCTGTCAAATAGTAATCCGGGAAATCTATGTACGTCTCCATGGTGAACAGCAAACGATCGCTCTTCTTCGCCTTGACGATGTGCCCGAATGCCTTGTCATCGTACACGAGCTTATTCAACTCCTTGCCGTTCAGCTCGTAATAGCCCGCCTTCTTCGTCCACTCGCCGTAGGCTGTGAGAAGCACGGGCTTGGAGAGGTCAATCGTCCGCTCCTGCTGGCGTCCGCCCGGCCCACCCGGCCCCTGCCGCGCCGCATCAACCTGTTCCGACTCGTCATCGAAGAACTGGTCGTCGTCTTCCCGTGTGGTGGCAACGATCTCCGCCTCGCCTGCAAGCGGCTGATACCGGAAGCGGATCTCTTCCTTCGTGCCGACGCCGGCGGTGAGGTTTACAGCCGGCGAACCGTCGAAGGGTTGGAAGTAAAGATCATAGGTGTGGTTAAGGATCACGCCGCGCCCATCCTTCGAGTATCCCGCGATGCCATAGGACGGCTTGGCCCCCGGATGGTCGTAGTCTTTGTCGACGAAGCTGGTGGCCGCGCGCTGCGTCAAGTTCTTGTTTTCGCCGGTCTCCAGGATGTAGTCCCAGACTTGGCCGTCTTTCCAATACAGGAAGTGCTTGGAGTCGGGCGAAAAGCCGAGCGTACTTCCCTGCGCCTTGAACATCAGCGTCCGCTCACCTGTTTTCATGTTCACGCGGTAATAATCAGCCTTGTTCTCCTGCCAATCGGAGACATAGGCGCGTTGGTCGCGACCGACACCCCACGCCGCATTGTGCGTAAGTTGGATGGTTTTCATCGTCTCATCAGTGAGCCGGATAAACTTATTGGCGTCGATGACAAATTCCGCCCGGTGAGTAAAATTCTGATCCTGAGTCGCCTGAATCATCTGCACCGACTGGATGCGGTCGTCTTTCCAGTGCCAGACGTCGACGTTGGCAATCGGAGGCGCGTCCGCGGCCCGTCTCTCAGGCTCTTTTTCCTGATCTTTGATTGAGAACATGACTCTTCCCAGATCCTCGCTCCAGGACACAGCTCCCTTTTCGCTAATCACCATATCCTTGGGAAAGTCAGCTCCCGCCTTGTATTCGAAGCGTTGGGGTTCTTTGTCTACTCCCTTGAAGGCCAAGAGGCTGTTCTCAAGTTCGACAAAACCGGTCTTTTTCTCGCCCTTGAGCACGGCGAGCGCCGTGCCCTCGTCGTCCCAGACCAGCCTGGCGTAGAGTGCTTTACCGCTGTCCAGGGTCCTTCGGGAGTTTTTCGCAAGGTCAAGAATCGAGATGCTGTTGCCTGTCATGTCTGCCGCATCGATTGTGAAAGCCAGAAGCGAGGCGCCCTTATTGAGGGCAAACTCGCCGACGTTGCCAAACATGTCATCGAAACCAGTGTCGAGGTGATGGACGATCAGGTCCGTGCCATTGTGCGCAGCCTGGTCGAGCTTGGGCCGTTTGATGATCAGAACGTGCGAACCCTCGGCAAAGGTGAAGGAGGCTACGTTGTCCCACGTTGTCTTTTCGCCGGTTGCGAGATTGAGCAGCTCAAGGCGGCGTGCGGGAGCAGCCGGCGCGGCAGGCGCGGCCGCTGCGGTTGTGCCTGGAGTCTGCGGCGTTTGCGCTCCGCCGCCACGGCCACCGCCGCCGCCCGGGGTTGCAGCTCCCCGTCCACCGCCTCCGCGGGCGCCCGCGCGCTCAGCAGGAGGACTTACCTGGTAAGCAATCCAATGCTCATCGTCGGAGAACTGCGGCCCGCCGGCACCTCCAGCAGCACCACGACCGCCGCCCGGGGCTCCCCCGCCGCCACGTCCGCCGGCCGGAACGGGACCGAGCGATATCGTGTAAAGCTTGTCACCGTCGAGCTGCTTGACGTTCAGCATCAAATCGCCTTCGTGCGGCCGATATGCGTAACAAGCCCACCGGCCATCGTCGGATGCGACAACGTTAGCGATCGCACGCCAGCGGCCGTACTCTTCGATAGTCAGGACTTTCTTGGCTGCAGCCGCCTGTTGTGCCGCCTGGGCATGCGGACCGGCCAGCAACCCTCTATTCGGAAGGATGATGCCCGGGACCACGGCAAAAAGAAAAAGCATGAACCAGCCGGATCGAAATCTCCTCATGTAAGCCTCCTCTGAATCGATAAACTCAATTTCACAAAATCATCCCGGCTGTTCGAAGCGCGCGGAACGAATCTGCCCTTCACATCTGCATAAAGGTGGACGCAATCGGCTGTCCATGTCTCAGCCAGCGGGTTGCCGCTGCTATGGTAAGCGCAAAACCCCAAAAGTGAGCAGGAATTTCTTTGGGATTGTGTGCTAGTATGAAATCGGTAAATCGGTGACAGTCACCTTTTTTCGCCGGGAGCAACTCGGCAAATTCACCAAGGGACCGCGAAAAGAGGTGACTGTCGCTAATTTCGGCATATGTTAGAATTTCCTCAAGGATCGTTCGGGTTAGGGTTTTAGCGAAGCGGGCCGCTCGCAAGGAACCGGCCAAAATTGGGAGGAGGAACAACAATGAGTACAATACGCAACGGTGTGGATGTAGATCGGCTTACAGGAATGATCGAGGACGTCAAAAAAGATCCCGGATTGGCCAAAGTGGGCTTCCGGGTCGTCTCGCAATGGAAGGGAGGCCTTCAGTGTCATCACGTTGCATCCTCCTATTCCATCGGCAACCAGAAGCTGAACCGCGTCAAGAATCACGCAATCTCAACCGATGAACCGACCGCGATTCTCGGGAAAGACGCGGGAATCAGTCCGGCGGAAACTCTTCTTGCTTCCTTGGCGTCCTGTCTTTCGGTCGGCTATGCTGCCAATGCCGCGGCGATGGGCATTAACATCAAGGAATTGACCTTTGAAATCACGGGCGAGGGTGATCTGCAAGGTTTCATGAATCTTGGCGATGTCCGGCCGGGGCTCTCATCGGTCAAGGTCACAACTCATATCAAATCCGACGCGCCCGCGGAGAAGATAAGAGAACTGCACGACTATGTGAACAGCCACTCGCCCATGTGGGATTCAATCCGGAATCCTGTCAAGATCGAGGCCGAGCTGGACGCGAAATAAAGCGAAATTGGGGACAGTCACTTTTTTCGCCATCCCTTTTCGAATCTGCCGGGATACTCCCGGCGAAAAACGGTGACTGTCCCCAATTTCGTAAGGAGCACACATGAAACGGCATCTAAGCATGTTTATAGTGGTCATCGCATCGTTGGCTCTTCTCGTTCTGCTGCTCACGGGCTCCCCGCCGCGCCAGAAAGAACTGTTCGCATCGGCGGCCTCCCGGCAACCGCAGTTTGCCGCGGTCCAGCCGGATCTGTTCGGCATCTCAGGCGGCCAGTCCAACTGCTGGGGTGATTTCGACAACGACGGCAATCTGGATTTGTTCGTAGGCATGAAGGGTGATGTTCCCAATAAGCTCTATCGCAACGACAACGGCACCTTCAAGGAGATCGCCGCAGAAGTGGGGATCGCCGACACCGTCGACACGCGCGGAGCTGCGTGGGGCGACTTCGACGGCGACGGCAACCTGGATCTATATGTCGGCTTCAGCAAGCGGTCCGGCGTGCCTAACAAACTCTATCGCAACATGGGCGACGGCCGGCATTTCAAGGAAGTCGGGCATGAAATGGGAGTGGACGTCTCTGGCTTCGAGACGCGGCAGGTCGTCTGGATCGACTATGACAATGACGGGCGCGTCGACCTTTTCGTGGCCTTCCGGGACGGTCCCAATATGCTCTTCCATAACGAAGGCAATCATTTTCGCAATGTCGCCCGAGAGTTGGGCGTCGACGACCCGCGCCGGACAGTCGGGGCCGTCTGGTTCGACTACAACATGGACGGCCGGCTGGACCTGTTTGTGGCTAATCAGGACGGCGACAAGAACGGCCTGTGGCGTAATGACGGCACGAAATTCACCGACGTCGCCGCCGAGCTGGGACTGGAGGGAATCGCTCCCGGCCGCCTGGGCAGTAACGGACCCAGCGTCATTGATTTCAACAACGACGGCTTCTTTGATTTGTTCGTCGCGGGCTACGGACGCAACTTCCTATACAAAAACGATGGGCATGGGAAGTTTGCCGAAATTGCGGAACAGATGGGAGTCCAGGGTGGCGATCGCGCGACGCCGTCGGCCTGGGGCGATTACGACAACGACGGGCTTCCCGATCTTTATGTATCCTCGTATGTGGACAAGCCGATAAACGAAAAGGATTACCTGTATCACAACGAAGGCACCCGCTTCGTCGACGTAACGCCCGAGCTGTTTCGGAAGCACGGCGCGACGCACGGCCTGCAATGGGCCGACTACGACAAGGACGGCGCCATCGATCTCGCGCTGGCTAACAACAATCCGGACGGGAAAAATGCTCTCTATCGCAACATTCTGCCTCCGGATCAGGCGCGCCGTTCCTTGCAAGTGTTGGTGCTCGACAGCAAAGGCCATTACACGCGCGCCGGGTCGGAAGTGCGCCTGTACGAAGCAGGGACGCGCAAGGTGGTTGGCGGGCGCATCGTGGACAGCGGGAGCGGATACACCTCGCAAAGTCAGATGCCGGTGCACTTCGGACTGGGCCGTGTAAAGCGCGTCGATGTCGAAGTGACCTACTTCACACCGAAAGGGAGGGAAATACTGCTTAGGCGTGATGTAGATCCTGCAAAGGTCCCGAACCGCATCCTCGTCGTCCGTGTGCCATTTCCCTAACAGGAGGTAAGGATGATCAGAATTGGCACGCGCATTCTTGGAGCAGTCGCCATTATGGCCGCGCTGGGTGCGCCGGCGGACACACAGCAGGACAGGGTATTTCGAGTCGATCCCGCCTATCGAGCTCCTGGAAACGGGCCGGCGCCGAACTTCAGTCCGAAGGGAACTCAAGTTGCGCTCACGGACGTTGCCGAAGGTTTCACACTTCCCAAGGGCGCCGTTCTGCCGGCGAAACGCGGCATCATCAAGATAGGCCCGAACGAAAAGTCCTGGATCCCGGTTCTGGCAACTGCAGACGCAATTCATCCCAAAGACCTCTGCCAGGTTTTTCTCGATCGCAATCGAAACGGCATCTTCACGGCTGATGGTCCCGCCTCGATCGCCACGCCCACCAAAAACGAAAAGACCGGCGACTGGTGGAGTTCCTTCTCGGGCGCGGAAATCTCGATTCACTACGGCAGCGGGCCTCAGGGAGAAGTGGTCGAGCCCTACATGGTAAACCTATGGATGGTCCGCGAGGGAGAGGCCGCGCCGGACATTCTGCGCTATTCCGTCTCCTCGTGGCGAAGCGGGACGATAAAGATCGCGGGCGTGGATGTTCTCGTCGCGGCCATGGACGCCAACAACGACGCCGTGTTCAACAAGGACGACGAATGGAGCGTTCTGGAGGCCGGCGCTCCCGACGCGCAAAAGCGGGTGCTCTCCTATGACGAAGCCCGTCCCACGTCGCGTCTCATGTTCGTCAAGACTGGCGGTACGGAGCTCGTCCTCGAGTTCCGATCCTTTAGTCCTGACGGCCGCTCAATCACATTCGCCGCCGTCGATCGCCCGGTGACAAAGGCCGAAGATCGTGCCGGCGACGACATCGTTGCTTCCGAACGCGGCCGGCCTCGAGCCAAGGAGCCGTTTGTGTGGGATCATGACCTCGAGGCGGCGTTGTTCCGGGCAAAGTCCGCCAACCGGAAGGTGATTATCGATTTTGAGACGACCTGGTGCGGCCCCTGCAAGACCATGGATGAGTGGATCTGGACGGACGCGGAAGTGGCCTCGCTCCTGAGAGCGGGCTTTTTCGGAGTCAAGCTCGACGGTGACGTGGAGAAGGCCTATGTGAAGCGATATGCAGTCGCCGGTTATCCCACGGTTGTCGTCCTCGACCCAGCAGGAAAGGAAACATCGCGGCTGGTGGGTTATCGATCTTCGAAAGAGGTTCTCGCAATTCTCAAGTAAGACGCGGCGCAAGCGAGTCGTCGAGACGAGCTGGAGAACAGGAGGTCGACTTGGCAGGCCGCACGATGGCAACAAGGGTTATTGCGCTCGCACTTGCGGGCGCTCTCTGCGCGTGCTCGGAGGCGCCGCGTCGATCTCCGCAGCCGTCGCCAGGCACCTATTCTGTCCTGACGCTCCAAGCTACCATCCGCGGCGTGTCGGAAACGCTGAACGCGGCGCGGGTGTCTCCTGAATTCTTTCGATCCGCGCAGGTGCGCCCGCTATTGGGCCGATTCATCGTGGATGCCGATCGCCGAGCCGGCGCTCGACTGGTAGTTGTTCTTGGATACGATTTGTGGCAAAGGCGTTTTCATGCCTCGCCGCAGGTGGTAGGAACGATGATCCAGCTGAATGGCGCCTCAGCGACCATCATAGGCATCGCGAAGCCTGGGTTTGACCTTCCGCACCGCACTCTCTTGTGGGTGCCGAAACAGCCCAACTGAGCCGACGCTTCTTGGAGATTCTCTGAGTGCTTTGATTCTTTGAGGTTCCCTTTGCCATGTGGTAGCCTAAATCCGCTTCCGATTTCGTGCTTCGCAATGTGCGCCTGTAGCTCAGGTGGATAGAGCATCGGTTTCCTAATTCGATCACGCCTAAAAAAACAATCCCGCAAGATCCCAGAAACAATTGAAACGTAGAGGGTTTCGGGAAGCTCGCGCAAAGCCTCCTCAACTCGACTGCGGTCAATCCCTTACGAAAAACGGCACAAATCTGGCACATGCCAGTTCGTGCGGATCGAGGAATGTCTGTTTATGAAGGACATAATCGAGATCCCCGAGTGGGAACGGCAGCCGTTCGAAGGGTCGCGGACGTATCTATACTTCTGCGTCTATCGAGACATGGACCCACTGGAGCGGTCAATCAAGAAAACTGCGGAAGCAACAAAGCGGTCACTTGGGATGTTATGGAACATCAGTTCGAGATGGGACTGGGCGAAGCGCGCCGAGGCGCACGACTTGCACATGCAGCGGTTGAAGCTGGCCGCCTATGAAAAGGCCCGGATGGAAATGGCGGAGCGGCAGGCCAAGGAAGGGATGACGCTGCAAAGCGTCGCGATGGGCGGAATCCGGGACCTGATCGATGAGCGTGGGCAGGTCAAGGCCAACCTGACCCCAAGCGAAATTGTGCGGCTCCTTGAGGCTGGCGTGAAGATTGAACGTTTGGCCAGAGGCGAGCCTACCGAAAACCTTGACGAGAAAATATTAGGTGAGGTGAAGGTGGTAAGGCTGCCGACGCCAATCGAGGACGACGACGAGTGGGCCAAGCGAAGGCGGGACGAATTTGAGCGCCGGCAGAAGCAAAGAGGTAACGATTCGGGAACCACCAGGACCTCAAACCTGGTGCACTAGTTGCAGGATTTCCGTGGCCACATTACTCCACGGGCAACACCCATTTGGCGCCGCACCTTGACGCGTCGCCAGCTGAGTCGTGATAAGATGTCGCCCAACACGCGGTTGTTAGCCAGGCAGCGAAGGTGTTCGCGACGCACCGGCCCGTGTATCAAATTGAGCGGACCAGCACAATTGAAAGTTAGGCCGCAAAATATGACGAAAACGTGGACACCCATCGAGGATGGCAAAGACCGGCGGGTGTCCACGATTGTCCACGATTACGGCCGCATTCGCGAGTTTCCGGGGCAGGACGTCACGGTTTTCGAGCAGATGCGGGAGTGGATCGGATGGGTCAGGCTACCGCCTGTTTGGAGGCATTTTGCACGACGATACGCGGGCTGGGATTTTCGGGGGGTACGGGCAATCCCTGTTCGCGAAGCAAAACCACATGCTCTCGCATCCCATGTTTCGCTTTGTAGATGCAGTCTTCTATCGAATGGCCGATTCCCGAAAAGCCTTCCAAATCCGGAGAGAAAAATCCGAAGAAATCAGGCTCTTGAGTGGCTTCGATGACGAGAGAGTAAGGTATTTCAATCATTGGGACCTCTCTGGTTTCTCGTGAACCCCGCCGCTTTTAAGATTGCATGACAGGTTCCTGAGGGCACTTCCTTGGAACCATGGTAATCCACACGGATCAATCTTTCCCAACCTGCCTTACTATAATACCGTATCGAGCCCTTCTCTTTCACGATCCTAAAGCCATTTTCTTCGAGGAGGCGTACCAGTTCCGAGAATTTCATCTGTCTTTCCTGCAACTGAAATAAAGCCCTGCCCAAATTTAGCGCATCCACATACAATTAACAATCGGCTCTTCCAGAAAACAGATAAATCATGACAGGCCCCTTCCTCGATTGGAAATCCGGGCAAAACGGCTAAAACGCGGACACCCATCAAAGATGCAAAGGACGGTGGGAGAACGGTGGGTGTCCACGATTGTGCCTGCAAGACCATGGATGAATGGATCTGGACGGATGCCGAAGTGGCCGCGCTCCTGAGAACGGGCTTCTTCGGAGTCAAGCTCGACGGTGACGTGGAAAAAGCTTCTGTGAAGCGATATGCAGTCGCCGGTTATCCCACGATCGTTGTCCTCGACCCTGCCGGAAAGGAAACGTCGCGACTGGTGGGTTATCAATCTTCGAAAGAGGTTCTCGCAATTCTCAAGTAAAACGCGGCGCAAGCGAGTCGTTGGGACGAGCTGGAGAACAGGAGGTCGACTTGGCGGTCCGCACGATGGCGACAAGGGTTTTTGTGCTCGCACTTGCGAGCGCTCTCTGCGCCTGCTCGGAGGCACCGCGTCGATTTCCAGAGCCCTCGGCAGGCACCTACTCTGTCGTGACACTCCAAGCTACCATCAGCGGCGTTTCGGAAATATTGCAGGCAGCGCGGGTGTCTCCTGAGTTCTTTCGATCCGCTCAGGTGCGCCCGCTATTGGGCCGATTCATCGTGGACTCCGATCGCCGAGCCGGCGCTCGACTGGTGGTTGTTCTTGGATACGATTTGTGGCAAAGGCGCTTTCATGCCTCGCCGCAGGTGGTTGGAACGATGATCCAGCTGAATGGCGCCTCAGCAACCATCATAGGCATCGCGAAGCCGGGATTTAACTTTCCCCACGGCACTCTTCTTTGGGTGCCGAAGCAAGCCAGCTGAGCCGACGCCTCTTGGAGATTCTTTGAGCAGTTTGAGTCTTTGAGGTTCCCTTTGGCGTGTGGTAGCCTAAATCCGCTTCCGATCTCGAGCTTTGCAGTGTGCGCCTGTAGCTCAGGTGGATTGAGCATCGGTTTCCTAACCTGAAAACGCTATCCTACCGGACATTTTCGTCTGATCTTGTCTCAGTTCGCGTCACAGCGTATCACCTTGGAAAATCGCGTATTTTCGGCGTCGGAGCCGGGTTCTCGGATTTTGGCTGAGCTTGGCTGATCTTTGATTCAGGGAAGGCAGTTTTGCCAGGCTTGTTAGATGGTGTTAGACAGATCTGGACGGTGTCAGGAACGAACCGGCAGGAAATGAATCTGCTGCCAGGGCTTACGCAGAAGCAGAGCGAGCAGATGAAACAGACTGGCTAGGGGAGAAGCCTGGTATTGTGGCAATGACACGGTCTCGAAGTTTGGTGCGCAGGTCCTCGGGAGCGGTCCATACGATGTGGTTGTATTGCCGCGTATCGAAATGAGCGTGCTCAAGGTCACTTCCTCTGCACATCCAAATCACCGGCCGACCGAGTCCCAACGCGAATCCGGCTTCGAAATATACCCCGGCCCTGTGGAGAGTAAAATCAGCAACCAGAAACTGGCTCAGCCTGATTTCGGCGAGTAGCCTATCGCAGATCTTTTCGTTGTGGTGAACGCGATCAATCCTGACGGGATCCAGGCCGCAATCCTCCTTCAGGGCTGGCAGGATCCCACGTTCCCATGCATCATTCAGAGAAGGGTCAAACGACATCGCCACGAAACACCGGCCGGGTATACCACCGATCGCCTGCTCTTGCAGTCGCTCCCAGCCGCTTGCCTTCATGATGCACCCGCAAGTTGTCGATGTCAGCTCCAGTTCGATGTAGCCCAATTCCTTGACCTGCTCGAGCAAGTACAACAGTTCCTTCTCGTTCGCAGCATCAATCAAGGGTGGGTCGCTATCAAGAAACGTGACCTGTGCCCCCGGGGGATTTGTCCTCTGAGCGATCAGGCTCAATAAGTGATTGATCTTTTGCGGAACCGAAGTTGCTTTGTGTAATCTGGCAAAAGACTCCCAGTTTCTTCCGTCCAGCAGCACTGGTTGGTTCCGTGTACTATTCTGGCGCAGATGAGCGGACAAATAGGGCATCAGACTTCGATCCTCAAGGCCGGAACTTGTCAATGATAATGAGACACCTCTGATTCGAATTTAGTGTCGTTTTCTTGTGTTTGATCAGCTTCCTTAGAAATATCACTCTCCAGGATGGCCCAGGATCGACGATCTACATCTGA
>Ga0187881_10001615_pt1 | contig 23322 bp, 19 predicted proteins | sample June2016WEW_19_1_2_FD_133017 | JGI IMG/M metagenome (GOLD analysis project Ga0187881, IMG submission 133017) | Peatland microbial communities from SPRUCE experiment site at the Marcell Experimental Forest, Minnesota, USA - June2016WEW_19_100 | ecosystem: Environmental > Terrestrial > Soil >... | reverse complement strand
GGACGTTGATTGTCTGGTCATAGCAATGCCGGCGGCCTATGCGTTGATGGTGGAGGAGCTTTTCACGGATATAGGGACTTTCGTCATAGTTCCAGAACCGTTGAAGGAACTGGACGAATCCCTCGGCTCCAAGCCCGCCCCGCATTACTGCGTACTCAACGAGGTCTCGTGCCTTCAGCGCTGCGACTACACGCTCCGCATCCCTTATCGTGAGATCGGTCTGTCGGATTGTCTGCAAGATGGTGTCGACACCCAAAGTATCGATGACCGATCGGGGCCTCGTGTAGTCAGGAATGCCCTCCCTGTCCCAACGCTCAACGACGGAGATTGCGGCGCTCCTGACACTCTCGCCCGTGCTCTTGGCGTCGGCGTAGCGTTTGGTGCTCGGATTGTAAAACTGCGCGTACCAGATTCGTCCGCGTTTGTATAACGAAAACCGGCGCATCTCCCCTCCCTGCAACAGTGCCTTCACCGTTGTCTGCGGTGGACTGAGGATCGCGCCGGTTTTCCGGTAGCGGTCTGCAATCCCTTTCACCGAAAGGGATCATATAGCAGGGGCAGGATTTGAACCTGCGACCTCCGGGTTATGAGCCCGACGAGCTTCCAACTGCTCTACCCTGCGTCGTTCATATGAATATAGGGGAATGAATCGATCCCGTCAAGAGACTCCCTTGACACGGCCCGCAGTTCAGTGAATAACGAATAAACATACTCAGAAGGAGGTATTTATGCTCAAGAGAGTTCTAGCGGGCGTAGTCCTTGCGCTTGCCCTGTTCGGGGTCGTTTCCTGCGGGGCCAGGCAGGCTACCAAGATCGTCATCGCGTCTGACGCCACTTTCCCTCCAATGGAGATGGTGGATGAGAACAAGAACATCGTCGGACTCGACGTCGACCTCATGAACGCGGCAGCAAAGGCGGGCGGATTTACCGTGGAGTTCAAGAATACCGCATGGGATGGGATCTTCGCGGGTCTGGACAACGGCAAGTATGACGCGGTCATGTCCTCCGTGACGATCACGGACGAGCGCAAGAAGACCATGGACTTCTCCATCCCGTACTTCAACGCCGGCCAGATCCTCGTGGTGAAAGCCGAGATGAACGACGTCACGCAACTGACTGACCTCAAGGGTAAGACCGTTGGCGCGCAGATCGGCACCACGGGGGCTTTCGAGATCGACAAGGTGAAGGATTCCAGCAAGATCACTGAGAAGACATATGACGACATCGGCCTTGCGTTCCAAGACCTCGTCAACGGACGGATCGCCGGCGTTGTCGTGGACACTCCCACTGCCGCAAACTACGCGCTGCAGAACCCCAACTACAAGGGCAAGCTGAAGACGGTCGGAAGCCCGTTCACGACGGAGTACTACGGCGTCGCGGTGAAGAAGGGCAATACAAAGGTCCTGGACAGGATCAACGCCGGACTGAAGAAGGTCCTTGATGCAGGTGACAACAAGGCCATCGAAGAAAAGTGGCTCAAGTAAAGGAACCTCGCCGCGAGGCGAGGATTGAGGTTTCTGACGGGGCATTGATCCCCGGAAAAGGAGAGAAGTCGGCCTTCTCGGCCTGGCGGATCTCCTTTTTCGGGGCCCTTGCCCTTCTTGTTATTCTTCCCCTGATCCACCCGGACCCGTATACCAGGATCCTCCTGTTCCTTCCGGACGGGATTTTCAAGACTTTCGAGGTGACCCTTCTCTCTATTGCCTTTGCCCTGGTAGTTGGCCTTCTCACGGGGATCGGACGCATATCGCGCATCCGCATCATCAACAGGATTGCCACGATCTACGTGGAAATCATACGCGGCATTCCCCTGCTCGTGCAGATCTTCTACATCTACTACGCGCTGGGGAAGATCGTGCAGGTGCCCGATATCATGGCTGCCGTGATCGCCATGACGGTGTGTTACGGCGCGTACCTGGGGGAGATCTTCCGCGCAGGCATCCAGTCCATCGACAAGGGTCAGATGGAAGCCGCAATAGCCCTTGGTCTGACGCGCACCCAGGCCCTTTCCCGGGTCATCCTGCCTCAGACTGTACGGGTTGTTCTCCCTCCCCTCGGCAATGAGTTCATAGCTCTCCTCAAGGACTCGTCCCTGGTGTCAATCCTGGCGGTGTCCGACCTTCTGCGCCGTGGACGTGAGTTCGCCTCCAAGACCTTCTATTACTTCGAGGCATTGACCGTGGTTGCGCTCGTCTACCTCGTCATGACGCTTTTTTTCTCCCGCCTCGTAGCGCTCATGGAGGAAAGGATGAACAGGCGTGGCAGATAGGGTTCGTATCATCGACGCATGCAAGAACTTCGGGAAGGTGGTCGCTCTCAAGAACGCCACCCTGTCCGTGAAGCCCGGGGAGGTGGTGCTGGTCATCGGGCCATCGGGCAGCGGGAAGAGCACAATGCTTCGGTGCATCAACAGGCTGGAGCACCTCACCTCGGGGCAGATCTGGATCGATGACGACCAGGTGTCGGATCACGCTTCCGACATCCGAAAAATCCGGGAAGAAGTGGGAATGGTGTTCCAGTCGTTCAATCTTTTTCCCCACCTCACAGCGCTGGGCAATATCATTCTGGCACCCCGCCTGGTGAAAAGAACTCCCGAGAAGGAAGCCGTTGAACTGGGAAAAAGCCTCCTGGCACGGGTAGGCCTTTCGGAAAAAGAAAACTCCTATCCTGAGCAGCTTTCAGGCGGACAGCAGCAGCGGGTGGCAATCGCCCGGGCGCTCGCCATGAGCCCCAAGGTGATGCTCTTTGACGAGCCCACGTCGGCACTGGACCCTGAGATGATCAAGGAAGTGCTTGACGTCATGGTGGAGCTGGCCAAAGAAGGCATGACGATGCTCGTTGTATCGCACGAGATGGGGTTCGCCCGCGCTGCTGCCCACACTGTGGTATTCATGGACAATGGTGAAATCATCGAGAGGGGGGCGCCGGAATCCCTCTTTACATCTCCGAAGGAAGAGCGGACCCAGCGGTTCTTGAAGCACATCCTGTAGCAGCGGGCTGCGAAAGGAGCGCTGCTGACAAAAGAGCCCCCGTCTGGGGGCTCTCGCAGTTCTCTAGGCTAATGCGCGAGTACGCGCTCTAATGGCGCGGGCGGGCTGCGCCCGCTATGACCATTAGTAACTCTTCATCTGCGAAACTTTACGGGCTCTTTTCATACGCTTGCGTTCGAGAGCCTTCTTCTTGCGGTTGAGAATGGCTGAGGGCTTCTCGAAAAACTCCCTCTTCTTCCATTCCCTGATGATCCCCTCTTTCTCTACCTGGCGCTTGAAGCGTTTGATTGCTTTTTCCAGGGGCTCATCATCGCTGACTTCAATGTAGGCTATATCACTCACCTCCCTTCGGTGCTTTGCCGCTCTCAATTTCGCCTGATTCCGCGGTTTTGTCAAGAATCGGCTCCGCGGCAAGCGCATCCGGATCCACGGGCACGCCGAGAGCCTCTATCTCCCAATGGAGGTGTGGACCCGTGGCAAACCCCGTCATACCCACCTTCCCGATCGCGTCGCCCTGGCCCACAATATCGCCCGTCTTAACATCGATTTCAGAGAGATGGAAATACAGGGAGAACAGGCCCGGGAGATGCTCCATGACCACCGTGTTCCCGGTGATTATTCTTTGCCCGGCAAAAACCACCCTCCCCCTTCCGCAGGCGGAAACCGGCGTCCCCTCGGGAGCAGCGAGATCCAGTCCCTCATGGACGGAATACTCGAAGGTGTTGTCGGGAAAGATGTACTTCCTTCGGTCGCCGTATCCCGACGTGCGCCGCGCGTCGGGGAATGGATTTCGGATTGTCCCAAACTCGAAAAGCGCGTCCGGATGAGGAGTGGTGAGGACGCGGATGAGCTCGCGCGCTTCAGCAATCTTGCGGGGGTCGTTGGAATTCCGAAGCTCCTCCAGCCCGGTGGTCATCACGATCCGTTCGAACCGGAAAGTGCGGTCGCGAACCGGCAAGGGGGAAAGCTGGACAACGCTCCTGTCCCCGGCCTTGATTGTCAGCAAAAGGGTGTAAGAGCCGTGTTCGGCCTGGTCCGGCACTCCCACAAGGACGACCCACAGGTCCTTCTGCGCCGACTCCGTCGGGCGCGGAACGCGGAACCCGATTCCTCGTGAAAGCACTTGTTGCTTCGGCCCAAGGATCTGGGCCTCCACCGATTCCAGGGCTTCTGGTTGGAGGACTTCAATCCTCAAAAGGTCCCCGGGAGCGGCAGCCTGGGGAGCAGTGATCTGTGGCGTCAGAGGGGCCTTTCCGAGCGGTGCATAGGAGAACAGACCCGACTGAGGACGCAGAACTCCCCAGCTGTACTGGTACACTGCGTCCTGACTTGTCACGCAGAGGCCGATCTGCGGCGACGTTATAAGAAGGGTCGCCGGCAGCGCGTTCGGAGCCGATGCAAGAATCAACGCAAACATGAGCCAGATGGTGGATCGGCGGGGGATCATTTTTGCAGGTCCAGTATGATGAGCTGGAGGTTCTCGCCGCCCCCGTAGGAATTGCGCGACAGGCGGTAAACGATGTCCACCGTGTCTCCGATCGTGAACTCTCCCGGGAACCGTGGGGCTGCGTTCCAGTAGACGGCGGGCCACTTGGCTTTCCCCGCGTCAAAGAGCAGTTTCAGATGGTTGAGCTCGCGGCGTCCGATCAGCTCGCAATGGACCACCTTCAGCCCGCGTGAGAGGAAGGCCAGAGGCGGATTTCCTTCTCCAAACGGCTCAAACAGGTCAACGATCTTAATAAGCCCTGGCTCGAGGTGGGTGAGCGGGATCTCGGCGTCGATATCGATGGACTCTTCCTCACGAATGGGCGGCAACTCTTCCACATGGGAAAAGAACGAGTCCAGGAAAGAGGCCAGGCGCTGCCGTTCCAGGCTGAAGCCTCCGGCGAAATCGTGCCCTCCGTAAGTGAGAAAATGCCCGCCGTGGCGCTGGAAGAAATCAGCGATCATCCGGTCCCGGCTGCAGCGAATGGACCCGATGGCGGTCTCGCCCGCCTCCGCGATGACGATGGCGGGCGTCTTGAAGAAGCCCTGCAGCCTCGATGCCATGATCCCCGTAATGCCGCGCTGAATTCGCTCATCGTGGACCAGGACGCATCGTCCTCCCGTGCGCGTGAGCGAATCCTTTGCCTGCTCCAGCATGAGGTTCCATGTCGTCTCACCCATGCTCCTGCGCCGGGAGTCCAGCGTGACAAGCTGGTCCACCAGAGAATCCGCCTCCTCAGCTGTTTCCGAAAGGAACACCCGCGTGGCTGTGGCCGGCTCTCCCATGCGTCCGGCCGAGTTCAGGAGAGGGGCGATTTGCCAGGAAATGTCGGATGCGCTGATCCGTTTGCCCAGCAACTCCCTCCGCTTGAAGATCTGGCGAAGCCCGTTGCGCTCCGGCGCTCGAAGCGCGGCAAGCCCCTCGCGAACGATAATGCGGTTTTCGTCCACGAGGGGCATGAGGTCCGCGAGGGTCCCAAGGGTGACCAGATCCAGCCGGGTTCGGCAGGGAGCAAGACGGGCATCCTCTCGCGCCAGCACGAGCCGCCTGAACACGTCGGCAAGCGTATCCACCTCCGACACGGGGCTGGAGCTGTACCGGTCCGTTTTTGAGCTCTGAGAGATTTTCAGAAGGGTTTGTCCCGCCAGCTCTGGCAGTGACTGCGCCACAAGCGGAGCAAGGTCTGAAAGGGAGATCGAAACATCTTCCCCAAAGGCCTTTGTCAGGAGTCGGGCCTGCCCGGGGGCGTCGAGCACGAGCACCTCATCCTGCGCAATGAACGATGCGAGCCGGGTCTTTTCAAAAGGCACCAGCCCGGGAACGAAGCTTTCCATCAGCCGTCCTGTCTCGACAAGGTTCGTCATCCTGAGAGCTTCGACGACTATGGTTTCGTTTGCAGGCCGGGCCGACAGGAGACATATGTCCGCGCCGAAGAACGGCGACCGGGAAAACCGCAGGGCCCATTCGACCTTTGATGCAACGGCGCACCCGCAAAGGTCCCGGAAGGGGTAGCCGGGGAGCTTCGGGTCGACAATGGCGACCGCCGCCGGCAGGTCTGCAGGCGGATTGTGGTGGTCCAGGACTATCGTCTCAATGCCCTTTTCCGCGGCAATTGCCACCTCTGCCACATTGGAGACTCCGCAGTCAACGGTGACCAGAAGCCCAACCCCTGCTTCCAGCGCCTTGTCGATCACCTTGGGACTCAGCCCGTAAGCCTCCTCTCCCTCCGGCAGCATCCACTGTACCTCAGCTCCCAGGTCCACAAGCGCCTCGTAGAGGAGAACCGTGGAGGTTATGCCGTCCACATCCCGGTCCCCGAAGATAAGCATCTTTTCCCCGCTCTCAATCGCCGCGTTGATCCTTTCCACCGCGTCCGTCATGGAGCTCATGAGAAATGGGTTGTGCTGGAGGCGCAGGTCAGTCTCAAGGAAGTATTGGAGCGACTCCGGAGCGGTGATTCCGCGACGCGACAGGATGGTTGCCGCCAGGAGGTCCACATCGAACCTGCGCGCGAGCTCGCGCACTGAGCCCGAGTCGATGGGGCTCTTGTTCCAGATCATTCCTGGGTGATCTCCTCACGTATCATCTGCCTGGGTCCCGGCTCTCCATCCGCAAGCTGCCACGCAGAGGCCAGAAGACGAAGAGCCTCCTGAACCTTCTCTTCCTTCTCCCCACTGACAAGGCACAGCTCATCACCCTTTGACACAGCCTCCCCCGCCGACTTGCGGATCGAGATGCCCACCCCGGGAAGCACTACGTCCTCCTTACGGGAGCGACCTGCGCCAAGCACCACGGACGCCAGGCCGACTTTGAAAGCGTCTATCCGGCTGACCGTGCCCGGGGAGGCTGCACGGAGCGGCCTTTTGATGGATGCATGCGGGCCTTTCTCGGGATGCAGCAGGAACTCCGTTTGCCCGCCCTGGAACTCCACGTTCTTCAGGAAGAGGTCCCATGCGGAGCCGTCGGAAAGCTTCTTTGCGGCCATCAACTGGCCTTCTGCAGGGTTGGCTGCTTTTTCGCCGAGAACCAGCATCCAGCCGGCCAGCCGACATGTGAGCTCTACAACGTCTGCCGGTCCTTTTCCGCGGAGGCAATCGATTGACTCTTCCACCTCCAGGAAATTGCCCACGGCCCTGCCCAGGGGCTGGTCCATGTCCGTTATCACGGCCACGACTTTCCTGCCCAGGCCCTTGCCCGTGCTCACAAGGGACCCGGCCAGGGCGCGCGCCTGCTCGAGGTTTTTCATGAATGCGCCGGACCCGCACTTCACATCGAAGACCAGAGCCTCGGCTCCTTCTGCGAACTTCTTGGACATGATGCTGGCGGTAATGAGGGGCACCGACTCCACTGTCCCGCTGACGTCTCGCAGTGCGTACATCCGACGGTCTGCGGGCACTACAGTTTCACTCTGACCGATCATGGCAAAGCCGATCTTCGAAAGCCCCTGCCGGAAGCGTTCGGGGGAGAGGTCTGTCCTGTAGCCTGGTATGGACTCCAGCTTGTCCAGAGTGCCGCCGGTGTGTCCCAGAGAGCGCCCGCTCATCATTGGCACCCGGATGCCGCATGCCGCCGCGACGGGCGCCAGGATAAGGGATATCTTGTCCCCCACGCCTCCGGTGGAATGCTTGTCCACGAGCGGGCCGGGCACCCCGGAGAGGTCCATCACGTCCCCTGACCGTATCATTGCTTCCGTGAGCAGGGCGGTCTCCTGCGGATTCATTCCGCGCAGAACAACAGCCATCAGGAGCGCTGACATCTGGTAGTCGGGAATGTTGCCGCGGGAGAAACCCTGGACCAGGAAATCGATCTCTTCCGCTTCAAGCGCGAAGGCGTCCCGCTTTTTCATGATCAGGTCCACGACCCTCACGCGGCGCCTCCGTCGAAGGTTATCCGGGAGAGCGCGACATATTCCGCCCCGCCGCGTCCAAGGATGGACTGGAAAAGCACGCATTCGCATATGGAGAACCGCGTCTCGGGAAGCTGGACCCCGGCATCCCAGCCCTGCGCAAGGTGCAGGTCCGAGTTGCGCGCAAGGGTGACGTGCGGTGTGAAACCCCGCCTGTCGCGTTCCCACCCCAGGGGCGCGATTGAAGATTCAAGCAGCTCCCAGTAGGAGCGAAGCTGTCCTTCCTGGTCGTCAAGGGCAATCCACAGCACGCGCGGATTGCCGCCCGGTGGAAACTGGCCCAGGGGACCCAACCGTGTAGTGAAAGGAGGCCTCTTCAACGCAGGGTCCTGGAAGACACGGCGGAGACCCGACAGGTCCCCCTCATCGACTTCACCGAAAAAGTGGAGGGTCAAATGATATGCGGATTGGGAAACCCATCGTAGCCTGGGATGGCTTGTGCGGATTGGGGCGATGAGCGTGGAAACCGCGTCCACGACAGCCCGGGGAAGCGGAAGCGCGGCGAAAACCCTCACAGACCGGCCCCAACCGCGCGAAGCGTGACAAGCTCCCCCTCAAGCACGGACTGCACCATCATGGGCAGCACATGCCGCAGCGCCCGCAGGCCCGCAGGCTCCAGGGTGACCGCCACGGCGCTGGAAAGGGTTAGCTGCCCGGTTGCCGCCAGGTAGCGCACGGCGCCCGCCGGCACTGCCAGGGCGCCGGGCGGGACGCACAAAGGGCAGAGGAAACCGTGAACAGACGATGAAAAGAAAGCGGTGGCCCCTGCATGGAGAGAAGCGCCGCACTGGCAGCAGGCATCAACAGCCGGCTGGTAGCCGGCAAGGGAAAGGAACCGCCAGAGAAACTGGATGGTCACATATGGCTCCTCCCCGGCCCCCGCCCTGTCGAGGAGCTGAAGGGACTGGAGAAAGAGCTGGAAAAGCATGTCCGAGGTCTCTCCTGCCGCGTACGATTTGAGGACAACCTCGGCCCAGAGGGAAGCAGCGGCAAGACGGGGCAGGTCCCGTGTCACAGTCTCGAAGGTCTGGCGGATCTCCAGCTCCGTGACCTTGTAGCTTTGTTTTACAGGGTTGATGTACAACCGCGCCAGGGAAACTGTGAACGGCTCGCTGCCCATGCGCAGGGAGCTGTGCATCCGGTATGCGCCGTAGGCCGCGGCGCGGACCAGACCCATGTTCGATGTGAGCAGGACCAGGCTCTTGTGGAACTCGCCAAGCCTCTCTCTGCGGATCACGATTGCCTGGGTTGTGAGGTTTCTGTACATCTCGGCGGGTCCCCGCACAATACTAATTGAGATGGACTCACGTGACAAGGCTTCCCTCTTAACCAACCCTTAACCGACAACGTTTATTTTGCCCATGAAACCGACCGCAACGGCGGTCATGTGGAGGCAAACGATGAGGAAAGCAATCCCGCTCCTTGCGGTTATTCTCCTGGCAGCATGCACGTCATCAGCCCCCTCTCTTTCCGGAGGAGACCCGGAAGTCCGGAAGCTGATGACGGCATCGAACAGTGAGCCGCAGCTTTCGACAGATCAGCGTATCGCCCTGGTGCGCCAGCACGTGAAATACGTGTTTGTGCTCTACCAGGAGAACCGCTCCTTTGACTCATATTTCGGGACCTTCCCGGGCGCTGAAGGTCTGTATTCTCAACCTGCCGATCGGACCCCGGGTTTCTACCAGACAATCATCGACACTGACGGATCGCCCTCCCGCATCCAGCCGTTTCGCATCGGCCCCAAGGATTACGCGGCGGACACCGACGATGTCGATCACTCCCATGCGCTCCTTGCGGCGAAAATGGACGTTGTGAGCGGAGCGGCCTTGATGGACAAGTTTGCATCAACGGAAGAGGCAAAATACGCCAAAGGAGGCAAGCCTTCACTCATGGCCAAACAGTTCGGCGAGCTTACCATGGCATACATGGACGGGGACACCGTCCCGTTCTTGTGGCGCTATGCCAATCGGTTCGTCCTTTTCGACCATATCTTCCAGTCAATGGTGGGGCCCTCGACGCCCGGGAACCTGGCGATCATTGCCGCCCAGGGGGGCCAGACGCAGGAAGCGCTTCACCCCGAGCAAAAGTATACCGGCAACGGAAACCAGGGGGAAGGCGTGCCGGTTCTGAACGACAACGACCCGTACTGGGGATCGCCTGATGACAAGACTGCCGACGGAAAACAGCCCGTCAATCCAAAGGATTTCCCCGGCTATGGCGTCCAGCTGAACCAGACCTACGCCACTCTTCCGCTCTCCATGGCGGGAAATGACGCGGAGCAAGAAACCGCGACGGATCGCGACGGCCCGGGAGATCTCGCAGATGTGCGAAACGACATTGCCTTCCTCGCGAAGAACGGGCAAAGGGCTGTTCCCTGGGCCTGGTTTGAAGAAGGTTATGACATGGAACCTACGGATCCCGATCAAGGTCCGACCGACGCCAACGGCACGCACGCCTCCTACATAACCCACCACAACGGTCCGCAGTACTTCGGCTATATCGCCAATAATCCCAGAATGCGCGGGAACCTCCGCGGGCTTTCGGATTTTTTCACCGCCGTGAGCCAGGGCTCGCTCCCGGACGAGGGCGGAGTGTTCTTCGTCAAGGGCGGGTATCTGAATATTTTTGGAATGAAACCGGCGGACCCGGACCCTGCGGTTCAGAGGAATTTCCTCGGCGATGATGACCATCCCGCCTACTCGGATGCGCAGATCAGCGAAGCGCTCCTGGCAAAGGCAGTCAATGCCATTGCGCGGAGCAAATACTGGGGACAGTGCGCAATCATCATCACATGGGATGACTCGGAGGGCGACTACGATCACGTCCCGCCTCCCATCCACTCGTACGGACCCGACGAGAGCGTCATAACGGATGGTCCGCGGGTCCCGCTCCTGATGATTTCCCCGTTCGCGCGCGTTCATCATATCTCGCACGAAACCGGAGACCATGGCTCCGTGGTCAAGTTCGTGGATGCAGTCTTCGGGCTCACTCCCCTTGCGAAGCTGCCTGATGAGCTTTCTGGGCGCAGCCTCGGGAAGCAGGAGCTGGGGCAAAGCGACTGGGGACCGGATGATGCGATCACCGCAGACGTCAGCGACCTTGTGTCTGCCTTCGACCCCGCACGCCTGGCCGGCTCCGCTGCGCCTCTGCCCGCGGAGTACGCAATAATCCCTGACGAGATCGTACACGTCCTGCCGCAGGAAAGCGGGTACGGCTTGAAGGACATCGGCGTAGTCCCGGTCGACATCGCCAGGAACCTGCCGAACCCCGTTCCGCCGGACTTCAATCCAAGGCCGAGGACGAATCCGACGCCCGTCACCCAATAGGTGGCAGGCGACCAACAGCCTTCGGCCCTCCGCACAGCTGCGCTGTGCCATGGGCGTGCTAGGCTTGACCCCCTGGGAGCGATTTCATAAGTTTGTCCAATAACGGAGACATGACAAATGAGCGACCATCACATGATCCCTGCCGATCAGATTCTGCCCGCACGCCTGTTCATCATTCCGATCCACGGCAAGCCGATCTTTCCGGGAATCCTTACGCCCCTGATGCTCCCCTCCGCTGCGGACGCGGATACTGTCGAAAAGGCCATAGCGGCGGACAGCTTCATCGGGCTTGTCCTCACAAAGACAGATGACACTGAAAACCCCGGAGCAGACGACCTGTTTTCCATCGGGACAGCGGCAAAGATCGCCCGGCGCATCAACCTGCCTGATGGAGGAGTCAACATCTTCATCTCGACGGTGAAGCGGTTCCAGATCAAGCGCGTGCTCCAGGCCGCCCCTCCCATCAGCGTGGCCGTGCAGTATATGGACGACGAGAACTTCGACTCGGCGGAGGTCAAAGCCTTGACGCGAGCGCTCATCAGCGAGATGAAACAGGTCTCGGAGAACAACCCCCTCTTCTCCGAGGAAATGCGGCTTTCCATGGTGAACATCGACCACCCCGGAAAGATTGCTGACTTCATCACCTCCATCCTCAACATCGATCGCGCCGAGCAGCAGAAGATCCTCGAGATGACAAACGTGCAGGCGCGCATGGAGCATGTGCTCATCTTCATCAAGAAGGAGCAGGAGCTGCTGAAGATCCAGAAGAAGATCCAGGAGCAGCTCAATGAGAAGATTTCGAAGAGCCAGAGGGATTACTTCCTGAAGGAGGAGCTAAAGGCCATCAAGAGCGAGCTGGGAATGGCGGTGGACGCGAAGTCCAGCGAGTACCAGCGCTTCAAGGAGGCGGTGGAGAAGCTCGGCCTGCAGGGCGAGGTCAAAGAGCAGGTGGAGCAGGAGCTGGAGAAGTTCTCCCTGATGGACGCAAACTCCCCTGAGTTCACCGTGACCCGCAACTACCTGGAAACGATCACCAGCCTGCCCTGGAACGATGACACGAAGGAGGCGCTCGACATCGAAAAGGCCCGCGCCATTCTTGATGAGGACCACTATGGTCTTGACGACGTGAAGGAACGGATCATCGAGTACCTTTCGGTGCGCAAGCTCAAGAACGACTCGAAGGGCTCCATCATCTGCCTGGTGGGGCCTCCGGGCGTTGGGAAGACGTCCGTGGGCAAGTCCATTGCCCGCGCGCTGGGCCGCAAGTTCTTCAGGTTCTCCGTGGGCGGTATGCGGGACGAGGCTGAGATAAAGGGACACCGACGGACGTACATCGGCGCAATGCCGGGCAAGATCATCCAGGGACTCAAGATCGTAAAGACGCGGAACCCCGTGTACATGATCGATGAGATAGACAAGCTGGGCGCTTCATACCAGGGCGACCCTTCCTCCGCCCTTCTCGAGGTCCTGGATCCCGAGCAGAACGTCGCTTTCCGGGATCACTACCTGGACCTCCCCTTCGATGTTTCCCACATCCTCTTCATCACCACGGCCAACACGCTGGACACCATCCCTGCGCCTCTCCTGGACCGCATGGAGGTGATTCGGCTCTCCGGCTACATCGACAGCGAGAAAGTCGCAATCGCCCGCGCGTACCTCATTCCCAAGTCACTGGAAGCCTCGGGGATGGCGAAGAACGCGGTGAGATATGACAACGGCTCTCTCAGCGCAATCGCCGACGGCTATGCCCGGGAAGCGGGGCTTCGCAACTTCGAGAAGGCGCTGGACAAGATCCATCGAAAGATTGCCCGCAAGATATTGTCCGGCGAGGCAAAGCCGCCTATCGCCATCAAGAAAGATTCGCTCGCGGAGTACCTGGGAAAACCGGTGTTCGAGGACGAGGAGATGGCGCAGATCACCAAGCCCGGGATGGCCATCGGCCTTGCCTGGACTCCACTGGGCGGAGCCGTGCTGGCAATCGAGGCCGTGGCAAACGCGGGCAAGGAAGGCTTCAAGCTGACAGGGAAGCTTGGGGAGGTGATGCAGGAGTCCGCCAGCATCGCGTACTCCTTTGTCCGGCACATCTCGGGCGATCATGGTGTGAGCCCCGACTTCTGGGAAAAGAACCTCATCCACCTGCACGTTCCCGCCGGAGCCACGCCGAAGGACGGCCCATCTGCCGGCATAACGCTTGCCTCCGCGCTGCTCTCCCTGGCCACGGGGAAGAAGATCAAGAAATCTCTTGCCATGACCGGCGAGCTGTCCCTGGTCGGCCGGGTGCTGCCGATCGGCGGTCTCAAGGAAAAGGTGATTGCTGCCCGGCGAAACAGGATAAAGCAGGTGCTGTATCCTTCGCAGAACCAGAGAGACCTTGATGAGATTCCTGCTCATGTCCGGGAGGGCATCACCTTCCAACCGGTCTCGACCATGGAAGAAGTGATCGAGAAGGTCTTCTGATAGTGGCCGCGATCAGGCCAGCTCTTCAGCAGGGACCTTGACCGCACCCTGGCGCAGAACGCGATAGGGCCGGCTGGTGATATCGATCAGTGTCGACGGAGGCCCGGGCGGGAGGTCTCCGGCATCGAAGATCAGGTCTACCTCGCTCTCGAACTCCAGCGTCATTGCAGCCACGTCGAAAATCGGATTCCTGCCCGCCCGGTTCACGCTCGTGGAGTACAAAGGCCGTCCGACCTGCTCCATCAATCTTAGCAGAAACGGGGAATCCGGCAGGCGCAGCGCGACCGTTCCTCCGCCGCGGGCCGGGAAGACAAGGGTGAGCGGCCCAGGCCAGTATCTTGAAAGCACCTGCGGGGCCGGCTGGTCGGACATCTGCGTGATCCAGGAAGCGCGGGCTATGAGCTGGAGAAGCGGCTTCTTTTCTCCCCTTCCCTTGATGTCACGGATTCTTCCCTCGGTGCCGGGCGCCACCCCCACAATCCCGTACATCGTGTCGCAGGGGACGATGGCGACCCCGCCGCCGGCCAACACCTGCGACAGGCGGTCGAACGATCCGGGATCCGCAGCGAGCGCCACCATGGATGTCAGGCGCCTCGGCGCTTCCTCCGGGAAGCGCGCCCGGCAAACACGGCAAATGCGGCGAGGAGGCCGGAAATGCCTGCACCGGTCGCTTTGAAGATGATGTTACCGGACGGCCCGCCCCTCCGAAGCTTCAACATGTCACCGACTTCGTACGAGCCGGACGGAGGCTTGTATCCCTCGAGCTTCACAACCTCGTCCCCTGCCTGATAGAGCCCGATTCCCCGCGCCATGACAAGGCTCAGCTGGGGGTCGTCCCTGAGGCCCGCAATCTCCTGGTTGAGCTTCATGTTCCGAGTCTGCAGCTTTTCCACGTTTTCCGCCAGGTTCTGTCTGTAGGCGTCGAGCCGGCGGTAGGCAACGAGCCCCGAGTCTCCGAAAAAACAGATCAGGACCGAAGCGACTGTGAAACCCGCGACGAAGATGGGCAGGAGACGGCGCATACTCTTCACTCCTGATAACGGCGCACGCCCGCTGAAAGATGAGGAGAAAAGGCCAGCCGGCGCTCGAACCCGCCGTTGACAACCGCAAAACCTACAGTTTACTCTTTTCATTGAGAGAAATGCGTGAAAGTGAGGGCCAGGTCTTGCCGATAATGAGGAGAGCGTAACGTATCCTCAGGAGATGGGAATGGGAAGGGAAACACAGGACAGCCCGGCAGGAGAGCAGAAGCTCGAGCGTTATGGCGTTTGGGTGAAAATCGAACCTCGCACTGTAATGGAGTCCCAGGGGGCCGAGAGCTCTTTCGAGCTCACGGATCTGGAGGCCTTGGGAGCGGGGGCCGCGTCCCGCCGGTCCTCCCCGGAAAACACGATCACCCTGGAAGAGGAAAAACTCCTCGATGAGCTGGACACGGAGCTCGGGCCTTCGGAGGCCACAAGAGAACCCTCCATACCGGAGGAAGAGCCTCTCCTGGCAGAGGATGAAGAGCTGCCGGACATTTCCGAGGTGAGCGATGCCGGATCGGAGCCGGAAGACCTGGAGCCGATCTCGGATGAGGAGCTGCCGGAGCTTGAGCTCGAAGAGGAGCTGACGCCGGCGGTCAACAAGCGCGCCGCGTCCGCGGAGCCCAACGAGGTCGAGGTCACTCTCTCCGAAACCGAGGCTGAAAAGGAGCGGTTTGAGGACCTGGACGCGCTGGAAACCGAGCTTGCCTCTGTCGCCGCAGCCCCCGCCGAGCAGCGGGCGGGGTCCTCTGAGATACTGGCCCGCATCGAGGACGAGCTGCGCTCCATTCGAGCGGACCTGACTCAGCTGCGCAGCGAGCTTTCCGGAATGCGCAAACCCGGCTCGGAGCCGGCGGTGGCAGCCCCACCGGCCGGCAGTGAGACGCAAAGCGGCTTCTTTGACGAGGATGAGGATGAGACAATTTCACTTACCGGGGACGAGCTCGACAACATCCTGAACACCGCGGAGATCACGGAAGAAGTGGCTGAAGCAGCGCCCGTGGAAGAGTCCATGGATCTGACGGAGATCCCGGAGGAATCCTCGATGGCCGGCCTGCAGGAAGACCTCCTTGGCCTGGAGCCCGCCGAGAGCCTGCAAGAGGCTGGCGCGGAATCGGCGGTGGAAGAGCTGCCCTCAGAGCTCGAGCTGGAGGACCTTTCCGCAGAGCTCGGCGCGCCAAAGAGCGGTTCGGCTTCTGCAGAAGGACTGCCGGAGCTCGACCTTGAAGGAATCCCGGAGATCGAGACCACGGAAAAAGACATGCAGCCCGTCGAAGAAGTCGGAGACCTCGAGACGCTTGATCTGGAAGAAGAGCCGGGCGAGCTGGAGCCCGTTGAGGAGCCTGCAGAGCGGGCAAAAAGCGACACTGAGCAGGTCGAAGAGCTTGGGCCGGATGTCGATCTAGATGCGCTTGCCGCGGAGGCGGAAGCGCTCGAAAGCGAAGACTCTGTCGCGCCGGTCGAGGATCTGGAGATCGGTGAGCTTGAGCCGGTGACGGAAGACTTCGGCCCCGCGGGCCAGCATAAAGAGATAGAGATCCCCTTTGAGAATGAATCGGCCGCCGACCGTGCACCAGCACTGGATGCTGGGGCGGAAGAGGTTCTGGAGATGGAAGAAGCCGCGCCAGAAGCTGGGACCAAAGACCGCATGGGGAGCGCAGCTGCCATTCCGGACGACCTCAAGGATGAGATTCGCACAGTCCTGAAATACATGGACAACCTCCTGGAGGCGCTTCCTGATGAGAAGATCCAGGAGTTTGCCGGTTCCGAATATTTCGTGATGTACAAAAAGCTGTTCGAGGACCTCGGTCTGGGTGAATAGATGGGCCTTCTGCGGAAGGCGGCCCACGCCGTCCCTGATGACACGATTGTCCCCCGGCCGGAAGCCTTGCCGCAGGAGGCCGTAAAGTCCCCGGGAAAGGCCCGCGCCGGACTCCTGAAGAGAAGCCTCAAGGTCCTTGAGGCAGCAGCAACACAACAGCAGGTTCCCGGTGTACCGGCAGAGGAAGTCGCCCGCCTCATAATCCGGGACGCAAAAGCGGCTTCAGACGGCGTTGAGCTGCCTTCCCGGCTTTTCACAACCCTTCGAAAACGGTTGTCCATCACAAAGGGCGCGCTTCTCCTCTATGACCCTGTCCGGATGGAGTACGCGCCATGGGCAAGCCACGGCTTCGATCAGACCACCCTTCACAGGATGCGCATCCCCCTAGGCGCCAACCCGACATTCAATGCCCTGGCCAACGGAGACCCGTTGGAGGTGACGGATCCTGATCAGAAAGCCGCCTTCCAGCGCTTCTTCTCCTCGCGGGAGTTCTCCAACCTCGAGCGGATGATCTTGAGTCCTTACATCCACGAGGACTCGCTTGTGGGTGTTCTGCTTGCCACGGAGACCAGACATCCCTTCCCTGACACTGCTCAGCTGCTTTCGTGCTTGAAGGACATTGCGGCGGACCTGGCCCCGCTGCTCCAGAAAGCCCGCGGTTTCCTGATGAACTGGAGCCAGGCAAAGGCAACCCGACCTCCAGCCACGCCGGAGGAGCAGGTGGAACGTATTCTCGCCTCTCCTGCAGTCCAGGGGAAAAAGCTTCTCTTCCTGTCCCTCGGCCTAGGTCCGTATATCAGGGGGATAGCTGCCGTTCATGAGGACTTGGACCTTTTCCGGCTTCGGGAAGACTTTCGCAGCCTCCTGGATGCCTTCCTGGCGGACCTCGGCGCGGCAATAATGCTCCCGGCGGGCGCTCTTCTGATCTGCCTTCAGGGCGTCCAACGTGACGACATCCCGCTGTTCCTCCACCAGCTGCGATATTTTCTGGGCAGCCGTTTCGCCGGCGCTCAGCCGTATGACAAGTCCCCTTCGATCGAAGTCCTGAAATCCCGGGTCTGGCCGGATGAGGGAACAGACCCGCGGGAGCTCGTCTATTTCCTCTCTTCCTGAGACCCGATGCTCGAGGTATTCACATCCAGGTCCGGATCCCCTTCCATGAGAGTCGACGGCCTGGCCCTCCACTCCCCCTATGATCCCGCACGGGAGGCCGAGCGGTTCGCGGAGAGCTCCCTCGGGCCGGAACCGCCTTCTACCGTGGTGATCCTGGGGGAGGGCTTGGGCTACCTCACACGCTGGCTCGCCGACGTTCATCCTGCAGCCCGGGTGATTCGAATCTACTATTCCACGGGCGTATTCCGCAGCTCGCTTCCCATCCCATCGCGGCACCAGCAGGCATGGCATCCTGACCTTGGCACGAAAGTCGCGGAGTTCCTGCGCGGACAGATCTCCGATCTCGACGTCGAAGGGCTTCGAATCCTTGAGTGGCCGCCGTCAGCGAGACTTTTCCCGGAGCTTTCACGCGCCGCAAACGAGGCGGTCCAGCAATGCCTGCTGGAGCTGAACGGCAGCCTCGTCACCACCATGTCCATGGGCAGGGTATGGCTGCGAAACAGCGTTTTCAACTTCCTCTCCCTGGACGAGGTCCTCGAGGGTGCGCCCTGCTCCTCGGAAAGGACGGTGGTGATAGTTGCATCCGGCCCGAGCCTGGAGTCCGCATTGCCCCTGCTCATTGACATCAGGGACGCCGTTGATATCTGGGCCCTGCCGTCCAGCTTGCCCGTCCTCGCAACGGCCGGCCTGGAACCGGATCTCCTGTTCATGACGGACCCGGGCTACTATGCCATCCACCATCTCCATCACGCGGTTCCGGCCTGTCCTGTAGCCATGCCGCTGTCTGCGGCCAGGGGCCTCTGGGAGCTTGCACCCCGCGGCAGCCGTCCCGGGCCGTTCCTCCTTGCCCAACCGGGGATTCTGGAGGAGATGTTCCTCCGCGCCATGGGAGTCAGTGCGCCTTTGGTGGCGCCGCATGGCACAGTGGCCGCGACCGCCCTCGACCTGGCCCGCGTTTCCACCAGGGGGCCAGTCATCCTTGCGGGGCTCGACATGTGCACGAACGACATCGTGTCTCATGCCCGACCCAACGAGTTCGAGCAGTTCTTCCTCCAGCGCAGCTCACGAACCACGCCATACTATTGCTTCTGGTACCGCAGGTCCGCCGATCAGAACGCGATCCGCGTGCCGGGCAGCGATATGGCTCGAGCGCCTCTTTCCCTCAGGACCTATGCGGGCTGGCTGGGCAGAGACGAGGCGGCCGCCGGGCCAAGGCTGTATCGGCTCCTTCCGTCTCCGGTGTTCCTGGCCGGAATGAACCCGCTCGACGCTCAGACCCTTGGAGAGCTTGCTCGAAGCTCCGCGCATCCCCCCAGGGGACCCCAGCTCATGCGGCACGCCGGCCTTCCCTCCCGCCCGAAGAGAATCTCGCTTGCTTCGCGGATCCTTGCCGAATGGAGGGGGATCATCGCAGAGGGCCGGGCACGCGCAGGCGGACCCGAAGGTCACAGTGCACTGGCGTCGGCCGAGGTTTTTGCCATCGCATATCAGCTCGCCACCCAGTCTCTCCTTGAAACCCGGCGCAAAGCCAGGCTCGGGGACGAAAAGGGAGCACGGGAGTCGGCAGTCGCTCTTCTGGATGAGTGCGAAGGGTTCCTCCGCGGGCTTGGAGAAAGAATCAAGAATGCCGCCTGAGGGGGCCGGATTCCTGAGAAGCAACCTTGCCGCGCTCTCCAGTTCCAACCCTGCGCTGGCCGCCCGGATAGAAAGCTGCGCACCCAATCCCGCAATAGCATTCCGTGACGCCAGGAATGGCTCCAGAGTGCCGGTCCTGCGCGCACGTGCGGGAGAGCTTCCCTTTCATTCCCTGGTGGACCCCGGGAGAGAGGCCGAGCGGCTGGTGCGGTCCCTGGGGGACTGCGGGTACCTGGTGTGCCTGGGGCTGGGTGGGGGCTTTGTTGCCGCGGCCTTCCTTCGCCAGCCGCAGGCTGCAGAGGTCCTTATCGTCGAAAAGGATGCTTCAACGCTCAAGGCATTGATGGGCAATCTCTCTCTTTCCCCCGTCCTTTCAGACTATCGGGTGCACCTCACCGCCGGCACTGAGGAGATACGGCATATTGTTCGAGCCACATACCTGCCTGTGATCGCGGGGGGGCTTGTTTCGCTTCCCGTGCGCTCCTGGTGTGCTTCAGAGCCGGGGTTCTTTGATATGGCCGCAGAAGAGCTTCGCGGCGCCGCGGAGGAAGCGCGGGCTGACTACAGCGTGCAGGCCCACTTCGGCAAGAGATGGTTTGCGAACCTCATTTCGAATCTCCCTGCAGCGCAAAGCGCTCCGCAAGACCGCATCCAGGCACGGTGTGCCCACGTTACCGCAGCCGGGCCGTCTCTTGAAAACAGCATTGCAGAGCTCGCACGTCGCGGGGACGAAAGCATCATCGTCGCGACTGACACCTCGGTTCCCGCTCTGCTGAAGAATGGCGTGCAGCCCGAGGTGGTGGTGTCCATGGACTGCCAGTTGTACAGCTACCACCACTTTCTGGGAGGATTGCCCGAGGAGACGACACTATTCTTTGATCTGGCCTCACCTCCGTTTCTGGTCCGGCGGCTCGGCGCGCGCGCCCGGTTTTTCACGAGCGCGCACCCTTTTTCTCGTTTCATCAGCGCCCGGTGGCGCGGCTTCCCCCCGGTCGATACCACGGGCGGAAATGTCACTCATGCTGCTGTATCCCTTGCGCGCGTCCTTGGCGCGGCCGACGTCAGGCTTCACGGAGCCGACTTCTGTTACCCTCATGCAAAGCCCTACGCGCGAGGCACGTATCTGTACGACTATTTTCATGGACGGCAGCTGCGGAATGCGCCGGCTGAGAGCAGTCTCTGCACTTTTGTTCTTGGGTCTGCCGGCTTGACTGCAGAACGCTCAGACGGCGAGGTCCGCTACAGGACACCGATGCTCCGCGACTACGATTCCCGGCTCAGGAAGCTGGTCGAGACTCCACGGGGTACGCCAGAGTTCGAAGATACCGGAGATGCGGCAGCGCGTTGTGATTGGAAAGAGTTTCTCGGGGACTATTCCGAAGCCCTGCGCGCGCTTCCCCGCCCGTCATCGCCCCTGGCGGGGTATTTCAACCGACTTCGCCCTGAACAGAAGGCGGTCTGGGCCACGCTCCTGCCCATCGCTGCGCGCATTCTCCGCGAGACGCAGGGCCTGGAGAGCAGGGACACGTGCCTGGTTCAGTCACTTCGGTGGGCTCTTGGCCGTGTCGAGAGGGCTGTAGAGGACCCCGGCATAACCCACGAATGACTCTGCCGGATGCACTTCGTAGCTCGTCATGTACCTCAGAAGCCTTCCTTCGTGAACGCCCATCTCGCGGCCAAAGCTGACGGCGCAAAGCGCTCCCCCGGCAGAGCATGCAGATCTTTCCCTGGTGGCAAGGTCCAGGATCGAAGCACAGTCCATGGAAACCAGCGCGTCGAGAAAGCGCCGGTCGTTCACCTCCCTGACCCACGCACGCGCTCTTTCTCCCTGCCCCGCAGGGGAAAAGCCATAGTTGGACCCGTAATGCGTGAGGTCGGTCGAGCCCACCACGGCGATCCTGCGCCCGGTTTCTCTGCCCGCTCTTGCGATGGCTGCGCCGAGCCGCACAGCATCCGCCGACGGTGATGCGCGCAAGCCGAGGACGCGGGCATCCGGGAAAAGGTATTTTGCAAACGGAAGCTGCACTTCAACCGAATTGTCTGCGCATCTGTCCTCCCCGATGCGAACGGACCCGGCAAGGGCGTTCAGCAGCCCCGCGTCTGCGGGCATCGTTCCCAGGGGCGTGTCGTAGAAGTCCTCCATGGCGCACAATATTCCATCAGCAGGACCAAGATGGCCGCCGATAATAACGATGGTATCGATGCTGCGGGAAAGGCATGACATCACCTCCAGGGCGAGGCTCCCTGAAAACTCCCAGCCCGCGTGTGGCACAACGCCGGCAACTCCGGAGGTCGTTGACAGCGCCGGGAACTTGCGGGACATCGTCCGGATGGCTTCGGCAACGCTCTCTTTGTCCGATGGATACCATCCCGGCGGCAGGAATCTCTTTCGCACGCTCATGGGCCCCTCCGCTCATTCGCAGGATCAAACCAGGCGCCGACGACTTCCGCGGCGTTTTGAACTCGATTATACTCCACAGCGCGCAGGGAGGGGAGCATGAATAGGCATATTTCCTGGGCGTTCCTGGCTGTCAGCGTGGCGTTTTTCCTTTTCATTGTCGGACTGACCGGATACAGGCTCGAAAACGCTCGCGCTCAAAACTCTCTCCTTGCCAGGGACAGGCTCATCGATATCACGGCAAAGGTCGCCTCGATCCGTACCACGTATGTCAGCCTGGACTCGCCTGCAGCCCGCAAGGAGCTCCGAGGGCTGTTCGACGGAGAGCCGCGCCTGCTTCTCATGAGCGTGCATTCCCCGAATGACGGCATCCTCTATCTCGTCTCTCGAAACAGCCAATACCTGAAGGAGCCGGCGGCGCCAACCGCCCAGTGGCGCGGCACGCCCGCATACCAGGTCAGCAAGGGATACGAGGTGGTCTTGAGCAGGCCGCTTGACGGGAACGCGGCCGGAGCGGTCCTTGACGCGGTGTTCGTCATCATGGGCAGAGAGGACTTGTATCCGATTGTACGGGACGATCTTTACCTTTTCCTGGCATTCCTGCTCGTAGGCGGCGTCGTAATCCTCATCGTCGTGAGCGTCCAGGGCGTGCCGTCCGAAGCCGAAAGACCCGTGCGAGGGCCGGCAGACCCCCACGGCATGACCTCGCCGCGCAGCGGCCTCTATCGCGCCGAGCACTTCGAGGCGAAGCTTCACGCGGAGCTGGAAAGGGTTACGGCTCTTGGACAGGATCTGGCCCTTGCCAGGATCCGCATCGATGAGCCCTTCGCGGATTCCCATCTTCCTGCGGTGTACACGGAGATCGCGCGGGTCCTTCTGCTGAGGTTCCCTGCCCACGAGTGCCTTTTCGAATCAGGCAATGACCTCTTCACGGCCCTGCTTCCCGAGGTCGACATCGATGCTGCAGTGAGGAGCCTGGATGCCTTCCGCAAGGCCGTGAGCAGCAGGCAGATCGAAGGAAAGGCCCGCGCGCTGTCCATCGGCGTGTCATCGCGCGGTGGGAGGCTGCTATCCGCCTCCACGCTGCTGGAAGAGGCTGACATCTCCCTTTCCAAGGCCTCACGGGAGGGAGGAAGCCAGGTCGTGGGCTTCCGGGCGGACCCTTCCCACTATCGTGCCGGCGCTACGGCATAGAGCTCGTCTACCGGATAGCGCGCTTCGCGCGCTGCTGGTTAGAGCCCCAGCGACTTTCTAAGCTCAGCTACCGCCTCATCCTTCATTGTGAAGGTGTGCTCTTCCGTCGGGAACTTCTTTGACTGCACTTCTGCGACATATTTCTTCACCGCATCGAGCTGTATAGAATAGACGTCCGCGTATACCTTGACGAACTTCGGCGTGAACCGGCGAAAAAGCCCCACCATGTCGTGGAGCACAAGCACCTGCCCGTCACACTCCAGCCCACCGCCGATCCCGACTGTGGGAATTGCAAGCTTCTCTGTAATCAGAGCGGCCAGCTGCCTGGGAATGGCCTCAAGCACAACGGCGAAAGCGCCTGCCTCCTGCAGAGCAATTGCGTCATCTACGACCCTCCTGGCCTGGTCCAGCGATTTGCCCTGCACCTTGAACCCGCCCAGCAGGTTGGCCGTTTGCGGGGTAAGCCCGAT
>Ga0187881_10001603_pt1 | contig 23403 bp, 18 predicted proteins | sample June2016WEW_19_1_2_FD_133017 | JGI IMG/M metagenome (GOLD analysis project Ga0187881, IMG submission 133017) | Peatland microbial communities from SPRUCE experiment site at the Marcell Experimental Forest, Minnesota, USA - June2016WEW_19_100 | ecosystem: Environmental > Terrestrial > Soil >... | reverse complement strand
TTCGCATGCTACGACCACGCTGGCGAGGGGGTCCCGGGCTTGATGTCCATTGTGGGTGGGAAAACGACCACGGCGCGCGCGATGGCCGAGATGCTGTCCGACCGGGTCTGCGAAAAGCTTGGGATTAGGGCGGAGTGCCGGACGCAAGATGTGCCTCTCCTCCCGCATCGTCTAGGGGTGGTGCGGTGAAACGGGGCACTCTCCTGCGCATCCATCGTGCGGCAGGCTGGGCCGACTTCCGGGTGGAAGTCCGGGGCGGTGCGTACGTGCTCGAGGCCCTGGAAGAGGCCTGGAGGCAAGACCCCACGCTGCTCTTCAGGCACTCCTGCCATCACGGCTCGTGCGGTACGTGCGGTATGCGGATTAACGGGCGAGAGCGCCTGGCCTGTCTTACACCCATCGCGGTGATTGGAGATCCTGGGCGGCCGATCCGGCTTGAGCCGCTTCGCAATCTCCCTCTCATCGGGGACTTGCTGGTAGACCTGAGCCCGCTCGCGCAGGGGATAGAGACGACGAACCTCCCATTGACTCGGATGGTCGGGGACGGGGACGGCGATGGGACTCCGGTGTTTCCGTTCGTGCGCTTCGAAAACTGCATCGAGTGCGGGTTGTGCTTGAGCGCCTGTCCAATCGCTGGACACGACCCCCGCTATCTTGGCCCGGCTCTCCTCGCGGCGGCTGGGCGAATAGTCCAGGAGCCCCGCGCCAGCGACCCCGGATCGGCTCTGGCGCAAGTTGACCGAGAGCACGGAGTGTGGAGGTGCCACGCCGCTTTTGACTGCACGGAGGTCTGCCCGACGGGTGTGGATCCCGCCGGTCTGATCCTCGGACTGAGAGGGCGTCTGCTCGCCCATGCGCGAAAGGGGAAGGCGCGGTGATACACTCCCGCTGGTTTGCAAGGGAAAGATCAGCGGGTCGCCTCGCGTTCATGCTCCATCGACTGACAGGGCTCGCCCTGGTCTTGTATCTTAGCCTCCATCTTGCCGTGCTGAGCCGCTTGCGAGCCGGACCGGGAGCCTGGGACTCTTTTGTGCATCTCGTCAGCACTCCGCTTTTCCTCTCACTGGACGTCCTGCTTTTGGGGGCGGTCCTCCTTCACGGGCTGAACGGGCTCCGACTTACGCTGCTCGGGCTTGGGCAAGGAGGAGGGTGGCAGAGAAAGCTCTTCTGGATGAGCCTGGGCATCGGCCTGGGTCTTACTTGTTTGGTTGGATCTGCCATGTTTCTTCGGTAGGGAGACGGGGCGAGGAATGGGAGCACGGTCAAGCGCCGGAATGGCAAGTTGGATCCTGCAGGCGATAACCGGAGTGCTTTTGATACCGCTTGTCGGCCTCCACTGGGTCGCGCAACACTTCCTCGCCGTTGGGGGGTTGCGAGACTTCGCGCAGGTCGTGGACTACCTCCGGACACCCCCCGTCTTTGCACTTGAGACCGCGTTCTTGGTCGTGGTCACAACGCATGCGCTGCTGGGTGTCCGCGCCGTTATCCTCGATCTTGGGCCGAGCCCTCGCACACTGAGGCTGTCCGACCTCGCACTTGTCCTGGTTGGGATCGGTGCGGTCGGGTACGGGCTCGCGCTCACCCTTGCCCTGATACGCTGAGCAGGGGACCGGAAGGGCTCATCTCTGGCGCGGTCGGGTGCCGTTGCGCGGTGTAGACTGCGTGACCGCCACGTGCAAAGGTCTGGTCGGCATCGCTCGGGGCGAGGCTCGCTCTTGAAGTCGAAATGGACAGGAGGTGGGACATTTCACGCGACTCATGCACAGGGCATCCAGGGGGTGCTCAGTAGCGCCATTGGTAACTCGTGTTTTCGGAGGATCGGCGTTAACGCTATGTGCGCTGCCAGGGGTTCTCGGACAGGGTGTGTGCCTGATGGAGAGGGGGCATCGCGGCCGTGGCAGTCTCTATCCTCATGGCCTATCCGGCGGCCCCGGCCCAGCTGGAACCTCGCGTTCCCGCGCGAGGTGAACGCCGAAGCTTTGCGCGCTAGGCCAGGCTTAGTGTCGCAGAGAGGCCAGGGTAATCGGGGGTCGGAAAGGCTAGCGGAACTATGGACTAGGTCGGATGGGGTTCAGCTACCTCTTCCGATACACGGTGAAGGAGTAGACGTCGGCAAGATGGTACTCGTGCGAGGCCAGTAGAGGCCGGCCACCGGTGTTGTAGTCCGTTTGCGCCAGGAACATCAACTGCGTACCCTGCGGGACGAGGAGTTTCTCCGCCAGATGAGAGTCGGCCACGGCGGGTTTGATGGTTGCAACCCCGTAGGCCATTGAAAGGCCAAGGCGATGCTCGAAGAGGTAGTACATCGACTTCTTCTGCAGCAGAAAGCGCTCAACGCCAGAGAGGCCCATGGAGGGGCGACACAGATCCAAGAACTGTGCGAGGAATCGGTCTGAGGAATACACTACTCGCTTCCCGCCTGCGGTGCGCACACGTTCGACTTCGATCAACGGGGTGCCAAGGGCGGTATCAAGGAGATCGGCCCAGATCTCCTCAGCCTGGACCTGGCGTACGTTGATCTGGGCATCGCCTGGCTCCCACCCCGTGGACCGGATGAGTTCGGTGGTGCTGATGTTGAGGTCGAGGCGGTTGGGCATCAACAACTGCTGGGTGACAAAGGTGCCCAACCCATGCCGCCGGATGATCGTGCCTTCTTGATGAAGGATGTTCAGCGCGTCGCGCAGGGTGTTCCGGCTAATCCCAAAGGCTTCGGCGAGCTCGATTTCGGGGGGAAGTTGGGTGCCGGGCTTCAGCTTGCCGCTGACTATCAGCGTGCGAATGCGGCCGCAGATCTCCGTGGTCTTCCTCTGTTTGAGCGCGGGCCGCGTGAAGAGCCGAAGGTTCACAGCAGCGCCAACAGAGTCGTCGTGACGGGCTCGCAGAGGCGACATTGAAGTAGTGTCCCTGTCTCGCGTCACACGAGGACGCTTCTCCAATTGATTCTATGCCACCAGTATCAGGAAGTCAACTTGGCACATTCCCGTCGCGCCAAATGGGGCCGAAAGGGTCCGACGGCCGAGTAGGAAGCGATGGTTCCACATAGGCTTCGGGAGGGAGGTACCCGCTCGAGCTGGCCGCCTCGCCCACTTACCGGCCGCGGTTCCGGCTGCCGGGCAGGTTCAGTAGCTTCCGCTGGCATTGCAGCAATCGGCGGAATGGTGCACTACAACCGCTCGCACGCGGAGTCCGCGCGCCGCAGCGGCTACAACCTCCCAGTCCCCGGCTTGAGCCCACTATCATTGCGGTCGCCTGCGCCCTGAGTTCCCACGTTGTGGAACAACGTGAAGCCCGCCCTGGTTGGGGTCAGTCTGGTGCCGAAAGCAGGTAGGAGGGCTCGACACACTCCAGGCCTCTGCGGGATATGAGCCTCCAGGGGGCCCGGGGGGTACTTGTCGGGAGGGCCGCGAGCGCCATCTGGCCCAGTGCCATGCCTCCGGGGCAGCGGGAGGAGCGGGCACCATCCTGGAAAGCCGCCTCGGTCGATGTCTACAATCACCGGCCGATGTAGCATGCTTCAGGGCCACTCGCCGCCGACTGCAATCGTTCTCCGGCAAGGGAATGTTGGGAAAAGTTGAAAAGTGGACACCTTCGAAGTTCGAAAGTGGACACGGATGCCTTCTAAAGGGAGAGTGATGGACTGGAGCATCTGGTTCTTGAACCAGACGCGGATGTCCATGATTCCGTGGCCCTCATTGGGGACTAGATGGAGCTCGACCTCTTCGTAAGGCAGGGCCCTGGGGATGTATCTCCCGGCCGAAGAGTGAAATGCGGCGGAAGGCATTGGCCATTCGGTGCTCCCTCAGGCAGCCTGCCCGGGCCAGGCCAGGGAAGACGTCTTTGGGCGAGGTGTAGGGCTTGGGCAGAGCAAAGGGTCGGAAGAGGCTGTTGGCTTCCTTCAGGGCGCGGGCAAAGCGGATGCTAGGGATCGCCTTCGTGCTGGAGTGGACCTGGTGGTTGTTGTAGCTTCCTAAGTGGCCACTGGCGTAGAGCAGTCCGCGTCTTCACGAAGGACGACCCGTACCTGCTCCAGGGTGGAGAACCTATCCAGGGCGCAGGTGCACGCGATGGGCGTTCGTGTTCAACGCAACAGTGTGTGACCGGTGCTCCTTGCGTCCGGCATGTATGCGAGCCCAGCCGGGTAAAGGCCGGGTGGTGATGATCCATCCGCGCGAGTGTCTTCTCCAAGCGGCCTGGGTGTTGCAAGCGAGCCCTGCCTTCCGGGAATAGCGGAAGAAACGCCATGCGGCCGAGCACCGCATCGTGCGCTTGTTCCAGCTGGGGGTTCGCCAATCAGGTTACTTTGGACAAGCCAAGACCTTCTTCCAGGTAATGCTGGCTGCCACGGTGGCCAACCTCACGCTCACCGCCACCAAGATGAATAGGATGAGACCGGGAAGCAGGGGCAGGGAACCCTTGGGCTCCTTGTTGTCCTTGCTGTAGGTTGCGCTTCGGGACCTGCTGCAAGACAACCTGCCTCAATTCGCAGGCCCCTTTCGCCAACCACGACCTGGCTTCCGGCCGGGCTTCTAGACCAGGGGAGCGGAGCCGGATTCCACCCGATTCCATTAGGATTTGGGCCGCCTGGATGTGGGCCCAGGTCGTCTCCTGGAAGAAGAAGTCGGCGAAGAGGAGCTTCCGGCTGAAGTCGTCGATAGAGGTGATGAGGGTCCACTTCTCCTTGGCGTGGGGGGGGCCAGAGGTGAAACGAGGCGTTATGCTGAACCAGGGGTCCGATAGAAGTGGTTAGGACTTCGCGGTCGTGGTCTTTGTTCTTGGGCCGGGGCCGATAGCAGCCCAAGGCTTTGGCGCGCGTCGTGATCGTTGTTGCGGAGACATGGATCCCCCTCTTCTCCAGACGATCGTGCAGGGCCGAATAGTTGTAGCCGGAGATGGGCAGCCGAGAATCCTCGACCCGCCTCCTCGGCCACCGACAGGCGACAGGGTGTTGCCCGTTCATACGAGAGCGAAAAGGTCTCTGGGCCCTGCCGGTACTCCTTGAGCAGGTCAAGGAAAGGGCTGTTGCCAATTCCCAGTACCTCGTGGACGTCAGTCCCTTTCACATTGCCCTTGACGTAGGCCCGAAAGAGGAATCTGAGTTGCTCGCTCCCGAATCGCTTGCCCGCCCTGGAGGCTGGACCAGGGTGGATTTGCTCCATTTGTGCCTCTGAGTGGTTCGCCGGAGGGTACCAGGTGTCCGCTTTTCAGCTTTGAATAGCCGCCCTCCGGCGAGGGATTGACAAGGGGGGAATGAGGTGTAGAATGAATTAAAGGTTGGACGTCCAGCCTTGACCTGGCAGGGATCATCTATGCGCACAGACCTGTGGTCGAGCGAGGGCGAAGTTGGCGAGACCCCCCGTTGTGGGGTCAAGTTTCATTGGCCCCAGCACTTCACCTCCGCCTCGCAGCGACACCAAGCTAGTATCGCGTTCCGGAGATAACCTGACGGATTTTTGCGAGTTCCTCCGGGATTGAGGCAGCTACGCTGTTGAGAGTGTCGCCTGATATGAGCCAGATCGGCCCCTCAAGCTAGGCAAAACAGGACGTAAGGGATACACCATTTATTCAAGGAACTTCCAGAACGCCACACTAGCAGTTCTGCCAAAAACCCCAACCATATGTCTCCCGATCACGGCACTGACGTGCCCTTCATAGAGAGTAGCCTTGTATCGGATAGGGGCTCGTGATCGCCCCAATCCGAACATAACGGGCCGGACTGATGACATGAAAGCGGCAGGCGTCATTCTCGGAAGTTCACCCTCTTCTTGTGACGCGGCCCGCTCTTCAAACCGAAAGGTTCAAAGGAGAATACCTGTAGGAGGGCCTATGCATGATTGTGCACGCGATGGCGTCTTCCTTCTCGATCAGCCTGACAATGTAATCCTCAGAGAGGAAAGGTTTCTTCCATGACAGAGAAAAAACTGATTCGTCAATTTCAGGAGGGCAAGATTGGCCGCCGCGAATTCATCAAGACGGCAGGGCTCCTCGGAATGTCGCTCCCGGCCATCGCCAGCGTTCTGGCCGCCTGTGCCGCTCCGCCCACCGGAGCCCCAGCAGCGACGGCAGCGCCAGCCGCCGCTGCAACTGCTGGCGCTCCGCCCACCGGAGCCCCAGCAGCGACAGCAGCGCCAGCCGCCGCGGCAGCAGCTGGGGTCGGGGCCGAGACCTTTGTGATCGCCACTTCAGAAGCGGTCACGGGCAACTGGGATCCGACATCCCACACCAACCTGGGCCAGCTGATCGTCGAGAATGTGCTCTACGGCCGTCTCTACGACACGCCATGCACCGCAGAAAACCCGACGGAGGTCGTTCCGGACCTGGCGCTCTCCCATACCTGGGTGGATGACAAGACCATTGAGTTCAAGCTACGCCAGGGCGTCAAGTTCCACGACGGGTCGGATTTCACCGCCGCAGACGTCAAGGCGACCGTCGAGTACTACTCGGATCCCAAGAAGCCGGGCTTTTTCTTCCTGCAGAACATATACACAGGTGAGGTGGTCGACAATTACACCGTGCGGGTCAGCTCGGAAAAGCCGAATGCCTCGATGCTGTGGGGCCTCAGCTTCGTACGCATGTTATCGGCCGCTGACATCGCCAACCCGAAGACACTGGCCGCAAGACCCAACGGAACCGGCGCCTACAAGTACGTGGCCCAGGAGAAGGACGCCACGGTTTGCACGCGGCACGACGCGTACTGGCAGGCAGGCGCGAAAGTCAAGAACTTCAACTTCCAGTACATTGGCGATGTCAACACGAGGCTGTTGGCCCTGCTTGCCGGAGAAGTGGATGCTGCCGAGCGGCTGAATCCTGAGCAGGCGGCGGCTGCTACGGCTCAGGGAGGCTTCGACGTTCAGATCGTGAAGAGTGTCGAGCCGGTTTTCGTCCACTTCCGGGACAACAAGCCTCCCTTCCAGAACAACCCCAAGTTGCGTCAGGCCATGGCCTATGCCATAGACCGCGAAGCCATCTGGAAGATCATGGACGTCGCTGGCTATCCGATCTATGCCCATATCCCGCCCACCAAGCTGGGCTATGCGGCCGTGCCTGGCTTCCCCACGTTCGATCCTGCCAAGGCGAAAGCCCTCCTGGCGGAAGCAGGTTACCCGGATGGCAAGGGCCTGCCGACGCTCGAATTCAACAGCCCGGTCGGACGCTATCCCAAGGACAAGGAATGGGCGACCTTGGTGACCGCCATGTGGCAGAGCTTCAACATCCCGGTCCACCTGGTTGTGAGCGATGCTGCCGCCTGGGGTGACATGCTCTACAACCCGGATAAGGGGCACATGATCACGTGCGGCTGGTGCACCGGATCGCCCGAGCCGGACTTGATCCTGTGGCCGATGTGGAAGAGTGGCATGGCCGCCATCACCTTCATCAGTGATCCCGACATCGACGCAGCCTTGGTGAAGGAAAACGGCACCGTTGATGCCACGGCACGTGCGAATGTCCTTGCTTCCGAGACCCTGCCTCTCCTGGTGGCGAAGATGCCGAGCATCCCGATTGCCGGCCACTGCATGGTCACCGCGGTCAACAAGCGGGTCACGGGATTCCAGCAACTGGCGAGCGGTAACTACGGCATTACAAACCTTGGGAAGTCGGCCTAGCAGGCAGCGGAGAAACCCCGGGTTCGGATGGGTGGAGTCAGCGAGAGAGCCACACTCGCCGCGCAAAGTCTCTCTGGGGCAGCAGGAGGCGCCTACCAGGCGCGGACGACCGATCTGCTATTCGCCCCACTTTCCCGGACTCCCAGTGCTTCTTTCGGACCCTGCCAGGTCGTCGAGGTTTCTGCGAGGCCTCCTATCTAGGAGGCCTCGCAGAATATGGCCTCTCAAGAGTTCCATCCAACCGCCAGGTTCAACTGCGGGGCATCTGCATCGATCTGAGACGCCATCGGGGTGCCTGCCGAGCAGGTTGCAAAGACATGCTCTCGTGAGTCGGAGGCGACTGGAATCAAGATGCTTGAATACGCGTTGAAGAGACTGATCTGGGGCTTGGCGGTCGTCATTGTGGTGGCCTTCGCGGTCTTTTGCCTGATCCGGGTCATCCCTGGAGACCCAGCCCGCCTCATTGCGGCCGGGGGGGCCACTCCAGAGATGATCCAATCGATCCGGCAATCCTTAGGCCTCGATAAGCCGATTTTGGTCCAGTTCGCCGGATACTTGTCGCAGGTCGTCAGGGGCAACTTGGGGACTTCGATCTTCCGCTCGGCAGGCGGAAGCGCCCACACGGGCATGCACGAGTTCCTGACGCCGACCGAAGAGACCGGCGTCCAGCAGTACGCGAAGGCCGAGGTCTTAGGCCTGATTATTGAGCGGGTGCCGTATACCTTGCTCTTGACCGGGCTGGCGATGGTGTTTGTTGTGGTAATCTCGTTTTCCCTGGGTATCTTGGCTGTCCTCAAGAAGGACACGATCTGGGATAAATTGGTGCTGTTCATCGCCATCTGTGCGCAATCCCTGCCCAACTTCTGGCTGGGGATTGTCTTCATCCTGCTGCTGTCGGTGAAGCTGAAGCTCCTACCCACCATGGGCTACCAGGGTCCGGCCTACGCCATCATACCTGCCTTTGTCCTATCGCTGTCCCTGATCCCTTTGTGGCTCCGTATTATCCGGCTAAGCCTGGCGGATGTTTTGTCGGCGAATTTCATCACAGGGCTGCGAGCCAGGGGCATCCCGGATCGCCTGATCCTGTTCAAGCATGCTCTGCGAAGCATCGCTATTCCGCTGGTCACCGTGTTTGGCGTCCACCTCGGATACCTCCTCGGCGGCGCTATCATCGTCGAGTTCGTCTTCAATTACCCAGGCCTGGGCCTCCTGACCATTATTAGTATGCTGCAAAGGGATTTTCCTATCGTCCAAGGCGTTGTCTTGCTCTTTGCGTCGGTCTTTGTCCTGATCAATATTGCAGTCGATATCATCTACGGATTCATCGACCCCCGGGTAAGCCTTGAGTAGCTTGTAGATCGCCATCGATACCGATACTGGGCGACTCTGGAGAATTGATTGCTATGCCAAAACTACAGAGCGGTGGTGAGCACGTGCGGGGGCAGGCGGCGCCCAATCCTCAAGAGCCGCGAGTTGAGATGCAGCAAGGCGGTAGTACGCCTGAACCTATGGCGAAAAGCACCTTTTGGGAGCGCATCCTGCGAGATAAATCCGCCATGACAGGGACGGTCATCCTGGCCGTGTATGCATTTGTCATCTTGTTCGCCCCACTGATTGCCCCCCACGACCCCTATGCGATCGACGTGGACAACATCTTCCGGCCCCCCTTCTTCATGCGGGGCGGGACGATGACCTACCCGCTGGGGACGGATGAGCTCGGCCGGGATCTGCTGAGCCGGCTGATGTTCGGCATGCGCCTGTCGGTATTCATGAGTACCTGCGTCGTGGCGCTGATCGTCGCCTTTGGTACCGTCGTTGGTCTCCTGGCAGCCTATTACGGCAAATTGGTGAACGTCTTGCTGATGAGGGTCACGGACATCCAGCTGTCGTTCCCTGTGGTTGTCCTGGCCATCTGCGTCCTGGTATACACAACGCCCACGGTGCCGGCGGTCATTACCGTGCTGGCGATTGGCAACTGGCCCGTGTATGCGCGCGTGGCGCGGAGCCTGGGGCTCACGGAGAAGGCCAAGGACTATGTCAAGGCAGCCCAAGCCCTGGGTGCCAGCGGTGCCCGCGTTATTTTCAAGTACATCCTGCGCAATATCGCCGCCTCCCTCTTGATAGTCTGCATCCTGGACTTGGGGGCCATGGTGATCTGGGAGGCGGTGCTGGGCTTCATCGGCCTGAGCGTGCTGCCGCCGACGCCGACGCTTGGGAACATTATGGGCGCTGGATGGGACTACATGGTCAATGCATGGTGGATCGCCACGCTGCCTGGCATCATCGTGTTTTTCCTGCTCTTTGGGCTGTCTCTGCTCGGCGAGGGCATCGCGGGTGCCTCCGGCGTTCGCGGGAGCATGCAAGTTAAGACTGTTGTCTGAGGTCAGGTCAATGAGCAGCGAAACCATACTGGATGTCAGGAACCTCAAGACCTACTATGCCACCGACGCCGGGATGAGGAAGGTTGTCGACGGCTTCTCCTTCCAGGTGAAAAAGGGCCGTGTTTTGGGATTGGCGGGCCCAGGCGGCAGCGGCAAGACCACCGTTGCCCTGTCCGTGATGAGACTGATCGCGCCCCCAGGCAAGATCATAAGCGGCGAGATATTCTTCAAGGGCAGGGACCTGCTGAAGCTGCCGGAAAGGGAGCTGGCCAAGTTGCGCGGCTTGGAGATCAGCATCGTCTTTCAGGACGCTTCTTCCTACATGGATCCTCTCTATGTAATTGGCGACCAACTGATGGAGACGATCCAGGCCCACAGCGGGGCGACAAAAGAAGAGGCCAGGAAGAGAGGGATCGAGCTTCTCACACGCGTCGGCATCCCGGATGCTGTTGACCGAATGAAGAACTTCCCGCACCAATTCAGCGGCGGCATGCAGCAGCGGGCACTCATCGCCATGGCGATTGCGAATAACCCGACCCTTCTCATCTTGGACGACCCGACACGTTCTCTCGATGTAACAATCCAGGCCCAGGTCATCCAGATGCTGGTCCACCTGCGGGAGCAGACCGAGGTGGCGATCCTGCTGATCTCGAGCAACGTCGCCCTAATGTCTCAGTTCGCCGATGACATCGTCATCATTTTCGGCGGTCGGTGCATCGAGATGGGACCCAAGAACACCGTGCTCGGCTCCCCGCATCACCCATACACCCGAAGCCTCTTGGAAGCTATTCCGGTGCTCGAAGGAGAACGACTCAATCGATTGAAGGTGCTGCCTGAATCCCGGGGTTTATGGGAGGGGAATGGCTGTGTATGGTATTCGTCATGCCAGTATCGTATGGGCCGATGCGCCCTTGAGGTGCCCCAGCTGGCCGAGGTCGGGGAGGGGCATTACTCAGCCTGCTTCCTCGGCGCCCACGAACCCCATAAAATTGCGACCTAGAAGGATGACGCGGAGCATTGCATGACCAACCACGAGACGCCCATTCTCGAAGTCGTTGATGCTTACAAGTACTATGACCTGAACACGCTGACGGTCTTTCGCAGGGTAAGGGAAAAAGTCAAGGCGGTGCGGGGAATCAGCCTATCGCTTCTGGAAGGCGAGGCGCTGGGGCTGGTTGGCGAGTCGGGCTGCGGCAAGTCGACGCTGGCGCGGCTGATCGTCAAGCTCGAGACGCCGCAAAAGGGAACCGTCCTCTTTCGTGGGCGGGACATCTTTGCAATGTCGCCGAGCGAGAGCAAACAAACCCACCGAAAGATCCAGTTGATCTTCCAGAATCCGTTCAGCGCCCTCTCGCCCGAGATGACCATTGGCGCGCACGTCGCCGACGCGCTCGCCATTCATCATATCGCCAAGGGCAAAGCCGCCATCGAAGAGCGGGCCAAGGAGCTGCTGGATACGGTGGGGCTGGGCCGGGGGGTCTACGATACCTATCCGGCTCATTCCAGCGCCGGGGATCTGCAAATGGCCAATATCGCCCGGGCGCTGGCGCCAAACCCCGAGATCCTCATCAGCGATGAGGGCATTTCGGTGCTCGACGCCTCCGAGCAGGCCAAGATCCTCAACTTGCTCATGGACCTGCAGGACGAGTTCCGCCTGACTTACATGATCATCACGCATGATCTCAGCGTGGTCCGGCATATCTGCGATCGGATTGTGGTCATGTATCTTGGGAAGGCGGTGGAAATCGGTGACAACGCTTCGATCTTTGCCGCGTCCATCCACCCTTATACCAAGGCGCTGATCGACTCGGTGCCGACGGTCACCAAGGGGTTGAGGGGGGTCGGGATGAGGGCCATAAAGGGTGAGGTTCCCAGCCCGATTCACCTGCCGCCGGGGTGCACCTTCTACCCTCGTTGTGATCTCGCGACGGATGTCTGCAAGGAAATCGAGCCGGAACTTGTCGAAGTGATGCCCGGTCGCCGCACGGCATGCCATCACTGGCAAGAGGTCGGCCAGATGGCTGCAACCAACTAGGCTATCCAGTACCGCAATGGTGCAGGCACTTGAGGCCGTTTTCGAGGGGCCATCACGGGTGGTCCTTTGCATGAAGATCCTGCGGGGGGTCCGATCCTGAATGGGGTATCCCTCATGAGCGCGTCGATGGTTGTAGAAGTCGAGAGAGCGTTCCAGTGCACTCTGCCTCTGGGGCACGCCCGTGAAGAAACGGCGTCGGAACTTGATGCGCCAAAGCTCTTGCAGGATGGTCCTATGCGGCCTCTCCACGAAGCCGCTCGTTCAGGCGTGGCGAGGCTTGGTGCGGGTTTGGCGGCTACCCTGCACAGTGCAGGCCTACTCGAAGCGACCGCGGAATCCGTTGCCTTGGTCGGTCAGTATCCGCTGCGCTTCCCAGCCCGCCTAGTGAAAGGCTGGCAGGACATGACCGGTCAAGAAGCGAGCCGTGGCCCCGGCCGAGAACTCCAGGCTAACCTCGGCCAAGCCGTACGAGCAAGCAGCGTCGGAGGGCGTGTATTGCCACACCTTGCATACGCGCTTGAGCTTGCCGACGCACAAGGTGTCCAAACAGACCAGGTCCCCGGCTGGGAAGCCTTCAGGTGGGGTGTCTGGCGTCGCTCAGCAGCGGGTACGCTCGTCAAGAGACCCGCAGCCTGGGCGCTGTGTGAGCTTCCATTACCGCCAAGCGCTCCCAGCGGGTCTGCAGACCGGCTCGGCGCAACAGGCGGTTGACGGTGCTGGGTTTCCCGCCAGCTGCCGTGTTCGGGCAAGCGCAACTGGAGAGCCAGCTGCAGGGGCCCCCAGGTGAGCCAAGTGATCGCCAAAGCCAGGATGGCTCGTTCGGCCTGGACGCCCAGCATCGGCGGCCGACCCGGACGTGCCCCTTGCCATCGAGGGTGCAATTCTTCCGGGCCATAGGTCTGGTAGCGTTTGGGCCAGCAGTAGAACAGGCTGCGGGAAACCGCGAATTCGCGACATGCCCGGCTCACATTCCTGAGCATCTGCCCACCGTCAGGCGAAGGGGGGACGCGTGTGCAATGTCTTCGAGGGTCATGGGCGCGTCTCCCCGTCTCCCCATGAGGGCACTGTCTGCAAATGCAAGGATACGTCACATGGCCCTGGTTAACTGTCTGCACTACTACGGAATAGTACAAACTAGGGCCTGTGTGCCAACGGAAAGCGCCAGCCACTTCTCGACAGGTATGAGCTGAGGCGACTTATCGATTGTGACATCGGAAGCCCCAAAGCGGTTCTGCCTCCATTGGAAAAGCTGGGCGCGATGGCATAGGATGGACTTGCACACAGGTTCTGGCAAACCATGGGGTCGCAACGATGACGAAGCGGTTTGTGCTCGGGGTTGACTCCGGAACCTCGCTGGTAAAAGTCCTGCTGGCAGATCTCGAGGGAAACGAATTGGGGGTTTCCGTCGAGAGCACACCGGTTGAGACCCCGCGGCCCGGTTGGTCCGAGTTCGATCTGATTGAGGACTGGAATAGCGTCGCCAAGGCCATTCGCGCAGTCCTGGCCAAGAACGGCGTTGATCCGGATGAGATTCTGGCCGTCGGCGTCACCGGGAAAGGCTGGGGATGCTGCTTTCTCGGCAAAGATGGCAGGCCGGCGCGGAAAGGTATTCTGTGGAATGACGCTCGCGCGGCTGACTACATCGAACACTGGGCTAGCGACGGGACGCTGAGCGAGGCCTATCGGATCAGCGGCAACTACTACTACAGCGGTGATTGCGCGCCGGTTACCCGGTGGGTGGTTGACAACGAACCCGAGGTGGTTGCTCAGACCGAGTCGATCCTTTTCCCTCCCGCCTCGATTGTTTTCCAGCTGACCGGCAACATCAAGCTATGCCATGGGGATGTGCCCTCACTCGTTGACATTCGACGCAAGACCTACTCAAAAGAAATCTTCGACCTCTTCGGCATATCCGGGCTGAGGCAGAAATTCCCACTTCCTACCTCAAGTAGCCAGATCGCAGGCCAGGTAACTCGGGAAGCGTCGGCGGCGACGGGGCTAAAGGAGGGAACACCGGTTGTTCTGGCCGAGTGCGACGTCAGCTCCTGTGCTACCGGGCTAGGCGTTATGGACGACGGCGAGGTGGGGATCATCGTCGGGACGGCCCATGTGGTGTCGATTTGCCAGGCCGGCCCGACGTTTGGTCCTGAGACCGGGACTTTGACCGTTCTCCTACCGTATGTAGATGGGAAGTATCTGAAGCTGACGGGGCCTTCTATCGCCACCCCGAATCTGGATTGGTATGTCGATAACTTTGGGGAAGCCGACCGGATAGAGGCGGCGAAAGAAGGCATGCCCTTGTACGACTACCTTGATAGCAGGCTCATGCAAATCCCACCTGGATGTGATGGCATTGTCTACCATCCCTATCTGAGCCCAGGCGGTGAAAGGGCTCCCATCCGGAAGCCGACGGCAAAGGGGAACTTCTTTGGTCTCGATCTGCACCATTCAAGGCATCATCTCCTCAGGAGTATCTACGAGGGGGTGGCGTTCTCTGCCCTGGACTGCGTGCAGGCCAGCAAAGTGGAGCTCAAGGAAATCGCCTTGTCAGGGGGCGGCTCAAAGAGCGGCGTCTGGTGCCAAATCGAAGCCGACATCATGGGCTGCCCGGTGAAAGTCCCGGCCGGCGCTGAGCATGGGGCCAGAGGCGCTATCATCACCACGATGGTGGCGATGGGCATCTATCCGAGTTATCAGACAGCCATTGGCGCTTTGGTCAAGACCGACCGCACCTATGAGCCGAACCTGAAGAAGCACCAAGTCTATCAGCAGATCTTCGATCTCTACCGGAATATCCGGACGCATCTCATGGATGACTGGGATCATAGGGCGGTGATCTTGGCCGATATGGTTGCCGAGCGTGCCTCATGAGGGACCAGAGGTCATGTCGAACTCAATAGCCCTAATCAATGGCAAGATTGTGGCGCTGGATTCGTCCGAAAGTCGCTATGACGCCCTTGTTATTGAGGCGGGCAGGATCTCTTGCTTGGGGAATGGTTCTGACCTCAAGAGGTATGCTGCTGAAAGGAACATCGAGGTCGTCGAGCTGGGTGGCAGAGCCGTCCTGCCAGGGGCAATTGATACCCATTTCCACCTCACAATCACTGGGATGCATCTCTCGTCAATCGATTTCTCGGCTTGCCGGTCGATTGATGAGGTGCTGCAATTGCTCAGGGAACACGCTGCCTCCGGCCAAGGGGGGCGCTGGATCGTGGGGAAAGGGCTGGATGAGTTCGATCTCAAGGAGAAAAGGCCGCCCTCAGCCCAAGAGCTGGACCGAGTGTGCAACTCATCTCCCGCCTTTATCGAAGATCGCGGCTACCACTACGTCCTTGTCAACTCGCTTGCTTTCAGCCGCCTCGGGATCTCGCCGGAGGCGCGTGGCGTTCGCAAGTCGCCCGATGGCAAAGCGATCTCGGGCCAACTCATGGAAGAGGTTACGGGCGATGCGCGGCGGATGCTGCTGTCGCTAATGGACGATTCCCAAAAAAGGGATGTCCTCCTCAATGGGGCCAGCTATGCCGCAAGCTGTGGGATCACGACGCTGCACGCGATTGAGGGCGGCCCGACCACAAGCGACGGCGAAATCCCGTTGGTGTTTGAGCTCAAGGACCAGCTTCCGGTACGGGTGAAAGTCTACTGGTGTACGACGGAAGTTGGGGCGGTTGTCGACCGAGGTGAGAAGGCCTTTGGCGGCGATATCCTGCTAGACGGCAACCTCGGGTCTCGCACGGCCGCGCTGGTCGAGCCCTATGCCGATGAACCTTCTTATGCGGGTGAGCTGTATTTCTCGCAGGAGGAGGTGAACGACCTCGTTGCCGCTGCCGTGAAGGCAGGCCTGCAGATTGGTTTCCACGCTATTGGCGATCGGGCCATCGAACAGGCCCTGGTGGCCTTCGAAAAGGCAGCCAGCGGGCGCCCGGCACTTGAGCGCCCATTCCGGCTTGATCATTTCGGCATCCCGACGCCCGATCAGGTCAGGCGGGCGGCTACCTTGGGTGTGGTGATTGCCACCCAGCCACCCTTCCCATTTCGGCGAAGCCGCCCCGGCGGCGTGTACGAATCGCGGCTGGGGACGGCGAGGGTTAAGCGAGCCTACCCCCTTCGAGAGCTGCTGGATGCGGGGCTTCTTGTAGCCGGTGGGTCTGATAGCAGCGTGATGCCTGCGGATTACATGCTCGGCGTCCATAGCGCGGTGAACCACCCATTCCCGGACCAGAGGTTGACGCGGGAGGAAGCCCTTCAACTGTATACACACAACGGAGCTTGCATGGGGTTCGAAGAATCGGAGAAAGGCGCCCTGGAGATCGGGAAGTTGGGAGACGTTGTGGTATTGGGGAAGGATCCTCTTGGCGCGCCCGAGGCTGAAATCAAGGATATCCCTGTTGACCTAACCATCAAAGGCGGTGAAGTTGTTTACGATCGGCTGCAAGGCCATCGGGTAGGAGCCTCAGGCGCATGAGGATTAAGCGTCGCGAGAGATAACTGGGAGTCGTCTCTGCGCAGCCGGACTCCTATGGGTGGCGATTGGCGAGCGCCTGCCTGTGCCACGCGAGATGCTCCTTCCGCGATCGTTGGAGGAGAACCATCAGAACTCACATTGGGAGGCACCTCAAATGAAGTCCCTTGACGCATCGATCGCACCATGGCTGAAAGGCAAGTCTGCATACTTGTCGCCGCACATCGACCGGGCCTGGGAGAACCCGGAATTGGCCCGGATGATGTCCAATGAGTATCCTCTTCCGCCGACCAAGAGCGTGAAAGAGGCCATCGACAAGTATGCCACGATAGGCAATCGCTACCCGGACGCGGGCGCTGTGGTCCGCTCATGTATCGCCGAGATCAACAGGCTGGATGGCCGCGAGAACGTCCTGCTCGGCAACGGCTCCAATGAAGTGCTGGATATGTCCATCCGGACCTTTGTGACGCCCGGAGATGAGGTCATCCTGCAGAGTCCCTGCTACTTCCTCTATGGTCTTCGTTGTGAGGCCGCCGGCGGGAAGATTGTCTCTGTGCCGATCGCCCTGCGCGATGGCGACTTCGCTTACGACTATGACGGCGTGCTCAAGGCGATAACCCCGCGCACCAAGGTCATTATCTTCGGCAATCCCAACAACCCGACCGGTCACTATGCGGACGAGACTCGCTTCTTGGAGGTCGTCGAGACGGGCATCCCGGTGATCGTGGACGAAGCCTACGTGGAGTTCGCCGGTCTGGAGAAATCCAAGGTCGGCCATGCCAAGAAGCACCCGAATGTGATTGTCAGCCGGACGCTGTCGAAGGCTTATGGCCTGGCGGGGTTGCGCTTCGGCTATGCCCTCGGGCATCCGGACACGATCCGTCAGATTTCCGTCCTGCTCATGCCGTGGAACGTGGGGACGATCGCCATGTGGGCCGGTTTGGCGGCGCTGCAAGACCGGGAATCGCTTCATGAGCGCGTGGACTTCATTCGCCGTGAGCGCGAGAACTTCGTTAAGTCCCTGTCCGACGTCCCCGGGCTGAAGATCTACCCCTGCCAATCGAATTTCATGCTGTTTGATGCCGGCGGGACGGGACGGACCGGGAAGGAAATCGTAGCCGAAGCAGACAAGAATGGGCTGATGATCCGCGCCCAGAAGGAGATGTACGGCAACAATGGCTGGTTCCGGGTCACGATCGGAGCCGCCGACGAAAACCGGCACCTCATCAAGGTGCTGAAAGATTACTTAGTCCGCTAGCGTCTGTCAAATGCAACTGGCCGTGCTCTGAACCCAGGGGAGCGATCGCGCCTTGGCGGGGTTCAGGCGGCCGGCGAGCAGACATGGTTGGGCGCCTTGCGCAAGACCTGGGTTGGGGCGGGGGGGCGGCTTTGGTCGGCGGGCCGCTGTGGAGAGAAAACCCAACCGGGGTTGGCGTAATTCGGTAAGTGCGATCCAGAGGCAATGCTCCAGGATGACGACGGCGGCGCCAAGCTAGCCTGTGCTATAGACCTCTTGGAGGCCGGTTGCGGGCCGGGAGGCGTCCGGCCAGTGACTGCCCGGGGGGACGCCCACTTGCCCCTGAAGTCGAGACAGCCGGCCGAAACGCTGGGGTGGCATGGCGAGACATCATGCATCCTCAGGTCGGGTATTTGGTCGGGCGGAATCAGCGGGCAAAGAAATACCCCCATCGGCAGGAGGCGATCCTCATGGCCAAGCGATATGTCCTGGGGATTGACACGGGGACGTCGGCGGTTAAGGCGGTGCTTGCAGACATGCAGGGCGCCGAGGTGGCCGTAGCAGCGGAGAATACGCCGGTCGAAAACCCGCATGAAGGCTGGTCGGAGTTTGACCTCCAACAGGATTGGATGAGCGTTTCGCGTGCCATCCGGCGGCTTCTGGATGAGACGCGTGTCGATCCGGATCAGATCCTAACCATCGGAGTGACGGGGAAGGGGTGGGGATGCTGCTATCTGAATGAACGGTTTGAGCCGGCCAGAAAGGGCATCCTCTGGAACGACGCACGCTCGGGGCCCTACATTGCGGACTGGGCAAAGAGTGGCGTCCTGGCCGAGGGCTGCCGCATCAGCGGCAACTACTTCTACACCGGCGATTGCGGACCGGTCACTCGGTGGCTCCTCGACCATGAGCCTGGGACTGCCCGGCGTGTCGCCACCATCATTTTCCCTCCAGCCTGGATCGTCCTCCGGCTGACAGGGAAGGTCAAGCTGGTGTATGGTGATGCCTCTTCGCTCTTTGACATCCGCCAGCGCGCGTTCTCCGACCGGCTTTTCGAGATCCTCGGCATCACCAGCATGAGGGACAAGTTCCCGGTTCCTACGTCGTGTACCGAGGTCGCCGGCGAGGTCACCAGGGAGGCGGCGGAGGCGACCGGGCTGAAGGCCGGTACGCCGGTGGTCCTCGGCGAGGTGGACGTGAGCTCTTGTGCCACAGGCGTCGGCGTGGTGGAACGGGGAGACGTGTGCATTATCCTCGGAACGGCGCACATTGTGTCCATCTGTCTAGACGAGCCGATCTTCGAGCCGGAGGTTGGCCTTATGATGACGTACGTCGATGGCAAGTACCTGAAGTTGGTGCCGCCTGCCATCGCGACGCCGAACGTGGATTGGTACCTGGACACATTCGGCCACGCTGACCGAGATGCAGCGATGGCGGCAAACCAGGACGTCTTCCAGTACCTGGATGGCAAGTTGTCTGGCATCGCGCCAGGGGCGGATGGGGTTATCTATCATCCCTACCTGAGTCCGATGGGTGAACGATGTCCTTTCACGAAGCTGACAGCGAAGGCGAACCTTTTCGGCCTCGCTGCCCACCATACCCGCCATCACATCCTGAAGGCAATCTACGAGGGCGTGGCCTTCTCTGCGCTGGACAGCTTGACCGCATGCCAATTGCCGATCGGCAAAGTGATGCTGTCTGGAGGGGGCGCGCGGAGCCCTGTCTGGGGCCAAGTGGAGGCGGATGTTCTGGGCAAGACCGTGAGGGTGCCGGCAGGGACGGAGTTCGGAGCGAGGGGGGCGATCCTGACGGCGCTCGTAGCGATGGGTGTGTACCCGGATCATCAATCGGCGATCCGCTCAACGATTACGCAGGAGCGGATGTATGCGCCGGATCCTGCCAATCACGCCATCTACCAAGAGATCTTCCAGCTCTATCGCGACATCACTCGCCATCTGTGGGTCGACTGGGACCAGCGAGCCGAGATCCTGGCGCATGCCAGAGGGTTGGATGTGCGCGCATCGGGTAGAGAATCATGAAGACAAGTTCGATCGGTATTGTGGGCGGGAAGGTGCGAACCCTGGAGCCGAGCAGTAGCCTTTGCGAAGGCGTCTTGGTTGAGCACGGAGTCATTGTCGCGCTGGGATCGAGCGGAGATGTGGAGAGAGCGGCGCGCGGCAGGGGGATCCCGGTTCTCAAACTTGCGGGACAGACCGTATTGCCGGGACCCATCGATACGCACTTCCACTTGGTTCACACCGGGCTGGACTTGTCGGCCGTCGACCTGGGACACTGCACCTGTGTGGACGATGTCCTGCAACTGGTCGAAGGCCGCGTTCGTGGCGCGGGCCCGGGGCCGTGGGTGCTGGGCAAAGGCCTGGATGAATTCAAGATCCGAGAGGGGCGACCGCCGACCGCGGAGGAGTTGGATGCGATCTCCAAGGGCAACCCTGTGTTTCTCGGGGACCGAGGCATCCACTACTGCCAGCTCAACACGCTTGCCTTCGACAAGATGGGCTTTCCGGTCGGCGCACCGGGGGTCCGAACGGGCGCCGATGGGCGTGCCACCGGTCAGATCATGGAAGAGAGCATTGGTGAGGCATGGCGTCGGTTGTTGCGGGAAATCGACGAGGGGTCGAAACGAGAGGGCATCCTCGAGGGCGTTCGCTATGCGGCCTCGTGCGGGATCACCGCGATCCATGCAATGGAGGGAGGAGACTTCTCGGGCGACAATGAGATCCAGCTGCTTCTGGACATGCAGCAGGACCTACCCGTCAGGGTGGCGGTCCATTGGAACACCTTCGATGTGGACGCCGTTATGAAGGCAGGATTGCGCTTCTTGGGCGGCGACATATGGTTGGACGGCTCGCTGGGTTCGCGGACCGCGGCTCTCCAGCGGCCGTATGCCGATGCGCCGGATTCGGTAGGCCATCTGTATCACGCTCAGGATGCGATTGAGTCGCTGGTCCGCAATTGCATCGCCTCGGGTCTGCAGGTGGGCTTTCACGCAATCGGAGACCGCGCCATTGAGCAGGCGCTGTGCTGCTTCGAAGCTGCCGCGGATGGCGGGCGGATACCCGATCGAAGCTGCCGGCTTGATCACTTTGGTCTTCCAAGCCCGGAGCAAATACGAAGGGCGGCTGACCTGGGCATTGTAGTCTCGACCCAACCCACTTTCCCGTTTCTGCGCGGCGGGCCGGGAAGCGTGTATGAGACGCGTCTTGGCGAGGAGCGGGTGTCGCGCGCATACCCGCTGCGGGAGCTCCTGGATGCAGGCCTGCTGGTTGCTGGCGGATCCGACAGCAACGTCCTTCCAGCCGATGTGATGTTGGCCATCCATGCCGCCGTGAATCACCCGAACGAGCGCGAGCGGATCCCCCCTGAACAGGCCGTGAGGCTCTACACCGAGAATGCGGCCAGAAGCGGGTTTGAGGAGCAAACAAGAGGAACCCTGGCGATCGACAAGGCAGGGGATATGATCGTTGTGGACAGGGATCCGTGCAGCGTGTCGTCGGCCGAGATCCAGCAGGCAAGGGTTGTGATGACGGTGGTGGAGGGCCGGGTGGTATACGAGAAAACGGGTGAACGAGAAGGCGGGAGGGCGTAAGGTCAGAAGCACACTTGTCGACATGCGACGCTTGATGCCGGTGTCGTGACAGATTGTGCGCGCCGCCCCTGTCTCTACCGGTCCGCGGTGGTGCCGGGGGGTGGTGTTGTGGGGGAGGCAACTGGCTGACAGGGAAGCATTCTCTTGCTTCAACATTCGGGGCATGAAGGGTCAGGCTGCTGCCGACAGGCTGTGTGGTAGCCGAGAACCCTGTCCGGGGGTACCGTGGTGGCAGAATCGGGCAAGGGGCACGACGGGCACGAGTCCGATGGACTACGGTTAGGGTAGGATGCGCCCCCAAGATCGGAACCTGGGATCAGCTGGTTACGAGCCCATGATGGGTGAACTGGATCGATACGCCACGATCGCAGGGGAATTTGGCTGAAGTCGCGTGATCGGGGCTGGTGTGTATGAACAGAGAACCGAGGCTCAAAAGGTTTCGGTTCTGCTCTCGAGTAGCGGGAGGCGACTCGCCCGTCCCCTCGCTCCGCGCACCGAGGGCGGGCTGGCGACTTGGCCAGGGAGCCGCCGGCATCCAGGTTACGCGCCTGACGGGGGCAGGTTTGGCTCCCCGTCAAACTCCTCATCTGGGATGGTGCGAAGACACCAAGCCCGGATCGGTTTGTGAGCCTCCAGCCCTCAAATCCGTGACGGCACAAGCGAGCTCGCCGATCCGGCAGGGGTGACCGTCGCAAGGAGACGGAGTCCCTACCCCGGGGGTTCCCAAATGGTCAGGAACCTTTTCCATATCGCGTACGTGACAACTTCCTCTCGACCGCAGAGATCTCGTTCTTTCATGTGCTCTCATCGCTGGCCGGTCCGAACCATTTTGTGTTCCCGAAGGTGAGGCTCAGCGATGTGCTCTTTGTATCTGGGCTCGATGAGAACCTGGCCCAGTTCAATCAGATCAGTCAAAAGCATTTGGACTTCTTAGTTTGTAGGGGCGAAGGAATGGGGCCGGTTGTTGCAGTTGAACTAGATGACTCCAGCCATCAGCGAGAGGACTGGCATGTGCACGATGAGTTCGTGGACCACGCCCTCGAAGCGGTAGATTTGCGGCTATTGCGCGTGCGCGCACAGTGGTAGTACAACACGGCAGGGCTGGCAACTGATCTTGGTCTTGCGGACGTCGCGGCGAAAGCCTTACCTCAGGCCCTTGATTCCGCGAGGGGGCCTCTCTGCCGCAAGTACGGCGTACCTATGGTCCGCCGCGTGGCGGCAAATGGTGCCCACAAGGGGGAGAAGTTATGGGGCTGTGTGAACTTCCCGAGGTGTAGGGAGGTGGATAAAGTCGCCTGACCTCTGAGAGGAATTGGTCATGGTCTTGGGCCACCATGGCCGTTCACCGCGCAGAAAGTGAACTGAGAATCGACAGCGCCGCGGGGAGGAGGCGTTCGGTGCACGGATACCAGGCGGGGTTGGCTCGCTCGCAAGGGGAAAGTGTGTTCACCAGCTATCACAATGGGGAAAGAGCGACTCGGGAAGTGGCAGGTGCCTTGGTTTGACTCTCGGGATGAAGGGACAATAATGGGTCAGGCGAACGAAATACGAAGGGGTACACATGGCGCAGAACATTGACTTGAAGATTCTTAACAAGGAAGTGATATCCCTTTACAAGCAGGGCAAGTATGACCGCGCGATGGTCGTAGCGACGAAGGCGTTGAGTGTCGCCGAGAAAGCCTACGGCCCCGACCATCCCGATGTGGTGACCTCACTCAATAATCTGGCGGAGCTGTACCGCGAACAGGGCCAGTACGCGGCGGCGGAGCCACTCCATAAGCGCTCGCTGGCGATCCGGGAGAAGGCGCTCGGTCCCGACCATCCCGATGTGGCGACGCCGCTCAACAACCTGGCTCTTCTGTACGCCACCCAGGGCCAGTACGCGGCGGCGGAACCGCTCTACAAGCGCTCGCTGGCGATCCGGGAGAAGGCGCTCGGTCCCGACCATCCCGATGTGGCGGCCTCGCTCAACAACCTGGCAGGGCTGTGCTTCACCCAGGGCCAGTACGCGGCGGCGGAACCGCTCTACAAGCGCTCGCTGGCGATCTATGAGAAGGCGCTCGGCGCCGACCATCCCGATGTG
>Ga0187881_10001580_pt1 | contig 23607 bp, 21 predicted proteins | sample June2016WEW_19_1_2_FD_133017 | JGI IMG/M metagenome (GOLD analysis project Ga0187881, IMG submission 133017) | Peatland microbial communities from SPRUCE experiment site at the Marcell Experimental Forest, Minnesota, USA - June2016WEW_19_100 | ecosystem: Environmental > Terrestrial > Soil >... | reverse complement strand
CGCGTACAGACCCGCACCGCCCGCGCCGACGATCAAAGCGTCGAACTCGTGCACCATGGGGACCTCCCTAGCCCGCACCGCCCGTAGGGCGGTACGGCGTATTCGCCGAACGGGTACTCCCGTATCCGGTGTTCACCATCGCCACGTAAAGTCGTTCCATCGCCCTTAAAGACTTTCCAGCTCCTGGACAGCCCTGCGCATCGACTCAGCGGATGCTTCCAGGGATTTCCTCTCCGTTTCCGTCAGGGGCAGCTCGAGGATCCGCTCCGCCCCGTTTTTTCCAAGGATGACGGGGACTCCGAGGAAAATGTCTTTGAAGCCATATTGCCCGCGCAGATACACGGAGGCGGGTATCAGTCGCTTCTCATCCTTGATGACTGCTTCCACCATCTTGGCCACCGAGGCCCCCGGCGCGTAGAACGCGCTCCCTGTTTTCAGGAGTCCCACGATTTCCGCTCCGCCCGTGCGCGTCCTGCCAACCAGGGATTCGATGGCAGTGGAGTCCAGGAGCTGGGATATCGGAATGCCGCCCACGGAAGTGAAGCTGGTGAGCGGGACCATGTCGTCTCCATGGCCTCCCAGGACCATTGCCTGGACATCACCCGGCCAGACCCCGAGGCGCTCGGCGATGAACCAGCGGAACCTCGTGGAGTCCAGAACGCCCGCCATTCCGATCACCTTGGAGAGAGCGAAGCCAGTCTCCCGGAGGACCGCCATGGCGATGACGTCCAGCGGGTTTGTGACAACGATGACCACCGCGTTCGGCGCGCGCCGGGCGATCTCCCGCGCGGACTGCCTGGCGATCCCCACGTTCGTGCGAAGCAGGTCCATTCGGTCCATTCCCGGTTTGCGGGCTATGCCGGCGGTGAGAACAACGACGTCGCTGCCGGCCATCTCGGCGAAATCCGTTGTCCCCCGTATGCCCACCTCGTAGCCGCGAAGCGGGGCCGCGTGGAGGAAATCCATGGCCTTGCTCTGCGCCAGGCCGTCAACCACGTCCACCATGACGATGTCCGCGATGTTCTTCTCAGCGATGTAGTATACGGCTTTGGCCCCGACATTCCCTGCGCCGATGACTGTCACTTTCATGCGGCACCTCCCTGGACCACGGAAGCGATCAGCCGGGCTGACTGGGCCAGCGTCTCCTTCTCATCCCGGGTGAGCTCAGGGGTCAGGATCTTTACGACCCCCTTCTCGCCGACGATTGCCGGAACGCTCAGAGCGGCATCCCTGATCCCGTATTCGCCGTCAAGCACGACGGAGACAGGGAAGATCCGCGCCAGGTTCATGTGAACCGCGTCCGCAAGCTCGGCAATTGCCGCTGACGGCGCATAGTATGCAGTTGATCTCTTTGCCAGCTCCACCAGGAGGTCTCCCGCGCTTCGGGTCTCTGAAACGATGGCCGCGATGCGCTCAGGGGGAAGAAGTTGGGGGAGGGGAACTCCCGAGACGCTGCAGTAGCGCGGCAGACAGACCATGTCGTCCGAGTGCCGGCCAATGACCATGGCTGTCACGATTTCCGCGGACACATCGAGCTCCCGGGCAATCAAGGCACGCAGGCGCATGGAATCAAGGATTCCTCCGAGCCCCAGGACCCGGGTTCGCGGCATGCCCGATCGAAGCGTGAAAAGGGCAGTGAGAGAGTCCACCGGCTCGGTGGCCACAACCACGACGCTGTCCGGGGCAAGCCGGGCAACCTCCGAGGCGAGGGTCCTGATCAAGGGCGCATTCTCGCTGAAGAGGTCTTCACGGCGCATTCCTGGAGAACGGATTGCCCCCGCGGCAATAACGACCATCTGGGATCCCTGGATGTCCGCCAGGGAATCGGACCCGACAAGCGAATTGCGGTATCTCCTGATGGGCGCGGCCTCCATGATGTCCAGAGCCTTGCCCCGGGAAAGGCCCTGCTTTACGTCGATGAGGAGCACATCCGTGACGCCTTTCTCCGCAATAAAGAATGCTGCGTTGGCCCCGACATTTCCGCTTCCGATGATGCTCACACGGGACATATCGACTCCTTCACTTTCCTCTGCCGAAGTTACTAGCTCGCCCGCGCCAGATTCAGGAGCCCTCCTGCCAGCAGGATGCGGCGATGCCTGTCGGAGACATCGAGCTTGGTCATTATCGTCTTCCCGTTCACCTGGACCGGCACATCCGTCGCTCCGCTCTCAAGCAGTTTGCGCACCCCCGTGATGCGGACTTTGTCCCCCTGGTGGATGGCCTCATAGTCCGACGGGTCCCCAAAGGTGAGGGGAAGTATTCCGAAGTTTATGAGATTGGACTTGTGGATTCGTGCAAAGCTCTTAGCAATTTTCAGTCTCACCCCCAGGTACCGCGGCGCAAGGGCGGCGTGCTCCCGGGAGGAGCCCTGCCCGTAGTTCTCTCCTCCAATGACCGCCCCGCTCTTCTTCTCCCGGGCCCGGCGCGCGAACTCCTGGTCCGCCTGGATGAAGACGAAATCGCTGATGGCAGGGATGTTGCTTCGGAAAGGCAGGACACGGTTTCCCGCCGGCATGATGATGTCCGTGCTGATGTCGTTTCCCACCTTGATCAGGACCTCTGCCTCGATGCTGTCCTCCAACGGTCCGAAAGTGGGGAACGGCTTGATATTCGGACCCCGGATGATCTGCACGTCATCCGGGCTTCGCGCGGGCATGAAGAACCAGTTCGGGTTGAAGGCATAGCGCGTGGGGTAATCCACGCTGGGGAAATCCCCCAGAGTCCTGGGGTCGGTGATGCGCCCGGTCAGCGCGGAGGCGGCGGCGGTCTCCGGGGAGCACAGGTACACAAAATCGTCGTCAGTTCCGCTCCTGCCCTTGTAGTTTCGGGGCATCGTGCGCAGGGAGTTCGTGCCGCTTGCCGGCGCCTGGCCCATGCCGATGCATCCCAGACAGCCCGCTTCGCAGATGCGCGCTCCCGCATCCACCAGGAGCTTGATGCCGCCCATGGCCATGACGTTCTCCAGTGTCTGGCGGCTCCCTGGGTTCACGCTCAGGTCCACCGTGGGATGGCGCTGCCTGCCTTCCAGGGCGCGGGCCACGATCATCAGGTCCCGGTAGCTCCCGTTCGTGGATGAGCCCACCAGGACCTGCTGGACTTCGACGTTCGAGAGCTCTGCGGCGGTCTTTACATTGTCCGGGTTGGAAGGGCAGGCAACAAGGGGCTCTATGGCGGAAAGGTCGATCCTGGTGACCTCATCGAACCGGGGATCCGCGCCCTGCGTGAGGGGACGGAAATCATTCTCCCGGCCGTTCATCCCCAGGTACCAGCGGGTCACTTCGTCGGAAGGAAACACGCATGCGGTAAAGCCCATGTCGACCGCCATGTTTGCAATGGTTCCGCGCGCAGCCATGTCCAGCTTGGCCACGCCCGGGCCAAAAAACTCCATGATCTTCCCCGTGCCGGCCTTGGCGGAGAAGCGGCGCAGCAGCTCCAGGATGACGTCCTTCCCGGATACCCACGGCCGCAGCAACCCTTCCACGTGGATCCCCCAGACCTTCGGCGTCATGAGGTAGAAAGGCTTTCCGGCCATGGCCATGGCCACCTCGTTGCCCCCTGCGCCGATGGCGAGCATGCCGAGGCAGCCGCCCGTGGTGGTGTGGCTGTCCGACCCCAGCAGGGTCTTCCCCGGCGCGCCGAACCTCTGCCGGTGGACGTGGTGCGACACGCCGTTGCCGGGGGGAGAAAGAATCACGCCGTACTTGGAGGCGCACGAGATGAGGAAGCGGTGGTCGTCCGCGTTCTTGAAATCGGTCTGGATGATGTTGTGATCGATATAGCTTACTGCAAGCTCGGCCTTGACCCGGGGAAGCCCCATGGATTCGAACTCCAGATACGCCATTGTTCCCGTTGCGTCCTGCGTGAGGGTCTGGTCGATCCGAAGCCCGATCTCCTTCCCCGCTGCGGGCGTTCCTTCAACCAGATGCTCACCGATGAGCATTCCCGTAATCGTGTCTTTCATTCGTCACCCTTTTCCCGAATTGAGCGCTGCTGGATTATAGTATAATCACGGACGAACCGGCGAGCGAACAGGAAATACCGCGACTGCAAGCACGAACTTCGTTGACGCCGCCGGGAGCATGGCAGTATATTCCCACTGGAATGACATCCCTCGGAGCCGAGACGATATTCAGCATCTCAGGATTCCGAGCGCCAAACACCCTTTTGGCGACACTCTTCGTGGATGCAGTCTTACTCCTTCTCGTTTTCGCCGTTCGTCGGCGGATAGCGCTCGTTCCGGGCAGGTTCCTGCAGGTCGTGGAGTCGGTCGTGGATTACCTTCGCACGACGGTGGACCAGGTGGCCGGCGCCCGGTCGGCAATGATATTCCCGTGGGTCGGGGTTTTTTTCATCTACATAGTATTCAACAACCTCATGGGGCTGTTTCCCGGGTTCGGGTCGGTCGGATTCTGGCGCACGCCTGATGCTGGAGGGCAGCCGGTCCTGGTGCCCATCCTCAAGGCAGCCACTTCGGACCTCAACACGACCCTTGCCCTGGCAATCGTGTCTGTTTTCGCCACGCATATCCTCGCCATCCGCACAACCGGCATCGCGGTTTACCTCAAGCGCTTCTTCGCGTTGAACCCGATATTCCTCTTCGTCGGGCTGCTGGAAATCGTTCAGGAGCTGACAAAGTTCATCTCCTTCTCATTCCGCCTTTTCGGCAACATTTCGGGCGGCGAGATCGTGCTCAGCACAGTCGCAAAAATGTTCGCATTCATCCTGCCCGTCCCGTTCCTTGCCCTCGAGATCCTCGTCGGCGTGGTCCAGGCGGCAGTGTTTGCGCTTCTGACGATGGCATTCATGGCAATATTGACGGAATCGTCTCATCATTAGGGAGGGTGCTCATGGTTACGTTCACTGTCACCGGCGGGATCATCATCGCAATCGGCGGGTCTTTCCCAGCTCTCGCGGTGGGTCTGATCGGCATGAAGGCCATGGAGGCAATCGGGAGGAACCCCGAGGCATCCGGCCGCATCCTACCCACCATGATCCTGGCAATGGCATTCGCTGAAGCCATCGCCATCTACTCCCTGATCTTCGCGTTCCTGCGCTGATCCACCGGGAGAACATCATGGGAGAAACCCTGGGGGCCTTCGCAATCAATCCGTGGCTCCTCGCGGGCCAGATCATCAACTTTCTCGTCATCGGCTGGGTGCTGTGGCGCTTCCTGCTCAGGCCGCTGCAGGCAAACATGAAGGCACGTAGCGAAAAGATAGCCAAGGGACTGCAGGATGCAGACAAGGCGAAGGCGGCGCTGGAGGATGCGGGCAAGGAGCGGGAGCGGATCCTTGCAGAGGCATACGCCCAGGCGTCCCGTCTCCTCGAGCGCGCCCGCGATGAGGCGGAGCGGCTGCGCGCGGCGGCGCTGGAGCGGGCAGGGGTCGACGCGGAAAGGATGATAGCCGAGGCGCGCGGGCTCATGGCTCTGGAGCGCCAGGAGATGGAGAGGGACATACAGGGCCTGTCCATCCAGCTTTCCGGGAAGATCCTCGAATCGGTTGTCACGGACCTGTTCAGTGAGGATGAGAAAACGCGGATCGTGGCTGAAGGAATGAGAAAGATCCGCGGGGTCGCAGTATCGTGAACAGGCTGGCCCAGCTGACTTTCACACCGGAGGGAGAGATCAACCAGGAGGTTGCCTCCTTGGTGCTGGAGAATCTCACCCGGTCGCAGCTGAAGTTCTACCTTTCAGCGCTTCGTCGGGAGATGCGGCGTCGCCGCGTGTACGTGGCGCTCTCGGGAGGAAAGGAGAGCGAGGTGAGCGGAACGATCAGCGAAAGATACCCGGGCAGGGAGCTTTCCATCTCCCGTGAAGACGGGCTTGGGGCGGGCGTCAAAGTCAGTGCAGGGGACGACATCGTTGACGCCAGCGTGCAGGGATATCTGAAGGAATTGCTGGAAGAGATCGGGAAGGCATGAAAGCTGAAGACCTTGTCAGGCAGATAGAACAGAAGCTGCAGGGCGCGGAAGTTCGCCCGGCCGTGGCCAACGTGGGACGCGTCGTGTCCGTCGGGGACGGTATCGTGAAGGCGGACGGCCTCTCGCGGGCAGGCTACGGCGAGCTTGTTCAGCTGGAAGACGGAAGGCTGGGCCTTGTGATGAGCCTGGACGAGGATTTCGCTTCCGTCCTCCTGCTGTCCGAGGATTCCAGAGTGCCCGAAGGCATGGAGCTGAAGACCACGGGAACGCTCCTTTCCCTCCGCGTTTCCGATGATCTTTTCGGCAGGGTCATCGATCCATTCGGCAGCCCGCTGGACGGTCGACCCCTGTCCGTAACCAACTGGACCGCGGTTCTTCTGGAGCGCATAGCCCCGGGAGTGACCCAGCGCGCGTCTGTCGAAGTCCCCCTGAAGACCGGCATCAAGGTTGTCGACGCCCTCACCCCAATCGGCAGGGGCCAGCGGCAGCTGATTGTCGGAGACAGGAACACAGGCAAGACCGCCCTTGTTGTGGACACCATCATAAATCAGCGCGACAGGGACCTGGGCCTTCCGCAGGTGGTGTGCGTGTACTGCGCCGTGGGACAGAAAAGAGGGTCTATTGCCCGCACGGTGGCAAAGCTCGCCGAAGAGCGGGCCATGGGCTACACCATCGTCGTGGCGGCCAGCTCTTCCACCCCGGCGGCCATGCAATACCTCGCTCCCTTTGCGGCGTGCGCCATCGGAGAGTACTTCATGGAAAAGGGCATGGATGCCCTGGTGGTCTATGACGACCTCTCAAAGCACGCCTGGGCATACCGGCAGCTGTCCCTTCTCCTGCGACGGCCTGCCGGCCGGGAAGCCTACCCCGGAGACATTTTCTACCTTCATTCCCGCCTCCTGGAACGGGCGGCAAAGCTTTCGAAGGCGAATGGGGGTGGGTCCCTCACGGCACTGCCCATCATAGAGACGCAGGCGGGCGACATTTCCGCATACATCCCGACGAACGTCATCTCCATCACGGACGGGCAGATCTACCTGGAGACGGACCTTTTCAACGCGGGACAGCGGCCTGCGGTGAACGCCGGACTCTCGGTCTCCCGCGTGGGTGGCAAGGCGCAGTCGAAGTCCTTCCGGCAGGTCTCTGGCCTGATGCGTCTGGAGCTGGCCCAGTACCAGTCCCTGGCTGCTTTCTCCCAGTTCGGCTCCGACCTCGATGAAGCCACTCAGAGGCGGATCAACAGGGGGAAGCGCATCGTGGAAATCCTCAAGCAGCCTCAGTTTTCTCCCATGGGAGACCTGGAGCAGGTCATCAGCATACACGCCGCAGGTTCCGGACTTTTAGATGAGGTGCCGCTTGAGAAGATCGGGGAGTTCGAGAAAAGGGTCATGGACCACCTGAGAACGAGTCACGGCGAGCTCTGCACAAGGATCGCCAGCGGGGCGCGCATGGATGACGCCACGCTGAAGGAGCTGAATGAGGCGATCCTGGCCTTTGCCAGGACCGTGCGGTGAGAAGGACCGTATGCCGCAGAACCTCAGGACCCTGAAATCCAGGATCAGGACGGCCAAAAACATTGCGCAGCTGGCCAAGACGCTGGAGATGGTGTCCGTGGCAAAGATCCGCCGCGCGCGCGGCCTTGCGGAGACGGTGCGTCCCTACGCGGAAAGTATCACCTCCCTCGGGGACACCGCCCTGCGCAGCGTGGCTCCCGGGGAGTTCCTGCATCCCTACCTCGGATCGGCAAAGCCGGGGGGGCCCACCAGGGCAGGGATGCCCAACCCCACGGAGGACCGCGGGAGGGGCGGCGGAGCCTCGCCGCGCGATGGCGCGGCGTTGGACGGCGGAAGCCGCCCCACGGCACGGAAGCCGGAGGGCGGCGGAGCCCCGCCGCGCGATGGCGCGGCGTTGGACGGCGGAAGCCGCCTTCTGCTGGTCATCGGCCCTGACAAGGGCCTCTGCGGACCCCTGGTGTCGAACCTCGTGCGCAGGATGTTCGACGAGGACAGCCCCGACGCGCAGCTCATCACAGTGGGCAAGCGAATGGAAGCGCCCGCTGCAAGGATCGCCGGCAGCAGGCTCGTTGCCTCCTTCCCCGTCGGCTCCCGGCTTCCCGAGTATTCCCTTGTGTACGACCTGGTCCTGACCATCAACAGCTATATTCTCTCGGGGAAGGCTTCCCGGCTCGACGTGCTGTACACCCGTTTCATCTCCTACTTCACCCAGGTTCCGACTCTGGACCACGTGCTGCCCCTTGCCCCTGCACAAGGACGTGCGACCCCACGGAGTACCGTGGGAGGGTTGGCAGAGCCCGAGAGCCAGCGCCCTCACACCATAGAACCCGACCTCTCTGGCCTGCTCGAGGCTCTGCTCCCGCACTACCTCGAGGTGCGTTTGTTCGACTCTGTCATCCAGGCATACTCATCCGAGCACGGGGCGCGGATGGTCGCAATGCAGAACGCGAAAAAGAATGCGCTGGAAATCGCGGATTCGTTCACACTTCTGTACAATAAGACCCGCCAGGAAAGGATTACGAATGAGATCCTGGACCTGGCCAATACAGGGAAGCGAGCATGAAATTACCCGGCGGCAACAACGGCAAGGACGGAATCGAGGGCAGGGTCATCCGGGTCCAGGGGCCTGTGATCGACGTGGAGTTCACGGGGGAGCTCCCCGGTGTCTATGAGGCCCTGCAGCTCGAGCGGGGCGGAGGAATCCCGACCCTCGTCCTGGAGACCGAGTTTGTGCTGGAAAACGGAGAAGTGAGGACGCTTGCGCTGGGGCCAACCGAGGGCATTTCCCGCGGCGCCCGGGTCCTGCGCACCGGAGCACCCGTCACAGTCCCGATCGGCGAAAAAACACTGGGACGGATCTTTGATGTGCTGGGAAAACCCATTGATGGAGGAAATCCAGTTGAGGGCCCCGACGTGCAAAGAGCCCCCATCCATCGTCTTCCACCGACGCTTGCAGAGCAGCGGACCAAACCCGAGATGCTGGAAACGGGGATCAAGGTCATCGACTTGATTGCTCCCTTCACCAAGGGCGGCAAGATCGGGATCTTCGGCGGCGCCGGGGTTGGCAAGACGGTCATCGTCAAGGAGCTGATCCGCAACATCGCCATCGAGCATCGAGGCTACTCGGTGTTCGCCGGGGTGGGGGAACGTTCGCGCGAGGGCACGGACCTCTGGTTGGAGATGGAAGAGTCCAAAGTCCTGGACAAGACCGTGCTTGTTTTCGGCCAGATGAACGAGCCGCCCGGCAACAGGCTGAGGGTGGGCCTGACGGCGCTCACCATGGCGGAATACTTCCGCGACGAGAAGGGAGTGGACGTGCTCCTTTTCATCGACAACGTGTTCCGATTCGCCCAGGCCGGAAGCGAGGTCTCCGCAGTGCTGGGCCGCATGCCCTCAGCGGTAGGTTACCAGCCCACCCTGGCTGAAGACATCGGGAACCTGCAGGAAAGGATCACCTCCACGCAGAACGGGTCCATCACCTCGGTCCAGGCCATCTACGTCCCTGCGGACGACTACACTGACCCTGCGCCGGTTGCGATCTTTGGACACCTTGACGCCACCATCACCCTGGAGCGCTCCATTGCGGAACAGGGACTCTACCCCGCAGTCGACCCGCTGACCTCGTCCTCCCGCCTGCTTGATCCGAACGTCGTTGGCGTGGAGCACTATCGCATCGCAATGGAGGTCAAACGGATCCTGCAGCGCTACAAGGACCTGCAGGATATCATCTCCATCCTCGGGATTGACGAGCTTTCGGATGAAGACAAGCTCCTTGTTTCCCGGGCGCGCAAGATCCAGCGGTTCCTCACGCAGCCCCTTTTCGTCTCGGAGACCTTCACAGGCAAGGAGGGGCGGTACGTGACGATAGTCGACACGCTCCGCGGCTTCACGGAGATCATCGAGGGGAAGCACGACCGTCTTCCCGAGACCGCTTTCTACAACGTGGGCCCCATCGAGGAGGCGGTAGCCGATGTCTGAGGAGTTCTCGCTGCGCGTCATCTCCCCCCTGGGGACCGCCTTCGAGGGGAAGGTGACGCAGGCCACGCTGCCCACGCCGAACGGGGAGATAACCATTCTTGCCCATCACATGCCGATTGTCGCCGTGCTTTCCGAAGGCGAGGTGCGGATCCCGACGGAAAAGGGAGAGGTGATCATAGCAGTGGCGGGAGGCTTCCTGGACACGGACCTCAATGCGGCAACAGTGCTCTCCGACTTCGCTGCTGAGGCCGAAAGCATCGAGGTAGCGCGCGTGGAAGCCGCCCGCAAGCGCGCGGAGGAGCTGCTGGCAGAGAAGAAGCTCAAGGGCGAGATCGCCCTCATAGAGCGCGACCTGCAGAGGTCGCTCCTGCAGCTCAAGGTGGCGGAGCGCTACCGGCGCAGGCGGCCGCAACGATAACCGCCCGCAGTTCTTGACGTTCGGAGCCAGCTGACTGATATTGGTCTCGGAAGATCGGAAGAAAAGAGGGGAATATGAAAACGCAAGGCACGCAGCAGGACCTTTTCGACCTTTCATCGCCTGAAACCGCGGAGGCAATGAGACACCATCTTCTTGGGGAGCGGGAGGAGGCGGAAAAGGCCTTTGAAAAGCTCCTCAAGAAAGATCCCGGCAACTATTTCTTCCACTACCTCCTTGGTGAGAGTCAGTACGCGCTGGGCCGGCTCAGCGACTCGGTGCTCGAATACCAGAAGGCCATTGACCTGAAGCCCGATTTCGGAGTGGCGTTCTACAAGATGGGGGTCTGCTACCATCGAATGGGTCAGCTGGAGAAGAGCCTGGAAAGCTTCACGGCGATCACGAAGATGCGGGGCCAGGGACACGCGATGGCAAGCTATTTCATCGGCCTCATCAACCAGTTCCTGGGAAACGACGAGGAGGCGGAGAAGGCTTTCGCGTTCTGCGCGGGTCGTCAAAGGAATCCTTGATCGCCAACTACTACCTTGCCCAGCTCAAGATCAAGCATCACCGATATCAGGATGCCCTGGACCTGCTGGAGGAGCTGCTTGCAGCCACGCCCAACCTGGCGGAGGTGCACTTCCAGAAGGGTATGGTGTTCATGGGTATGCACAAGAACATGGAGGCCATTCGTTGTTTCAGAAAGACCCTTGAGCTGAACCCGGATGATCAGCGGGCGCGGGGCAACCTGGAATTGCTCACAGAAGTGCCGGAGATATGAGCGCGAAACCGCAGGAATCCCATCGCACGGAGACCGACAGCTTGGGCAACGTCAAAGTGCCTTCCTGGGCGTACTGGGGCGCGCAGACCCAGCGGGCGGTTGAGAACTTTTCCGTTTCGGACCTTCGGATTCCCGTTCCCCTGATCAGGGCGCTTGGAATCGTCAAGGAGGTGGCCGCGGTCGTCAATCGCGACCTGGGCCTCATCGACAAGCCGCTTTCAGATGCCATCATGAAGGCGGCCCGCGAGATGGCGGAAGGCGCGTGGAACGCTCATTTCCCCATAGACGTTTTTCAGACCGGGTCGGGGACCTCCTGGAACATGAATGCCAACGAGGTCATTGCCAACAGGGCCAACGAGATCCTGGGCGCGCCACTCGGGGCCAAAAAGCCGGTGCATCCCAACGACCACGTCAACCGGGGGCAGTCTTCAAATGACGTGATCCCCACCGTGATCAGCATGGCGGACAGGGAAGAGGCAGCCTTGACCGCGCAGGCCCTCGGCAAGCTTCAGGAAAGCCTGGAGCGCAAGGCAGGTCAGCTCGGTGAGGTCCTCAAGATCGGCCGCACCCACCTGCAGGACGCAGTCCCCATGACATTGGGCCAGGAGTTTTCAGGATATGCCCGGCAGATCGAAAAAGGGCGCGAGCTCCTGGAGCGCAGCTTCCCGGACCTGGAAGAGCTGGCCATCGGGGGAACGGCCATAGGGACGGGCCTCAATGCGCATCCGGATTTCGCCCGCCGGGCTGTTGCGGCAATTGCAGAGCGGACAGGGGTTCCGTTTCGGGAGGCAAAGAACAAGTTCGAGGCCATTGCCGCGCGGGACTCGCAGGTCCAGCTCATGGGAGCCCTCACCACTATCGCTGTATCCCTCACAAAGATCGCCAACGACCTTCGTCTTCTTGCAAGCGGGCCGCGCGCGGGTCTTGCCGAGATCGTCCTTCCCGCTCTGCAGCCGGGAAGCTCCATCATGCCGGGCAAGGTGAATCCCGTCATCCTGGAAATGACCATCCAGGCGGCCGCTCACGTCATGGGGTCCGGCCTCAGCGTAACCCTGGGAGGCCAGACAGGACCGCTTGAGCTGAACATGATGCAGCCCATCATTGCCTGGGAGACACTGAGCTCGCTGTCGCTGATCGGCCGCACTGCCACCGCGCTTGCCGAGAGGTGCATCGACGGGATCGAGGCGGACGTGGAACGAAGCCGGGAGTGGATAGAGCGCAGTCTCGCCTTGGTGACGCCGCTCTCCCTGAAGGTTGGCTACGACAGAGCCGCCAAGCTGGCGCAGAAGGCCCTGGCGGAAAACCGGACTATCCGTGAGGTCGTGGTCGCAGAAGGGATTCTCACCACCGAAGAGGCGGACAAGCTGCTGGATCCCCGCGGAATGCTGGGGCCGGAGGGCTAGCTGGCGGGCGGAACCACGCCCAGGCGCCATCGCAGCAGCCGACGGCCAACGAGGGAACAGACTTCAGGAGAACTCAGGCCGCGCCTTCTTACTGTCCCGTGAAAAGGCCGATCAGGGACAGCATGGGGCTCGGGTATACGCCAAGGGCAACGACAATGAGGGTCAGGATCGCGAGCGCGATCCCCGTCAGGAAGGGCTGTCGAGGTGCCAGATCTACCGCAGCGGCGCTGCCTTCCCTGCCGCGGTACATTGCGGACACTATTTTCAGGTAGTAGAAGATCGATATTGTTCCATTCACCGCAAGGATGATGATCAGCGTCCACAGTTGCGCGCCCGCTCCAGCGCTCAGGATGATGAACTTGCCCACGAAGCCCGCGGTCAGCGGCAGCCCTGCAAGAGAGAGCAGCGATGCGGTGAAAACCCCTGCAAGCCACGGGGATCGAGAGGCGAGACCCACGTAATCATCGATCATGTCCGCTTCCTTCTCCGGGGTTGAGAGGGCGGCAATGACAGCGAACGCACTCAGAGTCGTAGCGAAATACGCAACGAGGTAGAAGGAGACGGCGCGGACTGCCAGGGTCCCGCCTGCGACAAAGGCCACCAGGAGGTATCCCAGGTGGGCGATCGAAGAGTACGCCAGGATCCGCTTGACATTGTTTTCCCGCAAGGCGAGCAGATTCCCGATGAACATTGAAAGCCCTGCGATGATCGTGAAGACCCACGGGAATGCGCTTCCCGTGCCCCCCGGGGCGACAAATGAGTCCGCGCCGAGCGGGATGAACAACCTGACAAGAAGCACTGCCACGGCGCCCTTTGAGATCGTTGCGATGTAGCCCGCCACGGGCGCGGGGGACCCGTCATAGATGTCAGGGGTCCAGAGATGGAACGGCACCACGGCCAGCTTGAAGCCTATGGCGACAAGGATCATTCCCAGGCCCACGACGGCAAGAATGCCGTCCGCCGCGCCCTTTCCTCCGGCTGACCCCAGGGCGATCCTGCTTATCTCCATGCTCCCCGAAGCGGCGTACAGGAGGGCCATTCCAAAAAGGAGGAATGCGGATGTGGCTCCTGCCAGCACGAGGTACTTGATGCCTGCCTCGGCGCCGGCTCCCCGTTCCCGTCTCCACGCAATGAGCGTGTACAGCGACACGCTGAGAAGCTCAAGGCCCAGGAAGAACGTCGCGAAGGCGCTGGCTGCCGTGAGCACCATGGAGCCCAGGGAGGCAAGGAGCAGGAGGAAATAGTATTCGCCGCGGGCTTCATCGTGACCGCGCAGGTAAGCCCACGAGCTGGCCGTGACGAACACGCTGGCCGCAAGGACGAGCCCCATTCCGAAAATCACGAACCGGTCAAAGGAAAGAAGACCGGCCACTTCGCGCGGCGCCGCTGTCCATGCCAGGCCAAGGGATGCCAGGGCAACGATAAAGCCGACAAGTGTCATGCCGGCCGCGAGGCCGTGCCGGCGCGCGAATGCGGCAGCAAGCAGGACAAGCAGCGAGACTGCGGCGACCACCAGCATGGGAAGGAGCACAAGGATGTCCTGCATGATCATGCGCCACCCCCCACTGTTGCCAGCACACCCGCAACAACCTGGTCGACAACCCGCAGGATGGGCTGCGGGAAAAGCCCCAGCACGACCAGGAGCGCAATCATGACGTACAGCACGCCCGTTTCCAAGGCGGAAAGATCGTGGAATACCCATTTCTCCTTCGGGCTTCCGTGGAATGCGAGCTGGATCATGCGAAGCGCGTATACCATTGCTATCACGAGGCCAACGCCCGCAAGCACCGCGACGACCACGCTCACGCGGTATGTGCCCAGCATGACCAGGAACTCCGACACGAAATTGACCAGCCCCGGCAGACCCACAAGTGCCATCGCCAGGACCATTGCCGCAGCGCCCATTCGCGGAGCCTGACGCCAGAGGCCGCCCATGCGGTTCAGGTCTCGCGTGTGGATCCTGTCCTGCAGGAACCCGACCAGGATGAAAAGGGCCCCGGTGCTGATGCCATGGCTTACCATCTGCAACACGGCCCCTGAAAGGGCGATGCTGTTGAATGTGTAAATACCTAGCAGGACGAAACCGAGGTGGCTCACGCTGGTATAGGCTACAAGCCGCTTCATGTCGGACTGGCCGAAGGCCATGAAACCGCCGTACAGGATGCCTGCCAACGCCAGGGCTATGGCAATGGGGGCGAACTCGCGCGACGCGGCGGGGAAAAGCGGGATTACGAACCGGATGAAGCCGTAGCCTCCGGTCTTCAGCAGGAGACCCGCCAGGATCACGCTGCCCGCCGTGGGCGCTTCCGTGTGGGCGTCCGGGAGCCACGTGTGGAGGGGGAACATCGGAAGCTTCACTGCGAAGGCCGCGAAGAAACCCAGCATGAGGAGCATTCCCATCACGGGGGAAAGTGTTGTTCCCAGGAGGTCGCGGTAGTCAAAGGAAAGAGAGCCGCTGGCCATCCCGTGCACCACGGCCAGTCCGATGATGGCCACAAGCATCAGCAGACCGCCGATCTGCGTGAAGAGGAAGAACTTGACGGCCGCCCGGTGGCGGTTCTCGTGTCCCCAGATATCGATCAGGAAGTACATCGGGACGAGCATCAGCTCCCAGAAGAATGCAAACAGGAACAGGTCTAGGGCAAGGAACACGCCGTTCACGCCGGCAAGCACCAGGGAGAGATTCAGATGGAAAAAGCCCACCCGCTCGCGTATTCCCGTCCAGGAGGCCAGCACGGACATGATTCCAAGGAACGCGGTGAGAGCGACCATGATCAGGCTCAGGCCGTCCAGCCCGAGGGAGAAGGAGATTCCGAGACTCTGTATCCATGGCCATTTCACCAGGGAGAGCCACGGGGTCGCCGCGGGCTGCATCTGCATGGAGCTGGGAAGCCCGAAGTAGACCAGCCAGAGAAGAGCCGCCAGGAAAAGGTTGATGATGTTCCCCGCCAGGGCGAGCCATCGGCTCACCAGGGGACGGCGCGAACCGAAAGCCCAGCCGATGAGCCCGAACAGGAGCGGGACTGCAATAAGGGCGACGAGGATCATAGCAGCACCGCCGCCGCGATCACCAGCGCGGCCCCGACAGCTACTCCTGCCGCATACCAGCGGACCCTGCCGTTCTGGGTCCATCGGAACGCACGGGAGAGCAGCATGCTCAGGCCTCCCACCCCGTCAGAGATGCGGTCCGCCGCGTCTCGCTTGTTTACGTTCCAGAGCCAGACGAACGGGCGCACGATGGCGCGCTCATACAGCCAGTCGAACCCCATACCGCCGGAGAAAAACCGGACAAACGCCGGCCTGGCTGCCGGCCCGCCGGTCTGCGTCACTACGCGGATTGCCCGCCGGGACACCAGCCATCCCACGGGGATTCCCAGCAGCGAAGCGGCCTCCGAGACAATCTGCAGGATGCTGTCGGTGGATAGCGGCATCTCCCCCGCCCGTGTCCCGGCGGGCAGCGACGTCTCCAGAAACCGGGTGATGAAAGGGCTTCCCCCCAGGGTCCGCGGGAGATCGAGAAAGCCGCCCACGATGCACAGCACGGCGAGAATGGCAAGAGGGACTCCCATCACCACTCCTGCCTGCCTGCCGTCCCTGCCTGCAGCCAGGCCCTCCTTGCCGGCCGCGCTGCCATGAGCCGCAGGTTTCGGGCCGTGTCCGCCACCGTGGGCGCCGCGTCCGCTTCCGTGAGCCGGCGCTCCCCTTGGCTCGCCTCCGAACACCGTGAAGAGGAGCCGGAACGTGTACACCGATGTGACGAAAACTCCGAGGACTCCAAGCACCCACAGGATGCGTCCGCCCGGGCCGGATTCCCACACGCGGGACAGGATGAGCTCCTTGCTTGCAAAACCCGCCGTGGTGGGCGGAAGCGCGGTGAGCGCGAGTGCGCCCAGGAGGAAAGTCCAGAACGTATACGGGGTCTTTCGCGCCAGGCCTCCCATGGCAAAGATGTCATGCTCGTGGTTCATGGCCAGGATCACGACCCCCGCGGCAAGGAAGAGAAGAGACTTGAAGAACGCATGCGTCACCAGGTGGAAAATGGCTCCGGACCAGGCCCCCACGCCGAGTGCAAGGAACATGTAGCCGAGCTGGCTCATGGTGGAATAGGCGAGCACGCGCTTGATGTTGGTCTGGGCAAGCGCGCTGAACCCGGCAACAAGGACCCCCGCAAGGCCGATGATGGCTGTGGCCGTCATGACGTCGGGAGCAAGGACGAACAGCGCATGTGTCCTGGCAATGAGATAGACGCCGGCCGTCACCATGGTAGCTGCGTGGATGAGAGCGCTGACAGGGGAGGGGCCTGCCATAGCGTCAGGAAGCCAGGTGTGCAGCGGAAGCTGCGCGGACTTGCCCACAGCGCCGCCGAGGATCAACGCGGCTGCGGCTACGGCGATTGCCGACCCTGGGGCCCATGAAGCGGTTGCCTTGCGGGCAACTTCCTGGATGTCCAGGCTCCCCAGGTTCGTCGCAATCAGGAAGAGCCCGATCACAAGGGCCACGTCGCCAATCCTTGTGACGATGAAAGCCTTGCGGGCTGACCTCCCGTTTTCAGGGTCCGAGTACCAGAAGCCGATGAGCAGATAGCTGCACAGACCCACTCCTTCCCAACCCAGGTACAGGAGGAGCAGGTTTCCCGCCAGCACGAGCAGGAGCATGGAGCCGACGAACAGGTTCATGTACGCGAAGAACCTGCTGTATCCTTCCTCCCCCGCCATGAAGCGCACCGAGTAGAGGTGGATGAGGAAGCCAATGACCGTGACAACCAGGATCATGACCGCGGACAGCGCATCAAGGGTGAGGGAAACGCTGGGGGAGAAGCTGCCGGCTCTGACCCAATCCCACAAGGTGAGAGTCACGGAGCCGCCCGCCGGCGGCGAGACCCAGAACCCCCAGACCGCGGCCACTGCGGCAAGCATCGACAGTCCCACCGAACCTGTGCCGACTGCGGCCACCACTGCCCAGTGCATGCTGCGGCCCAGCACGGCAAGGACAAGGAAGCCCAGGAGGGGAAGCGCGGGGATCAGCCACATCCAGCTCATGACCGACCGCTCCCGCCCAGCGCGTCGGAATCCAGGTCTTTGCGCCGGCTGTACAGGAGAAGGATGAGGGCAAGGCCCACTGCCACTTCCGCGGCAGCCATGGAGAGAAGGAAGATGAACATCACCTGGCCGTCGGCCTGGCCCCAGCGCGCCCCGGCAACAATGAACGCAAGCCCTGCGGCGTTGAGCATGATCTCCACGCAAAGCAGGATGAAGAGCAGGTTGCGCCGAACCAGCACTCCGGCAAGGCCCAGAATGAAGAGGATGCCGGCAACCGCAAGCCCATATTCAAAGGGAACCGACGCCATCTAGTCCCCCTTTCGTCCCAGCGTTACGGCAAGACGGCGTCCAAGATGGAAAGCGCCGACCAGCCCGGCCAGAAGGAGGAACGCCGTCACCTCCACCCCTATGAGGTAAGGGCCCAGGAGGGCCATTCCCACCTGCCGAGGAGTGATCTCCTTGACGGCAAGCGGGGCGGCGGACCCGCTGGCTACGACGTAGACAAGCTCGACCAGAAGGATCAACGCCAGGATTGCCGGTCCGATCCACGACCGGGGGTTCACCGTGTCATTGCTGGGTCCAATCAGCATGATCACGAAGACGAACAGTACCATGATGGCCCCGGCGTAGATGATGACTTCCAGGGCGGCCACGAACGCCGCTCCCAGGAGGAGCATGATGACCGCGACCGCGAGGAGCGACACCACGAGATACAGCAGGGCATGGACGGCGTTGCGCCTCGTGATGACCATGACCGTGGCCGCAATTGCGACGCACGCGCTTGCCGCGTAGACGAGGTTCACGGCAGGAGGCTCCGCAGGTTCACAGGCGGCCTCTCGTTCTCCGCCTCTCCTTTGCCTTTGCCGCTCACTTCCATCCCCGACACACGGTAGAAATTGTACTCGGGGTATTTGCCCTGGCCCGAGATGAGGAGGTCCTCCTTCTCATACACCAGGTTCCTGCGGTCATACTCCGCCATCTCGTAGTCCGGAGTGAGCTGGATGGCAAACGTGGGGCAGGCTTCCTCGCAGAAGCCGCAATAGATGCAGCGGGAAAAGTTGATTCGGAAGAAATCGGGATACCGCCGGCCTTTCTCATCGATGGCCGCCTGGAGAGAAATGCAGGAAACTGGGCAGGCCACGGCGCACAGGTAGCAGGCGACGCACCGCTCCTCCCCGTCGGGGTCGCGCGTCAGGACGATGCGGCCACGCCATCGGGCGGGAAGCGTGCGCTTCTTCTCCGGATAGAGAACCGTTACCCTCTTGTGAAAGGCGTGACGGAAGGTGACCCAGATGGTCCTCAGTATGCTCCACATGACAACAGACTCCTTCTAGGAGCGCCCCCTCGGGCGCTGTACTCGGCGCCTATCGACCGACTGCCAGCACCACGGCGCCGGTCACCGCAAGATTCAAGAGCGCAAGCGGAAGCATGATCTTCCAGCCGAAAGCGAGAAGCTGATCGTAGCGGGGCCGTGGCAGGGCTGCCCGCACCAGGATGAACAGGCAGAGGAATGCTCCCGTCTTCAGCAGGAACCAGACGATGGGGGGAAGCACCGGGCCCTGCCACCCTCCGAAGAACAGCGTCACCACCATCATGGAGATCAGCGTGATCCCGATGTACTCCCCGACGTAGAACATGGCGAACTTGAAGCCCGAGTACTCCGTGTGGTATCCGGCCACCAGCTCGCTCTCAGCCTCCGGCAGGTCGAAGGGAAGGCGCCGGGTCTCCGCGAGACCCGCGATGAAAAAGACAACGAAGCCGACGAACTGCGGCACCACGAACCACATGCCGCGCTGCGCCGCCACGATGTCCTTCAGGCTGAAGGAGCCTGTCATCACCACAACTCCCATGAGGGAGATCCCCATGAAGACCTCATAGCTCACCATCTGGCCGACCGCTCGGATGCCGCCCAGGAGGCTGAACTTGTTGTTGGACGCCCACCCCGCAAGGGCAACACTGTACACGGCGAACGAAGACATGGCCAGGAAGAACAGGAGGCCGAAGTCCAGGTCTGACACGAGGATGGCCGGCGCAATGGGGATGACCGCAAACGACGCCAGGGTCGTCACCATGATGATCGCCGGGGCGATGACGAACACGGCCTTGTCCGCAAAGGGAGGAATCCAGTTCTCCTTGGTGAAGATCTTCACCATGTCGGCAACAACCTGGAGGACCCCGAAGGGGCCTGCCCGGTTGGGTCCGTACCTTTCCTGGAAGAATCCAAGAAGGCGCCGCTCCACCCATATCACGCCTGCCGCAAGGAGCATCACCCCGATCATCACCCCCAGGATCACGACGACGGTGAGAGCTGCAGCGCTCACGGTGCGCCTCCTGCCAATCCTGTCACGCGCGCCAGGACAGGAAGGTCCCGCAGAGGCATGCCGGGCACACCCCAGGGAACGCTGGCCGTCCCTGGAGGCAGATCGTGCAGAATGACCGTGAGAGTTGCGGAGTCGGTCTCGTGGGATCCGCTCTGGATGGAGACAACGGCCCGCTGGCCCTTGGCAAGCCCCAGCGCCTTCGCGTCTGCCGCGCACATCGCGATATAGGGGGCGGGGACACGAGAGGAGATACCGCGCGAAAGGATGGACAGCTCGTCAGAGCCGAACACGTGGTAGTGCGCAACCAGGAGAAGGAGACCGCGCCGTCCGGATCCGTCAGCCGGGCTGGCCGGGAAATAGCTTCCCTTGGCCCGCGCCGGCGGCTCCACCACGCGAACACCGGGGTCCCCGCCCCGCAGCGGGCCGCCTACTTCGATCTGGAACTTGTTCAGAGACTGGTCTGAGTTCCATCCGGGGGACCAGAACCTTGGGATGAGGCTGGGCGGCGGTTGCGTCAGCCTGCCTTCCATGGTGAATGCAAGGGGCGAGCTTGAGTCCTGGGCGGGCCTGGGCTCGTGCAGGTTGATATGGGCCGTGACAGCCGTGCGGCCTGTTTCCCGGTGACTCTTTCGCGCTATCGCCTGGCCGACCATGCGGAAGCTCGACTGCGGCGCCGCCTCCCGGATCTTCGCAAGCTCCGGCAGGCTTGCAGCGATCTCTGCGAGCAGCTCGTCGAGATTCTCCCATCCTGCCGCGCGCTTTCCGGCAGCGGCAGCCAGCTCTCCCAGCCAGCTCCAGGCGTCTCTTGACGGCGCAGGAGGCGGGAACACGGCGAAGAACCGCTGCGCCCGTCCTTCCAGCGATACAAGCGTCCCGCTGGATTCGGCGTATGTAGTGGTTGGAAGGAGGACTTCAGCTCTTTCAGTCGTTGCGTTGGCCGTGTGATCCAGGGAAACCACGTGGGCCGCGCCGGACAGGAGAGAATCAGCGGTCGCCTTCCCCACCTCGCGGAACAGGTCGCTTTCCGCAATCACCAGGGTGGCGCCTTCTGACTCCGCCACCGCCCCGCGGGCAGACTCAATCCCGCCCCGGGCCATCATGGCCACGGCAAAGCTGTTAGCCGCGGGGAACACCAGGCTGATCTTCGGCTCCTTGCCGGCCGCCTTCAGCGCGCGCGAAAGATTGGCCGCTGCCTGGATTATCTCAGGGCTGCCGAGGCTGCAGCCGCTGACAACAAGAGGCTTCGCGGAAAGCATGAACGCCCGCGCGATCCGCCGGGCAAGCTCTTTTGCATCATCGGACAGGCCGTCCACCCCGGGTGCGGCCGCGTCGATCTCGTGCGCCACGGCAAACCCAAGGCGCGCAATCTCTCGAGGCCCAGCTCTGAAGCACTGAGCTGCAACGCTGTCCAGCTCGGTCGGTTCTACCGTCGCAACGAAGAACGGGCCTTTCTTGTCATGGATGGCCTCCCGCAGCGCAGCGTCCTCCCACCTGTTGATGCGCTTCTGCTTCATGGCGGTCGCAACCGGCGTATTGATGGCTGCCTGCCGCAGCGTGAGGGCAAGAATGGGAGCCGTGTTCCAGACATCCTCTCCCAGCACCATCACGGCGTCGCTTGCGCCTGCTTCGCGCAGGGATGCGCTGGAGGCAGGGCCGTCTCGAAGGAGGTCCAGCATCTGCCGCATCAGGGCAAAGCGCGAGTCGCTTGATCCCGCAAAGAAGTTCTGCGGGCCTACCAGCTCGCGAAGGGCGAAGTTTGTTTCCACGGAGGCGCGCGCAGATCCGATTCCGACAAGGCGCCCGCTCTTGACTGCTGCCGCCGCGCGCGAGAATGCTTCTGCCGGGTCAACGGCGGCGAGGTTGCCTTCCTTTCGGACCATGGGCTGCCGGATCCTGAGAGTCCCGTTCACGAACTCGTAGCCGTAGCGGCCGCGGTCGCAAAGGAAGTACCCGTTGACCTCTCCGTTGAATCGGGTCCGCACCCTCCGGAGAGTTCCGTAGCGCTCGCCGGGAATCGTATTGCACCCAACCGCGCAGTGCGTGCAGACCGAAGGGGCCGTCTGGAGGTCCCACTTGCGGGTGTAGTGCTCGCGCAGGGTCTTGTCCGTGAAGACCCCCGTGGGGCAGACCTCCACGAGATTCCCGCTGAACTCGTTCGACAATACTCCGTCCTCGTGGCGCCCGAAGTAGACGTTGTCGTGAGCGCCCAGCACCTCCAGGTCCCGTCCCCCGGCGTAATCCCTGTAAAAGCGGACGCACCGGTAGCACTGGATGCAGCGGTTCATTTCGTGGTTCAGGAACGGTCCAAGGTCCTGGTTCCTGTGGGTCCGCTTGGTGAAGCGGTAGCGCCGGTAGGTGTGACCGGTCATGACCGTCATATCCTGGAGGTGGCACTCTCCGCCCTCGTCGCAGATGGGGCAATCGTGGGGGTGGTTCACCATGAGCCACTCCGTCACCCGCGCGCGCATCTCGCAAGCCTCAGGGTCATCAACCGCCACCAGCATCCCGTCGGTCACCGGAGTCATGCAGGACATCACGATGCGGCCGCGCGTGTCCGCGGCGTCCCGGAAAACCTTGACCGCGCACTGCCGGCAGGCGCCGACCGAGTGCAGGGCGGGGTGCCAGCAGAAATAGGGGAGGTTGAATCCGAGGGAGAGGCACACGTGGAGGAGGTTTTTCCCTTCCCCGTCCACTTCGTACCTGCGCCCGTCTATCGTTATGGCCAGTTGCTTCATTTGAAAGGGCACCTCTTCTGGCGGACGTGGGCGTCGAAGTCGTCACGGAAGAGCCGCAGCGCGCTCTGCAGGGGCTCGACTGCGCCCGGAGCCAGGGCGCAGAACGTGCGGCCCGGCCCGAGAAGCTTGCCGTGCTGTTCGAGGATCTCGATGTCCCGCTGCTCCCCTTTTCCTTCTTCGAGGGCCTGGAGAATCTTCGCCACCCACGGCAGGCCTTCGCGGCAGGGGGTGCACCATCCGCAGGATTCACGGGCAAAAAACTTTTCCAGGCTGAGGAGCATCCCGATGGGGCAGGTATGATCGTCAAGGACGACGATGGTGCCTGTCCCAAGCCGGCTGCCCGCCTTGGCCACCGAATCGAAATCCATCTTCACATCGAGCTGCTCGGCGGAAAGGAAGTCCGTCGAGGCCCCTCCCGGTATCAGGCCGCGCAGCGTCAGCCCGTCCGCCATGCCCCCGGCCCGTTCAAAGATGATCTCGCGGAGCGTGGTGCCCATGGGGAGCTCCCAGAGGCCCGGCTTTTTCACCTTCCCGCTCACGCCGAAGATTTTGGTGCCGGTGTCCGGCGATGCGCTGAGCGTCTTGTACCAGTCGGGACCTTCTCTCAGGATGTGAGGGACGTTGCTCAGCGTCTCCACGTTATTGACGATGGTTGGACGGCCCCACAGGCCGCTCACCTGGGGGAACGGCGGCTTGTTCCGCGGTATGGCCCGTCTTCCCTCCAGCGCGTTCAGGAGGCCTGTTTCCTCCCCGCACATGTACCTGCCGGCGCTCAGGTGCAGGCGCATCTCCAGGCCCCACGGCGAGCCCAGGATGCCTTTCCCCAGGTAGCCGAGCTGCCGGGCTTCAGCAATTGCTTTTTCCAGATGACGCGCGGCAAGCGTGTACTCCCGGCGAAGGAAGATATAGGCGATGTCCGCCTTGACCGCCCACGCTGCGATGATTGCACCCTCGATGAGCTGGTGCGGGTTGCCCTCCAGCAGCAGCCGGTCCTTCATG
>Ga0187881_10001567_pt1 | contig 23736 bp, 19 predicted proteins | sample June2016WEW_19_1_2_FD_133017 | JGI IMG/M metagenome (GOLD analysis project Ga0187881, IMG submission 133017) | Peatland microbial communities from SPRUCE experiment site at the Marcell Experimental Forest, Minnesota, USA - June2016WEW_19_100 | ecosystem: Environmental > Terrestrial > Soil >... | reverse complement strand
TGTCGATCTCGGAGATATTGTCGGCGTGAATGTTTGCTTGCATTGTGCAATCGCCATGTTACGTAATATGTAACGGAACATATTAATGTTACGTGATACGTAACGTACTTAGACAGACCTTGCATCCAAGAATACTAAGCCCCCTCGAGGAACGTCACATCAGGGCGTTCCTCAAACAGGACGGTGAAAAGAACATCAACATGCGAGTGTTGACATCTCGAGCCAAGAAGAACCTGCCCCAGATCAGACGGGATTTGGAGATTCTAGAGAAGCTGCTGGCCAAGTACCACGCTGAAAGAGGAACCTGAAGTGAGGCAGGCATGAAGACACGCATCGCTGTGTTCGCCGTTGGGCTGATGCTTGTTGCAAGCGCATCAGTCTTGGGACTTGTGCTCGTTCAATCATTTCAGGCGACCGATTTCTTGGGAGAATGGGTCAATGTCAAGCCCGTCTACAAATATACCGACTATATCTCAGACTTCGAAATCTCAGAAAACCAAGGGTCATACACGATTTCCGTCGTTCATCGTTCCACCCTGCTAGGTGCTTGGGGCACAGCTGCTCTAACCATAAACCCACCGAATGCTCATGCGTTCTACACTTTCCAGTCGGATAACCAATTAGAAAGCGCAGATCTGGCGCTGCGACTTCTGAACCTGACCTCAATGGAAATCAAAGAATCCATCGCATTCCGTGGTTCCAGTACGCCCTATCTTGTGACCGAACAGTTCACAAAATACTTACCCAGTTGCTTGACCCTAACTTCTGTATCATGGTCACGAACCATGACCGTGACCTCAACAAGCTACGTTGAACCGCACGCCGAATTTCCTGTTGGAGACATAGCTGATAGACCATATAGCCTACCCGCGAACACTTCCATCTCAGGCTCGGTCTCCGTAACCCTAGGACCGACGAACGCGCCAGGAAACATCAGTTTCATGGTCTTAGACGCTGAAAACTATCAAAAGTGGATTTCTGGTCAGGAATCCGAGTTTGTGTTCTCCACTGAAGGGCAAGGTCAGTTCAATTTCACTTTCACAACGGCTAGCAGCGGTGTGTACCATTTTGTTTTTGATAATCGGGCTTCCTTGTCCAAGAAGTACGTGGTTCTCTCAGCAAGCTACAGTTATTCATTCGTGACTACGGCATCCCGTTGCGTGTAACCTATTGATCGCCTTCACTAGATGCCCAGATAAATTCTACATGGCTTTGGCGTAAGAACGTAGGGAATCGATTCCTTTGAAATGCTCTGCACAGAATATCCATAGTATAAAATCTACGACACCTTCCTTTTCTCCAGTTTTCCCCGATAGATACTTGACCATTTTCTTATAGTGGGAAAATCCGAACACTTTGGTTACTCTTATAATCCAAATGTCAGGCTTCGCAACATCCGCAAGCCCAATGTCCCTAGCTAGCTGATACTTATTTACTGGACCGATTCCAGGAAGTTCGTCCAATACGTTAACGGCCCGTTTTGGCTTGCACTGCTTGAGGTTAGCGAACCACCCTCTAGCTATCATTCTCGACCCTTCAATTACGTTCCGAGCCTTTCTTTCGCTGTTGAAGACTTTGAGAACAGCGTGCAAGTTCGACATCTTGGAGACATACTGAACTTTGAATCCGTTGAAGGCTTTCTTGATAGCTGGAAACTTCTTCTCAAGTATAGCCTCTTTGAAGCCCGCTGCGTATACTACCCAAGCATACTCTTCTAAGAAATCATCCGCCCCCATGCGCCGAAACGTCTCAGGCGAGAGCCTACGGAAGTCCCTTAATTCCGCCCTGTATTTCTTTTCGGAATACCTCTTGCCTCTCGAAAAGAACGTATCTAGCTTCTTCAGAGCGGCTTTCATAGATCATCCAGAAAAGCAGCTACCCCGTAAGCAACTAATGTGCCTTTGCTTCTGAACTGCACAAGTCTGCTATACCACTAAACACCGCCCAGGAGAGATTCGATCATGCCTCAACGCTAATGCGAATGTAGTACTGGAGAGGACAGACGACAAGAACTCAAAGATAATTTGAAGGGGGCAATCAAGGAGACTGTCGGAAGAGGCGCAATTTTTCTCAGAGCCATAATCTCGCTCCACCGTGCCGGAATGTGGGATAAGGCGTATGGTGGAGCAACTTGGCCTCACATACTCGCAAGTATCCGCGGGATGGGTGGCTCCTACCCATCGCCCCGTGATCTTTCAATATTGAAATCTTACAAGATCTACTACAAAACTGGAAGCCGTCGATATCCAACACACACCGTTCCAGAAGAGATGATTCCGACGATTTGGAAGTGCTCGTCGAGCCTTCAATGATTAACATGACTAACCAGCTATCGATCAAAAAAGCACAGGCCATGAAACAGAGGCCAAATCTGTGAAATTCGTTCTATGATATAGAAGATCAGTTAGACGGCTTTATGAGTATAGACTGCCTAATTCAACACAGGTTACATTGAGCTCCAGTCTCCTCGACACCGTCTTGCTCCAACCTCACACTAGACTCATCAAATACTCGATAATCCCTTGGCAGATGGAAATGGTGTCGATGGGAGCCATAGGTGGCTTCCTATTCGGCGAAAACGATGAGCCTAAGAAGAAATTTCGACAGTCAAATGTTGGGCAACGAAACCGTGACGTCCTCATCAGCCTTTCGTCCCAAGTGTATGCGTATATTGGGAGCATTATTGGACCTGCTGCAAATCTCGATGAGTTCGTGTTCAGGATTTCGATCCGTTTTGAGATTTACAGACAGAGCGGAGAGATTGTCCGAACCCCAGAATTTTCTGTAGAAGTATTCAAATTTGTCGGGTCTTTTGGAGGGACTACGCCTCCGGCGAAAACGTTCACACTTTCAGTCGCATTCGTTGGCACCCCCGGCAATCCCTACCTTACAAGTTTCTTTAACACGAAGATGCGCGAACTAAAGAAAGAGTTCACGTTCCTGAAGTTCACAACTTACCAAGACTATCTATCTGTGCCAAAGGAGATTCAAAGTTCCCTGAAGCAGAACAAGCCTTACCTCGTGATAGACGAACGCGCATTTGAAATAGAGATAGAGATTGATCCTACCACAAAAAATCTCGTTTCGTATTGCAGGTTGAAGGACGGCAAAGACAAGAAAAGATTCCAACTAACAGATCTTGAACATATTGCACAATTTGTACTCCTACAGGCAAAACCAAGGCCAGAACTCCACAGAGGAAGTGTTTCTATCCAGAGAATCGATAGTCAGCTGGAGACTATCCAAGCACGATTGGAGGACGCCGTTACAAAAACTCGTACAAAGGAGTTCGACGTCCAGTACATAGAACAGCTTCTTCTTGGAATGGTCAGCAGAGTTGAGCGAGTGAAACCTGAAAAACAGAAAGGGGCGTCCGCAAAAATCTTCCCTGAGATAAAAAATCGTCTCCTTGAATGTCGCGATCGGTTTCAGAGATTGAAGACTGATTTTATCGCTTCCAAAGATCAACTTGAACACGTTGAAACAGAAATGCGCAGAACCACAACTTCTGAACAATATCTTATTCTTAGATCGAAAGCCATTACCGAACGTTTAGAAGTGGAAGGAAAGATCATAGAGCTACAGTTTGACCTTTTCCAAAATATCATACCCAAGCTTGAACAGTTTACGGGGCGGGTCAGGATGAAAGGCACGAGAGGAAGACGCTTATGACGCTAGGGATAACGAAATCAGATCTCATGAAGCTGTTGCAGTCCATTACTGATTCGTCAAGAGCAGTAAAAGGCGTGAATGAAGACGCCTATGTTCTTCTTTCAGCCGCAAGAAAAAACGTTGAGAACCTGCTTGCAGACTGTGATGTGCTAGAGACTCTTGACGATGACATACGCAAAGGTAACATAACAACAGCTGACTACTACGTCACCCGTAAGAAAACTATAACCGACTTCTATTCTAATCGTACAGAGCTACTTGAGGACAATTTTGTTGAAATGACAGGCAAGATTCCAGAGCAAAAGAGGCATGGAATCTTAGAAAAGCTGAAGAGCGTTGTTACGAACAGCGACTTCATAACTACTTCAATAGAATTGATCAGTGTGGCCTTACCTTATCTCCTAGGAAAAACACCCTGAAGGTAAACTGCGCACAATGACTGAGATTTCAATGGAAACTTTTATCGTCAGCGAAATGGCGCGGTTAAATTGAAAGAAGTGTTTCTAAGCCATGCTCACGAAGACAAGGTGGTAGCTGTAAAGGTAAAAGAAGTACTGGAAGCGAACGGCGTAAGTGCGTTCCTAGCACATAAAGACATGGAAGTCTCAGAAGAATGGCGAACAGAAATATTCCGACACCTTGAAACAAGTTCAGCTCTGATTGCAATAGTGACAGAGAATTTTAGCAAGTCAGCGTGGGCAAACCAAGAAGTTGGAATTGCCTTCGCGAAGAAATTACCGCTGATCCCATTGATGTTCGGCGGAAGTACGGTTCTGAAGGGCGTGATTGAAATGTATCAGGGAACACCGGTTTCCGAGAGTAATCTTGAAGATGCTGTAAGAAAGAGTATTCCGACAATAAACAAAGGAGTTCCCTCAACTGAGAGAAGCTTCTACAAGGATTTGGCGGGCGTTCTTAGTCGCTTGATAGTAAGGTGGCAGACCTACAAAGAACACGTACAAAACGTAAAATGGACTCCTGAGGCGATTAAGGAGATCAAGGATAGTTTTCGCAGGGAATCAGAGCACCTCATCAATCTTGTGTCAAATGAGACAGAGATTGTCATCAACGTCAACGCTTCAGTTAGAACGATCATTACGCAAATTGACATATTTGTATTCTTCAAAATCGACTTCACTGTTGTATACGCTGAACGGCTCAGCTACTTCCAAGACTTGGAGTATAAGGGAGAACAAGTGTCATACGCGTCGCAAGCCTTACGCACTTGGTTAACACAAACAGGAAAAGTTCCATAGCTCGTTATCGATTGTGCAAGGATAGCGCGCAGCGTGTGGGCAGGGGGCGGTTGTGTGTGTGGGTCTGCTGGTGCGGGCGACCAGATTTGAACCGTTCTGATCCAGTCCGCTGACTTTCCTGACCCCTATATATTTCGTGTTTCATACAGAGATGAAACGGTGAATCCCTTCGGGCCCGCCATTCTATTGTCAATGGGGTGAGAGATTTCCCGAATCTGAGAAATTCAACTAGGTAGGTTCAGGTCCCATCGGCCCCACGACTTGTTCACCGAATCCCTTCGAATTAAAAATAGGAAAAATAAAAAAGTTAAGCTAAGATGAGATGATTGTTTCTGGGGATAGGCGAATCGTTCACAGACAAACCTCTTGATGGACTGCGAATCATTCAATGGCTCGACCACAAAAGATGGCAGTCGTCATGGCAATGGGACTGGGCTCAGGGTCTAAACCCTGAGGAAGCGATACTCACACACTGGCTAACGTATGTTACCGACCGGCAAATGCCCGCCTCACAAGTCTGGCATCAAGGAGCACCAGTCTTCAGAGATTGGGTGAAGAGGTATCGGCGTGAGCGGAGCTTCGAACCTAGCAAAGCTTGGGCAGCCTTCCGAGACTATGTAAAAGTAGGCTCTCCCGGCCGCAAGCATTTCCTCAATGGACTAGCCGAACCAAGCTACCCTAAAGCATCCGTAGACATCTTTTCAAGGTTTGGAACAGACTTGCCTTTCCTTAACCAGTTGGAACTGCCAGGTGATGTTTGGAATAATAACCGGATTTTTGTCGAGAATTTTCTCATGCCTCTGGGTTTGGAATTAGGCGTCAGGATTTTGGACAAAGACGTCGACGATCGGACCGTGAACGATAGAGTGCGGGAAATCTGTAACGCGGCTCAGAGGAAAGGATGTGATATTTATCCCGAACAATTCGATGTGACTTTTGAATTCGTTCCCACCATGTGTGCAAATCCTGACAATGCAGATGCAAAGCTGTGTCGAACAGTTTGCCCGTTTGGGACGGGCGACAAATTCTTTCTGAGCCATCATCCTGAGTCTAAATTTTGCCTCACGAATCTAATGCTTACAGGCGGATTCTCAGACTGCAACGCCGCTGAGCATGATATATTCAAAAGCGATACTGGAAGAAAGTCGTGTAAGGGATACACAAAGAATCCACTCTTCTAAAACGGGAATTCAGGCTAGAGCAACCTGCGGCAGATGTTGAATATCTGCAACCGCTTGGATGTTCTCTTATCTTCGTGTTCGTAGCGGAATGTCGGAGAATCTCTCAATGGGTCCAGATCGACCAAAAAAAGTTCAAAACAAGACTAGTAGGTCGTCTATTAAGGGTAGATCGCTACCTTCGATACAACAGGAATTGTATCGCTGATCTTGGTAAAAGTCTGTCGGTCCTATGATGGTGCGGTTTGTTCTGCCCGGGGAATTCTCTAGACACCTTGAGCATCAGGGTACACCTGCTTGGCGTAAGAACGGCCTCTTGTCTTCTGAGAGACAGGCTTGCCCTTGACCTTGGCGTGATTGTCATGCCTCCAGTTCGTTGCGCCCAAGGAGACGGTTTTGTTATTTCCTCCCACCATTCCTTGATTTTGATTGCGGAATTACGAGTCATCGTAATGTGGTTGGATTTCTCTGAGTCAATTGCCAAGCTGAGAACCATCAAACCCGTCCAAGCAAAAGTCCAAACGGCTGAATTGGGCCCGTGCGCAAACCCAACGCCGCCCAATGCTGTGGCCACCAAGATTAGCTTCAGATTCAGTTTTGCGAAAGTTGTCCGCACACGAGAGGCCGCGATTCCAAGTCGGTATATTGAGAGTAGACTCATGTCGTACAGACTTGAGCGTTGACCGAACATCGTTTCGATCCCTCGCTGCTTTGGCAAGCCAACAGCTCCTGTGCGATACAACAGGAATTGTATCGTGGGAAGCGTGAGCAAAACGACTTCACCACATCAAGGTTGCGCGCCCTCGCGATTAACTTTGCTTCACAATTCGAGCCAATTGAAAAGTTTCGAACCAACTTGCACGTCAGTGTTGAAACAAGATACAATCCCCCGATGGCACCATAATCACGTCTTCAAGCTGTTCCCCGATGGCACCATAATCACGTCTTCAAGCTGTTTCGTTCACGCTCTTCTGCAGTGCGTTCCTTATCTTTTCGCCGTCCGCAGTCCAGACCGCGTGTCCTTCCTTTATCTCGACGTATCCGGCAGCTAGAAATTGATCCATAACCTGCTTGTTCATTTCACCCGAATCAATGCGAAGTGCGTCGACCGTTGAGAACGCTTTCTTCGGGGCAGTCGTCATCTGATAGTAGTTGTCAATGTTCTCTAGGGCCGGTTGAGCGAAGGGGAACAGTAACTGCGTGTCATCGTCCCTAAACGTAGAATGAACCAACCAGGGATTGATGAGTTTCTGTCTGATTTCGAACTGCGATTTCGGATGAGGGCGGTTGTACCACTTGCCTAGCACAGCGTTGTCAAGTCGCACTACGGGTCTATCAAGGCGTTTCATCGGGGCCTGATCGAGGGCATCGAACGCGTGCCACAACCCACATACCTCAAAGGGCAGTTCATGCGACAAGAGGCGTGCGTCGTAGTGGAAGAAATCGAATGCAACGTGATCCAGTTGCCCATCTCGGAGGTATACGTAGATCGGTTCGTAGTCGTACGAATGAGGTGGTAGATATTGGAAGTTCCAATAAAAGATGTATTCGATGCAAGATTCCGCATGGGGGCGATTCACTATTCGGTAGTATATCGCTTCAAGTTCACTCGGGTCTAGGGCTTGATATTCTGCAATCACCGGCAGGTGATTGGTTGCGAGCGTATCGTCGTAATTAATCGCGTAACCTGCGGGAAGTTTTTCCACGTACAACTCTGGATCGATGTCTTGACGTACTAGGTACTCAATCCAAGCCGCTCCACCGAGGCCATTGACCTTCTCAGTATCTTCGGGACTGAAATTCACGCTAAACGGCATACCCTCTCAAGTGAGTGTGTAGTTGATTTCTGTTGCTGTACGGAGACAAAGCGAAACAGGTTCAGCATTGAGTTTCCAGTTGAAATTCTATGGTCTCAAGAGCCTCCCAGACTCAAATATCAGAAACCGCGATTCAATATCAAATAGTGGGTGCTCCGGATGCCCTCGCTAGATATGCTCGGTTCAAGCAACAATTTCGACGCCCAGACGATAGAGGCAGTAGTTGATGAGGACGAGATTGGAAACTATGCTCTCGGCTACAGAGAAGACAACACGTTCTATCCGAAGTATGTTGGAAGATCGGACAGCGACTTGCGAGCAGAGCTGAAAGCCAAGCTACCGACGAAATCTCGAACTCGTCAACGGTTCAAATTCAGCTACGCCAATACTCCAAGAGAAGCATTCGAAAAAGAATGCCAAAACTACCACGATTTCAGTGGCCTGGAAAACGAAAATCACCCAGACCGGCCCGAGGGGGCAAATTACCCCTGTCCAGTTCCGGGATGCAATCAGCTAGCCTGATAGGTCGTTGAGCCAAGGCATCCGGATGTCCAACCGAGGACTTTCGGTAAGCGCGTTTTCCCGAGAAAACGGAAGAATCGCATCATCATCATGATGATATGACAAATAAAAATGTTCAATAATGGAGCATCCCGTCTTGTAAGTGGGATCCTCATGTCTCTCACAGTTGGCCGCCCTAGGGTGCGCCGCAGGTGGCCTCGCACATCCGTCTCTTTGCCCCCGCGAAGGGTAACTTGGATGCGACGATTCCGCGTAAAAAACGGATATTCGGTGGGCGCGTGGACTTACGAAGGGGAATCTATACCCTACGTCGGAGTTCTCAAAAATCGGCAGCCTTGGAAAGGAATCAAACTGGACAAAGCCGCTCGGCCGGTCATAATCTCCGCTCTTACCGCATGGCTGGGGCCCCTTGGTCTGCCGAGCGCGAAAGCAATGCAGGTAGCCGCCCACGCCTACAACATGGCAAACGCCCTAGCTTAGTATTCGGCGAGATGTGCGATCCTGTCGAGGCTCAACGGAATCAGGGTTCCGTCGAGCAGCATCTCGAAGCATGCTTCGCAGTTGGGACAACGATAGAATGGGAAGCTGCCTTTGCCATTCAATTCTGAATAACAGTTCGGACACGGAATCATATTGATCTTGGTTCTCCCTGAAACATTCGCTGCCGAGCACGATTCCGCAGTGTGCGCCTGTCTCTTGGCTGCGGCTTAGGTGGGACTTCGCTTGGGCGGCGAAACCCTGCCTTTTGGAGGTTCATTAACTCATCAACGGTTATGAATCCAGTCTCCTGCTGCTTGTACTGTACCGCCCGAACTTCGCTCATATCAAAGTCTGGCAATTTGACCCTCAAGACTAGTTCGTTGGCCTTGGATTCGATGTTGAGGGTTTGGATGTCGTAGTCTTCGCTTAAGCGGAGTAGGCGGTTGAATATGCGCTGCTTGTCGGTTGGCTCGGTGACCTCTTTCGTTACTTGCTCAACGTTGTCGCATTGCGTGCAGTACCATTCCTGTTCACGAATGTAGGTCAACGGCACGGTGGGCTGAGGCGTACACCTCATCCGGTTCATGACCATGTCCTGCTCTGTTTCACATCCGCAGCGCTTACACCAGCGTTTGGTCCGGGCGCCGTAGTATTTTCCACTAGCGGTGAACGGCATAGTACTCACGCATGCTAGGCTTCAAGGGCGGCTGATTCGTAATCCTTGACTGCAATTCCCCGCCCTCGGTCAGCGAGTATTCTTGATGGCACCAATCGCAGCGCAACACGAAAGGCACGGTCTCGTTCTTCAATGGTCCACCACACTCTAAGCAACGTCGAGCAAGCGCGGCTTCAATTTCAGCATGATGAATAGCCTTGGTTTCTGCGTAAGGGTCTCGACTGTGTGACTTCTCAATGATTGCATCATCTTTGAACAGGTATTCGCGGTTGCATGAACTACAGGTGAAGGTAAACTGGTGAACTTCTCTATCCTTACTCCAAATTCTCTCATGACTTTTCCAGGTTAGGGGATTCTTGCATTTGGGGCATTTGGTGGACTGGTCTTCGATGAGCATTGCCGGGGCAGCTCTAGACATATTTTGCTAAGTGTTCAATTCGTAGGGGCGCGAGTTCACCGTCTTCTTGAAGTTCAAACCATAGGCTGCAACGGTCACAACGCTTCAGCGGGTACTTCTCTTGACCGAGGAGTTCGGAGGCGCAGATGGGACAATTCAATTTCATTCACGATTCTTGCCGTGAACCATGCAAGCAGATAACGAAGGCATCGTCGCCATCACCACCTCTGAGAGGCAGAGAAAAGTAGTCACTTGACTTCAGAGAGCTGAATGAAACTGAGAAAGCGACTTACATCTCGACAAGAATTTGGGACTGCTGCTTCGCCGGACAGAATACAATTAGCACTTATCCATTTCAAGTGCGTGAGCGTCAAGCGCAGCAGGACTGCTCCTCTTCCTGGTCGGGTCGAGTGCCTGTCAAGCTTTTTGGGACACAGCGGGAAAATAGTAAGTATGTCTCACGCACTTATGCAGTGTAGAGTTTTGAGGCGGCATGAAACCGTTAAGGACAGGTTGATTTGATGGCGCTAAAAAGCAATAACGGCAGGGCATCCAACGGAGCTAATCTCGGTTTCGAAGACAAACTCTGGAAAGCCGCTGATAAATTGCGCAGTAACATGGACGCCGCTGAGTACAAGCATGTTGTACTCGGACTGCTATTTCTGAAGTATATTTCCGATGCCTTCAACGAAGTACATGAAGAGCTAAAGAAAGATCCAACCTCTGACCCAGAGGACGTCGATGAATACATCTCCAGAAGAGTGTTCTGGGTACCCAAAGATGCAAGATGGGATTATCTAGCAAAGAATGCAAAGAAACCAGAAATTGGAAAACTGATCGATGAAGCGCTGGATGTTATTGAGAAGGACAACCGTTCCCTCAAAGGCGTACTCCTGAGGAATTACGCAAGGCCGGGACTGAATAAACAGAGGTTGGGGGAACTAATCGACCTCATCGGAACGATTGGGTTGGGCGACAAGCAAAACAGAAGCAAGGATATCCTGGGCAGAGTCTATGAATATTTCTTAGGGCAATTTGCAGATGCGGAAGGCAAGAAAGGGGGCCAGTTCTACACTCCAAGATGCATCGTCAAGCTACTGGCTGAGATGCTGGAGCCGTTCAGGGGAAGGATATTCGATCCCTGCTGTGGTTCCGGCGGAATGTTTGTTCAGAGCGAGAAATTCATTGAAGCACATGGTGGAAGGATTGGAGACGTCTATATTTTTGGACAGGAGAGCAATCAGACAACCTGGCGCTTGTGCAAGATGAACCTCGCCATCCGAGGCATCGAAGCAAAAATCGAATGGGGTGACTCCTTCCGAGACGACCAGTTCAAAGATTTGAAGGCAGATTTCATCTTGGCTAATCCGCCATTCAACGATAGCGACTGGGGAGGGGAGCTGTTGCAGGATGACGTGAGATGGAAGTTTGGTATTCCTCCGACGGGAAACGCCAATTTTGCTTGGGTACAACATTTCATACATCATCTTTCGACTATTGGAATTGCAGGTTATGTGTTGGCCAACGGCTCTATGTCTTCCAACACTTCAAACGAGGGAGAGATCCGCAAGAACATTATCGAAGCGGATTTGGTTGACTGCATGGTGGCTCTGCCCTCCCAATTATTCTACAACGCGATGATTCCTGCTTGCCTGTGGTTCGTTTCACGGGACAAGAAGAACCAGAAATTCAGAGATAGGAGAAAAGAGGTTCTGTTCATTGATGCTCGAAAACTCGGAACCATGGTTGATAGGAGACACAGAGAGCTAACAGATGAAGACGTCAGGAGAATTTCAGAGGCATATCATGTTTGGAGAGGAGAACTCAAGGGCAAGAAACACCAGGATATTCCAGGCTTTTGCAAATCCGTTTCCTTAGAAGAAATACAGAAGCAGGGATGTATTCTAACCCCTGGAAGGTACGTAGGAGCAGAGGAAGAGGTAGATAACGCAGAAGCATTCGAAGAAAAGATGAAGCGCTTGACTGTTGAACTTTCGGAGCAAATGAAACAAAGCAATCGGTTGGACGGTGAGATAAGAAAGAATTTAGAGAGTATCGGATTTAGTGCATGAAGATGAAAAATGGCTCAAAATTCAAGCAAACTGAAATAGGAAAATCCCCGGAGCCAGCTGTGGCGGGTGGGTGGCCGGTTCTGTCGTTGCGCGAAGCAGGTGTTTCGTTGATTGACTGCGAGCACCGCACACCGCCAGCATCTGAGGGCGGCTACGCATACATAGCTATCCCGCAAATCAGGCATGGTCACATCGATCTTACCAGAGTTCGGCATATCACCCGCGAACACTTCGTTGAATGGACACGTAAGGCGCATCCAGAGCCGAACGATGTTATTCTATCTCGGCGGTGTAATCCGGGGGAGACGGCATTTGTTCCGCCTGGGTTGGAGTGTGCGGTGGGGCAGAACCTCGTTCTGCTTAGGGCTGACGGTAAGAAAATCTTCCAACCGTTTCTTCGTTGGCTTGTGCGCGGGCTGGAATGGTGGGAACAGGTCGGGAAGTTCATCAACGCGGGAGCCGTCTTCGACAGCTTGAAGTGTGCTGACATTCCAAGCTTCCGACTACCGATCCCGCCGCTCTATGAACAGCGTGGCATCGCCCACATCCTCGGTACGCTGGACGGCAAAATGGAACTCAACCAGCAGATGAACAGGACCCTTGAAGCAATGGGGCGGGCAATATTCAAGCGCTGGTTCATTGATTTCGAATTTCCGAACGAGGAAGGCAAGCCCTACAAATCGTCGGGCGGCGAAGTGGTTCACAATGAGGCGTTAGCGAAGGAGATACCGAAAGGATGGCAAGTTGGGAAGTTAGGAGAATATACGGCTGTAGTAAAAGGATGTTCATACAGGCGCGATGATCTGAAAGAATCAGAGATAGCATTAGTTACGCTGAAATCGATTGACCGCGGTGGAGGTTTCAATCAAGATGGGTACAAGGAGTATGTCGGAGAGTTTAATGAAGATCAAGTGGTGAAAGACGGAGAGATTGTGGTTGCGCAAACCGACTTGACACAAAAAGCTGAGGTAATTGGCACACCTGCAATCGTCAATTCTTTAGGCAAATATTCGAAGCTCGTCGCTTCATTGGACCTGCAGATTGTAAGACCGAAGAATAGTCTTTCGACGAACTATCTTTACCACTTACTAGGAACCGAGGACTTTCACAATCACGCGTTATCATATACAAACGGTACCACTGTTCTACACTTGAATAAGAATGCACTTCCAGAGTTCGTATCGATAATTCCACCCAAAGAAATTTTGATCAAGTTTGATAAGATCGATGACTCTCTTTCGGCCAAGAGAACTCTTAGTGAAACTGAAACCCAAACCCTCTCGCATCTTCGAGACTTTCTCTTGCCTAAACTTATGTCAGGAAAGATCAGAGTTCCTATTGAGGCAAGATAACATGCCGAAAGCCATACACGAGTCAGATGTGGAAGAAAACGTTCTAGTTATTTTAGAAAGTCTCGGCTATCAAATAATCAGGGGAGACAATGAGGGCTATCTTCCCGGCGGCCGCTCGGCACTAAGAGCTGATTACAAGGAAGTTGTTCTTGTAGAAAGACTGAGGGAAGCGCTGCGGAAAATCAATCCCTCCGTTACCGAAGAGGCACGTGAGCAGGCAGTAAGGCAGGTGCTGAGAAGCGAGAGTCAGAAACTGATAGCGAACAACGAAAGCTTCCATAGAATGTTGGTTGACGGGATTGATGTTTCGATTCAGTCTGAGGAAGGGGAGAGGTACGAGAAGGTCTGGCTTTTCGATTTTGACGATCCCAACAGCAGCGACAACGAATTCCTAGCGGTTAATCAGTTTACGGTGATCGAAAATAATATTGAAAGAAGGCCCGATGTCGTCCTGTTTGTAAATGGAATTCCCCTGCTGATTCTTGAGCTGAAGAATCTGGCTGATGAGAATGCAACTATCCGCACGGCATATGACCAGTTTCAAACTTACGAAGACCAGCTTCCTTCTCTCTTCAGGTACAACGAAATCCTAGTCATCAGTGATGGTATAGATGCGAGAGCCGGAACAATAACTTCGGAATGGGAGAGGTTCATGCAGTGGAAGACAATAGATGGGGAGAAACCAAAGAAAGGGGTGACCGAGATTGAAGTGCTCCTCAGAGGAATGTGTGAAAAGCAAAGGCTCCTTGATATTACGAGGAATTTCATAGTTTTTGAGAAAGACAAGGATACCAAGAAGAAGCTGGCTGCCTATCATCAATACTGGGCAACAAACAAGGCAGTAGAGTCAACCATAGCGGCAAGAAAGGGGAACAAGAAGGCAGGCATAGTTTGGCATACCCAGGGCTCAGGGAAATCGCTTACAATGATTTTCTATTCGGGCAAGCTCGTAAGGGAACTGGACAACCCGACTATTCTTGTACTGAACGACAGAAACGATCTGGATGGTCAGCTGTTCGAGACTTTCGGACGATGCCAAGATGTTCTGAGACAAAAGCCGGTGCAAGCCAATTCGAGAAAAGAGTTGAGGGGACTGCTAAGTGTGTCTTCAGGTGGCATAGTGTTCACCACGATACAAAAATTCTTTCCCGAAGAGGACAGAGAAAAATACCCGCTCTTGTCGGAGAGAGACAATATTGTTGTTATCGCTGACGAGGCTCACAGAAGCCAGTATGGTTTTTCCGCAAAAATCCTGAACAAGAAGGACAAGTCGCTCATAACCTATGGATATGCAAAGTACTTGAGGGATGCTCTGCCGAACGCGTCATTCATCGGTTTCACCGGAACTCCGATAGAGAAAGCCGACCGCTCTACCCCCGCGGTTTTCGGAAAATATGTCGACACATACGACATCGAGCAGGCGGTGGATGACGGAGCCACTGTGAGAATCTACTACGAAAGCAGATTGGCGAAACTGGAAATCAAACCAGAAGAAAGGCCGAAGATAGACAGGGAATTCGAAGAGGTGACCGAGGGCGAAGAAGTGGAAGGCAGGGAAAAACTGAAAAGCAAATGGTCAAGGGTCGAAAAAGTTGCCGGCTCTCCGAAGAGGATTAGCAGAATAGCGCAGGACATTGTCAACCACTTCGAAGAGAGGACATCAGTCCTTGAAGGAAAGGGAATGATTGTCTGCATGTCAAGGAGGATTTGCGTCGACCTACACACAGAGATTGCAAAGTTGAGACCAGAATGGTGCAACCAAGATGATGAGAAAGGAATTCTCAAGGTCGTAATGACCGGTTCAGCGTCGGACCCAAAGGAATGGCAGCAGCACATAAGGAACAAGCTCAGAAGAAAAAGAATAGGAGACAACTTCAAAGACACAAATCATGAGCTGAAGCTGCTCGTTGTAAGAGACATGTTCCTGACCGGCTTCGATGCTCCCACTCTTCACACGATGTACTTAGACAAACCGATAAAGGGTCACACCTTGATGCAAGCAATAGCCAGAGTCAACAGGGTCTATCCTGGAAAGAAAGGCGGCTTGGTAGTTGATTACATGGGCGTGGGAGCCGAACTGAAAGAAGCCCTGATTAATTATACCGCCAGCGGTGGAAAAGGAAAACCTGTTCTTGACCAAGAGAAAGCAGTCATGCTAATGCAGGAAAAATACGAAATCGTCAAGGACATGTTCCACGGATTCGATTACAGGAAATTCTTCGAACTCAAGCCAAGCGATAGAATATCGTTCGTCCCGCAAGCAATGGAACACATCCTCAAGGAACAGGGAAAGAAAGAGCGATTCGCGAGGGAAACGACTGGACTACTGAGGGCATTTTCTTTAGCTGTACCGAACGACAAAGCACTGAAAATCAAGGAAGACGTGGGCCTGTTTCAAGCAATAAAATCCGCAATAACAAAGACCACAGAAACGAGACAGGAGAGCGAAGAGAAGTTCGATACAGCAATTAAACAGATTCTGTCAAGGGCAGTGATATCAGACCGAATCATAGACATCTTTGAAGCCGCGGGGATACAGAAACCCGAGCTAACCATTTTGTCGGATGGATTTCTAGCCGAAGTCAAGGAAATGCCTCAGAAGAATCTGGCGTTCGAAGCTCTCAAGAAACTGCTGAACGATGAGATCAGATTCATCTCTAGGAAGAACATCGTGCAAGGAAAATCCTTCATGGACATGCTGGACAGGACAATCAAGAGGTACACCAACAAGAGCGTTGAAGCTGCACAAGTCATCGAGGAGCTAATCGAGCTTGCAAGAAAAGTGAGAGAAGAGAGGAACAGAGGAAAACAAGAAAACATGACTGACGATGAAATAGCATTCTATGATGCACTAGGAGTGAATGACAGCGCCGTTCAGGTCTTGGGAAATGAAACACTGAGGAAAATTGCCATGGAACTAACTCGAATGATAAGAGATAGTGTCACAATAGACTGGACGCAGAGAGACAGCGTGCAAGCAGAAATTCGCCTGAAAGTCAGGAAGATTTTAAGAAAATACGGTTATCCACCTGACAAACAAGAGAAGGCAACTCAGACCGTGTTAGAGCAAGCCGAATTGATAGCTCGCGATTGGGTAGCTGTTGAGATTCCACGGCCCAACAATCTTCCGTAACCGGCGTTTGTGTGCGCACTGGTGCGGGCAAGCGAATTTGAACCGCCAACTCCGATTTAGATGGTCCGTTTCTCAAATCATTTGTTGAAGAAGGACAGGGCTTTCTCGGCTTTTTTTCTCGAGTATTCAGACTGGGCAGAGTTCTGGCCTTTTCCTGCCAATCTGACCAATCACAATAGCTGCCCAACGCCTATCATTCCACTTACCGCTCTGCATCAAGCATTCAAGAACTCGCGGCACGACATGCGAAACTGAATCTGCGTCAAGATCGGCCACGCGACTCAGTCGGTAAAGGGAATGCTTGTCCATGGGCAATAGAAAAGACTCATTTCCACCTGAGTGGATATAGTCCCAGACCAGGTAGACCTGTTGTCAAACCAGATTGCCCTAGAGCTCAAGGATGTCCTAGCGAAATTTTCAAAGGCCAAAGTTAGACCGTATCAAAAGAAGTGCATCGAAGAAATTATTACTGCTCTTTCAAACAACAAGGACGCGGCGCTTCTTCTTCCTACTGGAATGGGGAAGTCATTCATCTATTTGCCTTTGGCAATTGCTGCGGTCGACAAAGGTTATCGCGTGTGCGTTCTTTGCGCAACGAATTTGCTAATCGATCAAACTAGAAACAATCACATGCCCAGTTTCAAGGTAAAGACGCCCCCCAAAGAGATTATTGGACTAAAGCACTATGAATGCAAGATTAGAGGAACGAAGGCCGATTATGTCTATTGCGCTGAAGAACACACGAAATCTCCAGATCAAATATGCACTTGCGATCTCAACCGAGGCGAGTTCGAGAAACACGGGTTCATTGTGAGCAATTTTGCGAAGTTTGTCTCTACACCTTTCAAGAATAAGTTCGATCTCGTGATCATTGACGATTCTCATGGGTTCGAAAATGTCGTAGAAGATCGCTTTCAGACGCACATTGCTTATGATAGGATAGAAGAACTGTTTCAACGGCATGACCAACAGAAGGACGCCGTCGCGGATGTCGCGGGAGCATTTCTAGATGTTGTAGACAATATTTTCAGTGCCATTCCTCCTGATGAGACAACACGGAATATACCTGAGGATGAAGTCAAGAAGATGGCCGAAGTACTGAATTTTGCGGATTTTGCTAGTCAACTCAAAGATCTTGGTGAACTAGACCGAAACATAGGAACCGACCTACTGTATTTCATAAAAAATTGTCAAAACCTAACACAGCATACGTTTTATGTCCAGAAGGACTTCTATAATCCTCAGGACGTCAAAGAAGCGACGATAACTTCTAGGAAATCTGACAACTACATTAATTATGTAATGAACTTGATTTTCGGAGACTCACGTGTGTTACTTGTTAGCGCATTTCTTGGCAATGTCGAAGATCACGCGTCATACTGCACCCACAGAAGCTATCAGACCGGCGATCTGGTAGTTGTCCCGACCCAGAAGCCGTCAGATATCAAAAGCTGGTTCAAGAATCTGTCCATATTTGAAGTGGCGAATGTTGTTTCGTCAACGGAGGATGCCTTTGATGAATGTGTTGACCTTACGACTCGCATGCTACAGGAATCACGCGTCAAGTCACTGCTCCTGTTCAAGAATTACAGGGATCAGAGGAGGGCCGAAATCGGACTCAAAAGAGAAGTCAGGAATCGTGAAATTACTTTCATTGATGACACGTATGAGGCTGAACGAGTGCAAGCTCTTGTTGAGAAAGCGGATGTAATCATGGCATCAGCTTCCTCGCGACTTTGGGAGGGGATTAACATAGGCAACCTCAAACTAGAGGTGATTTTCTCTCTGCCATTCATTCGCCCTCCGGTGTATATGGATAAGACACGATCTTACCCCTTTGTCAAGCGAAAGATGCTCATCAGGTTACAGCAAGGAATTGGCCGAGTGATACGCAACCCCAAGGACAGCGGCGTCTGCGTTGTACTGGACTACGCCAACAAACCAACTTCCCAAACGAAACTAAGTACACATGTGACGAGCCATGATTTCTCGCCCGAACTGCGAGAACGTATTACGCAGGTCACGAAAGAGAAAGTATGCAAGGAAGTTGCGACCAGGCTCAGAGGCGAATAGATTGGAAAAGCCGACTTATCACGCGAATGTTTTCGAGCTGAAGAAAAGCAAACCTCTTGATGTTTACAGCTACGGAGCGCGTATCACACCTGCAGTGCCAAAACCCGTTTTCGTTTACAGGATACTTGGGAAAATTGCAAGAAATCTGACGAAACAATTAGCAACCGCGGCTATTTCGGATCAGGGGAAAATCAAAATTTTGGGAATCGAAATCCCTCAAAACTTGTTGCTCCATAGTATAGATATCGAAGAATTCGGGACCTTTAATGTGGAATTGTTACAAGAGGGTCTCCGAGAGGTGGGCTATGCTGATTCTCCTATTGAATACACGAGACTTGTTAACAGAATAGTCGACCTGTCGTTAGCATATTTGTCCGACGACTTCTTCAAATATAGCGATGTTTCGCCATGGATAATCGAAAGGGGGGAGGGGTATTTCGACGATGCATTCCGTGCGACTGTTGGAATAGAGGACGGCCGTCGATACTACAGAGATCTTAGGGAGTTTGGTGGGGTTCCATGCCTACTCCTGAACCGTGAAATTGAACTGCGATCCTGGAAGAATCTTCTCAACGAGCTCAAGGCACTTGCGGCTTGGTGGAGCAAGGTAAGAGGAAAGCCGATTGATTTTTACAATCCCCCTGATGACTTTAAGAAATACGTGAACTTTTCGATTAGTGGAAAATCAGCAGATGTTATCGCCTATTCATCAAGATCCATCAGGATCAAGGAGGTTACATGGGAATGCAGGGCCAAGGATCCGCTACTGGAAGGCGGTAAATCTCCCATCCAGTATCACGAGGAATTCGGGATCAAGAATCTCGATGAGAATCAGCCGTTGGTTAAATGGGTTTTTGTCGCTGAGGATGGTAAGATTCTTGAGAGATTCCATATTCCCGAATTGCTTGTCGTAGGTCATACGTTCGACGATCTAAGCGCAAGAATTCTGCCATCTCAGATCTCTCAAGTCTTTGATATCGTTCATCCCAATTGTGGAGATCAGCAGAGGAAGATCTTCGACGTGATCAAGAAAATTGATTCTGTGCTGCGCGGCTCTTTGGCATCTGTATACCCTTCCATACTTGAATTCTCCGTCATTCCAAAGGAAATCACGCAGCATACGATATTGCCTTCGAAGATAGAACTCACCTTTGGAAACCGGGACCTATCGCTTGAGCCGCCATATGGCCTCAACTTTTACCAGAAGTATGGAAGGACCTTGAAATTCGCCAAGCCGATTACTGGAGAGGTTAGAACTTTAGTTATGGGTGACTCCAGCCATAGAAAATTTGTTGAACAGTTACAGAACGAATTCGAGGTCAGAAATGATTGTAAAATGAATGTTGAATTACTGCAGGTTGATCCTCACCAAATCAAACCATCTCAAGCAGACTTGTTGATCACAATTACTAACGAAAATTCGATAATTGAATATTGCAAGAAAACCCTACAGAACAAACATGGATTGATTCATCAAAACGTGAGGCCAGAACATGCAAATGAGGATTCAATTCCGCAGATCGCGATGCAATTGACATTGAAGCTGGGTGGGTTTCCGTGGTTCCTAAAAGCTCCACAAAGCGGCTATCATTTACTCACGATTTACTGCTATAGAAACCCGACGGGTTTGAGGTCGTATTTCTTCATGTTAATGACGCCAAACGGCGAAGTTCTTATTCAGTCAAGAGCTTTCGATTCCGATAAGATCCTTAGCTTTCTTAGGCACGTTCACCAAGAGGCAAAGAAGTATGAACGGCTCATTGTAATAACGAATTTTGACGACCAGGCGGTGTACGAATACGTAGCAAAGGACATGGAGCAGGATGTCGCAAAATTCATCGTGCTCCGTGTGAGCGATGACCATCTGAGAATGTTCAAGACGTTTAAACCCACACCTGCACCCGCGCGAAGGAGAAGAGTCGTTGCTGACGTCTACCCAGTAGAGGCTTACGAATGTGCGCCCCAAGGAGTCATCGCCAAAGCTTCGAGGGACGAATTCTACGTACTCACGACGATTTCGACAAAAGTCAGGACGTACTATAGAGGTTGCCCAACTCCGTTGAAAGTTAAGGTGATTCAGGCAAAGGGCGAATTTGATATTGACTCCGTCCTCCGACATATTCTATCTTTATCGTTGGCCGCGGGAACCAGCGGGAACGGGACAAGAGACCCGGCCCCACTTTACTATCTCCAAAAGTACGCGGCCTACGTCATTGAATATGGAGAGCCTGAGAACGAGCAGATGCTCAGGCGTTTATTCTATGTCTGACCCAAAGGAGCGGGCGTGGTTAGATTGGATGAACAACAATTCAGAAATGGCACGGAAATACGGATCGTTATTACCGCAGCAACAGCAGCTTCTTCTCACAGTGTACCGCGAAATTCACAATTCGAGGACAGTCCACAGTCTCGCGGCTCCTCCGGCCTCAGGCAAGACGCATGTGATAAAACTCCTATGCAAGTACTTTAAGTCAAATTCATTCTCCGTTTGCGTCGTTATTCCCAATAATTTCTTAAGAGCGGAATACTCCGATCTCCCTGACATACCGGTACTGACGATTAACCAGTACCTGGGGACCGGCACACAATTCGATTACGTTCTGATTGATGAAGCTCACAATCTAAAATCAAGTCTCGAACTAACGCCATCACTCGTCAAAACGGTTTTTGTTGACAGTTCATCCGACATATACGCATATCTTGAAAGCAGACTATTGCCCATTGGACAAAACTACGTAGCGAAACAACTCTCATACGTTACGTCTAGAGATCTACTTCGACTGTTCAGAGGACACCAACCTCTTCGTGAAATATTGAGAGATGTGTTGAGAAACTCCACGACTTGGCAGTGCTTTGTCTATGGGAGACTAGGTCTATTTGAGATCAAGTTTGCCCCCGCCGATTACATCTGTCGTATCCAGAAGGCACGTCGAGCCATGTTACTTTTCTCAGCGTCTCCTCTTTCCGGGCACGAGATATCGTTTTACTGTGGGATTCCAGAAAACGAGATAGGTCAATCAAGGAGGATGATGCAACCAACTTGGAAAAGTCACGTGATGCACTTTTCCGTGATTGATCAGCTTGACCCGAAGGGAAAGTTCAGGTTGCTCTCCAAGATTCTAGGTAAATTGGAATGCAGAACCCTTGTTCTTTTCAACAATTCATTCACATGCCAAGCCGCTTTGAAATCTTTACCAAAATCGTACTCGAAGAGGATTTTTCACATCGCATCAACTGAAAGAGCGAAGATATATGCAGATTATCTTGCACGTAAGAATGGTAAACTATTGACCGCATCATCGGCCTTTTGGGAGGGGGTTACGATTCCAGATCTTCGGCTACTAATAATACCTGATCCGCCATATCCGCGTCCCACTTTGCTTGAGCTTAGAGAGGGCCGAAAGGTAAGCCTAAGGCTTGACGTCGCCCGCAGACTTGTTCAGGGAATAGGGCGGATTGGGCGTACCTCAACAAGTTCCGGTGCCTGCGTAACGTTCTTCAGCATAAGCGAATTTGTTGGATCCATGCCTGAAAAGCATGTGACGGCACTCAACAGTTCTAAACTAGTACATGAATTACAACGCGCGCTGAACGAAAATCTACGAAGGGCTCCATGAAGACTGCCTGCAACTAAAGAATTTCCATCTAACGTAATAATTCCCGACAGAGAAGAAGAGCAACAATCATCGGATACTTGGCGTGTTGTTGCGACGACGTTCGCCAAGTCCTTCGTTGACTCCAGATTCTCCAACCTCAGATTCGACACCGTCATAATCGACGAGGCCAGCATGGCCCCCATATCTGCAGTCTATCATTCAGCAATGCTCGCGAAAAGTTACAATACAGGACATCACGAAATTGTGACGGCACTTGACTGTTTAAAAATTTCACAACAGAATTACGGGCATCTTGGCCTCTGGCAAGTTAATGTTACGCCCACCTTGTGCATCGAATCGAGTTGATGTAACTGGAGAATTGCCTAAGGATATTCAAACCTACTCAGGTCCACATCGAAGTCGAATATTTCTGCCGAGTAATGTATGAGTCGAGAGAGTCGCCGTCGCCTGCTAACCTTGTGACACGACGCTTATCATAGAGATTTAGAATAACCCTGAGCAACTGCTCGAAAATCTGGGAAACAGAGTTCAAATCTCTTACTGTAATCTGGTCTTTTTTGCCTGCATGCGCAAATGCTGACCGCTTGCTGTAGATTTCTTTCATTAACTTGTCTAATGCTATCCTTGACTCAATTCGATTTCTCTTACGTTCCGAAAGGCGAACTCTCTGCTTATGCAAAAATTCCCTCATCCATATGGGAGAATCCCCCAATAAGAAAGTGATTCTCTCACGTAACGTCGAAGTAATAGGCTCTGTGTCAACAACGAGCGATTCTATGGCTATTACTAACAAAAGGAACCTCAGTTCGATCTGCGATGACGTATTCGCCATCCCATAAACATCAATAGCCGCGAGACATCGTTTCGCAATCTCATCCTTTCTACTCTCTCTGACCAAACTGTTCAGAATACGTGCGTATTTGGCCATTGCTACAGAGTATTGATACTCGTACGGATTTGGATGTCGCGTTCCATACGAGATGCCGATCTCATTGCTATGATCCACTCTCCAATAACAGGGTCTCTCAGGTGGGAAATCTAGAGCCAATCTTCTGTTCCAGAAAAAACACTGCAACATATTGAATGCTTGATTTGCCCTGGCTGTCGCCTCATGTATGGCCTTTTCTTCCCCAATAGCCGAGACTTGGGTAGCAAGGTACTTCTCGTAATGGTCAAGCTTGCGTGTGAGCCTTTGTTTCTTCTCCGATTGAATTGATTTCCTGACCACGGAGGGTAGGTCAGAGAATGAACACACTTCACATAGACCGATTTTGAAGCCCTCAGGAAAGCCGGAAAGATTAGCTGAAAAAAAGAATTGATACACTTGACTTTGCGAAGGGAAAAAGTCGTGAAGGCATTTTCTGATTTGTTCGCGTGTCATCTGCTTAAACGTTGCCGCTGAGCCTACAGTTAGAAATCCATCTAACCTGAGCCATATGTCATCGAACGTGAAATTCTGCCCCACGAATTGATCCTTCAAAGCAAGTGACG
>Ga0187881_10001561_pt1 | contig 23810 bp, 18 predicted proteins | sample June2016WEW_19_1_2_FD_133017 | JGI IMG/M metagenome (GOLD analysis project Ga0187881, IMG submission 133017) | Peatland microbial communities from SPRUCE experiment site at the Marcell Experimental Forest, Minnesota, USA - June2016WEW_19_100 | ecosystem: Environmental > Terrestrial > Soil >... | reverse complement strand
GCGCGGCAGCGTTTGTCGTTGGCCATGAAATAACCCAGCAGATCGCGGAAATGATGCGGCGCGATCGTGACCCAGATGGCAGCCACGACCCAGACATAGGCAAGGACGGTCACGAACAATCGGAATGGAATGTCGCTGGCGTCGGCTGCGTCCAGCATCTGCTTGGCAATCAGCAACGTCAACGCCGCCACGGCGCGCATGGCGAGAAAATGTGTCCCGTATTGGATGACCAGCCAGTACGCGACGGGCACGCCGATAAGAATAAACGGCCGCGCCCACGCCCACTCGTCGCTCGCGGCGCGATACATCACCACCCACGCGATGGCCGCGGCGATGGCCATCAGGATTCGCCCCCACAACATCGAGCGCGGAAACTTCAGGGCGTGCTCGCGAAACTTGTCCGGCCAGATGATTCCCGGCAACCGTGTCACCACCAGCAGGCCGCCAACGAGCGAAGAAACAAGACCGAGGCGAGTCATGCCAGACACCCTGGAAATCCGAAGCACGAAATCCGAAATCCGAAGAGAATGCGAATGCTCAAAACTCTGAAAAACCTTGGGGAAGCGTATCTGGAGGTCGTTGTTGTTTCAGTCATTTGGGATTTCGTATTTGTTTCGAGATTCGAGATTCGGACTTCGAGTTTCACACGCCATGTATCGCAGGGTCGCCGTACAAAGTTGTCAAGTTCGCGCGCTCGATGCGGACGGGCAGCAACTCGCCGCGGTGGCGTTCGCCACCATCGAAGACCACAATCTTGTTGGTGCGCGTGCGTCCGGTGAAACGCTTGCCGCACTTCTCGCTGCGCCCTTCGACGAGGATCTCGACGGTCTCCCCTACCAACTGCTGGTTCTTGCGCGCCATGCTTCGGTTAATCATCGACAGCAACGTCTGGTTGCGTTGCTCCTTCACGTCGTCGCAGAGTTGATCGGGCATCCCGGCTGCGGGCGTGTCGCGGCGTTTCGAGTACTTGAAAATGTACGCTTGATCGAACTGGACGCCGCGCATGAGCGACATCGTTTGCTCGAAGTCTTCCTCGGTCTCACCGGGGAAGCCGACGACGATGTCCGTCGAGATGGCGATCTTGGGTTGTGCCGCGCGCAGTTTCTCGACGATCCGCAGATACCATTCGCGGCTGTAACCGCGGTTCATTGCCTTCAGGATTTGATTCGACCCGCTCTGAACCGGCAGATGCGCGTGTTCGCACAGTTTCGGCAAATCACGGTACGCCTCGACCAGATCGTCGCCAAACCCTTTCGGATGCGGCGAGGTGAAGCGAATGCGTTCGAGGCCTTTCACCTCGTGCACCGCCTCGAGCAATTGCACGAAAGCCGTCTTGCCATTCTTCTTGCGGATCGTCTTGCGCCCGTAACCCGTCACGATTTGCCCCAGCAGTGTGACTTCTTTGACCCCCTGATCGGCGAGGCGTTGAACTTCGTCCACGATCTCTGGAATCGGTCGGCTGCGTTCCGTGCCGCGCGTGTAGGGCACGATGCAAAAAGTGCAGTACATGTCGCAGCCTTGCATGATGCTGACGAAAGCCGTGACCTGACGGTCCCCGTTCGTGCCGAGCACGTGGTCCTTGATGGTCGATTCGCTCCCCTGCTCTTCCGCGACATCGACGATGCGGAATGAGCGCCTTAACGCGGCGTCCGAATTGGTGGCACAGGCCTCCGTGCCTGTGTCCGCTGTGCCTGAGTCAGCACAGGCAGAGACGCCTGTGCCACCAGCTTTCTTTTCTGTTGTCAGCAATTGGTCGAGGTAATCGGGCACGCGATGAAACCGCTGCGTGCCGACGACGAGGTCAACAGCGGGAAGCTTCTTCACCAATTCACTCCCGCGGCTCTGGGCCATGCAGCCCATGAAACCGAGAACCAGTTCGGGCTTCTTGCGTTTGCGCCGTGCGAGCATGCCCATCTTGCCGACCGCCTTCTGCTCGGCGGCGTCTCGGACGCTGCAGGTGTTCAACAGGATCACGTCCGCGTCGTCTTCGGAATTCGTGACAGCGTAGCCGCGCCCGCTAAGCATGGCAGCGACCGCTTCGCTGTCGCGTTCGTTCATCTGACAGCCATAGGTTTTGATGTACACCCGTTTCATCCAGAAAACGCGCGGCAGTATAAAATGGCGGGAGGCCGTTGGCTACATCGAATGTTGGCCGCAAATCAGCGCCATGATTTCGGTGCGGGTGCTGATGTTCTTGCGAAACGCCCCGCGCATGGCGGAAGTGATGACGGTTGAGCCTGGCTTTTTGACGCCCCGCATCGTCATACAGGTGTGCACTGCTTCGCACACGACGGCGACGCCTTCGGGCTTAAGCTCTTCGTTAATGACGTCGGCGATCTGGCTGGTTATTCGTTCCTGCACCTGCGGCCGGCGGGCGAACGCCTCGACCACGCGCGCGAGCTTGGAAATGCCCACGATGTGGCCGTTGGGAATGTACGCCACGTGCGCCTTGCCGAAGAACGGCATCAGATGATGCTCGCACATCGAGAAAAACGGGATGTCCTTGACGAGCACGACTTCGTGATGTTGTTCGTCGAACTTCTTGCTGAGGCTGATGCGTGGATCCTCCTCGCCCTGGCTGAAAATCTCCTCGTACATCCGGGCCACGCGGTCCGGCGTCTCCTTCAACCCGTCTCGATCGGGGTCTTCGCCGATGGCTTCCAACAGCGAACGAACGGCCACCTTGATTTTCTTTTTATCCACAGAATGGTTTTTCACGATGAGACCTCATTTCCCGTCCCGCCTCAGAATTGTCGGAGCATAGGCTGAGAGAACGCCTCGGTCAAGCCGCGCCCGTCCGGGCGGTGCGATCAAAAGTCGTGGTCAACTGTTCCGCTTGATCGCCTTGGTGTCACCTCGGTGCAAACTGCCGTGCAAGGGCATCGGCGGAGCAACATTGCGTCGGGCAATTCCAACCGGTTCGCTGATTCATTCATGAGCGACTGCAAAGAATGATTCGTCGCTCGATTGTCGAATTGTGACACGAACGCCGTCGCGATTCGATCGGGCCGTGACGCCGCGCTTCTGGGCCAGTCCCTTGTACGCGTCCTCAAACGCGGCGGCGTGCTGTTCGTCGTCCCACGCGGTGATCCAGACCAACGCGGTCGGCCCGTTCGTGCCGCGCTCGTAGACGTTGTAACGGTCGCCGATCCAGCCTTGCGCGACCTGCAGCGCCTCGAACAGGCCCAGGGACTGTTCGAGCAGGCTGCGAATGCCGAATTCGCCCACCACGTTGTTGCCGATCAGCCGCCAGTCTTTGGAATCTAGGCGAGGCAACGTGAGCGATTCGGGATTGCGGCGGTCATGCAGGAATTTTTCCGGATGCAGAATCTGTTGGGTTGACACGGGCGGATGGCGGAACGCGTCATTCAATGCGTCGGTGCCGCCTGCAACTGAGAGCGCCATGACGAACTGCTGTCCCTGCACATAGGGAAACAAAAGCATGTCGCGCAGATACGGCGGCGCCGCCTGAAGCTTGGCGGTGTTTTGCCCAAGCAAGGCGGTCACGTCGCCGATCATTTGCGCGGAATCGGCGTTCTCGGCGTAAAAGCGCGTCATCAACACGGTCGCGTCCCCTTCCATCAAGGCGGCCGAGGCGAGCGCCAGGTCGTCGTTGTCTTTGACCTTCAAAGGAAACTTGGTCAGGTCAAAGTTCTGATCCTGCAAAGCGTGCGTCAGCTCGTGAGACAAAAGCATCTTGTCCAAGCCGCTTGTCCACGACTGGTCTTTGAACGTGTAAAGTGATCGCTCCTCAGGCAGGTAGAATGCGCCCACCTGCTCGTCGTAAAGACTGATCATTGCTCCCATCAGGTCCGTTCCCTCCGGCACCAGCCCGAGCGTCGCCAGCGAACGACCGTAGTCGCGAATCTCCTGGTCGGTGTACTGCTCTTTCACCTTCTTGATGAGAAACTCGCGCAACCCAGCGCGGTCGATCATTTTGTAGTTTACGGGGCGTTTGAATTGCAGTCCGCGCAACTCGCTTGTCCGCTGCTCTATTTCCTGACGAACGCTGGCGCTGGCTTCCGGCTTGGCAGCGGGGGCTTTCGCATCAACCTTCTGCTGCTGCAACTCGCGCCGCTCTTTTTCGAGTTGGGCGACCGTTTCGCGGAGAACCCGGACCTGTTGGCCGAGTTGAACGTTTTGCCATGCAAGATAACCGAGCGCCACCAACAGAATGAGGAACGCGAGGCAAAAGATTTTTTTCATTGGTGGGTACTCGGGCTCATGCTAGGTTGCGCGGCGAATCTAATGGACATCCGCGCCAAAATCCAGACGCTTCTGTCGTCTCCAAACTATCACCCACTTCGACGGGCCGAGATTGCCGGCAAGCTGCGACTCGACGCGGCGGAGCGGCGCGAGTACCGCCGCGTGCTGGAAGACATGCTCCAAAAGGGCGAAATCGCCCGCGTCCGCCAGGACCGGTTCGTCCTGCCCCAGGAAGCCGACCTGGTGATTGGTCGCATCTCGTTCAATGAAAAAGGATTCGCCTTCGTCATCCCCGATCCTCCGTCGGAAGACGGCGACATCTACGTCGCGGAGGAAGACACGGGTGTGGCGATGCACGGCGACAAGGTCGTCATCCGGCTCAATCGCGAGCGGAGGAGATTCAAGACGGTAGAGAAACGTTCGGGCCGTGTCATCCGCATCCTGGAGCGCGCCAACGAAACAGTCGTCGGCACGTTGCAGAAGACGCACTATTTCCACTACGTCATTCCCGATGAGCCGCGGATCATCCACGACATCTACACCAAACCCGCACGCAATGCACAAGTGGGTGACAAGGTTGTCGTCAAACTTGCTGAGTGGACATCACGCCACGTCAATCCCGAAGGCGACGTCATCGAGGTGCTGGGAAAATCCAGCGCGCCCGGCGTGGACATCCTCGCGATCATCCGCAAATACCATCTGCCGACGCAATTCTCGGAACAGGCGCTGGCTGACGCCAAGCATATCCCCGACACGATCCCGGTTTCCGAACTGAAACATCGCCTCGACCTGCGCGGGAAGTTCATTATCACCATCGACCCCGACGACGCGAGAGATTTTGATGACGCTGTGAGCATTGACGAACTGCCCACGCCTGAGCGGGGTTGGCGGCTTGGAGTTCACATTGCGGACGTGTCGCATTACGTGCGGCCCGGGAGCGCATTGGACCGCGAAGCGCGTGCGCGAGGGAACAGCGTTTACCTTGTTGACCGTGTCCTCCCGATGCTTCCCGAAAAGCTTTCCAACGGCCTGTGCAGTCTGCGGCCGCACGAGGATCGGTTAACGCAATCGTGTTTCATCGAGTTCACGCCCAAGCTCGCGGCGCGGAAGGTTGAGTTCGCGCTCAGCGTGATCCGATCACGCCATCGGCTGACGTACAAGGAGGCCTTTGCCCGGCTCCAGTCGCACGCGGAGGGCGATGAACTGACGCAGGAGCTGAAAAAGATGTGGCGGCTCGCATCGAAACTGCGCCAGCAACGGCTGGCACACGGCGCGCTCAATTTGGATTTCCCCGAGGTCAAGGTACGGCTCGACAAACAGGGCAAACCGATCTGTATCGAGAAGGTTTACTACGACATCTCGCACCAGCTCATCGAGGAATTCATGCTGGCCGCCAATGAAGCGGTTGCCCGTCACCTGTGCAACCTCCAAATCCCTTGTGCTTACCGCATCCATGAAGATCCGGACCTGGAGAAGCTCCGTGATTTCCGCCAGTACGCGCAGAGCTTCGGATACAAGGTCGGCGATGTGACGCATCGGCGGGAACTGCAGAAGCTTTTGGCCGCTGTGAAGGACAAGCCTGAAGAGTACGCGATCAATCTGGCGTTGCTGCGCTCGTTGAAGCAGGCCCGCTATTCGCCCAACCCGGTCGGCCACTACGGACTGGCGAAGAAGTTCTACACCCATTTCACCTCGCCGATTCGTCGCTACGCCGATCTGGTCGTGCACAGGACATTGCTCTCGGCGATGGGCGGGGTGACTGACACCAAGCCCGCGTCATCCCGTTACAGCCTGCCCGAATTGGGCAAGATCGCTGAACACGTCTCGCGCACCGAACGCGTGGCCGATGAAGCCGAAGAAGAATCGGTCGAACTGAAGAAGCTGGAGTATTTCCAGCAGCAGCTCATGAGTGGACGGCTCGACGCGATGGATGCGGTTGTTTCGAACGTGAAAAACTTCGGCATCTTCGTGGAGTTGACCGAGAGCCTGGTGCAGGGGCTTGTGCACATATCGACCTTGGAAGACGATTTTTATTACTACGACGAGCAACGGGAGCGGCTTGTTGGCAAGCGCACGAAGCGCACCATCCAAATCGGCGAAAAACTCAAGGTACAGGTCGAGCGGGTGGACGTTTTTAAGCACCAAATCGACTTTCGCGTGGTCAAAGAAACGGTGGGCAACCATCTAATTCAAGTTTGATCCTGCCACAGAAATGCCTGTTGTAAAGCCCATGAAGGGAGCAAAATGAATATCTCCAAAGGTTGCCGTCAAGGAATTGGAGAAAGCCGGGCGTCTGGGCATGGCAGACGCTGCAACTCTCCTTCAGGAGCTTCGTCAGAAGAAACAAACCCAGAGCGAGCGGTCATGAAGCCATCCGACTCGACGCCCTTGACGCCGGCAAAGAGTGCAGCTATAGTTAAACCCGCTGCACTATATGGCAAGAGAATTGATATGAGCGATAGGAAATTGCCACCGGTCACTTTCTTCGAGTGGGTTGAGTTCTGTTGGCTTTTGATTGTCCATCCGACTTTTCGGGCCAGCCGCAATAAACGCAAGACGTACTACGAGTATCGTCTGGCTAGAACCTATCATACTCCATGCCGATGAATCGGTTCTCCGGTTCATTTGCGGTCGGCTCACTTTACCTGCTGCTGCGGCGCTTTCGTTGCCGTCGCTGACGCAATTGCAGCCTTCGCCCGCTGACGTTTTGCCTTCTGACCATGAGGCAAGCTTGACCCTCTCCACACGCTGCGGCAGTATAACTGCGCCATGTGGCAGTGGACTGAAAACGTTGAACAATACGTCCTCGACGTGATCTTTGAGCGGCGCCGTGATTTCGGCGCGAAGCTGATGAGCGCGTTCTTGCTCGGTTTGTCGAAACTCTACGAAACCGGGGTGCAGGTGCGGCTGTTTCTTTGGCGCAACCGCATCTTCCGCGATCACACTCTGGGTTGCCAGGTCGTCAGCATCGGCAACCTCACGGTCGGCGGCACCGGCAAGACGCCTGTTGTCGAAACCTTTGCGCGCGCCCTGCAACAAGCTGGCCGCCGCGTGGCCATTCTCTCGCGCGGTTACAAGAGCACGCCGCGTCCGTTTTGGCAGCGTTTTCTCGCGAAGGTGACGTTTCAAGAAGACAAAATTCCGCCAAAAGTCGTTTCGGACGGTCGGTCATTGCTTCTGGACAGCGAGCAGGCCGGCGACGAACCCTACATGCTCGCCTCCAATCTCAAAGATGTTGTCGTGCTGGTGGACAAAAACCGCGTGAAAAGCGGCCGCTACGCCATCAGGCGCTTCGGTTGTGACACGTTGCTGCTTGATGACGGCTTCCAATATCTCCCCTTGAAAAGTCGTCTGGATATCTGTCTCATCGACCGCAACGCGCCCTTCGGAAACCATTTCCTGCTGCCGCGCGGCACACTGCGCGAGCCGATCTCCAACATGAAACGCGCCCACTACATCTTCATCACGAAATCCAGCGATCACAGCTCGAGAAAACTTCGCAAAGCGATCCGCCAGTTCAACACGACTGCGGAAATCATCGAGTGCGCGCATCACCCGCTCTATCTCCAGGACGTGTTTACGGGTGAACGCCACGATGTGAAGTTGTTGCGCGGTATCGATGTGGCGGCCATCTCGGGCATCGCTGTCCCCGAAAGTTTCGAAGACGGTCTACGGGCGCTGGGAGCGAATGTGATCTATGCCAAGCGCTACGCCGACCACCACCGCTTCTCCCAGCAGGAAATCATTAACATGATCAACCGCAGCTTGAAACGCGGCGCCGCGGCGATCTTGACCACGGAAAAGGACGCCGTCCGTTTTCCGAAGATCGACCGCCGCGACATTCCAATCCATTATCTGCGGGTTGAAATTCGAATCGTCGACGGGGCTAAAGACTTTGATGAAGCCGTTGCAAAAATCTGCCACCGTTAGGGGCCGCCAGCGGCGCATTCTGGTGCGCGCCACCAACTGGATCGGTGATTCGGTCATGAGCATGCCCGCCGTGCAGCGCCTTCGCGAACTCGAACCTGAAGCCCACATTGCCCTGCTCTGCCCCGCAAAACTTCACGGCCTGTGGCAATATAACCCTTTCCTCAGCGAAGTGATCCCGTTCGACCCGAAGCCCGGCATTCGGAGATTGCGGCAGGGTGAATTTGATGCTGCCATCGTCTTCCCGAATTCCTTCCGTTCCGCGTGGGAATGCTGGCGTGCCCGAATCCCCGTCCGCGTCGGCCTCGCGGGTCATCGTCGGCGATCCCTTCTGACCGACGTTGTCGCTGAGCCCCGCAGCGAAGACCCTGTCGACAAGAAGATCACGGTGGCAGGAAAAACTTTCAGCGTGAAACATTTCCCCGCCATCCGTCACCAGGCGCATCGCTATCTGGACATCATTTCCTACCTCGGCGGCAGCCGCGACTATGTGCAGCCCAAAATCTGGATCGAGCCGACCGCAATCCCCCCGTTGACGAAGCTCTTGCACGAGGGCGTCCGTCCATTTTTCGGCATTAACGCCGGGGCCGAGTACGGCCCCGCCAAACGCTGGATGCCGGAACGGTTTGCCGAGGTCGCGGCGAAGGTGTCCGACAAGGTTCCGTGTCGCTGGCTGTTGTTTGGCGGCCCAAATGCAAATGACATGCAGATTGCCAACATGATCGAGACCCAATTGCGCGCCCACTTCAGCGATCCGCGTGACATCGTCAACGTCGCAGGCGAAACGACGTTGTTGGAGCTTTGTGGGCTGATCAAGTTCTGCAAGTTGCTTCTGACGAACGACACCGGCCCGATGCATCTTGCCAGCGCCCTCGGCACACCGCTCGTCGCCGTCTTCGGCTCAACCTCAGCAGAGCTGACCGGCCCGTTGAGTGATCGCTGCATCGTCGTTCACCAACCGGTCGAGTGCAGCCCCTGTTTCCTGCGCGAGTGCCCGATCGACTTTCGCTGCATGGACCGCATCACCGTTGACCAGGTTGTTGAGGCCGTGTTGAGACAACTGGAAGGGTAAAGTCGGAAAGAGGAAGGAGAAACGTGGAAAAGCGCGGACAAGATATACAGTCTCATCCTTCATCCCTCATCCCTCATCCTTCCGTTAGCGTCGCCCGCTCAGCCCGGACGGTAAGCATCGCCGTCTTCGGCAGCCGCATTCTCGGGCTGGTGCGCGAGCAGGTGTTCGCATCGTTGTTCGGCGCCAGCCGCGAGTTCGACGCGTTTGTCACCGCGTTTCGGATTCCCAACCTGCTGCGCGATCTGTTCGCCGAAGGCGCTCTCTCGGCGGCGTTCGTCACCACGTTCACCCAGAAACTCGCCAACGAAGGCGAGAAATCCGCGTGGCGTCTCGCCAACATCGTGCTCAACGCGTTGATCATCGTGTTGGGCGTGATCAGCGTGCTGGGCATCTTTGTTGCACCATGGCTGGTCGACGCGATCGCGCCGGGTTTCCGGGACATCGCGGGCAAGACCGATCTGACGATTCTGCTCACGCGGATCATGTTCCCCTTCCTGCTGCTGGTGGCCGTGGCCGCGCTGGCGATGGGCATGCTCAACTCCAGGCACCGGTTCGGCGTGCCCGCCAGCGCGTCCATGATGTTCAACGTCGGCTCGATCCTCGGCGGCGTTGGATTTGCCTTCGCTCTGGGTCCTGGTTTCCTTCATGATGCCTCGCAGTTGCCGCGCGCGATGGTCGGTATGAGCATCGGCACGCTCATCGGCGGCGCGATGCAATGGCTCATTCAGGTGCCCAGCTTGAGGAGCGTCGGCTATCGCTATCAGGCAATCCTCGATTGGCGGGATCCCGGGTTTCGTCAGGTGGTTCGTCTCCTCGGACCTTCCATCATTGGGACGGCTGCGATGCAGCTCAATATTTTCGTCGATAACTGGTTTGCGTCGTACTTCGGCAACGGCGCGGTGACGTGGCTGAATTGCTCGTTTCGCCTCATGCAGTTTCCCATCGGGTTGTTCGGTGTCGCCATCGGCGTGGCCACGCTGCCGACAGCAAGCGCGCACGTGGCACGAGGCGAGATTCGTGAATTTCGTAGTACGCTCGGTCGCTCGATCCGTCTCGCGTTCTTTCTCTGCATTCCGGCTGCGTGTGGCTTGGCGGTTCTGGCGAGACCGTTGATCTCGGCGATTTACGAACACGGACGTTTCTCAGCGGAAGCGACCAACCAGACTGCTTTTTGCCTGCAAGCGTTTGCGCTTGGGCTTGCCGGATACGCGGCGGTCAAAATCATCGCGCCGACGTTCTACGCGTTGGGCGACTCGCGGACGCCGATGTTCGTGTCGATCTTCTCAATCATTGTCAATGCCGGCCTCGACTACGTCTTTGCCATCCAGATGAACATGAAGACGGCAGGCTTGGCGTTGTCCACGTCGTTCGTCGCGCTGACGAATTTCTTTCTGCTGATGATGTTCATGCGCCGGAAGATTGGGCGGATTGAGGCAACCGTGTTGTTGCGTTCGCTCGTCCGGATCGTGATCGCATCGGCGGCCATGAGCTTGGTCGTCTGGTGCATCCACACGAGACTTGCCGAGCATCGTTATCTCGATGTCGCCGTCTCAATCACTGTGGCGTTGATTGTGTTCGGCGTCGCGTGCAAACTGCTCCGTGTCGAAGAATTTAACGAACTGCTCGACGCCTTGCGTCTCGGCAAAGAATTGTAGCTCCGAAACGTTTGCGGCTGTCGGCAACCGGTTTCATAAACCACCGGTGGCACAGGCGTCCCTGCTCCGACTGGAGTCGCGAGTCCTGCTCGGACCTGTGCAAGAGGATTTGGACAGGCACAGAGGCCTGCCCCACCAGATTGCCATAGAATCAAACTTCCGGTGGCACAGGCGTCCCTGCCTGTGTAAGAACTCGCCCCGAATAATTTGGCTGCCCGCTTCCCGCCCGTCCATCCGTCGTGCCCTGCCTGCTCATTATGCCTTGCTCGCGCCCGCGCCGGTTGTGTAGCATCCTCCTCGAACTGGGGATTTAGAGGCGAGGCGATGAGTGACCAATTCCAGTACGACGTTTTCCTCAGCCACAGCTCGAAGGACAAGGTGGTCGTTCGCGCTGTCGCGGAGCGGTTGCGGGCGGATGGACTGCGTGTCTGGCTCGATGACTGGGCGCAATTGGCCTGTCCCGCCGTAGCTTCGGTGCGAAGGCGGAAGGCCGGCACGTTTCGGTTTCGCGACCCGCTGAACAAGGAGCGCCGCTTCATTCCCCTGCGCCTCGACGACGCCCCCATCAGAGGCTCCCTAGCGTAATTTCCAACGAGAAAGAATCGCAGACATACCTCCCGGGCAAAACATGGAAATTCCACGGTTTGAAACACGGAACGTAAATCCTCGACTTGCTACCGCTGACATTGGCGATGCGTTTCAGGGGTTCGTTCACGAGTTGCTATTACCGGAACATCCACAATTGCACCGCTTCCCTGGTGGCGGCAAAGACGGAGGGATTGATCTAATCGAAACTTCGGACACGTGCCTCGTTGTCGAATGTAAGGTCGTCGGAGATGACGATTATACTCAGATAGAACAGCGCTGGAACACAGTGAAGGGCCACTTGGAGGAACACCTGAGCGATGCCAGGGGCCCGACCAAAGGCCAATCGCAATATTCGCCGTGGTATTCAACAGATACACCAATCGCTGAGTATGTGTTTTCTGTTAGTGCAGCGTTTGCAAACGAGCAACAGCGACGCGACTTCGGGAAGACGATCACGGACTTCTTCCACGGCCTTGCTGAACGGCGGCCACATCTTTCTCATCTTGCCGCGCTAAAGGTCTCGATCATTGACTGGAACGACCTGCGCGAACGTCTGCGAAAGCGTCCACATTCCATTTTCCGATGGTTCCCGTCATCGCGTCCTAACGGACTCCTTCCGCTTGATGAAACGGTTGATGTCGGCGCGTTCCGCGCTTACCTGAACAATGCCAAGTTGCCTTACTACAGTCTTGCCGAGCATCTACGCACAACGCCTGCGACGGACGGTTTCCCCATCCTGAATGAAGAAAGCCTCTTCGCTAGTTTTGACCGCCCTGACATCACCGGCTTGGTGATCACCGGTAAGGGTGGCATCGGCAAAAGCCGACTCACGCTGGAACTCGGTTGGAAGGCTTTGGGAGAGGGATGGACGGTGATGCGGGTCCAGCGCCGCCTCAAAGATGACGCACTGGAAGAGCTTGCCGAAAAACTCACGCCAGAAACGCCGGTATTGCTGCTGGTGGATTACATCGAAACGCAGAGTGATTTTGTTGAACTGGTCGAAAGCCTCAACCTGCTAAACGACAGCGGCGTTACGCGCATACGCTATGTTGCAGCATGTCGCACCGGTTATTACCACCATGCCATCGCTGCGTCCGGCAGGCATCTGCCCATTGATCTTTCCCCTCCGCCAGGAGCGGTTGCCCTCGGGTGGTTCGCCCAATACCGCTCTGAGACAGTCAGGAGAATTTTGGCGAAAGCCGGAATAGCGGTGACGAAGCAACATGTCACAATATGCCGCGACCTTCCCATTCTTGCTGTTTTCCTAGCCTACCTTCACACCTCCGGTCGCACTGAAGACCTAGCCGAATTGCTGTCAGAGACCGAGTTTGGGCGATGGGTCGCAAGACGTGTTCAACTGACCTTTCCGGCGAAGGATGTTTCGCGTGAGTTGGCCCTCCTCGTCCCGCTCTTCCCAATGGCGGACGCTGCTGCCGCGCAACTCCATCCGGAACGTCTCCGTCCGATATTCGACCGCCTAGCAACGGACGGCTGGATTGAGAGAGTAACCGCGTCTGTGCTTGGTTCGTTTGATGAGTGGGTCACCGCACACGATGTACTTGCAGACCAGATATTGTTGTCCTATCTCCGCAGCATCCCCAATACAGCTGACGCCTTTATTGCAGAACTGCTCTCCCTCGCTGCGGAGTTGGGTTGTCTCGCTTCCGCCGTTGTCGCGCTTCAAAGGATTGCCGATTCGCCACCGCTTAACGCTCTTCCGTGGGCGAACATCATCACAAATGGGATTGCTGCAGATGAGATTGGCTGGCGAAATGCCCGCGACCTCTTGATCCGAACGACCCTACTTGCTGTGCCGGACCGGCTTGCCTTGCTTCACGCCCACAAAGGGCTTTGGGTTGATGCCGAGCGAGACATTGGTTTCCAAAACGCTCTTGGATGGTTCGCCCGTTGGACAGCAGCCGCAGATGACGGAAGCATTCCTGAACTACACAAGCAGGATCTCATAGCATGGATTTTGAAAGCGGCGCCATTTGCTGAAAGGAGCAACTACGTAATCACTTGGGGCTTACGGCTCGCTCCTGCGGCTGTGCAAGACATCGGCTTACGCTGGATAACAACTCGACCAAACCTTTTCCAAACGCATTACCTGATGGTCGCTTGGCTGGAATGCGGCCTTCCAACACAGTCTATCGCCTTGCCGGTTCAGCGCTGGTGTCAGAAGTTTTCAAAGACATCTCACTTGAGTTTCGTAGCCCCGGCTTGGCTGGACGCCGGAGGGGACCCGGCGCTGGTGCAAGAGGGGATCAAAGACTGGCTGGGCGAACACAAGACCGACGCCGAGGCACGGTTCGTTTACAAGGCTTGGCTGGATGCGAAAGGGGACACGGCACTGGTGCAGGACGCGATCAAAGACTGGCTGGGCGAACACAAGACCGACGCCGAGGCGAGCCACGTTTACAAGGCTTGGCTGGATGCGAAAGGGGACACGGTACTGGTGCAGGACGCGATCAAAGACTGGCTGGGCGAACACAAGACCGACGCCGAGGCGAGCCACGTTTACAAGGCTTGGCTGGATGCGAAAGGGGACCCGGCGCTGGTGCAGGACGCGATCAAAGACTGGCTGGGCGAACACAAGACCGACCTAGAGGCGCAGTTCGTTTACAACGCCTGGCTGGACGCCGATGGGGAAAGGGATGTTGTTTGGGACGCGTTGCTCATCTGGTTGGCGAAATATCGAACGGACGAAACGGCAGTTTACATAACGAAGTTCGTTGCCAGGCAACCCAATCTCCCGGCAGCCACGATAAGGGATGTTTTGGCGTGGTGTCGCACTTTTCCCACGAACGATGACGTTCTGTGGCGGCTAACACAGCTCGGGAAGAACCTTTTTGTCGTCGGGGCTGAGGAAGACGTTGTTTCGACTTCGGAAGTAGTGCTTGCGAACCTGCTTCTGCCGACAACCCATCCTGACAGCGTCACGCGAGGACAAGTGACAACGCTAATTTCCCGCCTACTCACCGTCATTAAATCATCGCCTCTACCCCTTCAAGACCGGGTGGATTCAATGTTTGTGAGATGGCTAAGACATCCTCTCTCGTTCGGGATTGATCCGATGCCGTACCTAAATATCCAGCAGGTGGCCTTCGTTCGCAGGCTTCAACTGCTCATTGATGCCGTCGTGATCGAGGTCACTGATGATCGCGAAGCATTGAGGCGATTCATGGTCTGGCTCGACGCGTGGGACGTGAAACGGAAACAACGTGTGTTGCCAATTCTGGATGACCTCAAAGAGCGATATCCTGCGCCTGGTTTGTGGGACATCGTGCAGTTCGGAAAGTGAAAGAAGATGGGCGTCAAGCTCGCCACGTTTCACGTGGCCGCCGCACTCCAAAATTGCACGCACTTCGGTTATCATTGGGGACACCGATGAGCGAAGCGCCAAACCTCAAAGCCAAGGTCCGCGAGTTGCCGAATAAGCCCGCCTGAGGCGGGCAAGCCGGGGGTGTATTTGATGCGCGACAAGCTCGGCATAACAGCGAGAACGAATCCGCCACGTGGAACGTGGTAAACGTTCATCTGCCACGTGGAACGCGGTAAATGTTCATCTGCGGTTTCTTCAGCCGTTCCCGCAGTTGAAATCGCCATGGGCGATCTTCACATGCGGCGGTGGACTTGCCGTAACGCCGTCAAATGCAGTATGCTGTAGCCGTGAACATCACGATTGATGATGAGTTGCTCCGGGGCGTGGAGTTGACGCCGCAGGCGGCGCGGATTGATCTGGCGGTGGGCTTGTATGCCGACCGCCGGGCGACGTTGGGGCAAGCCGCACGCATCGCCGGTATTTCGCAGCCGGAGTTCCAGCGTGAACTGGGCCGCCGGCGCGTCCCGATGAATTACGATGTGGCGGAGTTTGAAGCGGATCTGCATACGCTCCGGGAGCATCCGCCAGCGTGATCGTCGTCAGCGACACTTCTCCGCTGTCGGCGTTGATCTCGATTGGAAAAACAGAGATGCTTCGCTCTCTTTTTGGTGAAGTGCTGATCCCGCCTGCGGTGGACGCCGAGCTTCGCCGATTGCGGAAAGCCGTCGTGCTTTAAAGCTTGTCGATGAGAGGAAGAACGGCGGCCAAGTTCACAAATCTGCCGGGGGTTGTCACGCGGACAGGGCCGTAGTTCGCGCAGTCGAAGTGACCGCGAGCTGTGTTCACTGTGACCAGGTACTCGGCTTTGACCGCCACCGCGCACTCCAAGAAGCGATTGTCAGGCTCGTGCCGAACCACCGAGAGCGTTGTCAGCGGGTAGCAGATTTCGACAGCCCGCGTCATCTCGCTCAGAAACTCCGGGTCGTCCGACAACACGTCGGCGTACTCTTCGAGAATGGCTGGTGAGACCCACCATTCAAACAGCCGCCGCATGCCGAGTTCAACGACGAGTGCTGCGGGATTATCTGGACGGGGGGAACGTCGCCAGCTTCAACACGCAGGTATCAAGAATGACTTTCAAGATAGGGCTTGGCGGCCCGCAACGAGCGAGACCGTCGTTTGCGCTCCACAAACTCGATGGCTCCAGCTTCCGTCATGGTTTTGCCCCGGTTCTTTTGTTGGGCACGAGCCAGACCGGGGGACAGACGGAACCGCACTACCTTTCCTCGAACGATTGCTGTCGCAGTCACGCGGCGACATTACCGCATTTCGCCCTCGGCGGCAAGACCCGGGTTTGGACGGTGAGCCGCGCAACGGCAAGGCGGCGTCGAGCCGCCGCACTCCAAATCTGCTAACAATTCGAGTATCATAGGGCGTGCCGATGAGCGAAGCGCCAAATCTCAAAGCCAAGGTCCGGGAGTTGCCGAACAAGCCGGGGGTGTATTTGATGCGCGACAAGCTGGGGCGCGTTATTTACGTCGGTAAGGCGCGGTCGTTGCGGAAACGGGTCAGCCAGTATTTTCACCCATCCCGCCGTTACGCGTGGGACCCGAAAACGCGGGCGCTGATCGAGTCCATCGCCGACCTGGAGACATTTGTGGTCAAGAGCGAGCCGGAGGCGTTGCTGCTGGAAGGCAAACTCATCAAGGAATACAAGCCGCGCTACAACGCAATGTTCAAGGACGATAAACGGTTTCTGATGGTCAAGGTTAGCCTGAACGAGCCGTACCCGCGCTTCAAGTTCGCGCGGCTGAAGAAGGACGACGGGGCGCGGTACTTCGGGCCGTTCGCGCACGCGGGGTCGGTGCGGCTGGCGATGCAGTGGATTCGGAAGAAGTACGGCGTGTTGGTGCAGGGCACGGGCGCGCCGAAGGAGAAGGACCTGAAGTATTCCACCTATCTGGTGCCCATTCCGCTCAAGGACATGCCGCGCGAGGAATATCTGCGACGGGTCGAACTCGCCTGCGATTTTCTTGAGGGCAGGAACAAGGAAGCCGTCGGCCAACTCGAACAGGAGATGCAGCAGGCGGCGAAGGAAATGCAGTTCGAGAAGGCCGCTCAACTGCGCGACGTGATCGGGAGCCTGCACGAAATTGCGCGGGCGGCGCGGGAACGGAAGTTTGCCCGGGATTTTTCCCAGAAGATTGATCCGCGGGCAGAGATGGTGGAGTTACGGCGCGTTTTAGGTTTGCCCACGGTTCCATCTCACATTGAGGGATTTGATATTTCAAACATCAGCGGCACGCTTTCCGTCGCTTCGACGGTTTGTTTCCGCGAAGGCCGCCCGCACAAGGAACATTACCGGCATTACCAGATCAAGACGGTCGAAGGCAGCGACGATTTCGCTTCGATGGCCGAGGTGGTGGGACGCCGTTATGCAAGGGTCAAGGCGGAGGGCGGGCCGCTGCCCGATCTCGTCATGGTAGACGGCGGCAAAGGACAACTCAGCGCCGCGCTGGGCGCGTTGGCGCAACTCGGGATTCGCGATTTGCCGGTGATCGGGCTTGCGAAGCAAATGGAGGAGATTTACACGATGCAGCAGTCCGCGCCGTTGCGGCTTCCGCGCAATTCGCTCGCGTTGCATCTGATCCAGCGGTTGCGCGACGAGGCGCACCGGTTCGCCAACACGTATCACCAGAAGCTGCGCAAGCGTCGCATCCAAGAATCGGTGCTGGACGAATTTTCCGGCTTGGGCGAAAAGCGCAAGCTTGCACTGCTGCAATATTTCGGTTCGATCCAGCGCCTGCGGCAGGCCGCCGCCGAGGAAATCGCCGATGTACCTGGAATCGGGTTGAAGACAGCCAGCGCCCTAAAGGAGTTTCTGAAACTTATCTCATAAATGGTGGGATAGGCCTCCGTGCCTGTCCGAATCAGCTTACACAGGTCCGAGCAGGACTCGCGACTCCAGTCGGAGCAGGGACGCCTGTGCCACCAAAGAATCATGCGATCAGTTCTCAGGAGACCAAGGGCCTGCCTCGATAGCCTTTGACAGTGCGGGAGAGGACGGATATGATGGGTCGTCTCAAGTTTTTTATCGCAAACGGCATAAGAGAGGGGTGTGAAACCAATTGTCGGAAGTCAAACTGAAAAAAGGTGAGCCTGTGGAGAAAGCCCTGCGACGGCTGAAGAAAAAGCTGGATCGCGAAGGCACGCTTCGGGAAGCGCGGGCGCACCGCCATTACGAAAAGCCGAGCGAAAAGCGTCGGCGCAAAGCGAAAGGTCCCCGGAATTTTCTGGGATACTGATCGACGGCCAGACAAGCAAACCAAGGAGGCCAACGCAACGCTGAAAGGTGCCCGTTGGCCTCAGTGTTTATGTTCGCATTCTCAACCTGCTGGAACTCGCAACGTCACACCGACGGACGCGCCATGCTGAATGAAATCCGCGCGCTCGGATTCGAATTCGCCGAGTTGGGCCACGCCACGCGGCTCTCTTTGCTTGACGGAATCCAACGCGCCGTGGCAGCGGACGAAATCAAGATCAGTTCGCTCCACAATTTTTGTCCGCGTCCGCTCGGTGTGAACGGGCCGGTGCCGGATTGTTATTTGCCGAGTTCCCGCAACGAACGTGAGCGGGAACTGGCCGTGCGCCACACGTTGCGCACCATCGACTGCGCTGCGAGCCTCGGAGCGAAGGCGGTGGTCCTGCATCTCGGTCTCGTGCCGGTGCGGGATTACACGCTGCGCCTGCTCCGACTCTCTGCCGACGCGGGCACGCAAGATTCGAAGTTTCAACGGCTGCGGGAGAAAGCTTTCGAGGTCCGCGCACGGAAACGACAGCCGTATCTCGATCAAGTGTTTCGCACGCTGGACGCGATCGTCCCGCGCGCCAAAGAGACGGGCGTGATACTGGGTTTGGAAACGCGGTTTGGGATCGAAGAGATCCCCAGCGACGATGAGGTGAACGAGATTCTGCGGCGATTCAGGAGCGAGGCACTCGGCTACTGGCACGACGTCGGCCACGCGCAGGTGAAAGAGAATCTTGGCATCACCAGCCATGAGGCGCTGCTGGGACGATTTCGTGGACGAACGGCGGGGATGCACCTTCAGGACATTGCCCCGCCTGCGTTTGACCATCAACCGCCGGGCTTCGGGACGTTCGATTTTACGCGGCTGTCGCGGTTTGTGTCGGATGATATGATCCTGGCGTGGGAGATTCACCATGACTGGAAGGTGGAACAAATCGTGGATTCAGTGAAGCGAGCGCAGGAATTGCTTCACAGCCCGGTTAACGCATGAAAAGGAAGCTGGGCGGGCTGATTCGCATCCTGGTCAGCGTGGGCATTCTCGCCTACCTGTTCCACAGCATTTTTCAGAAGGAAGCCGCCGATTATTTTGCAGCGCAGAAGATCGATCCCGAGGCGTTGAGCTGGGTGGAACGCGCGCGAATCGTCTGGCACGTCGGTCCGCTGTCGTTGTGGAACGCACTCCAGAAAATCAACCCGTGGTGGTTCGTGGCCGCTGTCATCTGTGCGGGAATCCCTGCTTTCCTCGGCATCATTCGTTGGCAGTGGATTCTGCAGGTGCAAGGTTTGGACGTGAGATTCTCGCGGCTGTTTTCGATTACGTTCATCGGCCTGTTTTTCAACGCGTTCATGCTCGGCTCGACGGGCGGCGACGTGGTCAAGGCCTGGTACGTGGCGCACGAGACGCACCACAAAAAGGCGGAATCGGTGGCGACGGTGGCGGTGGACCGTCTGATCGGGTTGCTGGCTTTGTTCATCATCGCGCTGGTGATGATGGGCATTTACTACAAGCGCTCCTTTGAAGACCCGAAGCTGCTCTGGTTTGCATTGGCAACCCTCGCCGTAGTGCTGGCCACGGTGGCAATCACGATTCTCGGTTTGTGGCGGGGATTGGCCGACAAGTTCCCTCGGCTGCGCGCCTGGCTCCAGCGGTCGCCGCGCTACGACATGCTGCGGCGCCTGGTGAAGGCGTATCGGATGTACGCCTCGCATCCTGTGGTGCTGACCAAGACGATGCTCATCTCGTTTGCCGTTCACTTCTTCTCGATGCTCAGCATCTGGTGCGTGGGTCGCGGGCTGGGAATCAGCTCCGCGAAATTCGTCGACTATTTCCTGTATCTGCCAATCATCAACACCGTGACGGCCCTGCCGATTACCATCTCCGGTTTCGGCCTCCGCGAAGGCATGTACATGAAGATGTTCGGCCAAGTCCATGTCGCCGAGCCTGTCGCGCTGGTGATGTCATTGCTGGGCTACCTGGCGAACATGTTCTGGAGCATTGTGGGCGCCGGCTTCTATCTGACCCACCGCAAGGAACTCCCGCCCGCCGAACAGATGTCGAAGGAAGAGTAGGCGCTTCCACGTTCAGCCCCGACCTCCCGCAAGCGTGAGTGCCCGCATTTGAGACTGACGCGCACACGATATCCGCCTGCTGTATTTGGGATTCCAGATTGGAGAATTCAGATTTATGATGGGGACATGAGATGCGGGCGGTTCGAGGATATGGCCCGTGTGGCAGGCAGAAATTGGAGGCGGCAGGAAGCGTTTCTAACCAAGTTCAAGGAAGCACAGGCCAGATCGAAGCAATGAACAAAACGGCCATTGGCATTGTCCGCAGGCTGCGGGAGGCGGGACATGTCGCCTACTTCGCCGGGGGCTGCGTGCGAGACATGGTGCGCGGCGTCGAGCCGCACGACTATGACATCGCCACCAGCGCCACGCCCGACCAAGTGCAGGCGCTGTTTGCGAAGACCATTCCCGTGGGCGCGCAGTTTGGCGTGGTGCTGGTGCTGGAAGGCGGCTACCAGTTTGAAGTCGCCACCTTCCGCAGCGATGAGGCCTATATCGACGGACGCCGCCCGACTTCGGTGCGCTATGGTTCACCAGAACAAGACGCGCAGCGGCGCGACTTCACGATCAACGGATTGTTCTTCGATCCGATCGCTGGTGAGATTATCGACTTCGTCTGTGGCCGCGCGGACATCGAGCGCAAACTCATCCGCACCATTGGCGAGCCACGGCACCGTTTTGCCGAAGACAAGCTGCGGATGCTCAGGTGTATTCGGTTCGCCACGAATTTGAGATTTGAGATTGAAGACAAGACGTTCGACGCCGTCAAAACGATGGCCGCGCAGATTCATCTCGTCAGCGCGGAGCGAATCCGCGACGAGTTGATCAAGGTTTTCACGCGCTCCCGCCACGGCGGGACTGGGCGAGGGCTGGAGTTGCTCGACGAAAGCGGGTTGCTGCGCGAGGTGCTACCCGAGGTTGCTGCCATGAAAGGCGTCGAGCAGCCACCTGAGTTTCATCCCGAAGGCGACGTGTTTCAACACACGAAGCTGATGCTGGATTTGATGTCGGATCGCGCCCAGAAGGGTGCTCCTGCGACGGATTATCCGAGCGTGGTGCTGGCCTTCTCGGCGTTGCTACACGACGTGGGCAAGCCGCCGACGTTCGAGCGCGCAACGGATCGCATTCGTTTCAACGAGCACGACCAAGTGGGCGCAGAGATCTCAAGAGACATTCTCCAGCGGTTGCGGTTTCCTAACGGGCAAATCGATAAGATCCTCGTGTGCGTCGGCGAACACATGCGATTTCAACACGTGCAACAAATGCGTCCAGCCAAGCTGAAACGAATCCTGGCGCGGGAGACGTTCACCGATGAATTGGAACTGCATCGAATTGATTGCGAGGCCAGCCACGGCAATCTGGAGAACTACGAGTTTCTGAAAGTGAAGGCCGCCGAGTTGTCCCATCACGGCGGGATCAAACCCGCTCCGTTGCTGACGGGGCACGACCTGCTGGCGCTGGGTTTCAAGCCGGGCCCGACGGTAGGGAAGGTTCTGCGTGATGTGGAGGAGTTACAACTGGAGGAACAGTTGAAATCACGGGAGGAGGCGTTGGAGTACGCGCGTAAACGCTTCGTTGAACTCGCGGCTGGCGCGACGACTTGAGGCTCGACTGCACGAGCAGGTAGCGGCTGACGTTGTCGAGGCTCAACAGGCCCACGAGATGTCCGTCCTGCATTACCGGAATGCTGGTCGGGCCTTCGGTCATCATCACTTCGTACACGCGCGACAACGCCGTTTGTGGCGTGACGGCAGGTGGATCGGTGTCCATCACTTGGGCGACGGGCACATCGCTGCCGATGTTGTTGACGGCATCGAGCATCGCGGTTCGCGTGGCGATCCCCACGAACTGGTCGCCGACCATCACGGGGAAATCATCCTGACCGGTCTGATAAACCATTGTCAACGCCCGCGACACCGTGTCGGCGGAAGAGAGCGCCACGAACTCGCGGCTCATCACTTCTTCAACTTCCAGGTCGCGGAGCAGACTTCGCGTCCGCACCATTCTCCCCTCGCCTTCCGCACCGATGAAAATGAATACGCCGATAATCACCAGCCAGATCGAGAACTTCAGTCCGACGAGAATAAACAGGATCGCCAGCCCTTGACCCACCGTTGCTGCGATAACCGTGGCGCGCCGATAAGAAAACACAAGCGCCAGGACCGCCCGCAGCAAGCGTCCGCCGTCCATCGGGAACGCAGGGATGAAATTGAAAAGGAACAGCGCGACGTTCGCCTTCACAATCGCATCCAACAACCCGCTCGCATCGTACGGCATCGACACGAAGAAAATGTGCGACGGCAAACCCGTGAACGGCAGCAACACCAGGGCGATTCCGGCGTTGACCATCGGACCGGCCAGCGTGATGGCAATTTCGTGCCACGGATTCTCGGGAATACTTCGCAGAGCGGCGACGCCACCGATTGGCAGGAGGGTGATGCTTTTGACCTGTACGCCCAATTGCTGGGCCACCACGCTGTGACCGAGTTCGTGCAGCGCGATGCAGGCGAATACGGAGCAGACAAGGGACAAAGCCCAGACCGCTCCCTGCATGCCTGCTTCCATGAAGCCTGCGTAGCCAATGAATCCGAGCAACAGCAAAAACGTCACGTGCAGACGCAACGTGATGCCGAAAACCCGTCCGATTGTGACCGACCAACGCATGGCTATTCCCTACCACACGCGCCAAAGCCTTGCAAGTCGAGCGAGCCAGAAGTGAAGCTTGCCCCAACCCTCTTGTGCCCCTAATATGCGACCACCATGGAGAAGATCCTAATCGTTGACGATGATGCTGACATTCGCCGCGCCTTTCGCCGCAATTTGGAGCGCGAGGACTTGCAGGTCATTGACGCGTCCAGCGGAGAAGAGGCAGTCAAACGGGTTGCGATGGAGCGCCCCGATCTGCTCATGATGGACATCCGGATGGGCGCGACCAGCGGGTTGGACACGCTGCGCAAACTGCGCGAACTCGATCCGAGATTGACGATCATCATGATGACCGCCTACGGCACAACGCAGACGGCGATCGAGGCCATGAAACTGGGCGCGTACGATTACGTGCTCAAACCGCTGGATGTGCCGAAGCTGAAAACGCTTATCGCGGCGGCGCTCAAGCACGCCCGCGACATGCGGCAGGTGGTCAGCTATCAGCCGCTGTTGACGAAGGAAGATTACGCGGAGGGGATCGTCGGCAAGAGCGAGGCGATGCAGCAGGTGTTCAAGCTTATCGGCCAGGTCTCGATGTCCGACGCGACCGTGCTGATCACAGGCGAGAGCGGCACGGGCAAGGAGTTGGTGGCGCGCGCCATTTACCATCACAGCAAACGGACCGACCAACCGTTCATGGCGATCAACTGCGCTGCGATCCCCGAGAATTTGCTCGAGAGCGAGTTGTTCGGCCACGAGAAAGGCGCGTTCACGGGCGCCGCCGAGCGACGCATCGGCAAATTTGAGCAATGCGATCACGGCACGATTTTTCTGGATGAAATCGGCGACATGCCGCCGGCGACGCAGACAAAGATCTTGCGCGTTTTGCAGAACGGAGAGTTTCAGCGTGTCGGCGGCAACCAGACGTTGCAGGTGGACGTGCGCGTCATCGCCGCCACGAACAAAGACCCGGACCGATTGGTGGCCGAGAAGAGGTTCCGCGAGGACCTGTACTATCGG
>Ga0187881_10001542_pt1 | contig 23936 bp, 24 predicted proteins | sample June2016WEW_19_1_2_FD_133017 | JGI IMG/M metagenome (GOLD analysis project Ga0187881, IMG submission 133017) | Peatland microbial communities from SPRUCE experiment site at the Marcell Experimental Forest, Minnesota, USA - June2016WEW_19_100 | ecosystem: Environmental > Terrestrial > Soil >... | reverse complement strand
CAAAAGCCGGTGACGCTCGAAACGGGCATCACGGTGCAAGTGCCGTTGTTCATCAAAACCGGCGAGAAAATCAAGGTGGATACGCGCACCGGCAAATACATGGAACGCGCCTGATGGAAATTTTGAATTCAGAATTTCGAATGCAGAATAAAAGCCTGCCTACGCGGACCTTTTTATTTTGCGACGGTAATCTCTTTACCAAAGCGCCGGTGTTTGGATAGCTTTTCAGGCATGGCCGGGCAGCAACAAAAAGGCGAGAAGGAGTATCACGGCATCGCCGTCTCCGACGGTGTTTGTCGCGGGAAGATTCTCGTGCTTCATCGCGCCCGCCACGTCATCGCCAAGCGCGAAATTTCAGCCGACGAAGTGGCCGGGGAAACCGGCCGTTTTGAAAAGTCGCTCGTCCAAACCCGCCAGCAAATTCTGGAGGTGCAGCGCAAGGTCGTCGAAAATCTGGGCGCGAAGGAAGCGGACATTTTTGAAGCGCATTTGCTGATGCTCGAGGACCTTGCCCTAGTGGGCGAAGCCATCCGTCGGATTAAAGAGGAGCATGTCAACGCCGAGTACGCCTTTCACAGCGTCGCCGAGCGTTACACCGAGGCGCTCCTCGCCGCAAACGACGAATATCTTCGCGAACGCGCCAGCGACATGCGCGATTTGGCGTCGCGGGTGTTGGATAATTTGCTGGAAGTCAAAGACGAATTCGATCTGCATCACATCGCCGAGCCGTGCATTTTGGTCAGCCACGACCTCAGCCCGTCCATGACCGCGCAATTGGATAAAAAATTCGTGCTCGGTTTCGCCACCGACATTGGCGGTCAGACATCGCACACGGCAATCATGGCCCGGTCGTTGGGCATTCCGGCGGTAGTGGGATTGCAAATTGCCAGTCAGGAATTGGAAAGCGGCGATTATGCGTTGCTCGACGGTTACAACGGCACGATTGTCCTCAATCCGACCGATCAAACGCTGTTTGCATACGGCCGGCTCTTGCAACGCAAGGCCTCGCTTGAAGAAAAGCTGCGCGAAATTCAGCGGCAGCCTGCCGTCACACTGGACGGCAAATTCATTCATCTGTCCGCAAACATTGAAGACCCGACAGACACCGAGGCTGTTCTCAAGCACGGCGCGGAAGGCGTCGGATTGTTTCGCACGGAATATCTTTTCATCAACCGCGAAAGCCTGCCGACAGAGGAGGAGCAATATCAATCTTACCGCAAAGTCGCCACGGCGTTGAAACCCAATCCGGTCATCATCCGCACGCTCGATTTGGGCGGTGACAAGTTCGCCTCGCATTTGCAACTGGCGCAGGAGATGAATCCGTTTCTCGGCTGGCGGGCAATCCGGTTTTGCCTTGCGCAGCCGGAATTGTTCCGCGCACAACTTCGCGCCATTCTCCGCGCCAGCGCCGAGGGCAACGTGAAGATGATGTATCCGATGATTTCCGGTCTGGACGAATTGAACCAGGCCAATGCTATCGTCGAAAAATGCAAAGCCGAATTGCGCGCGGAAAAGGTGCCTTTTGACGAGAAAATTGACATCGGCGTGATGATCGAGATTCCGTCGGCTGCGCTCATCGCCGACACGCTCGCCGCGCAATCGAAATTTTTCAGCATCGGCAGCAACGACCTCATTCAATACACGCTCGCCGCCGATCGCACGAATGAGAGGGTTTCGCACCTCTACGAGCCGACGCACCCGGCGATTATTCACCTGATCAAAATGACCATTGACGCGGCGCACCGGCACGGTATTTGGATAGGCGTGTGTGGTGAAGTTGCCGGAGATCCTGTCCTCGCGCCGTTGCTGATCGGCCTTAACGTGGATGAATTGAGTGCTGCGCCGCCGGTCGTTGCGCAGGTAAAATACATGATTCGCAGAATTAAATTGAATGAAGCCCAGGCGCTCGCCGACTTCGCGCTGCAATGCGAATCGCCACCGGAAATCTTTGCGCGCTGTCAGGAATTGGCGCACGCTTCCGCCCCGGAACTTTTTGAAAATAAAACGTGAATTCAACCACGAATGGACACAAAAAACCATTGACCGCATTACGGATGTGGAGTGCGGCCAAATGTTGAATTATCTGCGGATCACGAAGCTGCGCGTCGGAGTCATTCTGAATTTCAAGCATCCCGAGCCGGAGTGGGAAAGGATTGTTCTTTAATTCGTGTCCATTCGCGTTTATTCGTGGTTTCACAAATGAAAGTCATCATCCTCGCCGCCGGATACGCTACGAGGTTGTATCCGCTGACCCTGACACAACCTAAACCGTTGCTGGCCGTCGCAGGCAAACCGATAATTGAGCATGTGCTCGACAATCTTACGCCTATTGGTGGTATTGATCGGATTTACATCGCGACGAATGAGAAATTTGCCGTTTATTTCCAAAAATGGTCGGACCGTTATCGCGCGACCAAGGCCAAACTGAATTTCACCGTCGTCAACGATGGCTCGACCGACGATTCCAACAAACTTGGCGCCATCGGCGACATCCATTACGTCCTCAAAACGCAAAACGTGGACGACGATTTGATCGTGGTGGCCGGAGACAATTTGTTCAGCGAAAAGTTGAGCGATTTCGGTAGATTCTGCCGCGAGAAAAAAGCTCCGGTGCTTGCGCTTTACGACGTGGGTGATCTAGAGCAGATTACAAAATACAATTCCATTTCCACCGACACGAATGGTCGCATCACCTTTTTCGAGGAAAAGCCGAAGAACCCGACGAGCACGCTCACCGGCATCGCGCTTTATTATTATCCCAAGTCCACCATCCCGCTCATCAAGCAATACATTGCCGAGGGCAACAATCCCGATCAACCGGGCCGGCTCATCCAATGGCTTTACTCGCGGACGCCGGTCTATACCTGGCGCGTGCCGGGCATCTGGTTCGATATCGGCTCGAAGGAAACTTTGGAGGAAGTGAACCGCATCTTCGCGAAGTTTTCCAGCGGAGTAAAATAGCTGGCGAAATTACTTCGCCGTCACGACGACATAGTTTTTTTTGCCTTTGCGCAACAACAGATGTTTGCCAAAAAGCAAATCGTTTGAAGTCACGGCACGTTGAACGTTTGATTCGCGGACGTTGTTGATGTTCACGCCGCCGCCTTCGACATCCTTCCGCGCTTGGCCTTTGGACGGACACAAACCAGCGTGAACCAAAAGTTCCAAGAGTGGAATTCCCGCGCCATCCAATTTTGCTTTCTCAATTTCCTTCGTCGGAACTTCGCCGACGATTTCATTAAAAATATCTTCCGAAAGGTCACTTAATCTTTCGAGCGTTGGAGGCGGAGGAGTTGTTGTCGTTGTTGTAGTAGTCGTAGTCGAGAAAAGTAGTTGGCTTGCATGAATCGCTTCCTGCGTCGCACTCTTGCCATGAATCAACTCCGTCATTTCTCCAGCTAAAGCTCGATGTGCTTCTCTTGCGCTAGGATTCTGTTCGTGCTTTCTTGCAAGCTCATCAATTTGCTCTTTCGAACGTTTCATTGAAAAATATTTCAAATAACGAATGACATCGCGGTCATCGGTGTTGATCCAAAATTGATAAAAGCAATAAACACTCGTGCGCTTTGGGTCGAGCCAGACGGCACCGGCCTCGGTCTTGCCGAATTTCGTGCCGTCGGCGTTCGTGATAAGCGGAAGCGTGAGGCCGAAAGCCGTTTTGCCCAGTTTTTTGCGGATGAGGTCAATGCCGGCGGTGATATTGCCCCATTGATCACTGCCGCCGATTTGCAGTTCGCATCCGTATTTTTCGCAAAGCACCAGGAAGTCAAACGCCTGGAGGAGCATGTAGCTGAATTCGGCGTAGCTGATGCCAACCTCGCGGTCTTCCATGCGTGCGCGGACGCTTTCCTTGGCGACCATCTGATTGACGGAAAAATGCTTGCCCACGTCGCGCAGGAAATCGAGATACGAAACGTTCGCCGTCCATGAAGCATTGTCCACAAGTCGCGCGGGATTCTTCTTCGTGTCGAAATCGAGCAGCCGTTCAAGCTGTTCCTTGACACGGGAAATGTTGTGCGCGAGAACCTTCGGCGTGAGCAATTGCCGTTCCTGCGTCTTGCCGCTGGGATCGCCGATCATGCCGGTGGCGCCACCGGCAACGGCTATTGGATGATGGCCGAGCAATTGAAACCGCCGCAGCGCCAGCAGCGGCACGAGATTGCCCACGTGCAAACTATCCGCCGTCGGATCGAAACCGCAGTAGAGCGTGATGGGTGCGGAAATTTTTTTGGCCAGCTCCGCCGCATCGGTGCAATCGGCGATTAGGCCGCGCCAGTTCAGTTCTTCTAAGATGCTCACACATCCGAGATTAAATTGATGATGGCCAGCTCCGCAAGCGCGAGCACGCGAAAAAAATCGGTGTTGCCAATCGTCAATTGGACTCGGCACGCGCACATTTTGGACTTTAGACTTTGGACTCCGGACTTTAGCCTTCGCTGGATGTCGCAAATGCTCAAGTCGTCCGGCGCGATGGCCGCCGCCACGCTGACCAGCCGCCTGCTCGGCATGGTGCGCGAGATGGTCTACGCGCGGTTCATGGGCGACGGCTGGGTGGCCGGCGCATTCCAGCTTGCGTTCACAATTCCCAATCTTTTCCGGCGGCTCCTCGGCGAAGGCGCGCTGACGGCGGCATTCATTCCTGTTTTCAAGGAAAAGGAAAAAACAGCCGGCGAAAAGGAAATGTGGCGCGCGGCCAATGCGGTGATTTCCGGATTGATTATCGCCGCAAGCGTTATCGTTGCGCTCGCGCTGCTCGGCATTTCCGTAGCGCTTGCAGTGCATTCGTTCGATGCAAAAACGGAACTCATGCTGCGGCTGCTGCGCGTGATGTTTCCCTACATGCTGCTGGTATGCCTCGCCGCGGCGTTCATGGGCATGCTCAATGCGCGTGGACATTTCTTCATCCCGGCCATGGGCGCAACGATGCTCAACCTGGTGATGATTGCATCCGTGCTCTGGCTCGCGCCGCACATGGGGCGCGAATTGGATGAGAAAATTTTCGCGCTGGCCATCGGCGTGCTGGCGGCGGGCGCTGCACAGGCGGCGTTTCAACTGCCCACGCTCTGGCACGACGGTTTCCGCTATCAGTGGATCACGCCGTGGCGCAATGAAACGGTGCGCCGCGTGATTTATAAAATGATTCCGGCCACGATTGGCGTGGCGGCGTTTCAAATCAATGTGACGCTGGTTCTCGCCATCGCGTTTTGGGTCAACCCGCAAATCGTCGCCTCGTTCAATTATGCCGTGCGCCTGATGGAACTGCCGCAGGGCATGTTCGGCATTTCACTGGCGACGTATTTGCTGACGGCGCTTTCGGGTCTGGCGGCGGAAAAAAATTACACTGAATTTCGCGCCACGCTGCGGCATGGCATTGGCACGCTGATTTTTCTGAATTTGATTGCAGCCATTCTGCTCATTGTGCTGGCTGAACCAATTGTGCGGCTGCTGTTCGAACGCGGCGCATTCACCGCCGCTTCCACAGACCGCGCGACATTTGCGCTCATATGCCTCGCGCCGGGGCTGGTGGCATTTTCGACAGTCAACATTCTGGCGCGGGCGTTTTATGCGGTTGGGGACACGCAAACGCCGATGAAAATCAGCATTGTGTGCCTCCTGCTGAATCTCATTCTGGCCGTCGCGCTGGTCGTGCCGCTACAGCAGGGCGGCCTTGGCATTGCGAACACTGCGACTTCAATCTGCAACGCAAGTTTGCTGATTTATGCCCTGCGCAAAAAACTCGGCAAGTTGGAGATGGAATCGTTGCGCGCCACATTTTTGCCGCTGGCATTGGCCGGGATGCTGGCTGGATTGGCCGCGTGGTTCGGCTGGCGGTTTTGGGAAAACTCGCTCGGCCATGAAACACTTTTGCTCAAAACCGGCGAGGTGTTTATTCCGGCGGGAATCGCCGGTTCGGTTTACTGGCTGGTCGCACTCGGATTCAAAATTCCGGCGGCGAAGGAAATTGCGGAGTTCGCGCTCGCAAGATTCAAAAAATCAAGATAGGGACAGCCCGCCGAGGCGACCTGCCGAAGTTCTGCCTCCCAAACGGACGGTCCCTACCTCAGACAGGAACGACCGCCGTCCAACAATTTTGTCCTAACTTCGATTTGAATTTTTCCATGAGTAATTCGGCCGCGCCGACATTTTCCGCAATGGCAAACGTTGTTGAACCGCTCCCGGACATAAGCGCGGCAAGCGCGCCATTCGTGCGGAGAAATTCCTGGAACAGCGCGAGCACCGGAAATTTCCCGAACGCTGGCACTTCAAGCGAATTGTAAAACCCGCTGCCGGCAGCGCGTAAATCACCGGTTTGAAGCGCTGAAATCAGTTTTTGCGCGCGACCGCGCAGGCCATTCAATGCAACTGGGAATCGCGCAAGCGCCTGATAAGCCCACGTGGTCGAAATGCCGAAACCGGGATGAATCAGCAAAAACACCCTGCCGCGCAACGCCGGAAAATCTTCGAGCGGCTGGATTTTTTCGCCGCGACCGGTGGCGAGTGCGGGCCTGTTTTGCAGAAAAAATGGAACATCTGACCCGAGCGCCGTGGCAAGTTTATGTAATTTTCCCGGGGCCAGTGGCCGGTCGAAGAGTTTATTGAGCGCAAGCAGCGTTGTGGCGGCATTGCCGCTGCCACCGCCAAGGCCGGCGGCCAGCGGAATCTTTTTCTCCAGATGAATACGGACACCGTCGGTGATTTTGGCCGCTTGCAAAAACGCGGTCGTTGCGCGGTGAACGAGATTTTGTTCGTCCGTCGGCAATGCCGCGTCGTTGCACGTGAGTTTGACGCCGTGCGCATCGCGCTCGAAAGTCAGCCGGTCGCAGACATTGACCGGATGCAGGATGGTTTCCAGTTCATGAAAACCATCGGGGCGCCTGCCGAGGATGTTCAGGAGCAGATTAACTTTGCACGGCGAATTTTTTTCGAGGCGCATGGTGTTTTACAAAAACAAAACGCGCCAACGGGAATCTGTTGGCGCGTTGAGCAAAATGGATTGGGTCACATTTAATCACCGAACACGCTGAACCGGCTGTTAGGGACGAACGGCGCAACATTACCGCCGTTAAAACCGACGTAAGTGTCGGTGTCGAACATGGGGTCGGATATCAAGCCGGGCGTGTAGTTATCGGGAAAAACGGGTTCAGGCGCGAAGTATTTGGTGCAAACAGGATGATACGGCGGCAGCGGAAAAGTAACGATTTCATAGAGGCCGATGCCCGTGCGCGCCAGCGAGCGGTCGATGCCGCGAACAAGACCCGCAGTGTAGCCGGCGCCGGGCGAATCCAGCACGGCGGTTTGCTCAACGGAACGGCGCAGTTCGCCCATACGGACGATTTCAAAAGTGTTTCCCATGCCGCGGCCGAGTTTTTGCTCCGGCCCGGCGCAACCGGCGGTGAACAATGCGACAAGAGAAACCACTCCGAGGAAAGAAAGTGTATTATGCATAAATTCTAAAGTTGATACGCGTATTTTACGGCAAATCCAGTGGATGTAAAGCGCGTTTTACGATTCATGCATGGCGCGTTTCCTGTCCCGCCGATCCCAATACCATGCAATCCAGACGGTGATTTCATAAAGCAATTGCAGCGGCACAAACATGACGATTTGCGTGATGACTTCCGGCGTCGTGAGCACCGCGCCGAGAATCAGGTTGATCACGATCATGTAACGGCGCGCTTTCGACAATGTGCGATAATCCAACACACCGATTTTGACGAGCGTGAGAATGACGACGGGCAACTCAAATCCCAGCCCCATGCCGAGCATGAACTTGCAGACGAAACTGATGTAATCCTCCGCGCGCCATTGAAACGCGCCGAAGCCGAGCCATTGCGAATACATTTGAGACGCGGCCAGCGCGACCGGCATCAGCGCGAAATAACAAAAGGCCACACCCGCGAGAAACAATCCGACGCCAATGGCTAGGCCGCGATACACATATTTCCGCTCGCGCATTTTCAGCGCCGGAAAAACAAACGCAGCGACGAAGTAAAAAATGAACGGCGAAGCCAGCACCAGACCGCCATACAACGCGACTTGAAATGCAATGATGAATCCGCCCGCCGGACTGAGATTGATCAAATCAACTTTCACCCGCTGCGAGTCGGCAATTGCGGCTGAATCTTCACCGACTCGCCAGCCCAGCACCTGATTCGTGCCGAGCGTGAGCGGCTCGACTTCAACGGCAACAAAGCGATTCGTGCCAAGATGCAATGATTTTTGTTGCTCCGACGTTAGTCGAAAATGGCCGAGACGGTTGGTGCCGAAGCTGACAACGACCACTTGATTCGTTCCGGCGTAATGGATTTTGGCGTGGGTCAGAGGCCATCGGATGACCTGGACGACGTCACTGGCCGCGACCAGGCACACCAGCATTGCCACCACGAGCGCGACGATGCTCTTGATGAGCACCCAGCGGAAATCTTCGAGGTGTTCGAGAAAGGTTTTGACCGGGCCGCCTTCAGTCTCGTCGGGGTGTTCCGTTTCGTGGTCGCCGGCCATGCCAAAAACATCCCTCCGTCAGGCTTTAGGCGGATTGGAAGACTGTGAAGCGGTTTGATTGGGCTGCGACTGGCCGTTCGTCACGGACTTGTTTTGTTGCGCGGGTTTTTCTTCCGCCGCGTTTTGAATTTCATCCGTCACTTCACGCGTCGCCTTCTTGAATTCCTTGATGCTATGTCCCAAACCACGAGCCAACTCAGGCAATTTTTTGCCGCCAAACAGGATTAAAGCAATCAACAGGATTAAAACGACTTCCCAGCCACCCAATGCCCATGCGAAAATGATATTCATAAAATTTTTCGAGCTTCGTAAACCCTACGCCCGTGCCCGGCATTAGTAAAGCACCAAAAAACAAGGGCCGCGACGCACGCGGCCCTTGGACAACTTCAAATTTTCCCGCCAATCAGACTCCGGTTTTGGGATGCAGCAGGACGAAGTCATCCCGGCGATTTTTCGCCCACGCGGCTTCGTCGTGGCCCGACTCCACCGGCTTGTCTTTGCCATAGCTGATGGTGCGGATATGGGATGGATCAACGCCCAGCTTGGCCAGCGCTTCGCGGGCCGCCAGCGCGCGGCGCTCGCCCAGCGCGCGGTTGTATTCCTCCGTGCCGCGCTCGTCGCAGTTGCCTTCGACGAGCAGCTTCGTGCCTGGACTGGTGTTCAACGCGGCGGCAACGGCTTGAAGGCTCGACTGCTCGCCGTGTCTGATGACAGCGCTGTCGAAGGCAAAATGAATCGTGTAGGCCGCCAAGGCATCGCGGTCCATCGCCATGCCTTCAAATTCTCCCAAGCTCGCCGTCGGCCCGCCGCCAGTTGGCCCGCTCAAAGTGGCACCGGGTCCCGGCTCGCCGACCATGCCTCCCGGCCCCGGCGGAATTGGCGTGACCCCGACGGGTTTGTGGTTTTTGCAACCCGTGGCGGCCAGTGTAATGGCCAGCGCGAATGCCAGAGAGCAAGTCAGTTTCATTATTTTCATATTTTTTCCTTTGGTTAAAAGTTTGTTAAAATAAAAAGTCATCTAGCCCAAGCCGGTTCGGAATTATTGCCCGGAATTTGCTGGATATCTTTGGCTTGTTTTGTGAACACGTCAAGCAAAGACAGCACATATCGGTAGGATGATGTGCGCCGCACAAAAACCAGCGTGCGCGAATTTGCCGACCATGACGGGTCTTCGCCCGCCACGAGCACCGTAGGCGGTGCGCTGCCGTCCGCCGGCATGACACAAATGCCAAACTCACCCATTTGCGAAGTGAATGCAATCCACTTGCCATCCGGTGACCATTCCGGCTCGGTCGGATTGGCGATGCCCGGAGTCGGAATCCGCTGCATCGCACCGCCGCCCCCCGGCACTTTCGCCAACATACGCCGCTCGTGAATTTTCGTCGCGAAACAAATCCATTGTCCATCCGGCGACCAGCACGGCGATGATTCATCTTCGGGCGTGGCGGTCAACTGCTTCAAATTCGAGCCGTCGGCATCGCAAACCCAAACGTCCGGGCTGCCACCCTTGCTCAAAATCATTGCCACTTTTGCACCGTCCGGCGACACCGCCGCACTCGTGTTCAAACCGGAATGACCCGCAATGACGCGGCGCTGGCCAGTGGCAAGATTGTGATAAAAAATGTCCGGGTTGCCGAGCTTGTAAGATGTGTAATAAAGCGCGAGTTGTCCAGGCACCCACGCGGGCGCGGCGACAATCGTATTGTCGTGCGTGATGGCCTGCGCGTTGTGGCCGTCAAAATCGGCGGCGTAAATTTCCCCGTTGCCGCCGGTAGACTTGACCTTGAATGCGATTTTTGTCTGCGCGATGCCCTTTTTGCCGGTGATGGCTTGCACAATATCATCGGCAAACGCATGCGCCTGACGCCGCAACGTCGCGCCGGTGTAACTGCGGGAAAGCAGCGCGTTTTTGCTGAAACGATCCACGACACGCCCCTGAACATTGCCCCCGCTGCTGCCGCTGATTTGATATTGCGCCGCGTCCGGACTGACAAACGTGAATCCTTGAACGTAAAGGTCGAATTTCAAAACGTCTGCGACTTCGCCGCTGAAACCATCGAGCGAAACAGGAATCGGTTTGGACTGACCCAGAACGTTGATTTCTTGTTGAATGTTAATCTCATTTTGGCCGCGGGCAAAATGGACCGTGAGCACCGCGAGCAAAATCGGCAGACAAGGTTTTATCAAAGGAAGGCAATTATTTTTCATCCAAGCAATCGTTTGGCTTTGAGGTTGAAGTTAATGATGTAAGTCCGTTCTTTTTCCGGAGCGCCCTTCGGAAACGGCGCGATAAATGTGACGCGCTCAAGCGTGCGTTGGATGGAAGCGTCCACGTTTGCGTCGCCCGACGGTGTGATGATGCGCGCGTTGAGCACCGTGCCGTCGCTGGCAATGGTGACGCTGACTTTTGTGTTCGCGTCGTCGCTGGCCGTGTCTGCCGGCAGCGTCCATGCCTGTTCGTAGATGCTTTTGACAACGTCGGCATAGTTCGCGTAAGCCACGGTGCTGTTGCCGGGCACGTCAACCGTCGTGCCTGACGTCAAATTACTTTTCAAATTCCGGAGGGCGTTTTTTATGGCCCGCGCGTTTTGTCGCGAATTATCGGCGGTTGGAGGATTTTTCGGCACGGTGCGGGTCACAAGTTGTGTGTTGATTTGAATTTTGGGCGGTTGAGTCGTGTTTGGCGTCAACTTGACCGGTTCAGGTTTAAAAATTTTCTCCAGCGTCTGCGCAAGCGTGGGTGGCGTCACGACTGGTTTAGGCGCAGGCGGAGTAGGTTGCGGTTGCGGTGGTGTCACCACGGGAGCAGGCGGGGGCGGCTGGGCATTGCGAACACCACTGTTGAACGCCGCGTCAATCAAGTTGGCCGGGATGACATCGAGCACCGGCAAATTGTCGGCCTTTTGCTTCGGTGCAAAGAAGCCGGGACCAACGAGCAAAATGACCACCAGCAGCAGGTGAACGCCCACCGTCGCCATGAAACATTTTTTTTGCAGGCGATTCATTTGGTCGGTTCGGTTCGCAGCGAATAGCGTGTGATGCCGTTGCGCTGGCAACCATTAATCACGTCGGCGACATACTTGTAGGGATCATCCTGATCCGCGCGAATATAAACAATGATGTTTGGATTGACGCGGAAGTCAGCAGCGAGGCGTGCAATCAATTGCTCAAAGCCCATTCGCTGTCTGTCGAGCGCATAAACGCCGGTCGTGCTGACTTCGACGGTGCGAATGTCGCGTTTGTTCACAAATTTGTCCGGCTGGCCGCCGCGCGGAAGTTTCAGGTTGATGCTTTGTTCCAGCAGCGGCGTGGTGATGACAAAAATGATGAGCAGCACGAACGCGAGATCGAGCAGCGGCGTGATGTTGATTTCGCTCAACGTCACGAGATAACTGCGCTGGGAAAAGCGTCTCATGGCTGCAAATCATTCCTCCGCCAGATACTCCGTCTCCATTTTGGAAACGAGTTCCTGCGCAAAATTGTCGAGGCCAACGGTGAACACGCGCAAATTATGCACGAGCCAGTTGTAGCCAAACATTGAGGGAATGGCCACCAGCAGGCCGGCAACCGTTGTGATGAGCGCCGCCGAAACGCCCGGAGCCATCACCGCCAGCGTCGCCGTGCCTTGTTGCGCGATGCCGGCAAACGTGCTCATCACACCCCAAACCGTGCCGAGCAGACCGAGAAACGGCGCGCCACTCACGGCAATAGCCAGCCAAATCAACCCGGATTCCAGTTTCAACGATTCCTGCGCAACGACGTTCTCGAGCGCGCGTTTGACGTGCTCCATGTTTTTGAGCGTGACGCGTTGCTTGCGCCGGTCGCCGCCGGGACCGCGCAACCGCGCGTCGAGTTGCGCGCAGCCAGATTGATAAACCACAAAAAGCGGGCAACCCCCGATTTGCAATTTGCGGTCAAAAATATCGAGCACGGATTTTTGCGAATGAAATTCCTCGTTAAAATAATAATTCAGGCGGCGCGCCCGGCGCATTTGCAGGGCTTTGGAGGTCATCACCGACCACGCGATGATGGAAAAGACAAAGAGACAGGCGATGACCGCCTTGCCTTCCGGCGTCGCCTGTTTCCAAATGTAGATGAGTTCCGCTTGATTAGAAGCAGCCCCCACGACAACACACAAATATCCATTCATACCGATAATTCACCCGGTCGTGAGGAACCGATGTAGCGGCCAAACGGCAAGAGGTCGAGCAATTTCTCCTGCCTGATGACAAATTTCTATCCGTTGCCGTGGAAAGATGCAACGATATTTTACTGGAAAAATAAATGGTTGCCTCCACGCTGGCTGTGCGAAAAAATCTCATACAAAAGAACCCGATGTCTCGCCCGCGTCTCATTGGTCTGTTGCTCGCACTCGTCACTTTGGTGGCGTATCTGCCGGTGGTGCGCGACAGCTTTTCGAATTTCGACGACGGCAATTACGTTACAAACAATCGCACCGTCCAAAACGGTTTGACGTGGGCTGGGATTCAATGGGCATTTACAACATGGGACGCGTCTAACTGGCACCCGCTTACATGGCTGTCGCACATGCTGGATTGCGAACTATTCGGTCTGAACGCCGGGGCGCAGCATTACGTCAATGTCCTGTTTCACACGGCCAATGCGGTTTTACTGCTACTGTTGTTATTTCGCCTGACCTCCGCTTTATGGCCGAGTGCGTTCGTAGCCGCGCTGTTTGCGTGGCATCCACTACACATCGAATCCGTCGCATGGATTTCCGAAAGAAAAGACGTGTTGAGTATGTTCTTCGCGTTGCTGACGCTGTTGGCCTACACACGCTATGTCCAGAATTCAGAATCCAGAAGTCAGAAGTTGGAAACTGAAGGGAACCGGCTTCCGACCTCTGTCCTCGGACTTCCGGCGTCCGGCTTTTACTGGCTGGCTCTGTCTTTCTTCGCGCTGGGTCTGATGGCCAAACCGATGCTGGTGACGCTGCCGTTTGTGATGTTGCTGCTGGATTATTGGCCGTTGCGGAGAATTCCAAACTTTGAATTCCGAATTTCGAACGCTTTGCGTCTCATATTTGAGAAATGGCCGTTTTTTTTGCTCGCGGCGGCCTCGTGCGTCGTCACTTTTTTGGCGCAACGCAATGGAGGAATGGTCACGCCGCTTCAACAATTTCCACTGGATTTGCGGCTGGGCAATGCGCTCCTGTCCTACGCGTTGTATCTTGGAAAAGCAGTCTGGCCGGCCAAGCTTGCCGTCGTTTATCCATTGCAAAGCCAATTACCATGGGCTGGAGTAGCAGCAGTAACCGTTTTTTTGATGGCTATCACGTGGCTTGCCTGGCGCACACGGCAGCGGTGTCCGTATTTGCTCGTGGGCTGGCTTTGGTTTTTGGGAACGCTCGTGCCGGTGATTGGCCTCGTGCAAGTCGGCGGTCAAGTGTTGGCGGATCACTACACCTATGTGCCACTAATTGGCATTTTCATCGCCATCGCATTTGGAATCAAGGATTTGATCGCGCGTTTTCAAATTGGAGTTGTTCCCACCACCGCAGCAGCCGGTTTGGTTCTGGCAAGCTGTCTGGTTCTAACCGAACGCCAATTGAGCTATTGGCGCAACGACGAAACGCTTTTCAGTCATGCCATCGCGATCACAAACAACAACGGCGGCGCCCACAACAACCTCGCCGTCGCACTCGAGCAGCAGGGCCGATACGCTGAGGCACTGGCCGAATACCGCGTTGCGGAAAGCCTTGATTCCGGCTCCTATAAAATCCATTACAATCTCGGCAACCTGTTCAATAAAATGGGCGAATTCGACGAGGCATTGGCGCAATATCGGGAAGCGCTGGAGTTGAACCCCAAAGCACCGCCCGCGCATGACAACTTGGGCATGTTGCTTGTAAAACTGGGCCGTTTCGATGAGGCGATGAGCCAATATGAACAAGCCGCGCGGCTCGACCCTGATGATCCGCGTCCGTATTATTTGATGGGTAAGGTGTTGCTCAAGCAAGGCCGCGACGCCGAAGCACTTGATAAATTTCGCGAAGCACTGCAGCTCGGGCCGGATGATTTCCAAATCCTCGCCTATACCGCCTACGTGCTGGCCGCCGATAAAAACCCGGAAGTCCGCGACGGGAAAACCGCGCTTGAGCTCGCGGCCAAGGCCAACGCACTGACCGGCGGTGCACAGCCGGGTGTGCTGGATGCACTTAGCATGGCCTGTGCGGAGACCGGACGTTTCAAAAACGCGCAACAAATCGAGCAACGCGCCATTCGACTCGCCCAAGCCGCAGGTTTGGAGACAAACGATATGAACCTGCGTTTGGAACTTTACAAATCCGGCAGGCCCTATCGCGAAACATTCACCAATTCGCCACCACGGAACCTCCCCCAAAATTGAATCACTCTTGCGCGAGCGCACGCAAAGTTTGTTCCACACGGGGATTTTTCAAAGCGCGAACCGCGTTGAAATTTCCGCCCAGCCATGGCAGCGAAAATACCTTTTTTGCATCAAAAAATTCCGCGAGCAAACCCGCGTTCGTGCCCGTCGAAGAATCCAGCCCTGATGGCGACATCAAAACGACGCGCGCTTTGGCCATTGCGCTGCATGGCAGCGCTTCGAGGGTAAGCAACATTTGATTCACCGCGCCGAGCCGGTTCGGACAGACAACAATCGGCGTTGCGCGCAAGGCCACAATCAAATCGCGCGAATTGAAACTCCCGCCAAGTGGACTCAACAAACCGCCCGCGCCTTCAATCAGCACAACGTTAAAACGTTTTTGCATCGTGCGGACGTGCGCGACCACATCAGCCAGCGCGACACGTTTTTTCTCGCGGCGCGCAGCGAGCAATGGCGCGATGGGCGCGCGGAAATGCCACGGGTTGATTTCATCGAGTGACAGAACTCCACTCAACACAGCGCAAAGCGCGCGGGCGTCGTCGCGGACGCCGGAACAAATCGGCTTGAGCGCCGCCGCGCGGACGCCACGTCTGCGCAAATAACGCGCAAGCAGCACGGTCAGCACCGTTTTGCCGACGCTGGTGTCAGTCCCCGTGATGAAGAACATGGTTTGCTTCATTTCCCAGACATCAAAGCCGAAATACTGGGTCGTGTCTGTCAAATTGTTTCTGAAAGTCTTTTAACAAGTTCCTCGATTGTCCAATTATGGTCTGTGAGTCTTGCACCTAATGCTGGCGTGCAACCGAGCGTGGAATGGAGCTTGCAGAAGTTGTGCGCCACAACGAACAGGGCAACGCTATAACGATGATTGGACAGCTTACGTGACCAGCCAAGACAAAGGCGCGTAAAGCGTCTGTTGAACGTCCTGACGCTCAAATTGAGCCGTTCGATGTGGCTGGTGCAAATCTTGTCCACGTCAGGCTCGCCAGCAATGGTTTTCAGTTTGATGCCGGTGCATCGTGGCGGGCTGTAACGGCGGATTCTGTCGTCCCATTCTTCTTTGCTTTCCGGTTTGCCATAAATCTTTTGCATCACGGCCAGATTGAGGCGACCAAGCAAGTGTTCGCGGAGTGTGGGAACGTAAGGCGTAAAACCATCACAAGTGATTTGAACGATGCCAGTCACACGGGAAGCCAAGTCCGCAACAAAATCGTTTGCGTTCCCATAATCTCGCTTGTCTGTCAGATGCGAGATAATCAGTTTTGTCCGGCGGTCAATCGCAAGAAACGTGTAGAAGTCGCCGCGCTCGGTGTCCCATTCGGTTGTGCGGCTCTGGCGTATGCCCACACGCGCCCAAAGCTCGTCAAGCTGAATGGACTCGGTGTTAATGTAGCGGACAGTCGTATCGTGAAATCGCTCGCACTTCTCGCCAATGACGCGCAGCACTTCAAGCACAGTGTTACGATTGCAGCCCGTCAACCGTGCAGTTGCCCTCACGCCGCAGCCTTCCGTCAAGCAACGGACAATTTGAACGATTTTGGCTTCGTCCAGACACAAGCCGATGAACCGGCGTTGCTCATTGAATGTTCTTCCGCAACTTGAATTGAGGCAACGGAAGCGTTGCACAGAACCGGAGCGGGTTTTGAAACTGCCGAATTTCTTGACTTTACTACCACAGCATAAACACGCATTCACTTGACCTTTCGCGGCCAAAGACTTAACGTATGCGTGAATCCGAAAGATTCGCAGCCGTTAGGTCATTGGCCTATTGGTTGCGCTCCGTGAGTGCTAACACACTTGCGGAGCATTGATTTTTGTTAATCGGGCGTGGTGTCTTACGCTAATGAGACGCAATTCACTGTTTGACCGGCCTGCCAGCCGCCACGCCCAAAATCTTCATTTCGGTTTGTAAATCTTTCTGCCCGGCATCCCTGTAAATCCCCGCGGAAACTCACCTGCCGTGCGACATGAAATGACTTTGCCGCTCTCGCATAGTCTGCCAAGCACGATATAAACCGAGGTGTCAAAATTTCCGCCGTGTTTGAACCCGTGCGCTATCAAATGGTTTTTTATTTCGGTTGGGGTGGCTCCAACTTTTCTTGCCGCCCATAAGACTTTAATCGCGTCAAACACGGCCTCGGTGTATCCCATATTAGCGTATTTGTCCGGCTCGGATGCTGGATTCGCCACCTTTTCCGATTCCTGCCACAACGCAACAAGGCTGTCCCGCTTCGCCTTTAGCACGCGCAACCTTTCTTCCGTCTCTTGGATTTCCTGCTCGCACTTGGCTTTCAGAATTTCCAGCCGGTCGTTTTGATTTTTACTGTTCACACCTTTGAATTTACTATGTAAGGGTAACAATGCAAGCTTTTTTTGAATTTTATTTAACATTTGTTTTCTACTCAATTTTAAGCGGTTTTTTGATGTTTTCGTGTGGGTTGACGGTTGAGTTTGAATTGGCTTCAATCAGGCATGATTGAAAAATCCATGATTGGCGGAATCTCCGTAACGGAAGAGATCTATGAGTATCATCAACGCGAGATTTCCAAACTGGTTAAGGAGCGGGACAAGGCGGAACAGCAAAGGGATGTTTGGCGCGGACTTTCCATTTGCCTTATCGGTTTGTTTGTTCTTGTGGTGGTGCTTCAATGGTATGAAAAATAAAAAATGAACATTCATCGAGTTAAACACCGCACAATTCCAGTTTCGGCTTTCAAGCCCGACAAAACGAACGGGCATCGTTCTAAAGTTTTGCGCTGGTTTGAAAATGAACATCTTAAACACCCTCACGATTGTTTGTTGAGGGTTGAGAATGAGCGCGGGGAGGATTTTGAATTGTGGGCAGACTTCGTTTCAGTCCCCTTAAACGCGCTAAAAGGTGAGGTAATACCAATAATAACGGGAAGCGAATCACTGGCTCAATCCATCGTAGCTGAAATCGAAGTCTCGACAAACACTGCTCTAGCGCGGGACTGCGATTTTGTAATTTTTCAAAATTCGCCAGTATGCCGGGCAGAGTGCCTACATCAAGGTCAATGAAATATCCCCAACCGAGCTTGATTCGGTGGTCGCCGTAAGCTTCCCCCTGCGTGTATCGGAAAAGGCGATACCAGACTTGTTGACTGACTATTCGATTTTGATTTTGCGCTGAGTTAATTTGTCAGAGGACTTGCGCCAAGCTAATTCTCGGCAACAATCTGTGAGCCACTATCAAATACTGCCGGCAATCCATCAAAACCATTGACGAAATCGGCGCGACTCATTTATTCTGCGCGGCTCGCCGACCAGCGGGAATTATTGTGAATATTACCGTCGAAAATCTGGCTCCGTGCAGAAAATTGCTGCGGGTGGAAGTGGACGCGAAGGCGGTGGACGAAGCCTTCGACTCCACCACGAAGGATTTCCAAAAACAGGCCGCGTTGCCCGGCTTTCGTCCGGGCAAGGCGCCGCGCGCGCTCGTGCTCAAAAAATACGAGGCGGACATCAAAAACGAGGTCAAACGCAAGCTCATTGGCGATTCGTATCGCAAAGCGCTGGACGAGAAAAAAATCGCCGTCCTCGGCTACCCGGACATCGAGGAAATCCAATTCGGTCGCGGGCAAAATTTACAGTTCGCTGCGACGATCGAAACCGCGCCGGAATTTCAATTGCCCGAATACAAGGGTTTGCCGGTTAAACGCGAAAATAAATCCGTCACGGACGCGGATGTGGAGCGCGCGTTGAAAATATTGGCCCAACAGCACGTGAAATTTGAGACGGTCGCGCGCGATCTGCGCCTGGGCGACATCGCCATGGTGAATTACACCGGCGCCTGCGACGGCAAGCCGATGACCGACACCGCGCCGACGGCGAAGGGTTTGACGGAGCAAAAAAAATTCTGGGTGGACACCACGCCGGGCGGTTTCATTCCCGGTTTTGCAGATCAGCTCATCGGCGCGAAGGCGGGCGACAAACGCACGGTCAACGTGGATTTCCCCGCCGATTTCGTAACGAAGGAACTTGCGGGCAAAAAAGGCGTTTTCGAGGTTGAGATCGTCGAGGTGAAGGAAAAAGTTTTGCCGCCGGTTGACGACGCGTTCGCCAAAAAATACGACGCGGAAAATCTGGACAAGCTGCGCGCCGGCGTCCGCCGCGATTTGGAGAATGAGTTGAAATACTCGCAGGAAAAGGCGGTCCGCGGGCAGATTGTCCGCGGATTGCTTGACCGGGTGAATTTCGATTTGCCTGAAGTCGCCGTCGCGCATGAAACACGCAACGTGGTCTATGACATCGTGCGCGAAAATTCGAAGCGCGGCGTGACGCGGGATTTGATTGAAAAACAGAAGGATGAAATCTACTCCGCCGCAACGCGCAGCGCGAAGGAGCGTGTGAAGCTGGCGTTTTTGATCCAGCACATCGCGGAAAAGGAAAACATCAGGGTTTCGCAGGAGGAAGTGCTGCAACACGCGCAGGCATTGGCGGCAATGTATCAAATTCCGCCGGAAAAATTCCTCAAGGACCTGCAGAAGCGCAATGGTGTGACGGAGCTTTACGATCAGATTGCGCATGAAAAAGTGCTCGCGTTTCTTGAACAGAACGCGAAAATCGAGGAAACGCCTGCAGCAGCCGCGGGCCCGAGTTAACCAAATGGTTACCTCGGGGATTGCCAGCGCGTCTTAAACCCGGCAAGTTTGGACGAAGGCGCAACTTTGGTTGTGGGACGGGGTTTATTTGAACGAGCGCGCTCAAGCGCGCTCTTTTGCAAGATGAAAAGTTTTAACGTTGTTTTGTTTTTTTTCTCCACGGTTTTTGTGGCTGCCGCGCAAACAGGCACAAACGCCGTTGCGCCGCGCGAAATGGCGTTGCAGGATTGCATTCAAGAAGCGCTTCAACACAACCTCGACGTGCAAATCGAGCGCTACAACCCGCAAATTTCCCTCTACAATCTGCGCGCGGCCTACGGCGGTTATGATCCGCTGCTCAACATTTCCGGCAAGCACAGCTACAGTGTGTCCCCGAGCACCTTGAATCCGTATTCCACCAATACAATTCCGGCCTCCGTGTTCAAGTCGGACAGTTTCAAATCCGATATCGGCAGCACACTGCCTTGGGGGCTGCAATATGATTTTAGCGGTAACATTGCCGATAGTATCACGACCTATCCGCCACTTCCGGGTTATGAGAATACCGCCGGCTCGATCGGAGTAACTCTGACACAGCCGCTGTTGAAAAATTTCTGGATTGATAACACGCGATTGACGATCAAGGTCGCCAAAAACCGGCTGAAATACTCCGAACAGGGTTTGCGCCAACAAGTCATCACCAGTGTTACCGCCGTTGAGAATGCCTACTACGAACTCATTTACGCGCAGGAAAACGTGAAGGTGCAGCAAAAGGCACTCGAACTCGCCCAGACGCAGCTCGACCAGGACAACCAGCGCGTGCAAATCGGCACGCTTGCCATCTTGAGCGTGCAGCAGGACGAGGCACAGGTTGCCACCAGCCGCGCAAATCTGATTGCGGCACAAAGCACGCTCAATACGGATCAAAACACCCTGAAAAACCTGCTCACTGATGAGTATTCGCGCTGGCACGACATGGACATCCAGCCCACCGCAACGCTGGAGGCCCCCCTGCAACTGTTCGATTTGCAGGACAGTTGGAGCAAAGGCATGACCGAGCGGCCCGATTTGTTGCAAGCGCAGCTAAACGTGAAACAGCAGGGAATCCAATTGAAGTATTATCGTAATCAACTTTTTCCCGAACTCGACTTGATCGGCACCTACGGTTTCAATGGTGCCGGCAGGGAATTCAGCGGCGCGTTTGGACAATTCAACGAGGGCAACGCTCCATTTTACAGCTACGGTGCGCAACTTTCCGTTCCCCTCAGCAATGTCGGCCCGCGCAACCAATACAAATCCAACAAGGCGACGCTGCAACAAATTGTGCTGCAACTGAAGCAACTCGAACAAAATGTTTTGGTGGAAATTGACAACGCCGTGAAGCAGGCCCAATCCAATTACCAAAGCGTGGAGGCCACGAAACAGGCGCGCATTTACGCCGAGGCCGCGCTTGACGCCGAACAGAAAACCTACACCGTCGGCAAGGCCACCACGTTTGAAGTGCTGCAATATCAAAACAACCTGACCGCCGCGCGTTCACAGGAAATCCGCGCGCTCGCCAATTACAACGAAGCCCTCGTCAATCTTGCCGCGCAGGAAGGCAGCACGCTCGAACGTCACGGCATCAAACTCGAAGTGAAGTAGCCTGCAACGGTGGTTTGGGGGCTGTCACCGAAACAGATGAAAATTTTTATCGGTCCAAGCTCAGAACTTTTATTTCCGTCCCGCTTTTCAGCGTAACTTTGTCTTTCAAGATTGCCGTCACCCGAAACTCACCCACACGGTCGCCAACGAAAACCGTGGCCCCATCCACAATGGCGCACGGCCGCGTCGGGTCAAACAAAATGCCCTGGAGTTTTGGCTCCGGCGGCGGTGGCGGTGGCGGCGGAACGGCGGCAACCTCATTTGAAACTGATGGTGTGTTGGTGGAAACCGGCAGGGAATTGGAAACGGATTCGACCTGCTGGATCGGCGAAATTGCCGGCGCGGTTACTGGCGCGCTTGCCGGCGCGGTTGCCGGCGGCGGCGGTGTGTGTGTGGATAGTGATAGTCCGATGAAAAATCCGGCAACGGCCAGAAGCAGAACTATCGCCACCAGCAGAAGCCAATTCATGCCGCCGCGCGAGACGGATTCGACCGGCGGCAACGGCGGCTGGCTGGACGGCGGGTTGTTTTGTTGTGACCGTCTGGCTTGTTTGAGGGCGTCGTTGATTAGGCTCATAAGTGTATGTCTCCTTCGAGTTCACGGACGGCGCGGCTAATCATCCGATAGTTGATGCTTTCGGATTGCTCGACAAAACCGGCAAGCAACGCCTTGTCACAAACGGCGTTGACCAGTCGCGGAATGCCGCGGCTGTAACCGAAGATGCGCCAGAGCGCGGGCCGCGTGAAATAGGGTGCGCCCCTGGCGCCGGCCAGTTCGAGCCGGTGCTGGATGTATTGGGCGACCTCGGCACGCGTGAGCGGCGCGAGATGATATCGCACCGTGATGCGCTGGCGCAGCTGGCGCAGGCGTGGATTATTCAGGCGGTCGCGCAATTCCGGCTGACCCAGCAAAATAATTTGCAGCAGCTTGCGGTCGTCGGTCTCAATGTTGGAAAGCAGCCGGACTTGTTCAAGCAACTCGTCGGTCAGGTCCTGCGCTTCATCAATGATGAGCACGGATTCCCTGCCACACTCGACCTGCTTGACCAAAAACTCATTGATTGCCGCCTTGACCCCCAGCCGGTTGCGCCATTTGACGCGAAGGCCGAATTCAGTGCCGATGGATTTCATCAACTCGTCCATGTTCATCACCGGATTGAGGATGAGGGCGGTGGAATACCGCGAATCCAGTTGCTCCAGCAGCGCGCGGGAAAGCGTCGTCTTGCCCGCGCCGACCTCCCCGGTGAGCTGCACGAAGCCCTTGCGCTCGCGGATGCCGTAGAGCAGGTGATTGATGGCTTCGCGATGCTTCGCACTGTGGAATAGAAAGCGCGGGTCCGGCGTGAGGTCGAACGGCGCCACCTTCAATCCGTAAAAATCCAAATACACGGCGGGTTTTTTAGCAGAAAACGGGCAGACTGGAAGCAAAAGGTTTTTTACCGCACAGCTACAACAAAATCTTCCGCGCCGCTTGCACCAATGCTTCCACTTCCGAGGGATTGCCAATTGTGATGCGCAGATATTTTTTTACCTCGTGGAAATTAAACCAGCGGACCAGAATTTTCCGGTCTCGAAGTTTTTCCAGCCAGTCTTTCGCGGAAAACAATGACGGCTGGACGAGAATAAAATTCGCCTGACTCGGAAAAACACGGAAACCGAGCTTCGTCAATTCGCGGCTCAACCACTCACGCGTGGCGATAATTCTCCGGAAATTCGCGCGGTAATACGGCAAATCACCCAGCGTTGCCACTGCGGCGATCTGGCCGAGGCCGTTGACATTGTAACTGTCGCGAATTTTGTGCAGCGCCGCGATGAGGTCGCGATGCCCGACAAAATAACCGACACGCTGGAAGCAGAGCGAATACGCCTTCGAGAATGTCCGCGCGACGAGCACATGCGGATATTTCAACGCCAGTTTCATCGCGTTTTCCTCCGCGAAATCCACATAAGCCTCATCCAGCACCACCACACCGCGTTGCGCCCGGCAAAGCGATTCCAATTCCTTTATCGAATAACCGCGACCGCTGGGTGCGTTCGGTGTCGTCACATAAGTCAGTGCGGCGTTAAATCTCCACACCCTTCCATGCTTCAATTCCGCCACACTCGGCAGGCTAAAATCAGGCTTGAGTGACACGGGATTCTTCGCCGCACCGTGAATATCCGCGAGCACTGGGTAGAGCGAATAACTTGGTGTGAAGTATTGGATGATGTTGCAACGTAGGACAGGCATCTTGCCTGTCTCTGACTTTTTCTTTGCAGATGGAGACAGGCTGGAAGCCTGTCCTACGCTTGGCTCCACAAAGCACCGCGTGGCCAATGCCAGCAATTCGTCCGAGCCGTTGCCCACGATGATGTTGTCCGCGTGACAACCGTGCAACTTCGCCAGCTTTTCGCGCAGCGTCTGTGCCGTCGGGTTTGGATACTTCCGTAACCGCCCGTCCACCGCCGCTCTGACCGCCGCCAGCACCTTCGGCGACGGCGGATACGGATTTTCGTTCGTGTTGAGCTTGATCAACCCTTTGATCTTTGGCTGCTCGCCATAAACGTAGGGGTACAACTCGCGCACGAGCGGACGAACCAAAAGTTTAGGACTTTTCATTTTGAGGAACGAATTTCGGCAGAACGTCCATGCGCGTCCAGACCTTCCAGTTCCGCGAATTTCTTCACGGTGGGCAGGGCTTTCTTGAGCGAGGCGCGGGTGTATTCCACGACACTTGTGCGGCGTTGGAATTGATCCACGGTCAGGCCGGCAAACGATGCGCCCGCGCCGCCGGTCGGCAGCGTGTGGCTCGGCCCGGCCACGTAATCGCCCAGCACCGT
>Ga0187881_10001529_pt1 | contig 24107 bp, 24 predicted proteins | sample June2016WEW_19_1_2_FD_133017 | JGI IMG/M metagenome (GOLD analysis project Ga0187881, IMG submission 133017) | Peatland microbial communities from SPRUCE experiment site at the Marcell Experimental Forest, Minnesota, USA - June2016WEW_19_100 | ecosystem: Environmental > Terrestrial > Soil >... | reverse complement strand
TGGGCATTACCGGAGGCATCTGCCCGCTGACACGATGCTCGAAAGGGGTGCTCAATGGCCCATGCGGCGGCACGCGTCCCGACGGGACCTGCGAGGTTGGCGGCGGGCTTCGCTGCGCGTGGAACGCCATCTATGAGCGGCTCCGGGAGCAGGGAAGGGCGGACGAGATCCTGGAGATCCGGCCTCCCATGGATTGGCAGGAAAAAGGACAGGGAGTGCTCATCCAGAGGGGGTTCGAAGGGCGCTACGCTGCTGAGGAAACGAAGGCGGGTCGCGGATGAAAGCGGGGAGCACATTGGAAAGGATCCTCTGCGCGGGCCATTTTGCCGTCACGGCCGAGCTGGGCCCCCCCCGGGGGACCGACACTGCTGTTGTGGAGAAAAAGGCAGACGAGCTTCGCGGGTCGGTGGACGCGGTGAACGTCACCGACAACCAGAGCGCCAGAGTCCACATGTCCAGCATAGCCTGCGCCGCGCTCCTTGTCCGGCGCGGCGTCGAGCCTGTCATGCAGATGGCCTGCCGCGACAGGAACCGCATAGCCATCCAGAGCGACATCCTCGGAGCTTCGGCTCTTGGCGTGAAGAACATCCTCTGCATTTCCGGTGACCATCACAGCCTCGGAGACCAGCCCGGGGCCAAGAAGGTGTACGACATCGACTCTACCCAGCTCGTCGCCATGACAAAAAGGCTCCGGGACGAGAGACGCATACTGGGCAGCGAGGAGGAGGTATGCGGGAGCGTCCCCCTTTTCATCGGGACCGCCGCAAATCCCTTCGCAATCCCTCATGAGCTTCGAGCTCACCTTCTTGCAAAGAAGGTCGCCGCCGGAGCGGACTTCTCCCAAACCCAATGCGTGTTCGATGTGGCCATGTTCGCGGATTGGATGGAGAAGGTCAGGTCGATGGGGGTGCACAGGAAGTGCCGGATACTCGCCGGCGTGATACCCTTGAAATCCTTCCGCATGGCTCGATACATGGCGGAGAATGTTCCCGGCATCGTCATCCCTGACTCCATCCTCAAGCGCCTGGAAGCTACACCACGGGAGAAAGCAGCAGCGGAAGGGATCCGAATCTGCTGCGAGACAATCCGGCAGGTGAAGGAAATAGAAGGCGTCGCAGGGATCCACATCATGGCCATCGAATGGGAGCACCGCGTGCCGGAGATTGTCGAGAAGGCGGGGCTCCTTCCCAGACCGAAGACTTGCGTCTAGCGCCGCGCGTTCCCGACCGCATCATCGGACGAGTGTTTGACTTTCTCACCGCACGTTGCGACCTTATTCGCATTGAAGATTCATATGGTTCGATTGGCGATATCCGCGCTACTGGTTCTACTTGCCGTGGAAGCCGCCTCCGCGCAGGCGCCGGCGAACGCCAAAAAAGCATGGCCTGCGTATGTGCTCGGAATAGGCCTGGGATACGGAACTGGCCATTACTACCTGGGTCTTGACGGCACGGACTTTCTGATTGCGGACCTGGCGGGCGCCATCTCAATAGGCGCGGGCGCCGCATTCATTGCAAGCGCACTGGTTCCACCGGGGTCCAACTTCTACTCCGGCGGCTCCGGGCTCAGCACCGGAATCGGATTGGCCGCGATTGGCCTGGCCATCTATGTCACCTCACGGATCTGGGAGAGCATCGACCTGTTGAGCGCAATCGACAAGAGCAGGCGCGCCGGCGGGCTGGTCGGGATTGAGCCCGTCATCGACGCGCGTCGCACGTCCTTCGAGGCGGGCTTCGCAATCAGCTACTGATGGTCTACCCCAATCTTGAAACCACGATCCCTCCCGCAATGAACGCCAGGATCCACCATACATAGGCGCCAAGGGAGTAATTGAGCAGGCTTTTCGGCATTTCCCCGCAGCCATGCCTCTTGAAGTGCATCCAGCTCAACGCCAGGTCAGCAGCCATCAACAGAAACGCGGAGTAGCCAAGGACCCCGTGGAACGTGAGCGGGATGCGCCGTGAACCGGCGATCATGAAACCTGTTGATGTTGCATCAAGCGCGACGCCCGCGGTGAGGAACACTCTCACAACTCCCGTGATTCGCCGCTGCTTGAGTTGCGTGACTACTGCGGTTGAGTAGCTTGCGCATGCAAAGAGGACGACCACAATGCCCGTCAGCAGCAAAGAGTTCATGCGCGCCTATCCAACCCACGGTCAGATCTTCTGGGCCAATGCAATGCTCTGAGTCCCATTGATACTGGCCATTACCTTCCCGTCCTCGTTCTTGAAATACAGATCCTCCAGGCCGCGTGGACTCTTGAGATCCACCAGGGTGAAGGAGTACTTCGCAAGAAGCGGTTTCACCTCCTGCTCGTCCAGGCCGTACTGCCAGGATTCACCGAGCTTCCGCACGCCCCGCACCGTTCGCGCCTCCCCGTATGATGAGCCTTCGCCGCGCAGGGCTGAGGCATGGGCGTAGTCGAACACGAACCAGCTTCCTGCGCCTGCAAGCTCCTTGATTGCCTGAAGGGTCGCCATGGCTGCTTCGGGCTTCAGATACTGGAAGACCCCTTCAGCTATGACCAGGGTCCTGGCACCTGCGCAGAAGCCGCTTTCCGAAAGCCTTTCACGGATCGACTCCTTCTCGAAATCGATTGCCACGAACGAAACGCTGGGAGGAACAGCGATCCGCCTGGCCTTGTATTGACCGAGCTTCGCATTCTGGGTTGTGGGAGCATCCAGCTCGAACACTTTCAATCCCCTTTCACCTGTCTTGAAACGGATGGCTCGCGTGTCGAATCCCGCGCCGATGATGAGAACCTGGGCGAACCCGCTCGACAGCGCTCTCTCGAAGACTCCATCGATGTATCTTGTCCTGGCAATGACCCATTCGTAAACACCTTCAGGGCCAAAGACCCTGGTCAGGAGACGCCTGAAGACGGGCACTTTGAACAGCGCCTGCATCTTGCGGGGAAGCAGGAGCGGCGCCACCCAGTCGCCGCTCCTGAAGGCAGCGCGCTTCTCCATCCACGAGGCCGCTCGGCATCCGCAGGTCATCTACGCGGTGCGCGATTGGGTTGTCTCGATCCTTCTCCCTTTCATGATTCAATCCTTTTTCATTTCGCCGGGACAAGACATGCTGATTCTGCTGCAGTCCGGTCCCTCCTGCGGCAAGCGCGGCTGCGGTTGACTTCATGCGACGAGAACGGCGACGCGACAAGGACTACGACAACAGGAAATGAGCCGCGCCAGAGTCGAACTGGCGACCCACAGCTTAAAAGTCGGTCCCGCCGTCTTGCCCCTGTTAGGCGGTGTTCGCTCGTATTCGCCCAGGTTGAACACACTAAAGAAATTGCGCGCTCTGTCCCTCGCTCGCCTTCGCTCACCTTCGCCCTTCTTCGGCTGCTTTTATTGAGGGTTCTGGTCCACAAGTGGTCCACGGACGGGCCATCTTGTCAAGGAACGTCCAATCACCGGCAACCCCTTTTGCTGCAATTTTGCTACAAGAAAAGACCCCGGGAAACCAGGGGCCTCTATGCCCCCCTTTAAGGCGGAAAGCTAGAGCAGCCCCAGCCCGTCGGGGACTAGCTCGGTCGCAGGGACGGGCTGGCGAGGAAGTTACTGGCGCGTGTAGATGGCGTATATCGCGCCAGCCGGGTCTATGGACGTCGGGTACGCCGTGCTCGAACCATTGAGTTCCAGCGTGTTATTGGTGTTGCTCACGCGTAAGAGAAGAAAAAGGGTGTTACCCCCCGCCACGCTTATGCCCTTGAAGTAGTGATCGCCGCCGCTGGTCCAATCGTCCGCCAATGTGAAAGAGCCACTAAACACCGGTGTTGTGTCCGTATCGTTGTTGTAGTCAGTCCCTGAAGTCGCCGTCATCACCATCTTTCCCGCAGGCCCTCCGTTGTGACCGTTGTATGCGGAATTGACCCATGTCCCGACGTAAGTCCAGCCTTCTTCCGGCGGTTTCGTTTCCCCACAGCCGGCCACGACAAAGGCGGCAATGACGACCGCGATGGAGACAGGAATCCAGTACTTCATAACCTCACCCCCTTCTTGGATCGATTTGTGCCAGATTCGCCAACTCATGCCTCTGAAGTATTGCAAACAGAATGCCAAGAAAGAGCTTTAGCGCTATTTCTCTGCAGATGAATGACTTATTCTTCTGTTGGGGCGGCAGCCAAATGGCTTATCCCCTGCAATCTTGGTTGCATCACCAACATAGAAGTTGCAGAACAAAATACCCACCGGGGAGCGATCATCCAGTGGAGCAAGGGCGACGAAGCGGAACCTACCAGATACGGAACCAGAGCATGAATAACACGGAGACTAAGTTCCCAGAAAGAGAACCTGTGTCGCATTCATAGGGATCGGTAGTCGAACAGTCGTGATGCAGGTACTGAGCGCGTAAGACCAGGGGGCCCATTCTCACGTCCACGCCGCCTCCCAGTGCAAGTCCCACGCCTTCGGTCATGTAAGCATACGTGTGCCAGACCAATCCCGTGATGCCGCCCCCCACCTCGATCCACGGCGTCAAAATGTGGTCTTTCAGCGACCAGAGGCTCTTGCGGAGGCCAATGAAAAAGAGGGCGTAGTCCGCACTATCGGGGGGATACATCTGGATATCGCCGGTTGAGACGCTCCCGCCACTCATAAACATTCCCAGGGACCAGGTATCTGCGAACTCAAAGTCGAATGCCACCGCAACGGATCCCGAACTGCCGTTGACCCCGTTGGCATCATTCGTGACCCAGACGCCGGAATAGCCCAGTCCGGCATCTATTGAAGCGGCACAAGCCGGACCCGCGGATACAAGAAGCAACGTAAGACACAGGCACTGCAACAGCCGAGCGAAATACCGACGTTTCATTGTCTCCTCCCCGTTGAGCTACGAACTAGCTCAACGCGAATGTCCACCGCGTTGCACAGAGCGACGACCGCCTGCTCGTTCTTGTCGGTTTTGACTTCGGTCTTCTCGACGGTGGACTGAGCGATGTTTCCTTTCCGCCCCCTGAGACGGATCTGATCGTTGGTCCTTCCGCCTTCTGTAGATTCCGCCCATACCGTCTGAAGTAATGCAAACGGAATGCCAGGAGGGGCTTTTGCGCTATTTCCCTTTGGATGATTGACTTACACTTTTGCTGGAGAAACAGCCAAATGGCTTACCCCTGCAATCCAGGTTGCACAAATGAAACGGAAGTTGCAGCACCATCTTGCCGGAAGGGTCGCGGCCCCGTGCGTTGCTTCCGCTTCAAGTGCAGTTCACGGATGCGCGGGAAGTGCCCCAGGGCGCAAGTTCGGCCGGCGTTTGGTGCCTTGACGCATACGGTAGAGGGTCTATGATGTAGGAAAATCATAGGCTGCTCTTTGCAGGCCTACCTTGTTGCTTATCATTCATTACTAAAGCCAAAAGAGAAGCCAGGGAGGAAATCATGAAGTGGAGAACGACTCTTCTCTGTGCTGTCGCGGCCGCCATCGTTGCTTTTGTCCTGGCAGGCTGCGGGGGGTCAGGAGAAAAGAGTTGGACTTACGTTGGGACCTGGACCAATCCTGCCTACAACGGCAATAACGGCGGACCCCCAGGCAAAATGGTCACGACTACGACTTCGATAGCGTTCTACAACAACGATACCGATACCACACCAATGCTCAGCGGTTCTTTGAACGTCTCGGATGATTGGACCAGCGGCGGCGATCACTACTTCAAGGGCATCGTCTCGGGTGGAGGTCACTCGCTGTATTTCCTAATGCGTGTGAGCAACAACAACAACACGCTCGAGTTCAACGGCAACGGTACTTCATATCCGACCGCAATTGACCCGGCTGGCTCGCAGTATGGCATCTTCGGGCGCCAGTAGCCTGCAAAAGAAACCCCCGGCGGCTTGCGGTGATCGGCCGCTAAGAGCCGGGGGACGTTCTCACCGGCGGAAGGGCTTCCTCCGCTGGAGCAGCGAGAAGAAGTTCCGGTCTAAAACAACTCCCTTGCAGGTATCAGTCAAAAATGTATCCGCCTCCTCCTGCACCGAAAAAGTTCCCCTTATCCAAGGACGTTTAGTTTCTCGTCAATCCAGATAACTGCTGATTGAAAGCCCTTCAAATCGTTTGTACATCCGTCGATGTATACGTGGCCTCCGGAGAACGCCGCCCCTCCCGGAAAGCCGTAAGGTTGTCCACTCGTAGTGGGGAGAGTCCTGATTGACCAATTCAGCCAGTATACCGGCGGTTGCATGCTGTTCCATGTTCCGAGCATGCCGGTGGCAAACAAATCTCCTGTGGGGGATAGATTCATCCACCAAACCATCCCGTTCGATACCGAACCCGTCGGAATTTTTGTGATAGTGCTGCCAACCATATAGGCGGGATAGGTGTTGCCGCTGCTGTCCCATATGTACAATAGCAGCGTCATAACAGAAGAATAGGGGGGAAAACAATGTTAAGATACTTCATTTACTGCGCCATTTTTCCAGAATACCGGAACCTGCAGGCCAGAAACAGGATCCCTTAGAAAACCATCGAAGTAGCTGTCGCCATGATAGTCAATCCACCCATTGCCGGCGTCTCCCTCCGTAGCAGTGCCGCTCGCCAAGTTCATCGATAGCGGAGTCCATGCAGCGTTCTTCCAGTATCCAGGAATCGCTAATCCAGTTGATATCGATATCACAGTTCCTTTGATATACAGGTCGCCAGACGAGTCGAACCCGCCTTCGTTCGCCGACCCGAATGTTCCAGATGGGAGCGGAAGCGTATAGATGACCCCATTTACCCAGTATAACGGGTTTCTGTGTGGACTGCGTGGTTCCGCTCTCCGTCGAACCGATGATATAAACATCTGTCCCGTTGACCGCGATACCTTGTGCCCGGCCGTTCGATTGCGTCCCGGTGGTGAGCAGCGTTAGGACGCCGTCTTTCCAGTAGCAGGGCAAAGTAAGATTCGGGTCGCTTAGATCGGTCTGTACGTAGCCTACCTTCAGGATACCTTTACCTGCCAACGGGGGTAGGCTGCCACCGCCGCCTGATTGGTTACACGCGGTGATGTTGAGGACTAGTGCCGCGACGGTCAGGAATAATAGTCGCGATACGTTTCGGACTGTCTTCCACGACATACTTCACCTTCTGATACACTATTTGGTTCAGATATGACCGCAGAAGCACGAGAGTGGAGTAAACAGGCTTATGGCCAAGGCGAGGACCATCAGCGCAGGATGTAACTTTTTTGCTCAGGTCTCCTGTTCGCACAGTATACACCCAAAACAAGAAAAAAGGGGAACCGAACCCAGGACGCTGTAAGCGCCCCGAATCCGACTCCCCGATATTATGAAAACTTGAGTTCCCGCTTCACATCGGATCCTCCTCGCCTTCGACTGTGACGACTGCAGAGACGAGGCGCTGGAGGTCGAACGTCACGGCGAGGATCTTGCCCCCATCTAGTACCTGAAACCACGCGGAGAGGGTTCTTCGTTCCGCATAAACTTGAGCCGCGCCAGAGTCGAACTGGCGACCCACAGCTTAAAAGGCTGTTGCTCTACCAGCTGAGCTAGCGGCCCCGGGCGCTTGTAATGTAAGCAGCGGATTTTCCTTTGTCAATTCGCAGGGACTAGATTCGCAGATCGACGTTGAATGTCATCCCCGCGCCAGGCCTGTCCCCAAGGTGCTCGCCAAGCTCCTGCGTGAAGATTGCCATGTTCATGTCGAAGATGAGCAGCGTCATTCCGGCGCCAAGGGTGAGGTAGCCCTGATTGAGCCCTCCGCGGAGGGTGAAAAGGTTCATGAGCCGTATCTCCGCTCCCGCGTGAAGAAGCGTCCAGAAATCCGCGCTCCCGTCTATTGCACCGAAGATGTTGCGCATATCGAAGCTCAGACTGGGATCGAAGAAGTACTTTGTCTGTCCAAGATCGGGGTGGAAGGCGAAACCCACCCCGACATCCATCGGGATGACATACGTGTCAGAGGGCTGACTCCCCGAAGGGAAGCCTCCATGCGATGCGAGATTGCCCGTGACGGAGCCGAATGTATTGGAGGAATAGTTGAACTGGGTTCCGCCGAAGTCCCTGATGGACAGACCGACGGAGAACCATCCCAACTCGGCTATTGCGCCGAGATCCAGCCCGATCGCAGAGCCGTAGAGGGTTGCGGCGGAGTTGAGCGCTCCGCCGATGTCCCCGCCTGAGGTCAGCGCCATGAGCACGGCGATGGCGCTGCTGTTGGAGATGGGTGTGTGGATGCGGATCATGGGGCGGATGTCCGCGCCGACATGGAGCTTCATGCCTCCGCCAAGGTCAAAGGGCAGTGAAAGCCCACCAATGAAGCCAAGGGTTGCGGTAAGGTCTCCCGTGACTCCAAGGAGGGTCGGTCCGAACAGCGACGAGTCAAGGATGAACACCGCCCCCAGCCCGAACCCGTCCCCGACGTAGCCGATGCCCAGGGAGGAGCCTGCCCCAATGCCCCCTGTGGTGACCTGCGAGTTGACGAAGTTGAGAAGCGATGAGGAACTTTGCGTGCCGACGATGTTCTGGGCTATCTGCGAGATGAGCAGATCCGGCCTGGCATAGATCCACGAGGTGCTGGAAGTGAGCGTGAAAGCCCCGTTTCCCCGTGAAAAGCCCGCCGGATTGTAGAAAAAGGAGTTATACCCCTGCGCGCCGGCGATGTATGATCCACCCTGGCCCATGATTGCGGGACTCAGTGGGAGGAACGGAGCCTCGGTGAATTGAGCGGCAAACGCAGGTGCCGAACACAGCAGGAGAATCACAACCACGGAAAACGACGCTTTCCTCATGCCGTATGCCTTGTTCGACTTCCTTGTTGTCAGGAGGGCATGGTTGCGCCGGCGACTTTGAAGATATTCTTGACGTTCTGGAGACTCGTGGAGTCATACGGCGCGATGGGCGTTGTGAATGGATCTATGGTGCTTGCAGGCACTGTGTTTGGCTGATTGTTCAACAGGTTGTACATCTGCTGTATCGCATCGGCGGTCCCCCCGCCGCTGGCATTTATGATCTCGTACACCATCGACTGCATCGTGTAGGCCACGGCGGCTTTCTGCGCCACATCCCCCATGTTCATACCCGGAGGCGCAGTGGCAGGCGGCGCCAGGCTTGCGCCCAGGAGCTGGTACGCCGACGCTGCATTGAGCAGGCCGCCCACCATTGCCGTAAACGCTGCTGGATCAGAGGCAACATCTGCCGGGACAATTCCCTGGAGGATCTGCTGGATGGTCTGGCCGCTCCCGTTTCCCGAGAGAACCAGGTTTGCAGCGTTGTTGACGAACTGGTCCCCGGAGGTGGTTTTGAGACTGAGATCAGCATACAGCACAGCCGCCTTCTGCTGATCTGAAGTGGTGAGCGGTCCCGTGAGATACGTGGTGGCAAGATAGTTCTCGATCTGCTGCGTGGTTGTCGGGTCACCCTTCAACGCGGCCACGACCGCAGGCGAGCTCAGGTCTGTCTGGAGCTTGTCCAGTCCCCCCGGCCCCTCGTAATCGCTGGCCTTGGGAGCCGGCGGTTTGTCCAGTCCTTTCAAGAGATTGAAGCCGAAAAAGGCCGAGCAGCCTGCCAGGAGCAGGAAGGGAGCGAGCACGCACGCCTTCACCGCGCTCGAAGCCATTGACGACCTCCTCCTGAAACATACTCCGTCGACGCACTTTCTGATTGTTCATCCTTGAGTATAGCGCAGGGTATTGGCATTTGCCAGAAATTGTCACTCAAAACCCAGGAACGCTGCTTTGCAGACCTCCCCATGCCGGGTGAGGCGGGCGCGGATGACTCTCCCTCTCAGCTTTTCGGCTGAAGGAACATCTTCAACCATCACCTTGAGATAGTTCCCTGAAACGCCGTGCGCCACACGCGCCGTTCGTTGCCAGGGGTCCGCCTCGATCAGCACATGCACTTCCTTTCCCAGCCATCCCCGCGAGTAGCTGTCCAGCAGCGCGCGCGAGGCGGCGCCAAGCTCCCTGGCGCGCTCATCCCGCACGCGCTGGGGCACAGGGGGACGCAGCCTTGCGGCAGCGGTGCCCGGCCGGGGAGAAAACGGGAAGACGTGCAGAGCGGCGAATCGCAGTGTCTCAATCAGGCGGCTTGTCTCTGCATGTTCCTCCGCAGTCTCACCGGGAAACCCCACGATGAAATCAGCCGCGACGAACGGGGCTTCTTTTGCGGCGCGCAGAAGTCTCACGCCCTCAACGACTCGAGCTATCCTGTATCGGCGCCTCATCCGCGCTAGTACACTGTCCGACCCGGACTGGACGGGGATGTGGAAGTGGGCGCAGACCCGGTCATGGGACAGGCTGTGGGCAAGCTCCTCCGTAAGGGATTCCGGCTCAAGGGAAGAGAGGCGAATCCGCGCATGGTGAGTGGCGCTGATGACCTCCGCGATGAGCCGGGGAAGCAGCACGTCCCCTGAGTGATAGGAGGAGATGTTGACGCCAGTGATCACGATTTCCCGATGCCCCAGGCATTCCAGCTCGGCAGCACGGCGGACCACCTCATCCACCCCCAGGCTGCGCGATGGGCCGCGCGCCAGCGGCACGCGGCAGTATGCGCACCATGCATCGCAGCCGTCCTGAACTTTGAGGAACGCCCGCGTGTGAAAGCTGAGCCTGTTCACCCGGAAAGCGAAGGGGTCGCGGGCGGCCGGGGTCGATCCTTCGCGAAGCTGCGCAAGGCCCTCCCGTATGTCGGCAGCCTGGGCAATCCTCTCCGCCAGGGCAAGAAGCTCTCCCTTGGACGACTGGGGGACGATGAGGATGTTCTCCCCCAGGGAGGAAAGGGCCTGAGCTTCCAGCTGTGCTGAGCAGCCTGTGACGATGAGAAGGGATGCGGGGTGCTTCCTGGAGAGGCTCCGCACGACTGCTCGGGACTTGTGGTCTGCCCGTCCCGTCACCGTGCAGGTGTTGATGATGTAGGCTTCAGCATCCTCTTCGGAGCCGACCACGACGTGGCCCTGACCCCGAAACGACGATGCCAGCGCTTCTGTCTCGTACTGGTTGAGCTTGCAGCCGAGGGTATGAAACCCGATCCTCACAGGAAAATCTCTTGTGATTCCAATGGAGCGATTCTCATTTTGCCCCATCTACCCTGCGGCTCCTCGAATTGAGCCACGAGGCATTTCAACTCGAAGGTGCACAATGAGAATTGCTGTGATCCTCATCCGCCCTTGAGTTTCTTGTCGACCCTGTCCTTGCCCCTCTGGGCATCAACAAAACTGGGGTCAAGCTTCAGGGCGTGTCCGTACGCATCCGACGCCCATTTCCAGTCCCCCGCCAGCTCCCGGGCCCAGCCGAGCCGGGACCACCACTGGCTGTTGTTCTGTTCATAGTACAATGCCGTGGAAATGGCGATATCTGCGTTCTGGTATTCCTTCAGGCTGACATACACTTCCCCCATAAGCCAGTACACGCGCGCTATGCGGTCCCCGTCAGGCCGCTGGGCCACATATTCCTCCAGGTTCTTGAGGGCATCAGTGGGCTTTCCCAGGAACGTGTCCGCCTCCCCCACGATCTCAATGACCCGCGGGTCGTTCGGGTTGATGCCGGCTGCTTTCTGGCCGGTGTCCAGGGCGTCCTGGTATCTCTTGAGCCGCAGGTACGACCACCCCATGACAACATGGGAGTCGATGCTGTTGGGGGACTCTGCCAGCTCCTGCTGGCAGACCTTTATCGCGTCCTCATATCGGTTTGCCCGGTAGAGCTCCAGGGCATCCGGCTTGTCCTGGGCGAGCGCTGATGCTGCCGGAAAAAGCAGGCCGCCAAGGAAAAAAAGAATAATCCGGCGCGGCTTCATTTCTGCCCGCCTGCCACGCCGCCCTGCCCGCCGGCACCCCCCTGGGGCGCGTGCGGCTTCTGCTGTTGCTGTTGTTGTTGCGGCTGCGGTCCGCCTTGTGGTCGGTGGGCCTCGGGAGCGCCCCGTGACGGTTCCGGCCCGGTCCTCTGTTGAACGCCCGGTGCGCCGGGCTGTGCTGCGCCACTGCCCCTTGTCGCTTCTGCGCCGCTTTTCGGCGGCTCCGCCTGGGCGTTTGCGGAAGCGCCAGTGGAGGTGCCAGCGCCGGAAGCCCCCTGCGGCGTTGCCGGCGGCGCAACGGTTTCCTTCTTTGCAGTCTCTCCGCCCATGTTGCAGTTGCCGTTGAACTTGCAGCCGCTTTCCACTACGAAATCCGGAGTGGTTATGTCCCCATCCACCCTCGCCGTTGAAAAAAGCTCTACCCGCGAGCGGCCCAGGATGTCGCCTTTGTGCCTGCCCTTGGAGGAGACCACGTCAGCCTCCGTGGTGGCCTCCACATACGCCTTTTCACCGATATACAGCGCGCTTGTGGACTTGATCTCTCCCTTGAACTTTCCTTTTATCATCAGGGGCTTCTTGAAAGTCAGATGCCCCTCGAAATCGATGTCCTCCGCGAGGATCGTGTCTATCTCGTGCTCGTCGATGTCCTTGATCCTGACTTCAGCCATGCGAGTCTCCGTTCATATTTGCTAGCGTATCTACCCTCCCGTGGCATGTCAAGGCAATTGAGTATCAGGGCTGCGCGGATTTCCCCTCCAGCGATTCATCGATTGCCGTCATGACGGACGCCAGGGATTTTGACAGCCGGGCGCGCATCTCCCGGGTATGGGGATTGTACCGCTGCAGGTCCAGGAAAAGCTGCCAGGGGTCGTTGCACGTCTGCTCCACGATCTCCAGCAGCTTGTTGAAACCCACCGTGCCGATTGGAGAGCGCCTGACGCCGAAATCCGAGAGCACCCGTCCTATGTAATGAGCGACACCTTGCGTGAACGCGGCCTCCCTGTCGTGCTCGTCGGGTGACATGATGGATGCGGCCAGCCCCAGGGACGTGAAAAACTGACGCCACCGCTGCGTCTCCTGCGCTGCAACCCTGGCCGGACAGAGGATGATAGGCAGACCGTGCATGCCGTTTCTGGCCGAATCCGGCCCGAACATCGGATGGGTCCCGAGAACGGAAATGGAGTCCGGCAGCAACCGCATCATCAGCGCCACCGGGTAAGTTTTCACCGAGCATGTGTCCATGACAAGAGCGCCTGGCAACAGGCGCCCGCGCATCCTCTCCAGCACTTCTTCCATGGCGGAAATGGCAACGCAGAGGATAATCACGGGAACAGAGAGAAGCTCGTCCTCCCCCACCCGTTTCACTCCCCGCGGGACGGGACGTGCAGCGTCGCGCGAGTACGCGCATACCGAGGCATGGTCCGCCAGATGTTCCGCCCAGAAATACCCGAACCTTCCAAGGCCGTAGACTCCGATCGTCATGGCCGTGATTATTGCAGTTTTCAGGGAAAAAGTTATACTATCCGTACACTGGAAAAAAAGGAGCCCGCCATGAACTTCATTGAAGAAATGCGCAAGAAGGCGAAATCCGACCCGCGCAAGCTCGTGCTGCCCGAAGGCTACGAGCCGCGGACCCTGAAGGCGGCCAGGCTCATTCTGGACGGGGGCTTTGCAAAGGAAGTCACGCTCCTGGGAGTGGTCAAGGAGATCGAAGCAGAGGCGAAAAAGCAGGGGGTGAGCCTCTCCGGCCTGATGGTGGAAGAGCCTGCCGTTTCATCCCTTCGCCGCGAATATGGTGACGAATACTACGAGCTGCGAAAGGCCAAAGTGGGCAGCCGTGAAGAGGCTGAGAAAATCTTCATGGGGGACACCCAGCACTGGGGGGCCATGATGATGCGCAAGGGGCGCGCTGATGCCATGGTATCCGGCGCTGACAGCGAGACGGCCAAGGTCCTGCGCGCGGCCCTCACCATCGTAAAGACCGCTCCCGGCATCAAGACCGCATCCTCCTGCTTCGTGATGGTCATGCCGGACAAGAAGTGGGGCATCGATGGCCACATGGTTTTCGCGGATTGCGCCGTGATTCCCGACCCCACAGCGGAACAGCTGGCCGACATCGCTCTCTCCTCTGCCCAGTCCTTCCGCACCTTTCTCAAGGTGGAGCCCATGGTTGCCATGCTTTCCTTCTCCACCAAGGGCAGCGCTTCCCATCCCCTTGTGGACAAGGTCACCGCGGCGCTGGCCATCATTCGGGAGAAGGACCCCAAGCTCATGGTGGACGGCGAAATGCAGGCTGATGCCGCGCTCATCCCCTCGGTTGCCGCAAAGAAGGCTCCCGGATCGCCTGTGGCGGGAAAAGCGAACACGCTGATATTTCCGGACCTGCAGAGCGCCAACATCGGGTACAAGCTCGTTCAGCGGTTTGCCGGCGCAGAGGCATATGGCCCCTTCCTCCAGGGATTCGCCAAGCCAGTCAGCGACCTTTCCCGAGGATGCTCTGTGGACGACGTGGTCAACACGTCCGTCGTGACGCTCGTGCAGTCGCAGAAAGCGTAAGCCCGCTCGCCGTCGCAGGGCAACTCTTGTTTTTCCCGGTGCTCCATCCTATGATGCCCGGACCATGAGAGTTGCGATCGTCGGGTACGGGGGCATGGGTCAGGAAGTCGAACGCGTTCTGCGCTCCGGAGGTCACGAGGTTGCCGTGAGAATCGATCCGCAGCAACCGGGGGCTGATGCGCGGACTCTGACCGAGGAAACGGCTCGCGGCGTGGACGCGGCAATCGAGTTCTCCCACGCGGATGCGGTGCTGGACAATGCGCGCGCGTACGCGAAGTTCGGCGTGAACGCCGTCGTGGGCACCACGGGCTGGTACGGGAAGCTGGATGAGCTGAAATCCATCCTCTCAGGGAGCCGGATCGGGCTTGTCTATGGCAGCAACTTCTCCATCGGGGCCCATCTGTTTTTCGCGCTTGTCGCGGCCGCCGTGGAGCTGTCCAACCCGTTTCCCGAATACGACATCCTGGGCTGGGAAGTGCATCACAAGAGAAAGAAAGACTCCCCTTCCGGCACGGCCCTAAGCCTGGCAAGGATCATCACCTCGACGCACGCGCGCAAGAAGAAAGTTGTGACGGAAAGGCTTGATCGGGCTCCGGGCGCGGACGAGCTTCACTTCGCCTCGGTACGGGGAGGCGACGTTCCGGGCATCCACACAGTTCTCCTTGACTCTACGTTTGATACCATCGAGCTCACCCACTCCGCGCGCAGCAGAGGCGGGTTGGCGATTGGCGCAGTGCACGCGGCAGAATGGATCCAGGGCAAGAAGGGCGTCTTCGAAGTAAGCGACTTCATCCAGGACATTCTCGGGAGGAAAAAACCATGAAGCTGGAAGGCGTCTATACGGCGCTTGTCACACCCATGACCGAGGACGGAAGGGTGGATGAGAAGTCGCTGCGCAGGCTGGTGGACTTCCAGATCGAGGGCGGCGTCCAGGGCCTTGTTCCCGTTGGCACCACCGGGGAAAGCCCGACTCTCGACGGCGAAGAATGCAAGCGGGTCATCCAGGTGGTTGTGGAGCAGGCCCGCGGCAGGGTCCCCGTGATCGGCGGCGCAGGCTCCAACAACACCCGTGAGGCCGTCCACTATGCGAAAGAAGCGAAAGAGGTCGGAGCAAACGCCACTCTCCAGGTGACCCCGTACTACAACAAGCCCACCAACGACGGCATCCTTGCGCACTTTCGAGCCGTGGCGGACAGCGTCGATCTGCCCCTGGTGGTCTACAACATAGCCGGCCGTACGGGAAAGAACATCGACACCCCCACCATGCTGGAGCTGGCAAAGCATCGCAACATCGTGGCAGTCAAGGAAGCAAGCGGCGACATCACGCAGATGATGGACCTGATCTCCCGCAAGCCCGCAGATTTCACCGTGCTCTCAGGGGACGACAACCTGGTCTTCCCCCTGATGGCCCTGGGCGGAAAGGGCGTCATATCGGTGGCCAGCAATATTGTCCCCGATCGGATGTCACGGTTTGTCGGCGCGGCTCTGAAAGGGGATTGGGACGCGGCCAGAAAGATGCATTACGAGCTTCTCCCCCTTTTCAAGGCCATGTTCATAGAAACGAATCCAATCCCCGTGAAGGCAGCCCTTGCCATGAAAGGTATGATGGCGGAAGTCTATCGCCTGCCCATGTGCAGGATGGGCGCGAAAAACAGGGAAACACTAGCCGCAGCGCTCAAGGATCTGAAGGTTCTCTAGGCTCGCGCGGCACGCGGGCTGCCAGCACCTCTGCCGCCCGGACGAACATCTCAGGAGGGAGCTCCTCAGCGCGCGCGCCGGGGTCAATTCCCTGTTTCTGAAGAACCTCCAGCGCGCTTTCCCATCGGATCCCCTCGGGCAACCGGGCGGCAGCGAGGTTGTTTCGGATTGTTTTTCTCCTGGAGGCAAAGAGGCCGCGCGTGAGGGCCCCGAGGACCTCCCGGGTGATCCCCTGCGGAGCATCCGGGCGCGGTGTCAGCTCGACAACGGTGGAAACAACTTCAGGAGCAGGATAGAAGCTTCCGGGCTTCAGGTCACCAAGGGTCCTCGGCGTGAACGATGCCTGACAAAGAATGGAGAACGACGAGTACGATTTGAGGCCCGGCCTCGCGCACATCCGGTCGGCAGCCTCCCGCTGCACGGTCAGGATGGCGCGCTGGAGCCGCAGCCCGCCTTCGATGATGTCGGCAACCATGAGGGAAGCCGAGCGATACGGGAGGTTCCCCAGCAGGAAGCCCGGAGGGCCATGCTCTTCCCGCGCCTTTCGCCACGTCTTCACAAAGTCCCCTTGCACAATGGAGAACCCGCTTCGTTCTCCGAAAACCTCTTCGAGGTACCTGCACAGTCCCCGGTCGATCTCAAAAACAATACACGTCAGTGCCCTGGACAACAGGAGCTCGGTCATGGCGCCAAGCCCCGGACCGATCTCCCAGACGACCTGGCCTTCCCCGGGCGAAAGCCACGCCACAAGTGATTCCCTTGCCCCCCGATTGATCAGGAAGTTCTGGCCCCAGCGCTTCTTTAACGTCAGGCTGCGCCGCGCAAGCTCTGCGCGTATCTCCGCGGGTTAGTCGTGATTCATTGCAAGCCCGGTCGGGCGTGAGGCCGCAGGGGAAAGAAAAGCGCCAGGCATGCCGTGAAGACAATGGAGAACGAGACTGCCCATGGAAGGACCTGCGGGCTGATCGATACTCCCGGCAGGCTGCCGAAGGTTGCAGCGGTCTCCTGGATGAGTCGATAAAGGATGGAGAACCCCTGCGCGCCGAGGTCGTGAAGAAAGGGCCACGGCACGACGAACACGGCCAGCCATCCGAGCCCCCCCCACAGCACGGCAGTGGTGAGCGGCACCAGAATGAGACCCGCAAGGAGGCCTGAGGGATAGTAGACGCCGAATCGGGCCGCAACGAGAGGAAAAGTCGCAATCTGCGCGCCCACGGACATGGCCAACGGGGCCAGGATAATCCTGGGGATTCGGCCCTCCAGGGGCCTCTGAATGACGGGACCCACGGCGAGGATTCCCGCTAGGGCGAGATAGGAGAGTTGAAACGACAGGGAAAACGCTTCCCACGGGCTTGCCAGCAGCACGGCAATCCCGGAAAGAGAGAGCAGGTTGAGCGGCTCCGCATCGCGGTCCAGCAGGAGACCGATGCCTGCCAATATGATCGTGATGGTGGCTCGCAGGAGGGAGGGCATGAACCCTGCCAGCACCTGATAGAAAATGAGGACCAGGGTTGCGATCAGAAGCTTCAAGGCCCTGCCTTGCAGGAAACCGAGCATGCCAAGCAGCAGGGCATAGATCACGCTGACATGGAGCCCGGAGAGCGCAAGTATGTGGAGGCTGCCGGTTTTCCTGAAGCCGTCATAGAGGTCAGGCGGAACGTCTTCCCTGCTTCCGATAAGAAGCGCCTCCATGAGAGCAGACGCCGGATACCCCGCGCGGGAAACGGCCTTGTGCAGCCAGTCCCTTGCGGCGCCACGCATGGACCACAGAGACGACGAGTAGCCGCGCCGCAGCAGGTCTTTTCTTTCAACGGTCGCAGTCCAGGTTTCTCCAGTTGCCGCGTCCAGGCGTGAAAGCCCTGCTTTGAGCTCAAGCTCCTGCCCCAGTGAAAACCGATAATCGCCATGGACCCGGACAAGCGCCTGTCCACGCGCGCTGGCCATGACGCTGAGCCGTTGCGAAGATGCATCCTTCAGGGAGAGACGCAGAAGGGTGTCGCCTGTGGTTGCTAGAACGCTGTCCTGCAGCAGGACCCCGGTGAACCCCGAGACCTCCTTTTCGGGGAAGGGGAGGCTTGCAGCCTGGGGCTCCCGCGTCATCCTGGCCAGGGACCAGAAACCCAGCAGACACCCGCATGCGATGGACAGGAGAAGAATGCCGGCCCGTCGGGCGCCCTCAGGTGCCGTATGGAAGAGAACAATCCCGGCCGCCGAGCTTGCGGCCGCGGCGCAGACGAGCAGCGTCTCGCGCCCGACGAGCAGACGGTTCAGACAGCAGCATGCAAGCATCACGCAGAAGGCGAGGAGTGCGGGCGTGATGTGCCTTCGCAGCATGCGGGCCCGGCCCGGCCGTCACCACTTGAGCTTGTCGAGCGCCGCGCGCGCGGCCTTCTTCACTGTGGTCGGGTAGTTCAGGTACTGCGTGTACATCAGGTCGTCGAAAGCCACTTTGTCGCCGAGCGTCCCCAGGGCGTTGAGGATCGTGGTCACGATTTTCTCGTCGTAGGCTTTCCCCTTCTCTGTGTAGGAGTTGATGAGCACGAGATACTGAGTCAGACGAACTGCCGCGTCGTGCGCCGCCGTTGCGCTCAGCTCATTAATGGCGTCCAGCAGATGGTTGGTATCCACGAGTCCCTTGTCGAACTCGCCGATGGTCGTGTCCAGGTGTTCAACAAGCAGGGCGGCTGCCGGGGCCCACTTGCGGTCACCCAGCGCGGCCGCGGCGACGAACCTCATGTCCCGGAAGCTGCTTCGCGCCGCAGCGTCAGCGGCGCTGGAGTGGAGGCTGATGTCCAGGGCGAACTGCGCCACCTGCGCCTTCTGATCGCTTGTCAGTTTGTTAGTGTCCAGGGCCATCTGGAGCGCCAGCTTCTTCTCCGCCAGGGGTCGGTCCTTGATCACCTGCGTCAACAGCGCCTGGAAATCGCCCTTGATGGACAAGAGCGCGTCTTTTGCAAAAGCCGTTATCTTGCTCGAATATCCCAGGTTCATTGCGCTGAAGAGAATGGGAAATGACGAGGGGTCGCCAAGCTTCCCCAGGGCCTGAAGGCAGGCGGCAAGGACGATCATATCCGGCTGCGCGCCGGCCGCGAAGTTGACGTTCTGCGTGTCCACGTAATGGTTAAGGTTGGCAAGGATTTCAGGGTCTCCTGCGCCGACCTCTCCCAGAGCATACGCCGCCTTCTGCAGGGTCTGCGTGTCGGAATTGATTTGGAAAAGCTTCCAAAGGCTTGCCTTGGCCGGCGCGTACTTGATGATCCCTATCTGCTCGGCCGCGATGGCGGCAAGCTGGTTGAAGCGCGTGTCGCTGCCCATGAGGGTGCCGTTGTCGGTCACGAACTCGAGGGCCTGCTCGTACAGGGGGCCCATGTCAGCGGCATTCTTTCCGGAGGCCGCATCCTGGAGGATCTGGATCTTCACGTCCAGGCTTGCAATCGTGAAATTCCTGCGGTACGTATCCAGAATCTTGCTGGCCTCCTGGGCCTGTGCTGAAAAGAACGGGATGACGAGCACAACCAGGATCCAGAGGGCACGTTTCATATCCCTTATCCTCCAAGTTATCTGCCGATACTATCGGGACTCGCTTGGAATAGCAATCGAGTCCGCGAGATCTCAGTTGTTCGAAGAGTGGTTGGGGTTCGGCGGCGTTGCCTTGAGCATGATTCCTTCGGGCTTCGCCGCATGACCTGCCGCGTCCGCCCTCCGTGAGGGGCCCACCGTCTCCCTTTCTCCGAAGAGATTGTACACGTAGGTGAGGAGCCTGTTCCTCATGGATGCGCTGGGCGGCACGGCCTGCACGTGCAGAACGGAGCGGCTTTTCTTCTCATCGTAGTTGATCCCTTTGACCACGCCGTTCATCGCCATGGTGGCGTCCCCGATGGAAAACTGAAGCTTCAAAGGGAGCCCGACCTTCGCCTTTCCGCCGATGAGCACCGCACAACCCCCTTCGGAGATGTCGACTATCCTGCAGCGAAGTCCCCTGGCCTGCTCCACTTCCTCATTGGCGAGCTCAATGGACTTCATGGGGAAAAGCTCCGCCTGGAGATCCGTCTCCACCCGCACGGAATTGCGCTTCTGCGTTCGAACCAGGTTGTCTGACTGGAGGACGTGGAGAATGGGGTACTTCCTGTCAAGGTAGTCTTCCAGGACCTTGGTCTGGAAGTAGTATCCGGCATCCTCGGCCCGCCAGAAGTAGACACCGATCTTCTGGTTCTTCCAGGAAAAACCATCCGGCAGCTTGGGACCTTGGGGATACGAAACCGCCAGATAGCGGTTCAGGTTTTCCACGATCACGGAAGTGAAAGGACCGAGCCCGGGCAGCATGATCCGAAGGGATTGCTTTGGCGATAGCTTCCGCGTGCTCTTGATGCCCACTTTGTACTTGGGCAGTTCGAACTCCACCCTCTTGCGAAGCTCGAACAGCTTCTGCAGCAGCCTGTTGTATTCCGGGTCCTGTTCCTGGGACCGGGCCCGGTACTGAAGGATGATCCCCTTGATGGACCGGTCAAGTTGCTTCATTGACCAGAAAAGGGACGTTGGATTTTCCAGCTTTGACTCGACAGCCACTCTGCGCAGCAGGTTGATCTCCCGGAACTCGAATCCGGATTCCCTGCCCTTGAGGTAGAATTGCAGCCAGGGGAACCTCCCCCCTCCAGCCCGGCGCAGTATGATCAACGTGAAAACAACGAGGAATGCAATTGCGAGGAGAACGACCGCAAATACCATGTTTTTCAGCTACTATTATCGTGAAAAAGGACATATATTTCCATACTAATCTGAGGTGCCCGCATCATGAAGCAAACGCGGTTTCTCCTGGAAATGGGCCTCTGTTTCCTGACTTTTTTCCTCCCCGGGTATCTCTCGCAGGGCGGCGTTCCCCCCCGCGGCCCCATCAGTTCTTCTGACATGCTCCAATCCATGCTTGTCGGCATCCCTCAGTTCCTCCTTCTGGTTTACATCGCGAGCCTCTCGCGGGAAACGCCGCTCGAGTCCTGGGGTTTCACGTCTCTTCGGCCTGCCGACGCGCTGCGCATCACGCTGGTGCTCCTGGGATGTTTTGCCATCTTCGCTCCCGTCGCGCTTCTCGTTCTGGCCCTGCCGTCCAATGTTGCGAAGTATCTTTCCAGCGGCTTTCGCTTTCGGCTTGCCGGTCCTTCCCAGATACCGCTGGCCGTTGCCTTCGGTCTGGCGGCCGGCTATCGGGAGGAGTTCTTCTTTCGCTCGTACATGCTGAGAAGACTGGATCAGATGGGATTCCCTGTGCCGCTCTCGGTGGCCGCATCGACCATTCTTTTCTGCGCCGGGCACGCTTACCAGGGGCCGCTGGGCATTGCAACGGCAGCGGCTCTCGGCGTGCTCTTCGCAGCGGTCTACCTGAGGCGGCGCAACCTTCACGTCGTTGCGGTAGCTCACGGCCTTTACAACGCAAGCGTGCTCTGCCTGAGCCTTCTGCGCTCCTCGCCATTGTCGAACTCGGTCTGAATGGGTACGTTAGAGACATGAAGCGACAAATGCTGCTTCTCGCCGCAGGCTGCCTGCTCGCAGCGACCCTCCTGCAGTCCTGCGCGCGCAAAGAGAGCTCGGCTTCTCCAGCTTCCCAGGTCGTGCGGCCCGTGCCTGCCGTGCTTCCACCTGATCTCGCCGAAATGTTGAAAAAATCCGGTTTCGCTGTTGCTGAAAAGCCAATTTCCCCCGAAGACTTCTCTCTGGCGTCCCTGGACGGGACGCGCCAGAGCCTCGCATCCTTCAAGGGCAAAATCGTCTTGCTCAGCTTCTGGGCAACATGGTGCGGTCCCTGCAAGGAGGAGCTCCCCTCCGTCCAGGCGCTGTACAAAAAGCTTTCTGACAAGGGGTTTGTAGTGGTTGCTGTTGACATCGGGGAGGAGAAAACAAAGGTCGCGCAGTTCGTCAAAGAGCACAACCTCACTTTCCCGGTTCTCCTGGACGGAGATGTTGCAGTCGGCTCAGCATTTGGCGCCAGCAGCATTCCGACGAACTATCTTCTGGACCGTTCCGGACGGATTTTCGCACGCATTATAGGATTCGACGGAACTGACTGGACAAGCAGTCAAAGATTGGACCTCTTCGATAAAATCCTCGACATGTAGATAGTTTCTTCAAGCATCGGCCTTCTGCAAGAGTTAGTAACGAATCATGACACGCCTTTACAAGCCGGGCTTTCGCGTTGTATCACTTAAGCAAAAATCCGACCTTAGGGAGGCCAGCTTGGACATATTTGAGAAATGCTATTCTTGGGGCGAAGCCCGAGAAGCCCAGGAAAGGGGCCTCTATCCATATTTCAAACCCATCCAGGAAAGTCGAGGGACCCGCGTAATCATGGAGGGCAAAGAGCTCATCATGGCGGGATCCAACAATTACCTTGGCCTCTCATGGGACCCGCGCGTGAAAGAAGCCGCGCTTTCTGCCACCAAAAAATGGGGAACGAGCTGCTCGGGGTCCCGGTTTCTCAACGGCACCCTGGCCATTCACGAGGAGCTTGAAGAGCACCTGGCGCGTTTCGTGGGGAAGCAGAGGGCGCTCTGCTTCACCACTGGGTACCAGACCAACCTTGGAGCCATCTCGGCGCTGCTGGGCAAGGATGAGCACGTATTCTCCGACAAGCTCAACCACGCCTCAATCATGGACGGCATTTTTCTTGCAATGGGCATGCGCGGAAAGGTGAAGGTACATCGCTACCAGCACAACGACATGGCCAGCCTGGAGAAATACCTCTCCCATGAGCCCAACGATGTGCCCAAGATGGTCGTCACGGACGGTGTATTCAGCATGGAAGGCGATATTGTGAAGCTTCCCAGGATGTACGAGCTGTGCAGGAAGTACGGCGCGCGCCTGTACCTGGACGAAGCTCATGCCATCGGCGTTGTGGGGAAGACCGGGCGCGGCACGGAGGAGCACTACGGGGTCAAGGACAACACGGACATCGTGATGTGCACATTTTCCAAGTCATTCGGATCTCTCGGCGGGTTCATTGCCGGAGAAGACGAGGTCATCGACTACATCAAGCATTTCGCCAGACCGTTGCTCTTTGCCGCCAGCATGCCGCCCGCCACCATTGCATCCGTGAGCGCCTGCCTTGACATCATAGAGAAGGAGCCGGAACGCGTTCAGCGCCTTCAGGAAATCGGCCGCAAGATGGTGGCAGGTTTCAAGGCCCTGGGCTTCGACGTGGGGAGAGCCGAGACTCCCATCGTTCCGCTCCTGGTCCGGGATTTCGAGAAAACCCTTTTGTTCTGGCGCGCTCTTTTCGACGGCGGCGTGTTCACCAATCCCGTGCTCAGCCCGGCAGTTCCGCCCGACAGCACGCTCATCCGCACCTCCTACATGGCAATCCATACGGATGAGGAGCTGGACACAATCCTTTCCGTGGCAGGAGAAGCCGGAAAGAAGCTGGGGATAATATAGCCTCCCCAGGGCCCCTGCCGCACGGCCTTCGGCCGTGCTAGAAGAACTCCCGCAAGCGCTGCAGGAACCCTCTTCTTCGCGGCTCCTGCTCGTGGAAGACTCCGAGGCTCAGGAACCTTTCGTGCCGCTGCGAGAGCATGGACTGCACGCTGCGCCGCGAGACGACCCCCAGCGCCTTGAGGATGTCGGACTTGAGGGTTGCAGCAGCAGCGTCCAGGTCCTTGTGAGCGCCTCCGGGGGGCTCCTTGACTATTCTGTCTATCACACGGAAATCCAGCAGGTCCTTGGGCGTCAGACGCAGCAGCTGGGCGGAGAGCGGCGCCTTGCTCGAGTCACGAAGCAGGATTGACGCGCACCCCTCCGGGGTGATCACGGAATAGTATGCGTTCTCCATCATGAGAACAATGTCTGCCAGGCCGATGCCGATTGCCCCGCCGGAACCACCCTCCCCCAGGACGGTGGCGATGATGGGCACGGGCAGCTCGGCGAACTCTTTCATGTTCGTGGCAATGGCCTGACTGATCCCCCTGTCCTCCCCTGAAACTCCGGGATAGGCTCCCGGGGTGTCGATAAATGTAAGAATGGGCCTGTCGAACTTCGCAGCCTGCTTTGCCAGTCGGAGGGCCTTCCGATAACCTTCGGGGTGCGCCATTCCGAAGTTCCTTTTGATGTTGTCCTTCATGTTGCGGCCCTTCTGATGGCCGAAGAAGGT
>Ga0187881_10001521_pt1 | contig 24177 bp, 20 predicted proteins | sample June2016WEW_19_1_2_FD_133017 | JGI IMG/M metagenome (GOLD analysis project Ga0187881, IMG submission 133017) | Peatland microbial communities from SPRUCE experiment site at the Marcell Experimental Forest, Minnesota, USA - June2016WEW_19_100 | ecosystem: Environmental > Terrestrial > Soil >... | reverse complement strand
TCAGCCGCCGCGGTGTATTACGGGAACGCCCCCCCCGCGGAGAAGGCCGCAAAGATCGCCTGCCCCGTCCTTGCCTTCTACGGGGAAAAGGACCAGCGGGTCAACGCCGGCATACCCGGCTTCGAGGAGGCAATGCGCAAGGGAGGGAAATCATTCGAGCATCACATCTACCCTGACGCAACCCACGCATTCTTCAACGATGACGGACCGAGATACAACGTGCGGGCGGCCCGGGATTCCTTTGCCCGGCTCCTCATGTTCTTCGCAAAGACCCTCTCCGGATAGGCTTTCCTCGTGAGCACCGAATGCCTCGTCATGGCAAAACCGGCGGGTCCGGGCTGCAACATGCGCTGCGCCTACTGCTATTACCTTGGGAAAGCCGCGCTTTTTCCCCAGGGTCCTTGGCGAATGCCTGAAGCCCTGCTGGAGCGATATGTCGTCCAGCGTCTGGAGTCCTCACCCGGTCCCGTGACTCATTTCGAGTGGCACGGCGGAGAGCCCACCCTTCTGGGACTGGATTATTTCCGTACGATCGTGCGCGTACAGAGAGCCCACCGTCCCGCAGGCCGCAGGGTGTCAAACGGAATCCAGACCAACGGCCTGCTTCTGGATGAAGCCTGGGCCGGGTTCCTGAGTGAGGAGGGCTTTTCCGTCGGTCTGAGCCTCGACGGACCGGCGGACCTCCACGATGAGTTTCGAAAGGCCGCCGGCGGCGGCGCCACGCATGCCCAGGCGACTGCTGCTTTCCGCCTTCTCAGGCGGCGTGGAGTGTTCTGCAACGCCTTGTGCGTGCTCCATTCGGCGAATGCTGCTGAGCCTGACAGGGTGTACGACTTTTTCCGCGATCTGGGGGTGAAATACCTCCAGTTCCTTCCCCTGGTGATCCCGGCTGGGGGAGGCGGAGTACGCGCTCCCACCGCCTCCCCCGAGGCCCTTGGGGCTTTCCTTTGCCGGGTGTTCGACCGGTGGCTGCAGCACGACGTGGGACGGATCGTGATCCAGACCTTTGACGAAGCGCTGCGCCCGATCTACGGGATCCCGCATGCGCTGTGCATCCATAGGGAAACCTGTGGCGATGTCGCCGTCCTGGAGCATGACGGTGGATTCTACGCGTGCGATCACTTCGTGGACGCCGACCACCTCATGGGGAACCTGAAGGACCTGACCCTTTCGGAAATGATTGCTGATCCTCGCATGAAGCGCTTCGGCCAGGACAAACGGGATACGCTTCCCCGAACCTGCAGAGAGTGCGACGTGCTTTCCTCATGCAACGGCGGCTGTCCGAAGGACCGCATCGCCGCGTCGCCCGACGGCGAAGCAGGCCTGAGCTACCTGTGCCCTGCGTACCGGAGGTTCTTCCGCCACAGCCAACCAGGCCTTGCCCGCCTGGCCCAGCACATGAAGCTGGGCAGGTCTCTCAGGTCCTTCGCAGCGACTCCAGGTTCGAGCGGGCAGCCGGCACCGACGCCATGAACGCCTCCAGTTTCCCACATGCGAACTCTGGACACTCCGCGCACGTGGAAAAGCCCGGCCGATGCCGCAGAGTCTGATCTGGCACATCGCGCAGTATCCCTGTACGCCTGGGACACGGGAAGCCTGTCGATTTTCATGTCTTTCCTGGGCCGCTTCTGGTCCCACGATACAGCGAATCGATTGATTCCGCGAGGAAGGAATCGAACGTTATCCTGAACGGCGCGAGGGTCCTGTCCGCGTTAATCAGGGCCTGCACGTTCTCCGGCGGGAAGGCGAGCTGGGAGACGCCCACAACCAGGGCGTAGATTCCCATCAGGAGCGTGAAGCCTTTTCCATCGATCCCTGGATATCTCGCCTCCATGTCCCGGGAGGCGCGCAGGGCGAAATCACGGAACCAGCTTTTCATCCGGCGAAGACCGGGGGGGCTCAAGCCGGGCTCGATGGTCATGTGGAGACTCGCGAGGAGCCGGACCAGGAGGCTGCGGTCCGCAAGGCCTCTGGTGAGGTCCTTCCCGAGAGAGCGTGTTGCCCTTCTCTCCGTGAGGGCTTTCCACCAGGCCTCCATTTCATCCACCAGGATGGATGCAAAGAGGTCCTGTTTTGTCGGGAAGTAGAGGTAGAGCGTGCCCTTGACGAGGTCCAGCTCGCGTGCAAGATCGCTCAAGCGGACCTCGTCGAAGGACCGGGTGGCAATATAGGCGCGGGCGCGCTCCACGATGGATGCGCGGCGCTGCTCCTTTTTCTTTTCAGTCGATGCCCTCTTCATTAATGACCCAGGGTTATTAGTATTGACTCGTTCCCTCTGCTCCAATATATTCTGACCTGAAGTCAGTAACAAGGAGGCATTCATGGCAACGGAAATCACGGGAAAGTGGGCCCTCGTGACAGGGGCTTCGTCAGGGATCGGCGCCGAGATGGCGCGGGAGCTTGCATCCCGGGGGGCAAACCTGGTTCTGGTTGCCCGCCGACGGGAGGCGCTGGAGTCGCTTGCGGCGCAGCTTGCGAAGCAGCATGGGACCGAGGTCCAGGGGGAGGCATCCGACCTTGCCAGGGCCGGCGAACCGGAGCGGCTCTTCACAACGCTCAGCGCCCGGGGGATCACGGTTTCGATCCTCGTGAACAATGCCGGGTTCGGCGCCTATGGGCTTTTCGACTCGATAGACGCAGCAACCGAGGAAGCGATGCTGGACCTCGACGTGAAAGCGGTTGCCCGAATGACCCGGCTCTTTGTCGGGCCCATGCGCGCCACGGGTTTCGGCCGGATCCTCCTCACTGCTTCCACCGGCGCGTATATGCCGGGCCCGCTGTACGCCACCTACTGCGCGGCCAAGGCCTTTGTGCTCAGCTATGGTCATGCGATCCGGCGCGAGCTGCGCGGAACGGGCGTCACTGTCACCGTGGTTTCACCCGGGGTGACCAATACAGAGTTCCATCGGATTTCCGGCCTTGAAACGAACACCTTCAAGCGAGCGACCATGATGGCGGCGGCTCCCGTTGCAAAGGCGGCCGTCAAAGCTCTCCTGCGCGGCAGGGCAGAGATCGTGACTGGATTGTTGAACAAGGTCATCGTGTTCACCACCCGCTTCACGCCCCGGACTGTGGCGGCGTCGATAGCCGCTCGAGCGATGGCGTAGAGTCTCAGCGCGACAAGTCAGGGTACAGCTTCTGCATGCAATCCGGGCACAGGCCGTGGCTGAACTCCACGTCAGAGTGGTCCTCCATGTAGCTTTCCACCTGGTGCCAGTATCCCTTGTCGTCGCGGATCTTCTTGCACGAGGCGCAGATGGGGAGCAGGCCGCTCAACCTCTTTACATTCGCAAGTGCGTCCTGGAGGTCGACAATCAGCTTCTCCCGTTCCTTCTCGGCTTTCCGCCGTTCCGTGATGTCGCGCACCAGAAGGATGGTCCCGGTCTGCCTGCCGGTCCTGCTGGTCAGAGGCGTTGCGGAGACCTCCAGCGTCCTTCCCGGATCGTGAGGTGCTCCCAGGGTCTGGGTGGGCAGGAGGGCCCCGCCGAGAGTCGGGATGACATCACTCATCGCCTTTCCAATGGCAGGGGGGGCGATCTGGAACATCCGCGCCGCGGTGGAGTTGAAGTCTATGATCCGGTTCAGCAGGTCCACGACGAGGAACCCGTCCCGCATGTTTTCCACCAGGGCTGCCCGAGCCCGGGGGACAATGTCCAGGAGACGCAGGCGGTTGAAGGCGGCTAGAATCAGAAGCGCGCTGACTGCGAACCCAAGCGACATCGTGTCCAGCCCGGGAACCGGATCGCTGGGGAGAACAAAGAGGAGAAACCCGATCCAGGGGATGAGGACGGAGGCGATGAGGATGAAAGCCTGTAGCACATAGAGACGCGCAGCCCGTATTGCGACGCGCAGGATATGGTACATCCCGAGCAGGCAGGTCACGAGGAACCAGAAAACCGCCAGGAAGTACCACGCGCCGTAGCTGTACACCACCGTGTTCGTACCCGGGATCGGCCCCGGAACGAACCCGGTCCATATGAGGTGATGCCAGCTGTTTGTGAATGCAAGGGCAATCGTGGCGACAGGGACTGACCAGAGGAACGCGATCATCCACGGGGAAAGAGGCCAGCGGGAGTCGGAGTACTGAATCGCGAAGACAAGGAACAAGGGGGCAACGTTGCACAGACCGATGTAGCTGATCGCGTTCCACAGATACCTGTGCCATGCATCGGGAGAGGTGGTCTCTATTGCGGAAAAGAAACACCAGACCGCGATTGCAAACAGCGTGAGGCTCAAGGCAAAGCCGCCAGGGACATCGCGCCTGCGCCAGGCCGATCCGCCGGCGAACAGGACCGTGAATGATGCGGCAAAGAGCAAAAGCGAGTACGGAGTGATCATTTCCCCGGTATCATATCACAATCGGCCCGGCTTTCTTGAACACCGCCCTTCCTCCCGCTATAGTCGGTTGCATGGAGCACATGAAGAGAACCGACACCTGCGGCGCGCTTCGCGCCAAGGACGCCGGCAGACGCGTCACACTGAACGGCTGGGTGCACAGGCACCGCGACCACGGCGGCATCAGATTCTTCGACCTTCGGGACCGCTATGGCCTCACGCAGGTAGTCGTGGACTCGGACGCCTCGGCGGACCTTGCGGAGACAGGCAGGCAGCTGAAGTTCGAATACTGCGTCGCCGTGGAGGGGACGGTCCGCCCCCGGCCGCCCGCAATGGCAAACTCCGCCATGCCCACCGGAGAGATCGAGGTGAAGGCGGAAAGGATCGACATCCTCAGCCGGTGCGAAGTCCTTCCGTTCATGGTTGATGAGAAGGCGGACGCAAAGGAGGACACCCGGTTCAAGTACCGCTACATTGACCTGCGCACGGCCCGGATGCAGCGGAACATCGCGCTGCGCCATGCTGCCGCGTTCGCGGCGCGGGAGTTCCTGGTATCCCAGGGCTTCTATGAGATCGACACGCCGATGTTCATCAAGTCCACCCCAGAAGGTGCGCGGGACTACCTGGTGCCTTCCCGGCTGAACCCGGGGCGCTTCTACGCGCTTCCCCAGTCGCCGCAGCTCTACAAGCAACTGCTGATGGTCTCTGGGTTCGACAGGTATTTCCAGATCGCGCGGTGTTTCCGCGACGAGGATGCGCGCGGGGACAGGCAGCCTGAGTTTACGCAGATCGACATCGAGATGAGCTTCGTGTCGCGTGAGGACGTGTTCCTTCTGGTGGAAGGCCTCATGGCGCATATCTTCAAGAAGTCGATAAACACGGATATCGCCGTCCCTTTCCAGAGGCTGGCCTACGACGATGCAATGAGCCGCTACGGCTCCGATAAGCCGGACCTGAGATTCGGGCTGGAATTGAAGGATTTCGGAGATTTTGCCGCAAAAGGCAGCTTCGAGGTCTTCAGGAAGGTGATGGAATCCGGCGGAGCCGTGAAGGCGCTGGTTGCCCCGGGCTGCGGGGATTACTCCAGAAAGCAGATCGCGGAGCTGGAGTCGGTTGCCAAGGTTTATGGCGCGGCCGGGCTTGCTTCCATGAAGGTGTCCGAGCAGGGTCTGGAAGGCGGGGTCTCAAAGTTTTATACGGACCAGGCGGCGGCCATCCGGCAGGCCCTGGGGGCAAAGCCGGGGGACCTCATCCTCATGGTCGGCGCAGATCAGCGCAAGGCGTGCATTTCCCTGGGCGCTGTACGCACGCAGCTCGGCAAGGACCTCAAGCTTGCCGCCGAGGGGGATTTCCGCTTCTGCTGGATCATAGACTTTCCGTTGTTCGAGTGGAACGAGGAGGAGAAGAAATGGGACCCTGCGCACCATATGTTCACCATGCCGCAGGAGAGTTTCGTCGCGGACTTCGAGAGCAGGCCTGCCGAGGTCAAGGGAGATCTGTACGACCTGGTCTGCAACGGCGTTGAGCTCGCCTCAGGCTCCATCAGGATCCACGACCCCGAGCTTCAGAAGAGGATCTTCCGGTTCCTCGGGCTTTCCGAGGAGCAGGCGCAGAAGAGATTCGGCTTCCTCCTGGAAGCCTTCCGTTACGGGCCTCCTCCCCATGGGGGGATCGCTCCGGGCTTCGACAGGCTTGTGGCCATGATGGCGGGGGAAGGGACAATTCGGGAGGTCATTGCCTTTCCCAAGAACACCCTCGGCCAATGCCCCATGGACGATTCCCCTTCGGAAGTGGATCCGAAGCAGCTGCAGGAGCTGCATCTCGCCATCACCGGCCAGGAGCCGGCGAAATGAACAGGCGTCAGCGCGTGGCAGAGGCAATCGCCCACCGGCAGCCGGACAAGGTGCCCTACCACATCAGTTTCACCGTGCCTGCCAGAGAAGCCATGACGCGCTGGTACAGGGACCCGCAGTTCGAAGCCTTGCTGGGCAACTGCCTGCTCCTCCTGGAGACCGAGCCGAAAAACTCCTGGAAAAGGGTGCGGGGGGAGGTCTGGGAAGACCAGTTCGGCGTCCAGTGGGACAGGACCATCGATGCCGACATCGGCACTGTCTGCAACTCTCCGCTCACCCGGGACAACCTCGCGACATATCCTTTCCCTGATCCGCTGGACCCGTCGCGCTTCGAGGACTGGGCTGCGCTTCTGGCCGGCCGCCCTGACTCCTTTGTCGTTGCGAACATCGGGTTCAGCCTTTTCGAGCGGGCGTGGACCCTGGCCGGCATGGAGACCGTGCTCATGGCAATGGTGGATGACAGGCGCTTCCTGGACCATCTCCTGGACAGGATCCTGGACTTCAACCTGAAGCTCATCGAAAAAGCCTGCTCGTTTCCGATCGACGCCATGCGCTTCGGGGACGACTGGGGCCAGCAGCGCGGCCTCATCATGGGGCCTGTCCTGTGGCGCGAGCTGATCGGACCACGGGTCCGGCAGATGTACAGCCTGGTGAAATCGAAAGGGAAGAAGGTGTTCATTCACTCCTGCGGAAAAGTCGACGAGCTTTTTCCAGATCTGATCGAAAGCGGCCTTGACGTGTTCAACCCGTTCCAACCCGAGGTCATGGACGTGTACGAGATGAAGCGCCGCTACGGAGACAGGCTTTCATTCTTCGGCGGGATCAGCACGCAGAAGACGCTTCCTTATGGGACCATCCCGCAGGTGAAGGAGGAGGTCAGGCGCCTCCTGGATGCCATCGGCAGGAACGGCGGGTACATTGCATCTCCAGCGCACGACATTCCCAGGGACGCGAAGCCTGAGAACATTGCCGCCATGATCGAAGTGCTGCAGGCGCAGTAGGATCAGGAGGCGGGGCCATCGCGCCGCTGCTCCAGCACGCCCATCACGATCCGTGCGACGATGTCCACCAGCCGGGGGTCCACGTCTTCCAGCCCCGGCTTCGGCTTTCCCCAGCCCTGCTGTTCCCGCACTTTTTGCAGGGTGGTGATCTCGCTCTGGCTCAAGGGCTTGGGCTCTCCCAGGATCTTCGTGACCAGCCGCACCCGGGCGTACATCTCAAGCACTTCCATGCGGTAGTAGGCCTGCATCACGTCGGCGCCGACGGTGAGCGCGCCATGGTTCGAGAGGAGAACAGCGTCGCAGCCGGGGATCTCTTTTTCGACGGCATTGGGGATCTCCTCCGTGGTGGGGGTCCCGTACTCGGCGAACCCCACTCTGCCCAGGCCGAACACGATTTCGGGCAGGATCACGTCGGCGTCAAGCCGGATATGACACGCTGCAAACCCGGTGGCGGCCGGGGGATGAGCGTGCACGATGGCCGTCACATCGGGCCGGGTCCTGTACACGGCCAGGTGCATCTTCGTTTCCGAGCTCGGAAGCATGCTTCCCGAGATGACCTTGCCCTGCATGTCTATCATCAATATCTGTTCCACCGTGACGTCGCCCTTGTTCACGCTGGTGGGAGTGATGAGAATCCGGTCTGCGGACAGCCGCGCGCTGATGTTGCCGTCGTTCGCTGCCACGAAAAACCGGTCGCGCAGTCTCCTGCCGGCCTCCACGATCTGCCGCCTGGCTTCCTCTTCCTGCATGAAGGCGATAGTAGCCCTTCAGGACGACCGCGTCCAACGCCGGCGGGCTGTCCTAGGCCATAGGCCGAAATAGGCACGCTGATAAAAAAACCCGCGGACTGACCTCCCAGTTTGCATCAGTCAACGGGTAAGGATTGTTATTTTTGTTACAGTTACGTGCATAGTTGACTAGATATTATCAATTGTCAAGATACTAATTAAACATTATTGGCAATCTTACCGAAAATAATGTTGTTAGATAACAATACAAATGTTACTATAAACGCCCTTTGGGGTTGGCCAGCGAATGGCGACAAGAAACAGGCAGGGAAGGATCGCTCGAATTCTCGAGTCTCTTCAGACTGGCAGCGCGGCGACAATACAGGAGCTGTCACAAAGACTTTCCGTCTCCGAGATGACCATCAGGCGCGATCTAACCCTCCTTGCTGCCCAGAACAAGGTCAGGCTCGTCAGGGCAGGGGCCATCCTCCGGGCTGGGTTCCTTGATGCTCCCCTGGGCGCATACTCCCTGGCATCGGACCGGGAACAAGGCGCACAGGAAAGGTCCAAGATCGGGACCAAGGCTGCATCGCTCGTGGAACCAGGCGACGTTGTGATCATTGACTCGGGTTCCACCACCGAGTGGCTTGCCCGCAGTCTGCCCTACGACATGCCCCTGACGGTGATCTGCTTTGCGCTCAACATCGTCCTGGAAGTGGGAAGCCGGGAAAAGTGCACGGTGGTGTTCGCGGGCGGGACCCTGCGCAGTGATACGCTTGTCTGCGAAAGCGCCGAGGGCATTCAGCTCATCCGGCGCTACCGTGCCAACAAGGCCTTTCTATCCGCCGGAGGCGTCAGCGATGCGCTTGGCGTCACATGCGTCGATACAGCGGAGGCGGAGCTGAAGAAGGCTGCAATGCAGTCAGCCCAATCCAGGATCCTCCTGGTTGATTCGAGCAAGCTCGGACGGGTCACGCCCTCATGGTTTGCGGCGCTTGAGGACTTCGACGCCATTATCACGGATTCGGGAATCTCCCTCGAATACGTGGAGATCGCTCGCGCGCGCGGAATTGCGCTTCACGTGACATGAGCAGACTCCTGACGATGGAACCGGGCCGAGAGTTGACGGCACTGTAAATGAGCGTGATGAGCTTTTCCCGCGCGGTCCAGCCCGATGTATCCGAGCTGGTCGACATTCTGTTCCGACGCAGGCTTCCCGCGCGAGTCCATCACATCGAGCTTTTCCTCGACCCGGAGATCAAGGAAGCGGTTGTCCGGCGTTTCGGGCTGTGCGCAGATCTCGACAGGGCGGACCCGCTTTTCGAGACAAAACGGGACTTTGCCCTGCACTCCTTCCTGGGCTACGACGTGTTCCGTGTGGGTGTGGCCAGAAAGACTGTTTTCCAGACCGCAACAATTTCCGCGGCGGACACCACCAACCAGCCCGGCCAGAAACGGTCCGCGCGCGACTGGCAGGAAGAGCACGCGGGTCCCATCCAGGGATGGAAGGACTTCGAGAGCTACCGCTGGCCCCGGGTGTCGGATATCAACTTCTCTCCCCTGGAGTGGCTGGAGCGCAACCTGCCGCCCTCCATGGGGTGTTTCGAGCTGACCGCTCATATTTTCGAGATCCTCTCATTTCTCCTGGGCTATGAGACCCTCTGCTACGCCGTGGTCGATCAACCTGACCTCGTTGACGCCATACTGGAAAAGGCGGGCAGCTTCTACGTGGATTTCACAAGGACGCTGGTGGATTTTTCCCGCGTGGCGGTTGTCTGGGGCTCGGATGACCTGGGGTTCAGGTCCGGCACCATGATGTCGCCCGGCTTCCTCCGACAGAAGATCCTTCCCTGGCACAAGCGCTGCGCAGAGATTGCTCACGCAAAGGGAAAGCCGTACCTTCTTCACTCCTGCGGCAACCTGGATGAGATCATGGAGGACCTCATCACGGATGTCGGAATCGATGGGAAGCATTCGTTCGAGGATGCGATACTCCCGGTCACCGAGGCCAAGCGCCTCTACGGCCAGCGCATTGCGCTCCTCGGCGGCATCGACATGGACTTCCTATGCAGGTCGGATGAGGCTTCCATCCGCCAGCGCGTGCGGGAAACGCTTTCGATCTGCGCGAGGGGAGGCGGGTATTGCCTCGGCACGGGCAACACGGTTGCCAACTTCGTGCCGCTGGACAACTACCTCTGCATGATTGATGAGGGGCGGCGATTCGCCGTGTGAGTGACCCCGGTCACTCGTCCAGCAGGCAGGGCAGGTAGAAACGCCGCATTGCCTTCAGAAGCTCGTCGGGTCCTTCCACCGTCCCCCGGGCGCTCGACAGCCTGTACAGGAGGGTATAGTTGCCCATGTAGCGGAAGGAGAAAGTGAACCTCTCGGACTCCGCGCCGTTTCGCTTCATGATGAAATCGATGACGGCCTCGTTTCCGCTCATGCTTCGTGTTTCCAGCTGGAAGCTCACGATCGTTCCATCTCGCATGACGACCTGCTGGAACTTCGCGTCGCGGAACAGGGCCGCGAAGGTCCGGTTGCTGAAGTCTGAAACGCCGTCCTTCACGCACAGCCGGGAGCTCCAGACCGAGTCCGAGATGGCCGGGGCGGTCATTGCTGCGCCTGCTGGGAGGATGAGCAGCAGCAGGAGCAGGCCGGTAAACAGTTTTTTGTGCCTTTTCATACCGTCGGTACCTTGTATCGGGCGGCAAAATCATAATCTGAAACCGGAAATCGGCCCTTCCGTGACCACTCCCCGAGGCTGGTACCCATCTTGACCTGGCTGGAAGGCCAAACTCATAATCGCGCGTGCTTATGATAGATCCTGTCCGGCTGGATGATGACGCCGGCGTCCTTGTCATTCTGGACCAGACCCGTCTTCCCGGCGAGACCGTTTTCCTGCGCTTGGGCAGCCCGGAGGAGATCTGGGAGGCGATTTATGAGCTTCGCGTCCGGGGCGCTCCCGCCATCGGCATAGCGGCGGCGTACGGGGCCTATCTCGGAATCCGCGGCTCCACGGCAAAAACCTACGCGGAGCTGACTGAAGAGTTTGCCCGGGTGAAGAAATACCTTGCCTCGGCCCGTCCAACGGCTGTGAACCTCTTCTGGGCCCTGGACCGCATGGAAGCGCGCCTGGCCAGGGCGCGGGGAGTAGCTCCTGCAGAGGCCAAGGCCGCATTAAAGGCTGAAGCGGAAGCCATCCGCGCGGAGGATGAGGAGGTGTGCCGCAGCATTGGAGAGCACTCCCTGGGACTCTTGCGGAAAGGCTGGGGTCTTCTCACGCATTGCAACGCCGGCGCACTGGCCACTGCGCGCTGGGGCACTGCCACGGCGGCGATCTACCTTGGCAACCAGCGGGGGTACGCCTTCAAGGTCTATGCGGATGAGACCCGGCCGCTGCTGCAGGGATCCCGCCTTACGGCATGGGAGCTGGTGCAGGCGGGAATCGACGTCACAGTCATTTGCGACAACATGGCTTCCATTGTCATGAAGCAGGGATGGGTTCAGGCCGTCCTGGTAGGCTGTGACCGGGTTGCGGCCAACGGCGATGCCGCCAACAAGATCGGCACGTCCGGCGTCGCCATCCTGGCGCGTCACTATGGGATTCCCTTCTATGTCCATGCGCCGCTTTCCTCTATCGACCTGAAATGCCCCACCGGCGCAGACATCCCCATCGAGTTGAGGAAAGAGGAGGAAGTTACCCGGAAGTGGTACTCCAGGCCCATGGCGCCCGAGGGGGTGAAGGTTTACAACCCCGCCTTCGACGTCACCGACCACGAGCTGATCACCGCAATAGTGACGGAGGGGGGGATCGCATGCCCGCCGTTCAGCGATTCGCTTGCGAAGCTTGCGTCGGCTCCCGTGGCGCTTCATCCCGGCCGGCAGACTTCCCCGCATCAAGGGCAGGCCGGTTGCGGCTCATGAGAGCGCTCGGCGCGAGAAGGGAGAACGCGGCGACGGATCGAGGGACGGTTCATGACAGCGCTGTTTTCAGGCTATGGGTCGCGCGCCGCCCGGCTGCGTTCCGGCTTTTGGGCGGACACGGGCAGAAGGAAGGACCGGCTTTGAAGGTGCGGCCGGCGCGGTCAATTCCTGTGCAGCAGCCGCCCGCTGAATCTCCTCATTGGGTGCCTGATCGGCCTGAGCGGGGACCCGGGCAAAAGCCCTGGCCATCCCTTCGGCGTCCGCGGCTATCCTGAACTGCCCCACCAGCTTCTGCAGGTCCTGCGCCATGTGCGACAGCTCCTCCGTGGCCCCAGACATCTCCTCCGCAGAGGAGGCGGCCGCCTGCGTCAGCTCGTTCACGTGCTCCACCGCGCGCGATACCTGGCGCGAGTTTGCCGTCTGCTCCTGGGTTGCCGCAGAGATGCCCTGGCTCATCTGGCTGACCTTCTCCAGCGCCCTGGCCAGCTCCCGAATGGCGGCTATCTGGCGCGACATGCTCCCCGACAGCTCCCCGATCATCTGCTGAACCTTCTGCGAGCTCTGCCGTATCTGCTCCATGGCCCCCGCCGAGCCGTTGGCAATTTCCACCCCCAGGGTCACGTTCTTCACGCTCTCCTTGATCAGTCCCTCGATCTCCTTGGTGGAGGCCGAGGAGCGGTCAGCCAGCTTGCTGACCTCCTGGGCCACAACCGCAAACCCCCGCCCGTGCTCACCAGCCCGCGCCGCCTCGATGGAGGCGTTCAGGGCCAGAAGGTTTGTCTGATCTGCGATGTCGGAGATGACCTCCACGATCCCCCCGATCTTCTGCGAGCTCTCGGCGATGCGCGTGATGCCCTCCACCACCTGGTTGACCGCCTGCGCCCCTTCCTGGCTCTTCTGCACCGACTGGTTGGCAAGCGTGGAGATCTCCCCCAGGCTGTGGGAGACCTCATCGATGGACTTCTGCACGTGCTCCATGGAGGTGGCTCCCTGGGTGACCGCAGCCACCTGCGTCTTGGCATGCTCGCTGACCTGGTCCACGCTGGCCGAAAGCTCTTCCACCGATGCGGAAGTCTGTTCCAGGGTGGAGGCCTGGCTCTGCGCCCCCTCGGCCAGCGACTGCGCGCTGGCCGATATCTGCCCGCTTGCGCTTGCCACCTGGTGGGCGCTCTCCTGCACCGTGGCCACCATGGTGGCAAGCCGCGTGGACATTCCGTTCAGCGCCTCGGCAAGCCTGCCCACCTCGTCGCGCTGGTTGATGGGCAGCCGCTGGGTGAAGTCCCCCGAGGCGATGGTCTGGGCAAAGGCCACCCCCTTGGCCAGGGGCACGGTGATGGAGCGGGAGAAAAGCACGTAGATGAAGAAGGCCAGCACCAGAGCCCCGACACTGATGACCAGAAAGAGGGTGCGCAGGCTCGCTGCCGTGAGGATGTAGGTGTCTTCGGTCTCATCCATGGAAAGAGCCGCGCTCCATCCAATTCCTTTCACGGACGCGTACCCCGCCTTCTTGGACTGGCCTTCAAAAGTGAACAGGCCGACGCCTGATCCGCCGGCGACCATGCTTGTCGCGAGGTTCTTCATCCCAGGATCCTGGAGCGCGTTCAACGTCAGGATGTACTTCACCTCGGGATGCGCAATCACTTCGCCATTCTGATCAAGGACGAAGGCATATCCCCTCAGCCCGATCCTCTCGTCCGCGATGACCTCATTGAGGAACGTGATGTTGATGAAAATGACGTAGACGCCAACGATGGTGCCGCTGTCTGAAATGCGGATGGGCGTCGCGATGGGGACAACGGGCAGGCTGGTAACCTTGCTGGAGAAGATCTCTCCGATGTTCGTCACCCCGCTGAAAGCCTGCTGGAAGTACGGTGTTCCGGCGATGGACGTTCCCGTCCAGCCGGGATTCGAAGAAGAGAAAACGTCACCGTTCTTGTCCGCCACGACAGCGGCTTCGTAGGTCCAGTGGATCAGGGGGTTCGTTTCGAAGGGGGACAGCCTCCTGCTGATCTCACCGACGACGTCCCCTGCCTTGGCGACTCCCTTTTCATTCACGGCGCTGGCAGCCTGAATGATATCGAAATCATTTGCCTGAACCAGAGCGAATCTCCTCTCCTCCGTGAGGACGCGATCGATGTTCCGGGAGATTTCCTGTGATCGGCTGATCAGCTGATCATTTCCAAGTTTTGCGAGGGCGGCGCTGGATCGCGTGATGGCAAGAAAGGCCAGCAGAGCAAGCGGCACGATCATGAGAATTGTTCCCACGATGACCAGCTTGAAGCCGATGCGGATGTTCCTCATATTCCTGTCTCCCATCGCGTCTGAGAGTAGCGGACATTATACCACGGAAATGGATATAATTGAACAATTTTAGAAAAACCGGTTTCGAAAAAAGGCCACGGGGCGACAGACTTAATCCTCGGACAGATGGAACCTTACACTAATAACGACGCTTGAAGCAACAGGTTTTCCGTTTTTTACAGCAGGGAGAAACCGGGTTCTCTTGACGGCATCGAGAGCGGCATTGTCAAGGGACGCGAAGCCCGAGGAAGCTCTTATCGCTTCTTCAATGACAATTCCCCGGTCGTCGATGTCTGCGCGGACCTTGACCAGCCCCTGCTGGCCGAGTTTCCTCGCTGAAGCGGGGTAGGGAGCCGAGATCGATTGCAAGGGCACTGGATCGATATCGGAGATCGTGGGAGGGGGCTCGCCAGCCGGCCCGGACATCGATTCACCGGCCCCGCCGTTCCCTGATCCGCCAGGGCCCGCGTTTCCTAAGCCGTCTCCTGCAGGTGCAGCTCCGCTGGTCCCCGTGCTTGCACCCGCGCCGGCTTCCGTCGGCGCGGCCTGCCCGCCCGGCTCAACAGCGCCTTGAGCCGGGGGAGGTGATGGTTGCGGGACAGCGAGCTGCGGCGGCGTGGGCTGCGGCAGCGTCAGCGTTCTGGGAGCCGGGGCGGCGGCAGGCCGCGGGGGTGTTCGCGAGGCAGAAGCCGCGGAGCGCCGGGCCGCCGATCGCGGCACGGACGAGCCTCCATCGCCGCCTTGCCCTCCAGTGCCGGAAAGCTGCACCTCCACCAGCTCTATCCTTGCTCTGGTGACGGCCGGGGTACCGGTCGTGAGGAGACGCGTGAAAACCAGGAAGAGAAGGGCGTGCGCCGCAAGCGCAAGCGCGACAGAGGGGATGAAATGGCCACCCTTCTCTTTCATTTCTTTCTACAGCTTCAGCTGCATGCCCGTCACGATCGAGAACGGGGGCATGGGGTAGCCGGGATCGGATGGGCCGAAGCCCGCCTCAGTATAGTAGGTTGCGTTCAAAATGTTCAGCAGCTTTATCGAGAAAGACATGCTTTCCGACACCGTGAGCGCATATTCGGCGTTCAGGAGAACATACCCGGGGAGCATCCATGAGGGGTAATTGACAGGACTGACGAGCTTCCGGCCTACGTACTGCACCTCTATTCCAGCGCTGTTGATCTTGTCTAGGTACCGGGCAGCGATGCTCGCATTGTGCACGGGGATATACGGAACCCGCAGGTCGTCGGAAGGGCCGTAGCTCTGCCCAAGGTACTGAAGCAGCAGGCTGTAGATGAAAGTGTAGCTGGCCTGCAGGGACACCCGATCCGTCAGAGCCGCCGTGGCGTGGATCTCGGCCCCGGGGAGAAAGGATTCCTGGATATTCACGGGCGTTTCGACATAGACGGCGGGCTGGCTCGGAGAGTTGTTGTAGCTGCCCCATCCGATCTGGTTGAACAGAAGTCTCGCAAAGACGGCCATCTCGAATGAGAACACCTTGCCGGCATGCGCCGCTCCGATCTCACTATTGTACGATGTCTCGGGCTTCAGGCTCTGATTGCCATAAGAATAGTAGGTGTTGCCAGCATAGGAGCCGTCATAAGAATACCAGTAAAGATCCTCGAAAGTCGGCACCCGGTATGCGCTGCCGACGGAGGCCTTGAGTGAGGTCACATCCGAGAGAAGGAGCACGGTCCCGATCTGCCAGGAAAAGGAGCCGGTAAAATCCGAATAATAGTCATAGCGCACCGAGGGGGTGACCATGAGAGGCTGCACGGGGGAGAAGGGCAGTGAGACGAAACCGGCCAGCGTGAGCCTGTCCTTCTGCGAGGAAAGATTGGTGCTGTCCACAGCCTCATACGACCCTGTGCCTCCGTAGACAGCCGACGCAGCATCAGCGAAGGCGAACTTCTGCGTGAGATCGATGCTGGCGGCGTTGCCGGTATGGGTGCTGGTGAACGCGGAGGGTTGAACCGGGTTTTGAAGATACTCCGTGGAATATCGATACGAGCCTTTCACGTCCAGCGAGAGCCTGTCATTGAAGAAGCTGCTCGTGCCGTACGAAAATGAGCCGGTCGCGGAAGTATCTTCCTGCGTCTCCTGGCTGCTGACTCCCACCAGCGAGCCCGGTACGCCAATGAAGGAATGGGTGAATGTGCCCCTGGTGGAGAACGAGCCTCCCAGGAGCGGAAGATCCAGTCCCGCATATGCGCTCTGGGCAAGGTCCTGGGCATTGTTCCTCACCCTCCAGTCCCCGAGGTTCGCCGTGTCGTCCCAGACGAAGGCGTTCATTGCCCGGGTGAAGGAACCACCCCCGGTCAGGCCGACATCGCCCAGCTTGCCGGCAAGTGAAAAGTTCACGTTCTGGTTGTCGAAAAGACTCATGGCGGAGGCGGGGACGAAATAGCTCCCTGATTCATTGACCCCATTCGCGTCATGGGGAACATAGCTGCCATTCGTAATGGCCAGGTTGATGCCCGGCGCGCCGGCCTTCTTTGTTATGATGTTGATTACTCCGCCCACGGCGCCGGTCCCCCAGAGGGAGCTTGCGCCGCCGCGCACAATCTCGATGTGGTCGATGGCGTCAACCGGGATCTGTGAGAGGTCCACGGACCCGTCAAAGCTCGAGTTCAGCCGGTTCCCGTCCACCAGGACAAGGACCTGGGACGACGTGGATCCACGGATGCTGACGGTCTTTGTCTGGCCCTGAGGACCGTAGTCGTTGACCACGACGCCGCTCTGAGCTGCGAGCACGGCGGAAAGATCAGCGGCGCCGGACTGCTGGATATCCTTGTCAGTGATGACCGTGACAAAGCTCGGCGAGTTGAGGATGTCGGTGGGTTCCCGGGTGGCAGTGATGACCACCTCCGGCAGCTCGGGCAGGTCTTCCGCCCACGCGCGAGCGCTCAAGAGGGCCACGGCAAAAAGCGCGATCCTTGTGTCCATTCGGACTCTCCGGCAGTTCTCCCCGGGCCTTCTTTCCGGATCCTGACAGGATGTGAAAGGTGTGGTGATGAAAGGCAAAAGACAGCGCCATGCAACCCTTTCCTCGAAGGCACTCGGGTTCCCGGGATCGTCTCCTGGCTCTCGGATCACCTTACTTGCAGCGCCTTCTCACCCCTCCTGGGACGAGGTGATGGCTGTCAGAACGTCGCCGTTCCTGCTGCTTTCATCCCCGATGACAGTGGCGGGACCGCTGCGGAATTGCACCGCATTCCGTTGTCCCTGGAACGAACAGCGCAGGTCCTTCATACGTGAATTGCCCCCGCGCGTCAAGGCCGGTTATGATAGGCGGGAAGGGAGGGGACCCGTGGCTGAGAATCAGAAGTATTCAATCAACCTGGACGCCAAGTTCGGCCCCCTGGAGCTGATCGATGTCCCGGGGCTGGTCGCAGCGTGCACGGAGGAATGGTTCAACCAGACTCTCTGCCAGGTGAACCAGAGCGTGGTCCGGCTAGGGATCCTGCACGGCGAGTTCCATTGGCACAAGCATGACCAGGAGGACGAGTTTTTCCTTGTCCTCCAGGGCAGGCTCCTCATCGACCTGGAGGGGCGCGTGGTGACCCTTGAGCAGCACCAGGGTTTCATGGTCCCGCGCACGGTGCTCCACAGGACCAGGGCGCCTGAGCGGACGGTGGTCCTGATGGTGGAGAAAAGCTCGGTACAACCCACCGGGGATTGAGCTGGAAGAATGGTTGCCGTTTCAGGATCACGCTTCATCGATGAGCATGGCCGCGCGCTCATGCTGCGCGGCGCAAACCTCGGCGGGTCCAGCAAGGTCCCGCGAAGACCGGACGGCGCCACGCACGTGCGCGAGGGGTTCCTGGACCACCGCCACGTCTCCTTTGTCGGGCGGCCTTTTGCGCTGGAAGAGGCGGAGGAGCATTTCGCGCGGCTTTCGCAGTGGGGGCTGACCTTCCTGCGGTTTCTGGTCACCTGGGAGGCCGTGGAGCATGCCGGACCGGGGATCCATGACCAGGAGTACCTGGACTATCTCCGCGCAGTGATCGCCGGGGCGGGCCGGCATGGCATTCACGTTCTCATCGACCCTCACCAGGACGTGTGGAGCAGGTGGTGCGGCGGCGACGGGGCTCCCGGATGGACTCTGGAAGCCGCCGGGTTCGACCTCGCGCGTCTTGATGAAACCGGGGCTGCCATCACCCATCAGGCCATCGGAGATCCCCTCCCGCAGATGATCTGGCCAACGAACAGCGGCAAGCTCGCGGCCGCAACCATGTTCACGCTTTTTTTCGGGGGGAACGATTTCGCGCCCCGCACGACAGTGAGGGGCGAAGCGATCCAGGAATACCTCCAGCGTCATTACATCGCGGCCGTCAGCGCCGTTGCGCGCCGTCTCAAGGACCTGCCGAATGTCGTCGGATATGACACAATGAACGAGCCGCTTCCCGGCTACATCGGCTGGAAGGACCTCGATGCGGCAGGCGGGATCGTCACGCTGGGCGACTGTCCGACAGCTTTCCAGGGAATGCTCCTTGGCGCCGGCTGCCCCCAGGACGTGGAAGTGCGGCGCATGGGGTTTGCCCGCATCAGGCGCGTCGGGACCAGGACGGTAAATCCCGAGGGGCTCCGTGCGTGGCTTCCCGGGCATGATTGCGTTTGGCGGCAGAACGGGGTGTGGGACGTGGACCCCTCCGGAAAGCCCTTCCTTCTGCGCCCGGACCATTTCACCCGCGGACCGACCGGCAACGCCGACTTTGCAGAGGATTACTACCGCCCGTTCGCCCGGCGTTTTACCCGCGCAATCCGTGAAGCAGATCCGCGCGCAGTGATATTCATCGAAGCTGAAGCGAACCGCCGGCCCCCGAGCTGGTCAGCGGAGGACGGAGCAAACGTGGTCTTTGCGCCTCACTGGTATGATGATCTGGTCCTTGCAAAGAAGCATTTTTCCCCCTGGATGGCCGTGGATTCCGCACGGATGAAGGTCGTGCTGGGCCTCGGGGCGGTCCGCCGGTCCCTGCGGAAGCAGTTGTCACGGCTTTTGCGCGTGGCGCGGGAGCGCGCGGGAGGCATCCCGACCCTGCTGGCGGAGTTCGGGACGCCGTTCGACCTCGACAGACGCGGGGCGTATCGGACGGGCGACTTCAGCGCGCAGGAGAACGCTCTGGATCGGAGCTTCGCTGCCATCGAAGAGAACCTGCTGTCCTGCGCAATCTGGAATTACTGCGCGGACAACACAAACGCGCGCGGCGACCAGTGGAACGCGGAGGACCTGTCCATCTTCAGCAGGGACCAGCGCACGGAGGCGGCAGACATCAATTCCGGAGGCCGGGCGCTGCGCGCGTTCGTGCGGCCGTATCCGCGCGCAACGGCAGGGGAGATTGTGCGCATGCGCTTCGACATGAGGCGCCGCGTCTTCGAGCTTGTGCTCCGTCACAACCCGCTGGTCAACGCGCCAACAGAAATTTTTGTTCCACGGCTGCAGTATCCGCGCGGCTTTCACGCCCGGGTGAGCGACGGCGTGGTGGTGCCCAGACCGGAGTGCCAGATCCTGGAATACCATCACGGGACACGGCGGGCAGAGCACTGGCTCCGCCTTGCGCCGAAAACCTGATGCCGGAGGTCAAGGGATGAAGACAATCGGCCTGATTGGCGGGATGAGCTGGGAATCCTCCATCGAGTACTACAGGATCATCAACGAAGAAGCCCGCGCGCGGCTGGGCAAGCTGCACTCCGCGCAAAGCCTCATGTACTCCGTGGATTTTGCGGGGATCGAGGAGATGCAGCGGGAGGGCCGGTGGGAAGAGGCTACGGAGTGCATGATCGACGCCGCGCGGCGGCTGGAGAAAGGCGGAGCCGATTTCGTTGTCATCTGCACCAACACCATGCACCGGATGGCGGACGAGGTGCAGGCCAGCATCGGCATCCCGGTCCTTCACGTGGTGGATGCGGCTGCCGATGCCGTGAAGAGCAAGGGCCTTCGCTCCGTGGGTCTGCTGGGCACTCGGTTCACCATGGAAGAAGAGTTCTACCGGGGCCGGCTGGCCAGGAAGCACGGGCTGGAGGTCCATGTGCCCGAGCCCGGCGATCGGGAGCGCGTGCATCGTGTCATCTACGATGAGCTTATTGCCGGAGAGCTGAGGCAGCAGTCCAGGGAAGCGTTCCTGCGAATCATCGAGGCCCTTGTCGCACGCGGAGCGCAAGGGATCATCCTGGGGTGCACGGAGATCGGGCTCCTGGTCAAAGACGGGGATTGCTCTGTGCCGCTGTTCGACACCACGCGGATCCACGCGCTTGCCGCGGTGGAGCGGGCGCTCGCTTGAGAGCCTCAGGGACCCTCGGGGCGGAGGGCAAAGGAGAAGCGGGTTCCCCTGTTCATTCTGCTTTCAACCTTGAGCGCGCTTCCGTGCAGCTCCACGATCTCGCGCGCAATGGCAAGCCCGAGCCCTGCGCCTCCGCGTGAGCGGTCCCTGCTCGGGTCAGCGCGATAGAACCTGTCGAATATGTGGGGGAGGTCCTCTGGCCCGATTCCGCTGCCCGTGTCGGCAACGCTGACTTCCACGGCCTCGCCCTGCCGCGACAGGGCAATACGCACCGAGCCCCCTGCCGGTGTGTAGGCCAGGGCGTTCTCTATCAGGTTGGTGAGCACGCGCTCGACAAGCCCGATGTCTCCCGTGACAAGGGGCAGGCTCTCCGGCGCGTCCACCGTCAGCAGCACGCCGGCGCCGTCGGCACCCGGTTTCAGCTTCAGCACGGCATCCTGGGCAAGCTCAGCCACCTGGAAAGGCTCACACTTCAGCTGCACCTGGCGGGTGTCCAGCTTCACCAGCTCGAACAGCTCTTCCACCAGCCGCTGCAGGCTGGCCGTGTTTTTCAGGCTGATCTCCAGAAACCGCCGCCGCTCTTCGGGGCCAAGGGAGGAATCCTTCAGCAGTATCGTCTCCAGGTATCCGCGGATGGATGCAAGCGGGCTGCGAAGGTCGTGCGATATGTTGCCGATCAGCTCCTTGCGCATGCGCTCGGCCTCCCGCAACTTTTCCATGTCCGCCTCGATGGTGGCCGCCATCTCGTTGAAAGACCGTCCCAGCCCGGCCAGCTCGTCCCTGCCGCGGACCGCGACCCGCCGGTCGCGCTCTCCCTTTTCGAACGCGCGAACGGCTTCGCTCAGGGCCCGAAGCGGCCGGGTGAGGAGGAAGAAGAGGGAGAGCCCGACGATGAGAGTGCAGAGAAGGGCAAGGAGGAGGGCGATGATTCCCGCGCGAAGGATGTAGCTCTGGCGGATCATCCGCAGCGTGGCATCGTAGTGCTCCCCGCCCAGGATGATGTAGACATACCCCGTGGCGTCTCCCATGGCGAGCGGTGCCGCGGAAAACGGCTTTGCCCGGCCCGTGCTCCTGGGGTCGTCGCCAAGGATCAGCTGTTCTCCGCCAGAGTCCACAAACCTTCGAACGGGTCCCATGTCAACGGAGCTTCGCAGCACGCGGTCTGAGGGTCCGGTGAAATAGGCAAGGATTTTTCCCAGCGCATCCAGGAGGTAGATCTCCACCATCGGATTCAACACCATCATGTAGTGGATGGCGCCGCGCACGCGGCTCTCGTCGAACCCTCCGGCAACCATGGGCTGGATCTCAGCGGCAATGCTGCGCGCGTATTCCCGGTTCAGGACCTGCTCAACCGCGCTGAAGAGCTGGCGGGCGGAGTTGAACGCAATGCCGACCCAGCCCAGGCCAAGGACCACGACGAGGAGGAGGAAAATCGTCGAGATGCGGGCGTAGAAGGACCTGAAAATCTGACTCACCGGCCAAGCTCCGCCGGCTCGGCGAACCTGTATCCCACGCCCCAGACCGTCTTCAGGTAGCGCGGCTGGCCAGGGTCCTCCTCGATCTTGCTGCGGAGGCGGTTGATATGCGAGTTGACCGTGTGGTCATAGCCTTCGTACTGGTAGCCCCATACCAGGTTGAGCAGGTCCGTCCTGCTGTATGTCCTGCCCGGGTTGCGGGCAAAAAGGGCAAGGAGGTCGAACTCCTTCACGGTCAGCTCTACCGTCCTGTCAGAAAGGGTCACCTTCCGCTTTTCGAAGTCTATCGAGATCTCACCCACGCGAACCCGGCCGCCTGCGGGCTTGCCGGCCGCGGCCTCCCGGTCGGTCTCCACACGGCGCAGAAGAGCCTTCACCCTGGCCATCAGCTCCCGGACGCTGAAGGGCTTTGTCATGTATTCATCCGCGCCAAGCTCCAGCCCCAGGACCCTGTCCACCTCCTCAGATTTCGCGGTCAGCATGAGAATGGGAGTGTACGGGTTTCTCTCCCTGATGCGCCGGCACACGGAAATCCCGTCCAGCTCCGGGAGCATGATGTCCAGGATGATCAGAGAGTGCCCGCCGGTGAGCGCTTTCTGGAGGCCCACTTTTCCGTCATGAGCGCGTTCGGTCCGAAACCCCAGGTCACGCAGGTTCATTGCAACAACGTCAGAGATTTCGCGGTCGTCATCTATGATGAGGACGCTGCCTTCCATCTCTCGGCCTCCGAATGAAATGTACGAAAATGATATACTCGCGGCCATGAAAGCGGTGCGCATGGTTGGTGCGGGCAGGCCTCTGGAACTTTTCGATGTCCCTGTTCCCGCAGTCGGTGACAGGGACGTCCTTGTCCGGGTGAAGGCGGCTGGCATCTGTCATTCCGACGCCCACTACCGGGCAGGCACGGTCCCCGTCCGGCCGCTGCCAATGACGCTTGGCCACGAGGTGGCCGGCGTTGTCGAAAAGGCCAGCGCCGGGGCAGCCAGGGCGAAGCCGGGAGACCGGGTGGTGCTGCACTACAACATCACGTGCGGGGACTGCTATTTCTGCAGCACCGGAAACGAGCAGTTCTGCCCCACCGGCCTCATGCTGGGTCATTTCACCGACGGCGGATTCGCCGAGTTTATCGCCGTGCCTGCCCGCAACGCGCTCCCCCTTCCACCGGAAATCCCCTTCGAGCAGGGAGCAACCCTCATGTGCGCCTCGGCAACCTCGTTCCATGCGCTTCGAAAAGCGCGGCTCAGGGCAGGGGAGAAGGCAGCCGTGTTCGGTATCGGGGGGCTGGGCTTGTCTGCTGTCCAGCTCGCAATGGCCTTTGGCGCGGTGGAGGTTTTTGCAGTGGACAGGCTGGAGGAGAAGCTGGAGCTGGCGGCTCGCTACGGAGCCGTCCCTGTGAACGCCGCCCGGGTCGACCCTGTCGAAGAGATCCGTCGATTCACCGGCGGCCGGGGGGTGGATGTGGCCGTGGAGGTCATAGGCCGCGCCTCTACCATGCACCAGGCCCTGCGCTGCGTCGGGCCCATGGGCAGGGCTGTCATCGTGGGAATCGGAAAAGAGCCGCTGTCAGTGGACACCTATGGCGAGCTGCTGGGCAACGAGGTCGAGCTGATCGGCTCCAATGACCACCTGCTGCAGGAGCTGCCGCAGCTGCTTGAGATGGCGCGAAGAGGCATCCTGGACACTTCCCGGGTGGTGACGCGGACCATCCCCCTGGACGCCGCCGCGATCAACGGCGCCCTTGACGCGCTTGAAGGATACGAGGGCGGCCTGCGGACCGTCATAGTTCCGTAGGCACAGTCTCGTTTATCCTGGTGAGGTCAAGGACCAGCTCGCCGCGATGGTCCGCGTGGAACGCGGGAACGAAGCGAGCCCCCCAGACGATCTCGTCCCAGCGGAACGAGGTGCGGGCATTCACGACCTGGTTGAAGGAGTCGTCGAAGCCCGTGATAAGGACCAGGAGCTCCGCGGAGCGCTCGGCGAGCTGTTCTTTTGCCAGCCCGGAGAGAGGGCTCGATTCGTTGATTGGATGAACGATGGTCCACGTCAGGGGAAGGAAGTAGACAGTGGACCGCTCAAGCTCCAACCGCACATACCTGCGCTTCTGCTGGCCCTCCACCTGCTCGACGGTCATCAGAAGCACCGTTGCCTCCAGGTTTACGATTGCGTTCGACCTCCTGTTTGCAATGCGGAACTGCAGGCTGACGCCGTCGTGGAAAGGGCAGATGATTGCGCGGTCGCTGAAGAGGATCCTGGCGGAAGGCCGCGAGAACCGCCCGTACAGAAGCCCT
>Ga0187881_10001511_pt1 | contig 24291 bp, 17 predicted proteins | sample June2016WEW_19_1_2_FD_133017 | JGI IMG/M metagenome (GOLD analysis project Ga0187881, IMG submission 133017) | Peatland microbial communities from SPRUCE experiment site at the Marcell Experimental Forest, Minnesota, USA - June2016WEW_19_100 | ecosystem: Environmental > Terrestrial > Soil >... | reverse complement strand
TTTTTCACGGTGATCCACACCTTCGTTAGTTATTCCGCAAGCTGTAAAGCCGTGCCCCACCCAAAACCGGTTTATGAAACACTCTCTAGGCATTCAGCAGTAGGTGCGCCTTAAAATACACGTGCACAGGTGTAGCATGAACATTTCGATTCGGATTGCAGTCGCTCTGCTGCTTACATCATCCTCCATGTCTGCCCGAGACCGTTCCAACGCGCGTTCGATGGTCGTCACGCGCTATGGCATTGTGGCGACCAGCCATGTGCAAGCTTCGGTCGCGGGTGCCGAGATCCTGGCGCGGGGAGGTTCTGCCATAGATGCCGCGATTGCCGCGAATGCCGTACTCGGAGTGACTGAACCCATGATGAACGGCATGGGCGGCGATCTGTTTGCAATTTACTGGGACGCAAGAACCGGCAAGCTATACGGTCTTAACGCCAGCGGATGGGCGCCGCGGGGACTGACCATCGAGCACCTGAAGGCGAAAGGCGCGACCTCGATGCCGGCGGCAGGCATTGACTCCGTCACGGTCCCCGGTGCGGTGGCGGGCTGGCACGCACTCCACGAACGCTTTGGACGGCTGACGTGGAAGGATCTTTTTCAATCCGCGATTTTTTATGCCGAGGATGGCTATCCGGTTCCTGAAATCATTGCGTCTTATTGGAACGACTCGGTCGAATGGATCTCGAAGGATCCGGAAGGCCGGCGGGTCTATCTGCCCAAGGGCAAGCCTCCGGCAGTGGGACAAGTGTTCGAGAATCACGATCTAGCGAAAGCCTTACGCCTCGTAGCGGAGAATGGAGCGGCTGCGTTTTACCAGGGTGAGATTGCGCGTGCGATTTTGAGCACGTCCCATAGCCAGGGCGGAACGATGACAGCGGACGATCTGGCCGAGTTTTCGCCAGAATGGGTCGAGCCGATTTCAACCACGTATCGCAACTGGACCGTCTACGAGCTTCCTCCCAATGGACAAGGAATGGCGGCGCTGGAGATGCTGAACATTATGGAGACTTCTCCGGCGTCGCCCGATGGGACGCTCAGCGTCGCGGAACTACATAAGAAGATCGAAGCCATGAAGCTGGCTTACGCCGACCTGGGGCGGTACAACGCCGATCCACGCTTTGCGAAGATCCCGGCGCAGGGGATGCTGTCGAAGGAATACGCCCGGCAGCGCGCCCAACTGATCGATCCCGGCAAGGCCAATTGCGAGGTCGCGGCCGGCACGCCGCCCACGAGTGACACGACTTACCTTTCGGTCGTGGATCGCGAGGGTAACATTGTCTCGTTGATTCAAAGCAATTATGAAGCGTTCGGGTCGGGCATTGTGGTGCGCGGCATGGGATTCGTGCTGCAAGATCGCGGCGCGCTGTTTTCGCTCGATCCTCGGTCTCCGAACGCCCTCGCCCCGCGCAAGCGGCCGTTCCACACCATCATCCCGGCTTTCATGGAGCATGGCGAGCAACACGTTGGCTTCGGGATCATGGGAGGAGCGAACCAGCCGCTGGCCCACGCGCAGTTCGTTTCCAACGTCGTCGACTACGGCATGAATATCCAGGAGGCCATGGAGAACGCCCGTTTCACGGTCAGTCCCGAGCGTGGGTGCAACATCGTGATCGAGTCGCGAGTGACGCCCGAAGTGCGGCAAAAACTTTCCGCGATGGGGCATCAACTCGACGTGCGGCACGAATACTCCACCGCCATGGGCCGCGGGCAGGCAGTTATGCACGACTCGAAGGCCAAGGTAAACTACGGAGCCTCTGACGCGCGCGCCGATGGCTCCGCCGTACCCGAGCCCCCACCGATGCAGTGATGGAATGATGCCATCGGGCGGCATCCGAAGCAGCGGCTCAGTCGATGTTTGAACCCGGCCGACGCCGTGCCACTGACGGCCATTGCAGTTCGCGTCTAGCTCTTGATTTCGCCGGCGGCGGAAAGAGAATCAATGGCGGAGGTCACGGCCCCCGACCCAAAAATGCGCGATGCTATCCGCGGCATAGGCATTTGTGCGCCCGGCCCCTTGCAATGCCGCTAGGAGCTCGTCGTGAAACTCCAATTTCCGGCCTCAGCGCCTGAAGGCGCCCTCACCACGCAGCACTTACGGCATGCCTGAAGGCATGCCCTGATACGAACCGTACTTGCACCACGGGCTGCTAGCGGAATTGGCCACTATCTCGAATTTTTTTCGCCGCTTCTTCCAGGAAGTCGTCAACATGCTGGCCGGGCTGGGGCTGCAGCCCGGTTTTCGCCTTGATTCTCTCCATGATTTGAAGCGCAGTGTTTATGCGCACGACCGGGTCAAGGTCCCATCTCCGGTGCAGGTAGGTTTCAATCAGGACGAGTTCCTCCCGCGTGGCCTGAGCGAGGCCCGGAGCGGCCGCAACTCCTTGGCCCGAGATATGATTCGAGGTATTCCACGATGGCCGCACCTCCTCGGTGGGTTTCTCGTGCACGACCACGGTACCGGCAACGAAATCACCCAGCCTTCGGCTCTGCTGGTTGCACATCATGCAGACCAGGCCCACACCATAGATTCCCGGCAGCCCGTCGACTGCGCGCATCAGGTTCCGTGCGATGGCCTCGAAGGCATTGATGGGCCTGCCGGATTCTTTGATGACGCGTATGCCGGCATAGCGTTTTCCGGGAGTTTGCCCCGACCAGATAATCTCGAAGAAGGCGAAATAACCCCAGTAGACGGCGAACAAGATGAAGATAGCTAAAGCCGGCCCCAACAATCGCGGCAGAAACGTCAGAGTGGAGGATCCCACGGGCAGTGTGAATATGAATATGAACGCAGTTATGAGATAAAAGACACCTTGGATTAGAGTATCAATTGCCAGGGCGAGGAAGCGGCTTCCGATTCCAGCCAGGGGCAACTCCAGGGCAATTTGCTCGGGAGTGTCAATTCTAAGTTCGTCAATCGAGTTCACGATGATTTCCACTCACTGGCTGGAGAAACGCAAGCCGTACTGGACCAAGCTCGAAGCGCTGCTGAACCAAAGCGCGAAAGACGGCCTGAAATCGCTCACCCGCTCCGAATTGCAGGAACTCAGTCTCCTTTACCGGCAGACGGCGGCGGACCTTGCCGCCATTCGCGAAGATCGTGGTTCCGTGCACTTTGCCCGCTACGTCAACCAGTTGCTCGTGCGCGCCCACAATACCATCTATTCGGGCCGCAGGGCGAGTCCTAAGACGATATTTTCGTTTTTCTGGGACACTTACCCCTCGACCTTCCGGCGGAATCTGAAGCATTGCCTGTTGTCGGTCCTCATCTTTCTGGTCGCGGGGGCCGTTGGCGCCGTCCTGACTTACCAGAATCCCGATTTCAAAGTGAAGATCCTGGGGCCGGAGATGGTGGAGACGATTGACCGGCATGAGATGTGGACGCACTCGATCGTGGGCATCAAGCCGCTGGCCTCCAGCGCCATCATGACCAACAATATGAGTGTGAGCTTCACCACTTTTGCGTTTGGAATCACGGCTGGCGTGGGCACCATCTACATGATGGCATTCAACGGTCTAAAGATTGGAGTTATCGGCATGGCTTGCCATCTGTCGGGGATGAGTCTGCAGTTCTGGAGCTTTGTAGCGCCGCACGGAGTTCTTGAGCTGCCTGCCATCTTTATTGCGGGTGGGGCGGGACTGCGGATCGCTCAGGGTCTCTTATTCCCAGGGATCTTGCCGCGGCGAGAGTCACTGGCCCGAGCCGGGCTGGAAGCCGTGCAATTGGTTCTGGGCACGATTCCCATCCTCATAATTGCGGGCTTGATCGAAGCCTTCGTCTCGCCGACGGGGCTGCCCATTCCGTTGAAGTTCTCCATGGCGGGGGCGTTGTTCGTGCTTCTGGCGGCTTACTTGTTCGGACTCTCACGCGAGCCCAAGCCAGCTCAGAGTTGATTTCGTTCCTTGATCTGCAGATACGAGTTCACGAGCGCAGGAGAAATCGCTCCGGAATTCACCTCCAGCGCGAGAGCTCCCCGTTCGCGCAAACGAGCCAACAGCAATTCCCGGCGGTGAACCATCTCCTGCGCGGCGGCCACCTGGTACATTTCTGTCTCGCTTTGTGGCTTCTTTGCCGCCAGTTCGCCTAAATCCGGTTGTCCGATCACCACGAACAGAACCAGATGTTTCGGCATCATCATCGACGCCGCTTCGATGACCTCGGGAGTCATCGCGGTCTCGGCTAGATCCGTGAGCCATACGATAAGACTGCGCCGTTTCTGGTCCGTCAGAAGACGCCCGGCCATGTGCAGGTGGTCCGCCTCGGAGCTTTCTTCGTGCACCAGCGCAAGTTGCTCGATGAGTTGCCGCAAATGGGCGCTGCCTTTAGCGGCCGGAAGCTGCTGACGAATTGCCCGGCCGTAAACCACGAGTCCCACGCGGTCTCCTGAGTACAACGCCACCTGGGCCAGACTCAGCGCGGAGTTGACCGCATGATCCAGCTTGCTGAAGCCTCCCACGCGCGCCCGCATCAAGCGTCCAGTGTCGATGACAATCCACACCGTCTGGCTGCGTTCAACCTGATAAACACGGGTGACCAACTTTCCGCGCCGCGCGGCCGCGGTCCAGCAGATGTCGCGATACTCGTCCCCTTGCTGGTATTCGCGCAGGCTGTCAAACTCGCGGCCGATGCCGCGTATGCGGGAGTGGCGTTTTTCCATGGCAATCTGCCGGCTGCGCAGCAGGTAAATGGAGTGCCGCTTCGCCTCTTCCAGATTGGGATAAATCCGCACGGTCTGTCCCACGGAAGCGCGCACCCATCTCTCTGCGATGCGCAGGACGCTTTGATAACGCACATAGCAATCGCCCAGGTTCGCGTCTCCGCGTTGCACCGGGCAGATTCGATACGCTGCCGTCGCTTCGCTTCGGGCTCCAGTTCTGACGGTTAGGGTTGGAGGCTCAGTTCTCAATTGCGCGGGAACGGTGTCAACCATGGTGGCGCGCACAGTCTTGCTGGAGGAATTGATCAGGGTGAGATCAATGTTCGATGGAATCGACAGCGCCGCGGCCGAGCGCCACGTTCGTCTTACCGTGAGTTGCGACGGCTTTGGCAATTGCGCCAGGTCGGCCAGCCAAGCTAGAACCACCAAACCGTCCCACGCAAGCAGGGCAGAGACAAATCGCAGATCGACGAATGCCGGAACGAGCCATATCAGTCCCAGCAAAAGCAGCGTAAAGAAGCGGTCGCCGAACGCTGCGCCAAGGCGCTTGTAGGAATGGGCTGTGGCCTCTACTTCGCCGGGAACCAATTTGCCCGGCTCGCTCACTTCGGGACCTCGACCGCGCGCAACACGTCTTCCAACACCTGGTCGGGCGTAATGCCCTCCAGATCGGCCTCCGGCTTCATGACGATCCGATGACGGAGCACCGGGCGCGCAGAGGCCTTCACGTCGTCTGGAATCACGTAATCGCGTCCGTCGATTGCCGCCACTGCCTTCGAGACCGCCATGAGGCTGACGGCGGCGCGCGGACTGGCCCCGAGCGACAAAGAAGGCCACTCGCGGGTACGGCGCGCGATCTGCACGATGTAGCTGAACAACGCCTCCTCGACCGTGACGGATTTGAGTTCCTGCTGCGCCTGCTCCAGCAATCCCGCATCGATCGGCTTCAAGTCCATCTTGTCCAGTTCGCGGGATTCAAATCCGTTCTGCACATTGACGAGTAATCTGACTTCATCCTGCAATCCGGGGTATGGAACCTGAAGTTTTAACAGGAACCGGTCGATCTGAGCTTCTGGAAGCGGGTATGTTCCTTCGAATTCAACGGGATTTTGCGTGGCGAATACGGTAAAGACCGGAGAAAGCCGATAACCCCTTCCATCGATCGTCACCTGGTGCTCCTCCATGCATTCCAGCAGCGCCGCCTGCGTGCGCGGAGGCATGCGATTTACCTCGTCGACCAGAAGCAAGTCCGTGAAGACCGGCCCCTGGTGAAGCTGGAATGAGCTGGTGGCCATGTTCAGAATATTTGTGCCGACGATGTCTGCCGGCATCAGATCGGACGTGCCCTGAACGCGCTGAAAATTCAGCCTCATTAACCGCGACAGGGTCTTCACGATCAAAGTCTTCGCAATGCCGGGAACGCCTTCCAGTAGAACATGCCCCCGGCAAAGTAACGCGATAACACACTGGTCCCTGATTTCGTCCTGGCCGACCACCACTTTGCCCATCTCGTCGCGGATGTGCTGCACTAGCTCTGGAACTGCCTTCATCAACGCTTCTCCTTCCGAATGCCTTGAAACAGGTTCAATTGAGCTGCGTAGCCGTCGAGCTCTTGCAGCAAGTGCAACGCCACGGGAGCCTCCAGAAAAGGATCGGCACTGGCAGCCTCACAGTGTTTCATGGTCGCGATGAACCCATCGCCGGTAAATCGGTCGCCGGTGAATCCCCAGCGATTGCGGACTACAGAAGCCAGCTCCTCCGCAGGAGTGTTGGCCGCGATGCCGAGTCGTCGCGTCAGCCAGTAGCGGAACCGCCGGTAGCAGATGTCGACCACAATGGAAGCAGTACCCGCGCTCTGGTAGAGCCCACCTAGCGTCTGAACAAATTCGATCGGCGACAAGCGGACCTCGGTCTTTGGCACACAGGTCGGTCCACTGCGGCGGGAGAACGTCGCGACGACTGCCGCTGCCAGAAGAAGTAATTGCGCAAAGAGCCACTTCACCGGTGAGTGGGCAATGGAGGCAGCCAGCGTTTGGCGATAGCCGTGGATGTATTCATCCCAGAGAATCTCGTTCTTTCGATCGTTATTTTGACCACCAAGACAGGCCAGGAGGAATTCCAGATTGCCTTGCTCTTTCAGACCCGCATTCGTGAGAGGGGTAGCCGAAGCCCACCACAGCACTTCACCGCGCCCGAAAGGATATTTCACAACCAGCGTGTGCTCGCCATCGCCGTACAGTGGGTACGCCGCTGAGAAAGACTGCCAATAGGCCCGCGGAGCCAGCACAATCCGAGGGGCGGCACGGGTGATTTTCGAGGGCGCAAGAGAGGACGCCGTTTCCCACGTCATTCCGGTGAGAATGTCGGGAACCGACTCATTCTCCGGAAGAAACGTCCCGGCAAACATACCCGTGGCGATGACGTGGCCTCCTTCGGAAATAAAAGCCTTCAGCCGTTCTCGCTCTTCGCGCGTGGGCCCTTCATCCGGTTCCGCCAAGATGAGGGTCTTTGCTGTCGCCTGTGGGAGTTCGCTCAGAGGCCGTTCCCAGCGCTCAACTTTGTATCCTATTTCCGAGAGAAGCAGGTATGCGGCTTTGGCTCCGCCGGAAGCGCTCGAGTAACTGCTGGGGTATTCCGCCTGCCCTTGCTCGCCGGAGCTGAACACCAGCGCGCCGGCGACGAGCAGGACGAAGACGAATCCTGCACCGAGCAGAAGCTTACGGTCTTTCTGGTTCAGCTTGAGTGACATCCCAGCCTTTCCAGCGCCTGCATCGTCTGCGCAAAAGCTCCCGCGTCCGCCTCTCGCTTGGCGTACCAGGTGAGCTCGAAGACCCGTGTAAGCGCGGCCAGAGTCTCGCGGTGATCATTGGAGTTGGAGTTGGATAGCAGGCGAAGGTACTCGCGTGGAGTGCGCGCGCGATCGGGCCGCCAGGTACCCTGGTACTCCAAAAATGAAATGCCTGCCCAGTAGGCGAGATGAATCGCTTCCCGCCAATTATTTTGTGCGGCGGCCGCGCGCGCCTCCGCCAGCCAAAGCGCCCAACTCTTCGCGGAAACTGCAAGATCGGTGGGCACAACGTTTTCCCGTTCGCTAGCCGACGTAATTTGCCGGTATACCAAAAATGCGAGCGTCAACACTGCGAGGCCGATCAGCCCGTACACAAAGAACCTGCTGATCGTGGGAATAGCGGACGAGCGGAAAAGAAACTCCAGCATCCTTAGGATGATGGCAAGCAGGCTCTGTTCGAGCCGGTCGAGGAACGCCGGTCCGTGCACGTTGCGGAACTCCGGTCGCGCCAGGAGGGCGGCGAGGCGCTCTCGGCTGCTCGAAACGTCCGGGGGAGAAGTCTCGAAGCCCTCGAGATCGTCGCGCAGATTCTGAATCCGCGACTGGATAGCGCTCGCTGTTGTTAGGTTCTTCTCCTGCTCGAACCTGCGGATGTCCCGGCGCAGACCTTCCGGAGAAATTTCGAAATCCTGCTGTTCGGTGCGGACTCGCCAGCTTTGCGGCAAATCTTTCAGAATCGGGGGAAGGGCGCGGCCGGAACTGTCGAGTTGTTGTGTAGCGGCCAACAACTGGTCCAGTTCCGCATGATATTCGGCGGCGGTGAGCTCGTTACCCGCTCCCGAATCCGCCCGGCAGACAAAGCTGGCGATCGTGAGTCTAACGATCAGCAGCCCGGCAATCAGGATCCCGGCGAGAATGTAAGTGCGCCTAGCCGTCATGCGCCTGCTTACGCTGAGGCACCCTGAAGGGCGGGAGCATCCAGCGTCTCCATCATCAGTTGCAGGTCAAATGCTTCTTTGCGCACCCGCTCGTCGTAGTAAACCAGCGAGAAAGCAATGGTCGCCAGAGGACCGACCAGGCATGTTGAAATAAACGCCGCGACCAGCGATGCGACCCGCCATGCAACCGCAACGTGCTGCAACGCGCCCACGCCTCTTGCACTAACTCCCGCCGCCATTTCGATAGGCCACTGCAGAAGCATGCTGACCCCGATGCTGAGTACCGTGAACAGGAACCAGATGACGAAGATGCGGCCGCGATTCCCCTTGCTAAGTTCGGAGCTCCGGGACATTGAGTCTCCAACACCCTTGTTTTCCAGAACCTTTGCGGGGACGGCCAACGACTACCGTATCATCAGCAAGATTCCGGGCACGATCAAGGCAATGAAGCCCAGGCCCACGAGGAATCCAATGGAAAGCGAGAGTCCGATTACGCCGGCAATCTGGTTCTTCACTTTCGAAAATGAATCCATCACGCCGGCCGGTCGATCGAGGTAAACGTTCGAAACCGCGACCACGGTGGCGGCTTGCGAGGCGGCAGCAACGACCAGGCTCAAGAGACCCACTACTATGCTAAAAACTGCCGTCGTGAGGACGTTACGCAGCTGGGCTCCCGGAGTTTGAAACGCAAGCGCCAGGCACTGTAAGGCGAGGACACAAAGATAGGGAAGAGCGAAGATCCCCAAAAACAACGCGAAGTGGCTGCGATAAAGGGAGAACGTGCGGTCAAGTAATTCTCCGGTACTGAGCGGCCTGAGCGCGGTCGCCATGATTAGCCTCCTATGACTTTAAAACTTGTCCGGCATGGTAGCACAATAGCTTGTTTCAGTCTTATCCAAAGATGTGCCGTGCCGTTAGCGCATGATATGTCCGGTTGATTGAGCACGTGATACTTACACGAGGGAAAGCGCACAAGGTGCGGACGGCGATGTTGCCGTAGTAATTGTTGAAGCGGTTCTCCCTGGTAGGTAGAGACTAAGGCCCCGGGTTCCCCCGGGGGACAGTTATATGTTGGTTCTCTGCTCGGCATGGCGGATGAGAAACCAGCAGGGAGGATCGCCGGCGTGTGGGAAAAGACTGTGCACGCACGTCTTCTGCACCGGCGGATCGAAAATAATTTCGGCCTTCCCGTCTTTGTGCGCCACCGCGTAGTAGTGTTCGACGGTTACGCTGCCAAAGGGCTGGCGCTTCGCGGCCAGACGATATCGAAACACGGAATAGTCCGCGCCATACGCGATTCCCAGCAGGCCCATGCCAGCCAAGAACGATCTCAGGGCGATTCGCCGGAGCCATGGGCCGGTCTTGTTGCCGCCGGTTTTGCTGTCTTCGACTGCGGTCACGGCCCGATTATATCCGTCCGCGAACTGGCCCGGGGCTGGAGCGTTGACAATTCTTCACAAAAGACTCGGCCCGATTTGCTCTCCCGCGCGTCGAAAGGGTGTGAAACAGATGTTAAAATTCACCAGAAGCTCCAAGTGAGAGCTGTTGTCCCTCGTCGATTTGAGGAGTGCAAGTGACGGAACAAGCACCAGACTTAGCTGTTTCCAGAAAATCCGAGCATCATCCAACCGAGAATTCAACCGCTCCCAAGAGCCGCTGGTGGATCTGGCTGATCGTCGCTGTCGTTATCGTTGTCATCGTGGTGTTGTGGCGACGCAGCGCGGCAACCTCAGAAGCGAAAGCCGGCGGTGACGCGGCCTCCCGGCCGGTCATGGTAACAACGGCGGCAGCGCGCCAGGGCGACATCGGAGTTTACGTGCACAGAATAGGCATGGTGACGCCCGTTTATACCGTAACGGTGACCAGCCGCGTGCAAGGCGAGATTACGCAGGTCTACTATCGCGAAGGGCAAATGGTTCAGAAGGGCGACCCGCTCGTCGAAATCGATCCGCGCCCTTATCAGGCGGCGTTAACACAGGTCGAGGGACAACTGGCGCACGATCAGGCGGTTTTGACGGAAGCCAAGATCGATTTGGAACGCTACCAGCAAGCCTTGAATCGCAACGCCATCGCCAAGCAGCAATTTGACGATCAGCAGCAAGTCGTGCTGCAAGATGAAGGCACGGTGAAAAACGACGAAGGCCAACTGGCGAATGCCAAGGTCAATCTGGAATACACGCACATCACCGCGCCCATAGCCGGACGCGTGGGACTGCGGCTGGTGGATCCCGGAAATATCGTGCAGGCCAACAGCACCACCGCCCTGGTTGTGATCACGCAGCTTCAGCCCATCACGGTTATCTTCAGCCCCGCGGAAGATGAGCTCCCGCAGATTCAACAGCAATTGCTCAAGGGAAAGAAACTGGCCGTGGACGCTTTTGACCGTGATGAGGATAGGAAACTGGCATCCGGCACGCTGCTGACTCTCGATAATGTCATTGACACATCCACGGGAACCTTGAGGCTCAAAGCCATCTTTGACAACAAAGACAACGCTCTTTTCCCGAGCCAGTTCGTAAACGTCGAACTGCTCGTCGAGACGCAACACAATGTAACTTTGATTCCCACTCCGGCGATTCAGCGCAACGCGCAAGGGGCTTTTGTCTACGTGATTAAAGGCGACCAGACCGCCTCCATGCGAGCGATCACCCTCGGCACTACGGATGGGTCGGTGACCGCTGTCCAAGGCCTTGAGCCGCAGGAAGTGGTTGCGGTCAACGGCTTCGACAAGCTGCTGGATGGCGCGAAAGTTACGGTCCGCGCGCCCACGAACGCGAGTGGCGGAGCTTCGAGCCAGGGCCAGCAGCATCCAACGGGCCAGAATAACGAGAACCAATCCGCTCCGTCGGGAACCCGCAGTGGAGTCGCCTCCGGAGGCAAAGAGGGAGGCTCGTCCCGGTGAGTCCTTCGCGTCCGTTTATTTTACGACCGGTAGCGACGTCGCTTTTGATGGCGGCCATATTGCTCGCTGGCTTCGTCGCCTATCTCCAGTTGCCCGTATCCGCGCTGCCGGAGGTCGACTACCCCACCATTCAGGTGGTTACGTTTTATCCCGGCGCCAGTCCCGATGTGATGGCTTCGGCCATAACCGCGCCCCTCGAACGGCAGTTCGGCCAGGTCCCCGGCCTCAATCAGATGACTTCCACGAGTTCCGATGGAAGCTCCATCATCGTTTTGCAGTTTTCACTCGAGCTGAACATCGACGTCGCCGAACAAGAAGTGCAAGCAGCCATCAACGCGGCGCAAACCTATCTGCCTTCCGATCTGCCGGTCCCGCCGATCTATAGCAAAACGAACCCGGCGGACGCGCCGATTCTCACCTTGGCGCTTTCTTCGAAGACAATCCCGCTGCCGCAAGTCGAAGACCTTGCGGATACGCGCTTCGCGCAAAAAATCTCTCAGCTTCCGGGCGTTGGACTGGTGAGCATCAGTGGCGGGCAAAAGCCGGCCGTCCGCGTGCGCGTGAATCCCACGGTGCTCGCCTCCTACGGCATCAATTTGGAGGATGTGCGCACCGCGCTGCAAGCTACCAGCCTCGACCAGGCGAAAGGCAACTTCGACGGCCCGCAACAGGACTACCAGATTCAATCGAACGACCAACTGCTCACCGCGTCGGATTTCGAACAAGTCGTCATTGCCTACCACAACGGGTCGGCCGTGCGGCTGTCGGACGTAGCCAACGTTGACGACGACGTGGAAAACAACCGCCAGGCGGCCTGGATGAACGAAACTCCCGCGGTCATCGTCAACATTCAACGCCAGCCCGGGGCGAACATCATTCAAGTAGTCGATCGCATCAAGAAGCTGCTTCCGCTGCTGAAGAGCAATCTCCCGGCCGCCATTCAAGTGGATATACTGACGGACCGCACCACCACGATCAGGGCTTCCGTCAAAGACGTCGAGTTTGAACTCATGCTCACCGTGGCGCTGGTGGTCATGGTCATTTTTCTGTTCCTGCGCAATCTATCCGCCACCACCATCCCCAGCGTTGCCGTTCCTCTCTCCATCGTGGGCACGTTCGGCGTGATGTATCTCGCCGGCTTCAGCTTAAACAACCTCACGCTGATGGCCCTGACGATCTCAACGGGCTTCGTCGTCGACGACGCCATCGTCATGATCGAGAACATCATTCGATTCGTCGAAGAAGGAGATACGCCGCTCGAAGCCGCCCTCAAAGGCTCGGAGCAGATCGGTTTCACGATCGTATCGCTGACCATCTCCTTGATCGCAGTGTTGATTCCGCTGCTCTTCATGGGCGACATCGTGGGACGGCTTTTCCGCGAGTTTGCCATTACCTTGAGCGTGACCATCCTCGTCTCCGCGGTGGTTTCGCTGACGCTCACGCCCATGATGTGTTCGCGCATATTGAAAAGCACGCACGGGCGAAAGCAGAGCCGTTTCTACGTGGCTTCGGAGACTGCCTTCGAGCGCATCATCGCTTTCTACGGAAGAACTTTACAGTGGGTGTTGAAACGGCAAAACGCAACTCTGGCCGTGGCCGCCGCGACGCTGGTGCTCACGATCGTTCTCTACATCGTCATCCCGAAAGGCTTTTTCCCGGTGCAAGACACAGGCATCATTCAGGGCATTTCGGAAGCCGTGCAGTCCGCATCCTTCCCCGCCATGGCGGAAAAGCAGCGGCAACTCGCCCACTCGATCTTGCAGGATCCTGCCGTGGAAAGTCTTTCTTCCTTCATCGGTATCGACGGCACCAACACGACCTTGAACAGCGGGCGTATCCAAATTAATTTGAAGCCCCTCGAAGAACGCAAGATCAGCGCCTCGGACGTGATCCGGCGCCTCCAGCCAAAACTGGAAAAGATCGATGGCATCACGCTGTACATGCAACCGGTGCAGGACCTCACCGTCGAAGATCGCGTGAGTCGCACGCAATATCAGTACACCCTCGAAGATCCCGATCAGCGCGAACTGAATTACTGGACAGCCAGGCTGATGGCCAAACTGCAAAACATTCCGGAGCTGCGCGACCTGGCCACGGACCAACAAACTTCAGGCCTCGCCGCCTCTCTCGTCATCGACCGTGTCACCGCTTCCCGCATGGGCATCACGCCGCAAGCGATCGACCAGATGCTTTACGATGCGTTTGGGCAGCGGCAAGTTTCGACGATGTACACGCAGTTGAACCAGTACCACATCGTTCTTGAGACGCAGCCGGAGTTTCAGAAGAACCCCTCGAAATTGCAGGACATCTACGTTCGTTCTGCTTTGGCTCCTACTGCGCTCACTACCGGCTCTTCCAGTACCCAGACGATCACCGCGACCACGGCTTCCGGCAATTCCGCTTCCGCTGCTCCGCCGAGCCCTTCCGCTTCCCCGAACACCGCTGCCAGCTCGGGTTCCGCCAACCCTAGCGCCGTAACGACGGTGAATGGCGCCGCCATTCCGCTCAGCGCCATCACTCGGTTCGAAATGAAGAGCAGCCCGCTATCCGTCAATCACCAGGGACAATTTCCCGTCGTTACCATCTCTTTCAATCTGGCGCCCAACGCGTCGCTTGGCGAAGCCACCAATGCCATCGACAAGGCCCAGCGGGAAATTAACATGCCTCTCAGCGTACAGGGGGCGTTTCAGGGCACCGCCGCTTCGTTTCAAGCTTCCTTGTCGAACGAGCCGCTATTGATTCTCGCCGCTCTCGTGACTGTTTATATCGTGCTCGGCGTTCTCTACGAAAGCTACATACACCCCATCACAATTCTCTCGACCCTGCCCTCTGCCGGGGTGGGTGCGATTCTGGCCTTGTTGATCTGCGGCCAGGAACTCAGCGTCGTCGCCCTCATCGGAATCATCCTTCTGATCGGTATCGTCAAAAAGAACGGGATTATGATGATCGACTTCGCGCTGGAGGCGGAGCGCAAGGAGGGCAAAAGGCCGGAAGACGCGATTTATGAAGCATGCCTGCTGCGTTTCCGTCCCATCATGATGACCACCATGGCCGCGTTGCTGGCCGGCTTGCCGCTTGCCCTTGGAACCGGAATTGGCTCGGAGCTTCGCCGCCCCTTGGGCATCTCCATGGTTGGCGGCTTGCTCTTGAGCCAGGTGCTTACGCTCTACACGACTCCGGTCATTTACATCTTCTTCGACCGGCTCGCGCATCGTTATTCTTCGCGCCGCGCGCCGGAAGCCGGACCTGAGGCCGTCCCAGCGGATTGATGCGATGAGCCTCTCCTCTCCATTTATTCGGCGTCCCGTCGCCACTACCCTCCTGACAGCGGCCATTGCGCTGGCGGGCGCTGTGGCCTTCCGGGAGTTGCCGGTCTCGCCGCTTCCGCAGGTCGATTTCCCTACGATTTCGGTTGGCGCCAGTTTGCCGGGAGCCAGTCCCGAGATCATGGCCTCCTCCGTCGCCACTCCCTTGGAGCGCCAGTTCGGGAGAATTGCCGGCATCACCGAAATGACGTCGTCCAGTAATCTCGGCACCACCAGCGTCACGCTGCAGTTTGATTTGAACCGCGACATTAATGGAGCCGCGCGCGACGTCCAAGCCGCGATCAATGCCGCGCGCAGTTACTTGCCCGCCAATCTCCCCGGCAATCCCACTTATCGCAAGGTCAACCCGGCGGATTCTCCGATCATGATTCTGGCGCTTGCGTCCGGTGTGTACGACCGCGGAGCGCTGTACGACGCCGCCTCCACCATCATGCAGCAGCGTCTTTCCCAGCTTCAGGGCGTCGGGCAGGTGAGCGTTTGGGGTAGCTCCTTGCCGGGAGTGCGGGTGGACGTGAATCCGACCCAACTTAACAGCTATGGTCTCGGCTTGCAGGACGTTGCCGCCATGCTGAGCCGGCAGAATGCCAACAGTCCCAAGGGCCAAGTCATTAACGGCGCAACCACCGCGGACATCGTAACCAACGACCAGCTTCTCAAGGCGGTGGACTACATGCCTTTGGTGGTCGGCTACCACGATGGCGCCGCCATTAAGTTGTCCGATGTCGCGAACGTCCAGGATTCCACGGAGAACATACGCGCGGCCGGCTTCGTCAACGGCAAGCCCTCCGTCCTCATCGCTATTTTCCGCCAGCCCGGCGCCAACATCATCGATACTGTGGATCGCATCCGGGCGGCGATTCCCGCACTGAAGGCCTCCGTCCCATCCGCCATCGACACACAAATTGTTGTCGACCGTACCCTCACCATTCGCGCCTCCGTTCGCGATACTGAGCGCACCCTCCTCATCTCGATTTCCCTGGTTATTCTGGTGGTGTTCCTCTTCCTGCGCAATGTCCGCGCTACCTTGATTCCCAGCGTGGCCGTCCCCGTCTCTTTGATCGGGACGTTTGGGGTGATGTACCTGTGTCACTACAGCATTGACAATCTCTCGCTCATGGCCCTCACGATTTCGACGGGCTTCGTGGTGGACGATGCGATTGTGGTCATCGAAAACATCACGCGCTATCTCGAGCAGGGCATGGCACCTATGCAAGCTGCACTCAAGGGCGCCAAGGAAATCGGATTCACGGTGATGTCCATCAGCATCTCTCTCGTTGCCGTCTTCATCCCGATTCTGATGATGGGTGGAATCGTGGGCCGGCTGTTCCGCGAATTTGCCGTGGTCCTCTCGGTTGCCATCCTGGTGTCGCTGGGCATTTCCCTGACCACGACACCGATGATGTGTTCTCGCCTGCTCAAGGATCTTCGGGATGAGCGGCACGGCAAAGTGTTCCGCGCCAGCGAACGCGCCTTCAATGCGCTCCGCGGGGCCTACGAGCGCAGCTTGGGTTGGGTCCTGGAACACTCCCGCCTGACGCTGGCCGTTCTCGGCATCACCATCGCATTCAACTTCTACCTTTTTTGGAGCGTCCCCAAGGGATACTTTCCACAGCAGGACAACGGCATCGTCTTCGGCGGCATCCAGGGCTCGCAGGACATTTCCTTCCAGGCCATGCAGAAGGCCACGGCGCGCATCGTCGATGTCATCAAGACGGACCCGGCGGTGCAGAACGTGATGGCGTTCACGGGCGGCGGAGGTGCCACCAATGGCGGCAACGTATTCCTGGGCCTGAAACCTCTCGCGGAACGCGACGCGAGCGCCAGCCAGGTGATCAACCGGCTGCGTCCTAAGCTCCTTTCTGTCTCGGGTGCAAACACCTTTATGCAAGCCGGACAGGACCTCCGCATCGGCGGACGGGGAAGCAGCGCGCAATTTCAGTACACAATCCAGAGCGACAATTTACAGGACCTGGTGCAGTGGGGCCCGGTCCTTCTCCAGCAGATGCGAAAAATACACCTGCTCACCGACGTCAATACCGACCAGCAGAACAGCGGCCTTCAGGCCACGCTTACCTATGACCGCGCCACCGCATCGCGCCTCGGCATTACGCCGCAGATGCTCGACAACTCTCTCTACGAAGCCTTCGGCCAAGCCCAGGTTTCGACCATGTATACCGGCATCAATCAGTACCACGTCGTGCTGGAAGTCGCGCCGAAGTACTGGCAGTCGCCGGTAAACTTGAGCGACGTGTATATCCGGGCGTCGCAAGGGAAAGTCGTTCCGCTCAGCGCCATCGCGCATTACGAGCCGTCTACCGCTCCGCTGGCCGTGAATCACCAGGGTCAATATCCCTCGGTGACCATCTCTTTCAACCTTGCCCCGGGTGTATCCCTCAGCGACGCTTCCAGGGCCATCGTCGAAACGGAACAGAAAATCGGCATGCCCAATACCATTACCGGCATGTTCTCCGGCACGCTCCAAGCTTTCGAAGCTTCGCGGGCGACGCTGCCTCTTCTGATCGTCACCGCTCTCCTGGCCGTCTATATCGTGCTGGGCATTCTTTACGAAAGTTATATTCATCCCCTCACGATTATTTCCACGCTGCCCTCCGCAGGAGTCGGCGCCATCCTGGCCCTCAACCTGTTTCACAAGGACCTTAGCGTTATCGCGATCATCGGCGTTATTCTCTTAATTGGTATTGTCAAGAAGAATGCCATTCTGATGATCGACTTTGCGCTGGCCGCCGAACGCAGCGAAGGCAAGAGCCCTCGCGATGCCATTTTTCAGGCTTGCATTCTGCGTTTTCGGCCTATTCTGATGACCACCATGGCCGCGATATTTGGCGCCATGCCGTTGGCGTTCGGCAGAGGAACCGGTTCAGAACTCCGCAACCCTCTGGGAATGACTATTATTGGCGGCCTGCTTCTGAGCCAAATGCTCACGCTTTACACCACGCCGGTCGTTTATCTCTCACTGGACCGCTTGAGAGTCAACTGGCTTCGCGCTCACGGAAAGCTCGAAGCACAAAGACATATCGAGTCCTTCGGATGACAAATTCTTGTGCGCCACGCGAACTCAAGATCAGAAACGGCCGAAGCCGACTTAGCCACACCAAGGAGCTCGAGATACCGATGAAGGCAACTAACAAAATACGTGCTGCGGCCGCGCTTCTCTGCGGCATTCTCCTCATCATCTTCCCAGGCTGCGTTGTCGGTCCGAGATACAATCGCCCCACGGTGCAGACACCGGGGACGTTCAAAGAGGTCACGCCGGACGATCTCAAGAAAATGGACGGCTGGAAAGTCGCGCAACCGCAGGACAGTGTTCTCCATGGCAAGTGGTGGGAGACTTTTGGCGATCCGCAGTTGAACACGCTCGAGGAGCAAGTCAATATTTCCAATCAAAACGTCGCCGCGGCGTTCGCCAACTTCATGGCGGCGCGCGCTCTGGTGCGGGAGGCTCGCGCGCAATATTTCCCAACTGTGACCGCGGGCGCAAGCATCATTCACCAGCGCCAGCCCAGTGTTTCGAGCGGGACGAGCAGCGCGACGACCTCCACCGAATACTCTCTGCCCTTCGACGCTTCCTGGACGCCCGATTTGTGGGGCCGCGTGCGCAACACCGTTCGCGCCAACGTCGCAAACGCGCAAGCCAGCGCCGCCGACCTAGAGAATACCCGCCTGACCGCGCAAGCGGAACTGGCGGTCGATTACTTCCAACTGCGCGGACAGGACGCTCTCAAACAACTGCTCGATTCGACCGTAAAGGCTTATGAGGAGTCCCTGAAACTGACCAAGGCACTGTATGAAACAGGTATCGACTCCGACGAATCCGTCGCGCAAGCTGAAACTCAGCTGGAAGCCACCCGGGCACTAGATACCAGTATTGGCATTCTGCGCTCTCAATACGAGCATGCGATTGCACTCTTGGCCGGCCAACCTGCTTCTTCCTTCTCGATCGCCGTCGAGCCGTTGAAGACTCCGCCGCCCGCCATCCCGTTTGGTGTTCCATCGCAACTTCTGGAGCGCCGTCCAGACATCGCCGCATCCGAGCGCCTGATGGCCCAGGCCAACGCGCAAATCGGCGTCGCCAAAGCCGCCTATTATCCAACGCTGACTCTTAGCGCTTCCGCCGGGTTTCAAAGCACGAAGGGCTCCGCCTGGTTTACCTGGCCAAGCCGCTTCTGGTCCGTCGGCCCGGCCATTGCCGAGACGATTTACGATGGCGGCCTGCGCCGCGCCACCGTCGAACAGTACCGCGCGCAATATGATCAGACGGTCGCCAGCTATCGCAACACGGTCCTCACCGCGTTTCAGCAAGTCGAGGATAATCTTTCCGCCCTGCGCGTTCTTTCCCAGGAAATTCAGGAACAAGACACCGCGATCCGGTCCGCGCAGCGTAGCCTTGACCTGGCCACAGACCGCTACCGCCTCGGCATCGACCCCTACCTCAACGTCATTACCGCCCAGACCACACTCTTCAGCAATCAGCAGACAGCCGTGGACCTGCGGATCGAGCAAATCGTGGACAGCGTGCAATTGATCGAGGCACTCGGCGGGGGTTGGGATTCCTCCACGCTTCCCAGTTCGCAGCAGATTATTTCGCGACAGGCCCAGCTCCCGGCGGCTACTCCGGTTCAGCCTTCCCAGAGCCAGCCACCAGCCTCATCGACTCCCTGATCGGCCGGGCAAATCGCGCAGGCTGCCCAACGCGAGCAGCCTGCAAGCGATCAGCGTCACAGAATCGAGTTATCTTCCCGATCTCTGGCTTGCCGCTACTTGGGTTGCTTATCTTTATCGTTGGTATCCTCCGGGGGTTCGAGTGCTCCGGGCATCACCTTGAGCGGAGCCGAGTGCTGCTCTTCGAGTTCGGGATGCGGCAGTGGCTTGCGCGGCAGCATCTGGTCGCGCATGGCGGCATTGTATACGAAGATAGCCTCGACGGTTGCCGCCTGCGCCAGGTCGCCGGGCTGCAGGCGTTCGTAAGTGTCCATGTTCGAATGATGGGTGCGCGATTCGTAGTCGAGGCGGTCCTGAATGAACTGGAAGCCTGGGATCCCGACCGCATCGAACGATTGGTGGTCGGTGCCACCGGTGTTGCGCGCGGTGATGGTGGTGACGCCGAGATCTTTCAGCGGCTCCATCCATTGCGCAAAGATGGGGGCGATCGCGGTGTTTCCCTGCAGATAAATCCCGAGGATTTTACCGGTGCCGTTATCCACGTTGAAGTAGCCGGAAATTTTCGGCTGCTCAGGTTCAATTACGACAGGACCGGCAGGTTTGCGCAGCCAATCGGGCTTCTCCAGTTGATCGGGAGCGGTCGAGAGTGGCACGTATCCGAAATGCTGCTTCACGTAGCCGCGGGAACCAAAAAGGCCCTGCTCTTCTCCCGTCCAGAGACCAATGCGGATGGTGCGCCGCGGCTTGATCTGCAGCGTGTTGAAAATCCGCATGACTTCCATTGCAACCACCGTGCCGGCACCATTGTCGGTTGCGCCCGTCGCCGCCGCCCACGAGTCGAGATGGCCACCGACCAGGACCACCTCATCTTTCAGCTTGGGATCTGTGCCGGGAATTTCGGCAATGGTATCAAAGCCATGCTCATGGTCATCGAAGTACGCCACATCGACATTCATTTCGATGCTAACCGGCACATTGGCTTTGAGCAGACGATAAACGCGTCCGTAGTTCTCTATCGCCGCCACCACTACAGGCAGGGGATTGGCGTGATCGCGCTTGTAGGCGGACCTTCCCAGGCCGCCGTCGTCGAAGATCGTGCCGCCGGAGCCGCCGCTGTCGCGGCCGTCGCGGCTGGGAAGAATAATCGCCAGAGCATGCTCCGAGGCGAGAAACTTTCCTGTTTTATCGAGCAGGGCCGCCCGCTTTACATATTCCTGAATCCGGTCTGAGTAAGCCCTCTGTTTGTCCAGGGGGAAATCGGCAGTCTTGGCAAGGTCCTTGTCGTCCATGCGTGTAAACAGCGGCTTATCCACCGGATTCACCTCGCGCATATCTCCGAGCAGGACGATTTTCCCGGCCAGCTTGCCTTTGTACTTGTCGAGATCTCTATCGTCCTTGACATCAACCCAAATGGCTTGGCCATTGACTGCGCCGTTGGTGGAAGGCGACCAGGGCGCGGCCTGGGCGATGAAAACAGCCGTGTCCGGCGACGTCATACGCACCCAGGTGTTGAGCTGCTGCCAGCCCATGCCGAACTCACCCCAGTCTTCGAGATGGGCGTTGCTGCAACCCATCGCAGCCAATTGATCGCGCGTCCACTCGTTGGCCCGGCGCAGGTTGGGTGAACCGGTAAGGCGCGGGCCAATGCCATCCATCAGAGCGGATGCGAAGTCCATCACGTGCGAATGGGTCAGGCCTTCGTCGCGAATGCGCTGGTACATGGTGTAATCGAGATTCTCTTTTGCAGGCTGCGGCAGTTCGTACGATGGCTTGTCGGCTTCGGCCGCCGCTGCCTTCTCTTTGTTCTTGTCAGCGGCAAAGATGGAGAGTGGCAGGACGAAGCAGAGTAACAAAGCAAATCTGATTCTGAAAAAACCGTGGAATCGCATGTGTCGGGCTCCCTCGGAAAAAAGTTCGAAAGCAGAGTAGCAGATATGGACTAAACAAAATAGCTGCCACGAACCGCTAGCGGAATATGAGTTGGAGGCGCTAATCGTCCTGCGGCCATTTCTGGCAATTGCGCCCTCGCGCGTTGGATCTCCCACAAAAATTGTAGCGTCGCAGCAAAACCCGAAAGCCGGCAACGACGCGAAGGCAAGGTGAAATACATGTGACGCCGAGAGTGAAGGCTGGTGCCGGGGGGATTCAACCAGGTGGGCAAACCGGGTGTACAATCCTTTCCGTTCTTGAGGTCAATAAGGAAATCTCGGTCAAGATAGAGACGGTATGAGCCAAGCAGCAATCGTGAAAGAGAAGGTGAAACTGGCCGTTGCGGATGGAACACAGATGGCAGCCTATGTGGCTCGTCCGGAGCAAGGCGGCCCGCATCCGGGGTTGCTCGTGTTCCAGGAAGCATTTGGCGTTAACCATCACATCCGCAGTGTGAGCGAGCGGTTTGCCGCGGAGGGGTACGTCGTGATTGCTCCGGAGCTGTTTCATCGCACGGCGCCGGGTTTTGAGGGCAGCTATACCGACTTCCCTGCCGTGATGCCGCACCTCCAGGCGATGACAACAGAGACGGCGGAGATGGACATAGGGTCCGCCCATGAGTGGCTGCGCTCGAATGCGCAGGTGAAACCAAACGAGATTTCGAGTGTGGGATTCTGCATGGGTGGCCGCTTTTCATTTCTTGCCAACAGCGTGGTCCCGCTGCGCGCCGCAGTATCGTTTTACGGAGGAGGAATCGCACCCGGATTGCTCGACCGGGCGTCGAAGGTGCAGGCGCCGTCATTGCTCATCTGGGGTGGATTGGACAAGCATATTACGCCCGAGCACCGAAAAGCGGTGACCGACGCCTTGAGCGCGCAGCAGAAGATTTATGTGAATGTCGAGTTCTCCCAGGCCGACCATGGATTCTTCTGTGACGAACGCGCATCGTATGAGCCGCGCTCGGCGCGGCAGGCGTGGGCATTGACTTTAGAGTTTCTGCGCTCGTGAAGCAGCTCGGGACGGTTTTCCACAAGGAACATAGGAGGGACGCACTTACTTCGCTACGACTTGTCTTCGAGGCCCGCGGGGGCGAGTCTCGCAAGCTGCACGGCCAGCCATGATGGCTTTCGGCCGTCGATCTCGGCGCGTTCTTTGGCGGCGACGGCGGTTCTAACGATATGGGCTCCGATGTAGCGGATGGGCTCCGGTGGAAAGTTGTTGAGTCCCCTGCCGGCCAGGGGATGGTTCGACCATTCATCGTTGCGGTCGAGTGCCAGGCTGGCCAGGATACGGCCTCCAATGACGCTCGGGCCCACTCCGTTTCCACTCCAGCCAATTCCATAAACGATGTTCGGGCGCCCATAAAGGCGGCCAAGACGCGGGAGACTGTCGGGCGTGCGGTCAATGGGACCGGACCAGTCGTGGGTCACCGGAGCGTCGGCGAGCACTGGGTAGTAGCGGCGGAGATCAGCGGTGACTTCGGAGGCGCGTCGGGCATGGCGATCAAAGTTAGATCCGATGCGGCCACTGTAGGCAATGGTCCATCCTCCCTTGCCAAAGGCGATGCGTCCGTCACGGGTGACGCGGTAATAGTCAACCATGGTTTGCGAGTCGGTGATGGAGAGGTCGCGGTGCCATCCGATCCGCTCAAGACGGTCGGGAATGGGCGCGGTGACGACCATGTCACTGGAAATGACAGCGATGGCGCGATGGAGTTCACGGATCGAAGCGGCCCAGGCGTTGTTGGCGATGACGAGTTTTTCGGCGGCCAGAGAACCACGGCCGGTGCGTAGAACGACCGGCGCTGAGCGGCTGAAGTTTTGGACGCGAGTGTGTTCGTAGATGCGAACACCCCGATCGAGCGCGACTCGCCGCAGTCCCCGGACGAGCGCCGCGGGCTGGACAATGGCAGCACTCGCCTCGAAAACTCCGGCGCGATGGGCGGCTGATCCTGCGCGCTGTGCGGCCTCTCCCGGATCCAGACGGCGAAAAACCTGCAAACCCATCTTTTCGCAGATGTGAACAACACTTTCCCATGCTCCCATCTGAGCGGAACTGGTGGCGGTCCAGAGCCAGCCTCCGCAGCGGAAGTCGGCGTCAATGTTGTGGGCGCGGCAAAATTCGCCGATTTCGGCGATGGCTTGCTCGGAACTGCGGCAGATGCGAATGGCTTCCTCCGGACCGAAGAGCTTAGCCAGTGATGCGAGCTTCGGCCACCAGGCGAGCACAAAGCCACCGTTCCGGCCTGAGGCGCCGCCTCCGCAGATGTCTTGTTCGAGAACGACGACATCGCAGGCGGGGTCTTGCTCCTTGATGCGGAGGGCAGTCCAGAGGCCCACGTATCCGGCGCCGAGGATGGCGATGTCAGCCTTCGCAAAGCCTTCGAGAGCAGGTTGATCGGGTGCGTCGCCGTGCACCTGCTGGAGCCAGAAGGAGTGGCGTTTGAAGTCTTTGGCCATAGGTTGAGCGGCGCCAAGGGTCCTGTACCAGAATAATTCAGGAAGTGTCGTAGAAGACAGTTGCTGTGATCAGGCAATTGCGCTCACTGAGACTTTCTCTGCTGTCGGCCCGTCAATGAGTGCTATGGCGACGTTACAACAGCGATTGTGCAAAATTGCGACTAGTCATCGGAAGTACTGCTAGTTCAGCGGTATTTGCCTTGAACCACCAAGCTTCAATTGCAGCAGTTCACTTTCAATTGGCCATGTGGAATATGCGAACATTACAAGGACAGCGACGTTGACGAAGGGGATAGCCATGAGCAGACCATGCCAACGCGGGTAGCCTGCCTTGGAGGAAATGTTGCCAAATATGGCATAAGCAAGCACGCTTGAAATGACTAGGGCGATCCAATCCTTGAACGTGAAATTCATTCGACCCCCTCTTGTGGGCCAGCGATATTCAGCCAGTTCTGGCAGAAATTGTCGCTCCTTCGAGCATGTTTGTCGAGAACAGGCATCTCTGACAAAGTCGGCGGTGTCAAGCACTTTTTGAGCGTACTGCTCCGTGCACTCCGAGGAGCGCGCCATTTCGCTCTTAGTTGAAGGTTCTGCCATACCAACCAAGGCCCGCT
>Ga0187881_10001489_pt1 | contig 24553 bp, 38 predicted proteins | sample June2016WEW_19_1_2_FD_133017 | JGI IMG/M metagenome (GOLD analysis project Ga0187881, IMG submission 133017) | Peatland microbial communities from SPRUCE experiment site at the Marcell Experimental Forest, Minnesota, USA - June2016WEW_19_100 | ecosystem: Environmental > Terrestrial > Soil >... | reverse complement strand
TAAATCATAAGCAGGTTGTGCCACTCTGCTGGCGCCATATCCTGCAATTCCACCTAAAGTGGCACCGAGAGTTCCTCCTCCAATTGCTCCCGCTCCAGTACCTAGCAGGCTCGATAAAACGGTCATTGCATCCTGATAAGCTTTGCTTTTTTGAAGTTTTCCGCCAAACTCTTCGCCTACTTGTGCGGCAAAATGTGATGGGTTCAAAATAGCTTTTTCACCTTCAGATGATTTAGCCAATAATGAATCTAATTTCTTTGGGGTCATTCCGTGTGTTTTTCCTTGTGCAATATCTCGCAATGACTTTTCATTTAGATATGGGCTGACATCTTGCGCGTATACTTTTCTGAATTTAGAAAAAGCATCCCAAGGAGACAATTCATCAATTGGCGATTCACCAATTCTAAATTGTTTATTTTCTATTGGTGGATTTTTCAAAAAATTTTCCATGGATTCAAGGGTCTGATCTTTAAGAATCTGAGATGCTTGTTTTTCATATTCTGTAACAACACCGCCCGCTTTATTTTGCCTGGTTGTGTGACCCGCTTGGCTTTGAAGACCAAAAGCATTTTGAAATGTAGGATTTTTCTCAAATTCTTGGTAAAGTTTTTTTGTCTTGGGGCTTAACATATCTTTCATTTGCCCATATATTTCATTTATTCTTAATTGCTCAAACTCAGGAAGATATTCTGTGCCAAATTCTTTCAAAACTGGACGAAGATAATTTAATGCCTTTTCTTTGCTTTCATTATAATTACCCTTTAAAGCCCCCAAGGCTTTTTCCATTTCAGGAATTCTTGTGATTTTTCCGCCAAGATATTTCCCAGTCTCTCCCAATATCTTTGCTGTCGGGCCGAGGGCTTCCCCAATAAGACCTGCACCAAGGCCCTCTGCTGCTCCTTGAAGATTATCTTCTGGATTAAATAAATAACCTGCTCCTGTTGACGCTGCTAATCTAGCTGGAATTGTTGCAGTGTGAGGGCCTGGAATCAACCATGGCGCAATATTTCCTGCTATTTGACCCCCTTCATATGCAGTTCCTTGTCCAGATTTAACGGGATTGTATGGTAATCCCTGCCAGTCAGTAGCTCCAATTTGGTTTGGAATTTTTGACAATGTAGAACCGGCTGCTTTCATTTGATTAACAAGAGAGTCACCTAGGCCAAGAACACCTTGTGTATAAGGTGAATTAGCAACACTTTCTAATTTTCCCATAAATCCAGAGCTCGGGATTGGTTGTCCAGAACTCATAGCTTCAAATTCATCTAATGCGTTAAGTTCAGCTCTTAGTTCTTCAGCTCTGGTCATTGTTTAGCCTCCTGCGCTTCAGTAAGCGCGATTTCCTGTGAAAGAATCAATCTTTGTTGTTCTCTTTGCGCAGGCGTCATATTTCTTAATTGCTGGCGTCTTTTCATGGCAATATATTGTGGATCTTTAAAAATAGACCTTTGCTTTATCATATCATTCCATTCTGATGCAATCTTATAAGGATTTTGTCCTTTCCTATCACCATAAAATTTTAATTTTTCTATTTCTCTATCATTTCCTATCTTATAAATTGTAAATAATTCTTCTTTATTTTCATCTGTTAGGCGTCGCCCAGCAAAACGCTTTTCAATTGTTTCTCTATCGGCTTCACTTTGAGTGCCTTTTAACTTGTCTAATTCACCAAGGATTGCTCCTTTCTCAAGAGCCTCAAACATGATTGCGCCTTGACTCCCCGCAGGTAAATTTCCAAGGACTATCCCTTTTTGAAAATCAGGAACTGCTTTATAAGCATTTAAAATAGATTCTAAACCAAAATTAGAAGTAGCTGCTTTTTCAGCCGCTATTTCCAGCGCACCCATTCTTTGTTCATAATTTTTAACTTCTTCTACAGCTGTTTGTTTTTCTCTTGCTAGTTCAGCACCTGATTTACCAAGTTCTTCGCGTGCAACAGCGATTGGATCTCTTCCGCCAGCAGCTTGAACAGGTGAAACTTCTGGGTAATTATTATTGTCTAATGCAGGATTTGCAGCTATCTGAGCATTTACACCAGCATTCTCCATGGGATTAGTTACCATATTAGGATTTGCCTTAGGCGCAATAGGAGGCAGACCATTCTGCCCACCATATGAAGCATAACCGGCCATTGGCTGGCCTCTTCCGCCTATTCCTTCAATGACATCTAATGTTGCAATATCTTTTCCACGTCCTGATCCAAGCAAACCAGGATTATTGTTCTTGATAATATTTTGATTGGTTAAAGCATTTCGATAATTGTTTAATGAATTCTGATTCTCAGGATACATTTCAAGCTCAAGTCTTGCTTTCTCTAGGTCAACTATAGATTGTTGATAATCCATCATTGCTTTTTGAGGGCCATACATAGCCTTTGTTTGATGGATATCAGCTTCACTTTGGGCATTTTGAGCCCAATAAGGAGCTCCCGCCTCAGTTTTCTCATTAGCCAATTGTTTTTCACGATTTTGACGCAAACCTAATTCGGCAGATATCATATCTCCAATTGGGTCTACTACTCCAAATCTTTGAGCCATCTTAATATCCTCGAATCAAATCCAATTGCCCAATGTTTGTCCACCATACGAACCAAGAAGAGCACCAGCAGGCCCACCAAATACTGCCCCTACACCCCCCAGACCAGCCGTTAAAGCACCTTGCCAGCCACCTTGCTCCTTACCCATCGCCAAAGACTTACCCAGCGCTTTCATCATCGATTCGTATTGAGAGCTAGACAAATCTGCTTGAGAACCATAAACATTACCAAGTCCTGAAGTCAACGAATTAGTTGCATTCAACCCACCCGTGTATAAATCCCGAGTTCCACTTAAACCTTTATTATATAAATCCGAATTTGCGTCGTAATAATTCCAGTAATCCTGATTAGTCAATCCTTGAGCTGTACGACCTGCTTGCTGCTGATGCGATTGCGTTCCCAATGCACCACCCATAGCCGCTGCTGAATTGACCCCATTCATGGCAGAATCATATTGATATTGATATCCAGGAGATTGCTCATATCCACCACCTAACAATTCCTGCATCGCCTGAGGATTGTTTAATAAAATTTGATACTGTTCCTCAAGCGTAGGAATAGAACGCTGTCCAGCCTCAACATACGGCGAATAATATTGCTTGTACATGTCTGCACTTTTATCCAGCCATTCTGAAGCCTCATTTCCCGCAAAAGGATTCCACATAATATTGTCCTTAAGTTAAAGTAAACGTCTTCCAAGTACCATCGATATTACCCATCATGGTGTTGTCAGTCGAATTATAAACAATGGCACCAGTAGACTTACTTGCATCGGTCAATTCTGCAATATTAGTCGCTGGCTGTTGAGGAACTACATATCCCTCATTCCCAAGATTCAATTGAACCTGGCTAATCAAAGTATTCATAAGATTAGACCATTCAGGGGTAAAATACCCATTCTCATCCACAACCTTACTATTAGTAAAAGTAGGTATATTCATAATGTTTCTCTTTCTCTCGCAGATATAACTCCATTGCTAATCGTTTTACGGAATTTGCTCCAAAATCTTAATTGCACAGTAAAGCTATTGGATATTCCCAATCCCCAGAATACCACTCTGTTCTTGCGATTTCCTAAGGTATTTAACTCTTTTCCATAGAATGAACCAAATGTCACACCCGCATCTTTAGAAATGGATAAATCTATTCTTGGAGCGTAATCAGGCAGCACCAGTTCAGTTTGTAAGAACACTCCCACATAGGTTGGCTCGGCCTCAGTAGTAATAACTTGACCGCCCTCAGTCGTGATATAACGTTGAGGCATTGACTTCCAATACGGATCCATCCCCTGCTCCATGATAAAGCTAAGAGAATTGGCAATAAATTGACTGGAATCCGCTTGCTCAGCCGTGTTGCATATGCGAATACACGGAATCATCTTCGCCTGTGACATCGGAATAGCCCCAGGTGGAGTATAATCATATTGTGTAAGCAATATATCAAACTCATATATATTGCCATCATTTAGGGAAACAAAATAATAAACATTATTGTAAAAAGCCACAGAATGAATAATGGAATAATTCATATTTTCATCGGTGACATAAAAGAAATCTTTTGTGTTGAAATCATATAACAGTGAAAAGTTATCACGTGGGTCAAAGAATGTGATTTGATAAAAAACATGTCCACCCAATTTATAAAAGAATGCTGTAGACGATTGCGGTGCGACAACTTCAGCTAGTTTGAAGTCAATACCATCGTTTGATATACGTTCAAAGGGGCCACCAGCACTCACCAAAATGGCTGGGCCTGCTTTTTCATTCACGCCAAGGAAAGCCACGTACTCATCCATTGTGGCGATAGTATTTGAACTGATGCAGCCATAATCGATGGAAACAGAACTTTGTCTCTGGTAAGGAAACAATTGCGCGCCAATATCGTTAAACAGTTCGGTTACGTTTTGACCGAAAACATAAATTAATGAGCCTTTACCTGGCGCACGAAGGACAGCCTCGGCAAAGTCAGGCTTTGTCTGAATGGCTCCATTCACTGATGTTGAGCCGGCACCCCAATCCCAGACCAATCCATCATTAGGCTTTGAAATAAACCATTGGTTAGTTGAGGTGTCTGGCACAATAAAGTAGCCATCATGGTATGTGACGTAACCAGGAATAATGTCTTGGCCCGTTATTTCGCTGTCGGGGAGTGTTGCCTTGCCATGAACCCCTGTTTTCCAGTTATAAATCCACAAATCAAGGCCATCACAAATGGCTATCTGATAATTTGAGTTTTCTTCAATGGTGACATCACCAAAATATGTTCCCAGCTCAAACAAGGTTGTTTCTTCGAGCGCACCCTCAGGCCCCTGGACACGTGAGACAACATTGTCTATCACGGTCACCATGAAGCCACCACGAGATGAGGCAAATATACCCCGACCTTTACCACCAATTTTGGGGGTAATGACTACACGATAACCAGGCGTTTGAATGAGTGTGTCATCTGAGACGAACATGTTATAAGTACGTTCAGAAGAGATTTTATGGTTACGTCCAAAAGTACATCCTCCCACAATTTTCAAAGGGACTTCAGATTTTGGGGGTGATGGTGCGGGGCGCATAGTCATTCTGTGTTGTGTTTCCTAAGATAAATTATGCCTTCCATCAATATATTTTCATCCTCATTGCAGAATCCAATGAACTGATTGCATTTGTGACATAAAAAAGCTCTAACTTTACCCGTTTTATGGCAGTGATCTACAGCAAGCCTAGATATTTCTCCAGGAGTTCTGCTCTTTCGAGTTTCATATTCTTTGCATATTGCGCATCTATGACCCTGAGTCTCAAGCATGTCATCATATTGCTTTTCTGTGAAATTGTACTTTTTTAAGATGTCTAACTTTCTTGAGCGCTCTAAATTCTTTTGTCTCTTTTTATTTTCTTGATTACGATATTTTTCTGGATCAATCAGTCTATCTGCTCTCACCTTTGCATTAATCTCATCTCTGACCCCTTTCTTTTCTTCGTCAGTCGCAGTTTCAATAAAAATTGTCTTTCTTTTTTCATATGCTCTAGCAGCAATGGCACTTTTGCACTGCAAACATCTAATTTCGCCCTTTCCATTAGGTCTATCTTTCCGTGGGTTAACTGAGACCTGGTCAATAGTTAATGGGCCATGGACTTTGCAAGTTTTGATAATTTCAGACATAGAAAATACTCCTAAGTTTTGATAACCAGGATTATAATTTAGTCCTCCATTTATATCAACATAAACTTGCAATTACTTTTAGACCTCCTATTTCATCCCTTTCAAATAAAGGATATAATAATATAATGGTGGCTTTAACTGGGCTTGCGCCACCCTTTGCCGTATGTTATATCGCCCCAATTCAATCCTCCCCCAGTTGCAAAATACTCCAACTTCCTAAGAGTAAAATCAAAAGGGCTCAATGTACTCAAAGATTGTTCCATTTGCTCAAATGTCTTAACAACACTCAATGGAGGAGTAACAGAACGCCATTCGCATAGCCATATTGCCAAGCCATATTTAAGATAGGTCAAATACCATCCATCAAATAATTGACTTAAATCTTGATTCAAGCCCGTATTTAGCAGCGCAAACTTACCCGTAATTTGAAATAAGTAAGGCTGCACAGGAAGGAAGTAAACATAAATGTTACACCCACCAAGACATCGTTCCATATGCCAGGTATATGGAAGTGACTTCACTCCCTCTGCCCTGGGATAGGCAAAATATTCCTCTCGACTTAAGTTCTCCATTTGAAAACGTACTGTTGTGGTAGACGTTTGATATGGATTAGTTAAAAAGAAAGTGAAAGTATCTATTTCAACTAGGTTTGGGATGAAATAGACTTCTTGTCCAATGACAAAATTGTCTTCAAACTTGGTGTAATATTGAATAAACTTTGTTTCTGCGCCTTTGATTTGCAAAAAATCATTAAGACGGTCTAACCCGTCGTTGATTTCATCACCGGTGGTGAACTCATAATTGCGTCCTACAATACCGCTCAGATAATATGAGTCAATAATTAACTGACGAGTAGTGTAAGCAACAGCCATGAATTCCCTCCGTTAAACCCAGAGTGCACCAGCCCAATTGCCGGTGCACTTCTCGCGCCCTGGTTTACATACCAATGCCGTTGTTTTGGGTCAATGGGAAGAACATTGCCATGGAGTTTTGTGGAACCATGTCTTTACCCCAAATCACGTCCCTTGTCCAACCGTAAACGTTTTGGAATGGGATAACACCATAGTACAAACGCACAGACACAGTGGTATCTTCATCGGTAGCCGTAGAGGATGGGAAAGGATAAGTACTTGGCAGCTTAGGCATAGCCACATACAAAGCATTATCAGACACAGCACAACCCACTTTAGCTGAAGGCACAAACTGTGCAGTCATGCCCGCAACGATGTTGATTGGGATGTTCTGATTCATATTGCCAGCAGTAGCACAAAGGGCAGGATAGATACTGGTTGTCACATGACCTGAACCATCTGAAGCCGCATCAGCAGTGATTTGTAACTGTACAGGCAAACTGGTTTGGTTGTGGCCAGTCCAGGTTAGCCAGTAAGGAACAGTTGCCCCACCATAGTTAACGAATTGGCAGTGATCGTAAGCCTTAATAGCGTTCACATCACTAGTGCCCGCACCAGACCAAGTGATTTGGGTAATATTGTTACCAGTAGGGTCATTGGTACTAAGAACAGTCAATACGCTTGAAGGATAAGTTGCATTACCAACAGTACCTGAGAAGTGAATTGGCAGCAAGTTGGAGCTATAAAACTCGACCCCAGCCCAGTTACCCACCATCCAGCTCATAGCGTTTTCATTGTTTCGCTCAAGAGTGAATTGGTTTTGCATGGTAGAAACAATCGCAGGAATGGATTGAAGGTCAAGATAGACTTTCAATATGCCTGGGGCACTTGAGTATGAACGGAAATTAGCAATCATCTGAGCCAATTGTTGGGCAGAGTTGATTGGGTTAGTACCGTTACCGAAGAAACGATAAGGAATGGTTTCAAAGAGGGTTGTAACGTCTGATTCGACTTTAGAAGCCAGCTCTGCCATTGCGGCGTCGCCAAGACGTGTGGTGTATTCTTCAAGATTGTTGAATACGATTTGTTCAGCAGTACCAGCATATGACACGTTTTCTTGTTTGTTAACGGTCAATGTACGTGAGTTCTGTTGGATTTCTTGGAAGTTAACAACCAAGGAATCTTGAGACACAAAACGAGGCTGGGTTTCGTAGCTGACACTGGAGCCTAAATTGCCCGGGAAGTTTTCTGGGTCACGAAAACGAGTATTGGCCGTAGAAACTACGCAACAGTTGTTTTGGAAGATTTCCAAGTCGGCCATGTTCCAGGTCACAACTTGTTGTAAAATATTTGCAGGTACCATGTAAAAGTCTCCATCAACGATCAAACTTCGTTGCCGGTCTCTTACTGTCGGTTACCCTGTCTCAATATTTACGAAGCGCCCTAATAGCATCTTTCATTGATTTTTGAGTCATCGGAACAGTCGAACTACCGTCAACGGACGCGGTAGAGGATTTCAACTGACTCAATGGCTTTGGCTCTTTCGTTGCTTGTGCAGTCTGTGCCTTTTCCTTATTCTTCAGTATCGAATCACTTAACTTTTTCATGGCTCGCTCAGCAGCGACACGATGACCATTCCTTAGCAAGTTTTCAATATCACTGAATTTCTCAGGATGTTGACCCATCTCATACATGCAATGCTCAGTTCCAGGTACGCTGTTAACCAGGGCCACCATTTGGGGGCTGTTCTGGATATTAAACGCGCCTACAACTTCATCAAAATCGTCATATTCCTTGCGTCCTTCTGCCATCTTCGCTGCATACTCAGACACAATTTGTCTGGCTACGTTAGCGTTAGATTGCTCTTGAGCAAGGGCCTGAACCTTGGCAGTCACTTTTTCATCGCTTCGCTTATCGATTAAATCGATAATCTGAGCCTCAGTCAGTGTTGCCATGTTCACCGGTGCGTGGGAAGCAGATTGCTGACTCGCCAAGGCTTCATTGCGTCCGCGCTCATAAGCAGACTCCTTAGCCTTAGTAATCAAGTAATTCGCTTTATCCTGTGTCATGTACTCTTGCGAAGTACCGACGTTAGAAAGCCCAGCATCAGTACTAGCCTGATTCTGATTAACCAAAACTTCATTCGTCATTAAAAACCTCTTTCGACATTTGAACCCTGTGTCACAGGTAGACCCGGAGATTTGTGCCCGTCACAACTGTAGAACCCTTCAGCCAGGTTGTCCCGAGATTACGCTCTCGTTAGCGGCACTAATAATATAGCGTTAAATATTATGGAAATCAACCGTATTGGTATGATTTGTGCAAATAGCTATTAATTGATCAGTAAATAACCATGAAAAATTCAACTCTTCGATTTAATCGAATAGTTCACCCTGTGATAGAATTTGATTTTTAACCAGGAATTATTCATGTCAAATCGCAAGCAAGTTATCGATAAAGCTATATTTCATTTGTTTGACGCTCTCAGCTCAGCAAATGAAAAGTTTTTTAGGCCACTGACCGAAGAAGCAATCACTCCCCAAGAATATGGTGAAATCCAAGTAACAGCAGCAGCTAACTATCTTCGTTATTGCATTTTCTCTAACATTGCAGAGGCAGACAGAGAAAAAGCAATTGATTTGATTTGCGAGGGAATGAAAGTCAAGCCTACCAATATGGATGACCAAGAGCCAAAACTGTTTTCAGACCAACAAAAAGTTGATTTTACCAATATCATTGGCGGAGCGATTGGAGGTGCAGTTGCAGCAACTGCATTAACTTCAGTTGTTGAAGAATTTAGCGATTACATGGCAAATCACGAAGAAGAATGAAGTTTTTAGACACTCTTAAGTCAGCCATTGGCCCAGTAAAGCCTACCAAAGAACGCCCAGACAACTTCTGGGCTGAGATTGGACATCTATGCATGAAAACAAAGCCCCAGGCTTTCATTGGTCGCCGGATATCTGTTGATTTGGGCGATGGATGGAACGACAAAGCAAGTTTTGATTTCAACCAAACTTTATTAAAGAACGAATCAACCAAACAACAGCCCACCCCACTAGAACAGGCAGTAAAATTGCTCCCAAAATCATAAGAAGCTCACAAAATGTCATGGATAGCCCTTAGCTTTCCTTCCAATGCCTTGGCATACTCACATAGCTTTTCATGTTCTCTTGCCGCGCGCCACAGCTCACTGTTTCGATTGGTTTCATACTGAATTAAATAGAACGGTCTAGCGCTTGTTTCTGAATAAAGCCTAAACCATTCGTTTCTTTCGTCAACCAAACTCATTTTTCACCTTTCACTATTTTCTCCATAGCCCTGTCTGCCTCTGATTCTGCGCGTTCGTGCTCTCTATCAGCAGCCAAAGCAGCTAAGGCCCTGTCAGCCTGTTTACCAGCCAAGCCATGCTTATGTTCACTCTCTTTGATTGCAGCGTCTATAACCTTATTGATGCGCTCATCATCGGCTTTCTGCTGCTCAATGCCCACTTTTGTTTCCGCAATAGACAATTCTGCCAAAATCTTAGCAATTTCGACTTGTAGCTTCTTGTTATCCATCTCAAGTTCAGCCATCTTAGCCGCTGATTTCATCTCTTCCGAGCGCGCAGCTTGCTGAACCTTGGCCATTCCGACTTGATTTTCTGACTGGACTTGCTGAGCAGCGATTTGAACCATTTGTTGGTCTATCTTAGGCTGTTGTGATTGCATTTCCATCGCTTTTTGCTTCATTTCAGCTTGTTGCTGGCTATATTCTTCCCAGCGTACTTTCATAGTTTCAGCATTGCGCATTTCTACATTGTCGAGAACCAAGTCACCACATGCATCATTGATAAATTGACCAAGGCTAGGTATGGCATTACTGAGTGCAATAACTTGCTGAAGTGCGCGAGACTGTTGTAGACCAAAGCTGACACCAGCAGATATTTTGATTTTAAAGGCACCAGGCTCAAAATCTATCATCACCCCGCCAGGTTGGTTAATCATCTCATATGAGCGTTTACCTTCTGGCGATATCACAGGTATAGAACGCGGAGTCTTGTAGTACATTGGCATCATGTCTATAACCATCTGCGCGCATGATTCTAAACCCAAAAGATAGTTATTCATATAGGGCATTGCTGATGCGTTACTCAGCGTTGTGATTTCCTGCACAGCCTTACCTGACATTTCGGCTGATGTGAGTTGAGTCATGCTGGTGTCAAAGTTACCCAAAGCGTTTTGGATGACCGTATCAGCAGCCATAAAAGCTTCCATCACGTCTTGTGGCAAACCTTGCCTAGGCGCAATTATGGGAGGCTGCAAGGGCACATTAGGGTTGCCATTGTGGAAAGCATTATAAATAAGGGTTGTTGTGTTTTGTGGCTTACGATACAAATCTAAATATTGAGGCGGGATACTTTCCAAGGAGGCAATGATTTGCGCGGGGCGCATGTTTTCAATCTCATTGACCAATACTTGACCCGCAAAGTTCTTCATCCGCTGAGCACCTTCAGCATTATAAAAGATAGGCTTGGTCATTTGATAGCTTGAGCCTGTTGTATCGTCTTTGGATACTACTGAGTTACCATCAAAGAACTTGATGGGCAAACATGGATAATCTGTGTCTTCTTCGTTCAAAATGTCATTGCGCACCATTTGGAAGCGTTTAATCGTGGTGATTTCAGTTTCACGGGTATCAACTATCATTGGCACTTGAGCCAATATTCCGGCTTCTTCCCATGCTTTGACAAAATTCTTATATTCTTTGTCGGTCATGTTTTCATCGTTCGATAGTCGATGTAATTTGACCTTCTTCTTAACCTTCTCATAGTAATCAGCCACCATGATGATATGGTCTTGGCCTACTTTGAATGACCAGTTAAACGGGCCAAAAGAACCCATACCGGAACTGGAAGTGATGAATTTATCCTGAAACTTATACTTAGAGATATCGACCTCGGGGAACTCACGCTCAAAGTCTTCTTTGCGCATGGGGACAATCTCAAAACAATAGTCACCATCTGATTTGTCCGGGGCAGCGGCCAAGGAATCAAAGCCAACCAGCGTTTGATCATATGTGCGCTGCATCTTGATATGCTGTAAGAATGACTTGGAATCCACATAATCAGTAAAGATTTTAACCGAGCTATAACCACCTGATAGACTGTCTCGATAGACTTCCTTCTCCATTCCGCGCTTGTTAGACTCTTGCAGGGTATAGCGCATGAAGCCCTCAAGCACACGTATTTGCTCAGCTTGCAGTTTCTTTTGCTGCATATCCCCCGGCATATAGTCATCAGATGTGTGGATTTCGATAGACGGCTCGTGCTTAGCAAACTCGCCGATGAGCCTAGATAAGTAAGCTTCAAGAATATTGAACTCTAAACTGTTTCTTAACAGTTCATTGTTGACGTTCTTGCCTGAGTCGCCCATGGTTGTGACAAAGATGAAATTACGGAAGCGAGTGTATCGCTCATAGTTACCTTTGAAGCCCTGGTAACTATTCTCAATATTCTTTTTGATTCTTTTGAGCTGTATACCTTTTTGTATATCGTCCATGGGTTACCTGCTTATAAGTGCATCGAATTAAGGTTTTGTTGTCTAAGTGCGTCTAGTCTGTTTGCTGAGCCTACAAAGGCTTTTAAGACTTCAGACTGTTTGTCTTCATGAGGTAAGATAGTTCCATCAATGAGGGTGGCTCGGCAGGCCATTTCAAGTGAGTCAGCTATATCATCATGGGCGTGTGATTGGTTGCCTGTGATTTTGCGCATATGCTCCAAACATCGCTCAGTATGTTTGCCAGTACGTGGTATTGATATCTGCTTGGATGCCACAAACTTCTGGCATTCAAAGAAACGCGCAGTTTTATTACCGCCCCCTGCATTGCGCTCAACGTCCATAATGCGCAGACCTGGCACTGTCTTAAGTATCGAGGTCAACGTGACGCCTGTTGATTTCTTTTCAATCAAGACCCAATCAGGTCTAATGGGATAGCGCATACATTCTTGGTAGAAGTCATAGAACTCAGCCTCTAGGTCTTTAGGCTCGATGCGAACTTCTCGACAACCCAGCCAATGCAGGCCATAGACACCAAAGTCAATGCCTCGATGCTCTATCTTATATATGCCCCAGAATGACATGGCGGTCGCGTCGTTCCAGGTCTTATCAGTTTCCGCGCTGTCAATTATCAAGAATGTAGACAGAATAGGAGGGTCAATGTCCGTCAAATGGAACCAATCGCGCTGAAATATGCCGCCCCCAGGTGGTTGGGGTTGCTGCATCTGTTGTGCCCAAAAGTTGTATGGGTCTTTGTCGCGCATTATCAGAAGTTCGGACTTGGGGTGCTCCTCGGGGTACAGTGCGTTATCGTGCTCATCCAGTGCTGTTAAGATGACTTTTTTCCACTCGTAGCCCTCTTTGCCATCAAGAAAGAAAGCCGGTAAGTCATCCTCATGGAGACGCTGACCGATGAATATACGCGCCACATTGTGCGAGCGAGGGCGCATTGTGATCGTGCCCTTGTAGTTATCAATCACCTTGTTACGCAATAGCTCTGAGAATGTATCAGTGTACTTGTGCATGTCATCCATCAGAACGCAACCGGAAAAGCGGTCGCAATTGGGCAATCCAGCATCAGCCCCAACGATAGTCATTTCAGCACCGAAGGCCGTACAAATGCCGCCAGCCTCCGTTTTGAAATTGCCCTTGCTCTTTGAGTCTTGCCTCAGATGCACACCAAAAAGCCGTTTATACTCGCTCATTTCCATGATTTCTTTAATGGTTGATGTATGCTTTACTGCGAGGTCGTACCCCACAGATATATATAAAAAATTGCAATCAGGATAATTAGCATAACACCACGCTACCCAGTAAACTAACAATGTTGACTTACCGTAACCAGGCGGAACATTGATTACCAATCGCGTTGTCTCCATATTGAAGACAGCCTTTAGTTCACGCGCCATTGTAATAACGTGCGGCTCCTTGCCGGGTGGGCAAGAAATACTGAAGGGTCGCCCGTTCTTGAGTTCATAGAAAACACGAACGAAAAGCAAGAAGGAACCCTTCAGGTCTGCGCTCGTGTAGTCATATTCTGCAAGAGTCGGGACGGTTAAGTGTCCGTGGTCTTGTATTGTCATCAGTAAGGCTTGTTATTCATCTTCTTAAGCTTGGGGTAGCAAGCACGGCCTGAGCCTTCAAGAGTGACTGCTTTGAGTCCGCCGTCTTTTTTCATGCTAGACTTTGCTGGCATCTTTTCATCACGCTTCTTTGATTTACGTTCTTCAGACTCGTATTTCATTTCATGCTCTTTCATTTCGCGCATTTCGTTCATCATTTCGATTTTCCTTTCGGTTTAGATTTGGTTTTAGATTTAGCCCTATCTTGTATAGAGTAGCCAATCGCTACAGCTTGAGAGGGCTTTTTTCCGGCTTTAATTTCCGTCTCGATGTTCTTTTCTCGTGCTTTCTTGCTTGATGATTTAACCAGCGGCATTTTCTTTCACCTCTTCAGATTCAGCAATAGCCACGCCCGCAGTTGCAGCAGCCATAGCAAGCGCCAGGATAATTGCTTGTGTTTCTTTCTCATGTTTCTTCATCAGATTCATTGCATCTTTAAGCACTTTATCGAATATGCTCATGATGTCACCTCGGGTGATGCCACCACAGTTGCAGACACATTAGATGAGCCCACAAGGCCCTCATGCTCAGAAATATCGTTTACTGCCATGGTTGCAATCTCTTTGATTAGCTCGCCTTTGATTGAGTCTGGCAGGCTGTTAATGTGCGCGATGATTGCATCATGATGCGCAGCGATTGCCTTGAGCATGTCATTAAGCGCAGCATCAATGCCTGAGGGTTTGATTGTGCTAAAAAGTTTTTCAATAATGTTCATAAGTGCTCTCGATGTTAATTAGATTAAGTGCTCGCATATCATGGAGTGTAAGTATTCCAGACTTTGAATAGGCGTCGATATATTCACTATGCAGCTGCTTGGCTTTTGAAATGGTGATTTCAAGCTCGCGTAGCATGATGGCTGTGTCTAGCAGCAAAGATGTGTGATCTAAATAATCGTGTGCATCACTCATATAGTCTCTTTGTGCTTCGTGTCGATATACTTGGTCACCAGTTCTTTGACTTCTTTCTCACCTTCTGGCTGCTGATTAACGTTAAAGTTGATGTTGGCTTGCTGAGTGTCGTAACGCTGAAAGTCTGCCCTTTTAATATACATATATAAGCGTGTATCAAACTTAGGGCCTTCTTTGTCCGTGACCAGATGCTCAAGTGCAAGCTTATCAAAGTACGCCTCTCTTGCAGCTGCACCGCGTCTGTATGCTTCCTCAAACTCTGGAAAGTTATCACACCAATAATGCATTGTTCTTGGATGGGTCTCAAATTCTTTTGCTACTTGTGCATAGGAGCACCCCGCCGTCATCATCTCAATTAGTCGGTCGGGAAAATGAGGCTTGTATTTAGAGTCGGCGTGGCGAACATTTCCGCTTGCTGTCAAAGGCAAATCAGAACGCCCAGGCATAGCGCCTTGAGGTCTTGCATCTACTATAGTGTGATCTCTTTCGAGCATGTACTAATAATCCCATTGTGGTATGAGTTGATTCTAGCACATTAGCAAAGGATTAAAAGAGGTAGGGGAATAAGTAAAAAGGGGCGCTGGATTGTATAACGCCCCCAGTTGTCTTCGTTTTGTGACTAGACTCGCGCAGTATATCAAAGCTTAAGAATGTCGCCAATCGCGCCGAGAATAATAATTCACGATCATCTCATTACAATTTTTGATTATGCAGTCTGCATACTCACTTGTGCCGTCCCTGTTCTTGCATGACTCTACTTTTGATTTGCAAGTTGTGCAGTAATCCGTAGTTAGTTCGTCACATAATTGCTTGAATGTTTTCATAGCGAGAGAGTATCCAATAATCTTCAGGTAAGCAACTCGGTGCGCATAATAAATATTATGTTAAATGGGAGAAATCCAGTGTTATCACTCTAGCACACCACCTAACTCATTATGCTGTACCATTACACCATTACAACAGTACAAATCCACTCCGAATAAAATTAAAATAATTCACATTTACTATTGTTTTTTACTTTTCGTCATGTATAATGGCTGCATCAACGCAACAACGGGGAATTTAAAATGAAAAGCTTTAGAAATGGGAATCAATGAAATTGTGCTAACAAATTGGGGAAATCATTATTTGGTTAATATCACATATTACCCCTCTGATCATCGGAGTGGATTAGCAGAAAAATGCGCCACAAAAGTTATGGAGTTCTTTAAATGACCGAACTGGAATCTTTAAAATCAGAGTTAAAAGAGGCAAAAAGAACTATTAAATTTCAAAAGGGCAGCATAGGCCAGTTAATGGAATGGATAGAACAACAGAATGCAAAAATCACGTCTGCAAACATGCACAATTTGATGGATGAGAAAACGGCGACTGATTTTTTTGAGAAGCTTAAGAGGGAGTATAGGAGCTACATAGACTTACAAGAGAAAAGATTGGCTGGCATGTCAAAAGTCAGAACAGCGCCATCACCGGCGACGATATCAGATGTATATGATGAGGACTAAATAATTGATGTATGAAAAATGTTTGCTTTGCGGGATTAGCACTGGTACTTTTGACGCACTATGTATTTCATGTCGCGAAAAAGAGTTGATCAGAATGAATGAATCCAAAGAATGCAAAAATAGATGCTCATTACCAGAGAGCGTAAGGTCTCAATTAGAAATTACCGTATATCAAAAAATGTCTAATCTCATCGAGTATCAAGACAACCTAATCATATCATTGGAAAATGAACTGAAAGCATTAAGGGTTATTACTGACGCAATTATGGACGCAAAAGGATTTATAAAATGAAAGACATCGACGACGCGCGCAACCATGACGACAACATCCGCTGGGATTCTTTCCATGATTACCACGCACTTGAGCAAGACGAGGGCGACAGACAGGATGCGGAATATGAGCAATATATAATCGAAGAGGAGCTGAAACAATGAAAGATTACGAATTAAACACTGATGAAATAGAGAAGAATATAATCAAAATGTTTCAAAACGAACGCATTGATAGAATTGAAAAGCAAATATTCAGAATCAACATTCTAGGAGCTATTCTAGCTTTATCAATGTTGTTACACACAGCAAAGGAGTTTTTACAATGAGCAACAAAAACATCTTAATGACAGACGCTGGAAACGTCTACAAGAAACGCCTTGAAGTTCTTGAAAATAGAATCAATGGCTTTGACTTAGTTACTATTCAAATCGATACAGAATCAACTGTTAGATATAAAGAACTAAACAATGAGATTCTCAAGCTAAACCGTGAGATTCGAGTGATGTACAACTACATAATCATCACTGCTGGATTAAGTGCGATGATGTTTATGTCTTGTTTGTGGATGTTTGGCTAATAATTTATTTAAATAGGATTGTAAAATGTTTAAAATCACGATGAAAATCGAATGTGATAATGGCGAATCAGTGGAAATGGTAAGAATATTTGACAAAGGTCAAGGCTATGATGAGGACAATGCTGCTTGCATGTTCAATGACTTTATAGAGGCAAGCCCCAGATTAATCAAACAGGGGGTTGAGCTATCTCTACCTATTTATTTTGACGTGGTGAAGATATGAATAAATATATATTTTGTGACTCTAACAACGGTCATTGTTATGGTTACACATTGTTTGAATCTGGTTCAGATATATCCAATGAATGGCATTTAAGCAATATAATTAAAGTTTATGATTTAAAGGGGGCTATAAGTCACAGCAACAGGATCCCTTATGGATCTCATTACTTAAGAGTTGGTGAATCTTTTAATTGTTTTAAAAGTGATTGCGAAAAATCTGATGTAGACATCAAATTCCTGGAAGAATTCGACAAAATCCCAGAAGAATATTTAGGTTTGGATGTTATATATGGAATTTCTGGAAATTATTGATGATGTGGATTTTTTTCCTCCCCATCTGGTACGGTTGCTCAGTCTTTTTAGAAAGTCTGGGCATTGACAGGAATATATTGGGCGGATTATTGGCAACAATATTAATTTGCAAATAAAGATAATTTATCTTTTCTTTATTAACGCGATTTTTTAATAAAATATCTTAACCAAGGAGGTAAAATGAAAAAGCACATAATCGTTATGTCGCTACTACTAGCCGCTAATCTATCCCACGCAGCAGTAAATGGTCTTAGCATTCATAGTCGAGCAAACTGTGTTAATAACGAATCAATATCATGGGATTGGACAAAGCCCCGGCTTTTTCAAACTAAAAGTACGCATTGGACGAGAGATGGTAAAAAGTCACATGAAATACTCACAAAATCGGAAGTCGGGAGACGTTCAGCCGCCGTACACTATGGCGAGAGCGTTTCTGGATGGGTTGTGGATGGTGTTCATGATATAACAGATCAGGATACAAAAAAAATCAAAACGTACATTACACGCGCGGAAGGCTGCAACATATATGATGGCTGGTGGAATTGGTAAGTTTATACAAAAGGATATTTAAATGAAAAAAGCTATTATAATTTCTACGATGTTATTTGCAACAAATTTATTTGCTAGCGATCTAATAAATACTGAAGAATCAGCAACCCCTCCTAGTTACGTAATAATGTCAGAAAAGGAGGCAGAAGAAAAAAGATTTCAAGGTTATAATGATGAGCAGAAAGAAAATTTTAAAGAAAGACGCCGTCAAATTGACGCTTATGGATATTATAAGGAATACTCGGAAGCTGCCGTCGGTTTGAAAGAAGTTGAACAAAGAAGATATAAGGGACTAATTGAGACCGCTGACGACCCATACTACGAAATGTTGCGGGCCAGTACCAAAGGATTTCCTTTAAATTTTACCTATGCTGGGCTTTCATCGGTTCCTCAAGACCACATATTAGGATATGTTCCATCAGGAACAGAAACACCGGACAAGTATCAGAGTAAGAATCATCTATGGACTGGCGTAACTGGGTATTTTTTGCATGATACTTTTGGAACATGCAGGCATTCAGTTGAGAAAATCGGGTCTAATCCGACAACGGCGCGAATGTATTTAATAATCAAATATGATCCAAACTTTACAACTTATGAAATAAATAATAAGCCCACCACAAAAAGCGGGCAGGGAGATGAGCAATCCGGTTATATTTATGAAATCACGTGGACGGGAAAAACTTATGATAAAGGGCTGGAATGCACCCGTAAAACCCCCTTTGACCAGCAAGCAATCAAGGATTTAATCGACTACGCTAAGAAAATCGATGCGGATTTGCCCGACCCGGTGAAATAGCCACAATATCTCTAACACGGCCAGCTCCTCTGCTTCGAATACTCAGCAAGCATGGGCTGGTTTTCTAACGATCTTTCATCAGCTCCCCAATTGACCCATGCATCTTAACCTTTCTTTTCTTTGCTATTTCGCTAACTTTCTTTATTTCCCGATTCGCTTCTAAGCTTTTTAGCATCGCATTGGTTTTGTTATGAGGGACGCGTCCTTTAACTGCCATTTAAACCTCTTTAAATCGTCTCTGGGACGTTTTCAGGGTTATCCAGTACGGATGTGGCTTGTACCATTTTCGTGGCCTCAAGAAGAAGGTTAAATTTGTAATTGCGCGTGTCTTTATCAATCAATCTTTGCTTGTCTTCAAGAGACTGAATGTAGTTATGATAATCGTTGCGGGCGAAGTAGATTGCAAATAATTCACTTTCTGTCATTATTCCGTCCTCTTAACAAGCTGTCCTAATTTCGTCAGTACCCAGGTTCCACCACAGGTCAAGTCTTCCCCATCCATTCTTAGTGTCTCATCTGCCTCAGCAGCTCCCAAAACGAAAGGCCCATGCGTTGTCTTGTCTGAGTCATCACAAATGCGCTCAATGGCATCCAGTGCAGCCTGATAGGCATAGAACTCCATGACTTGCATTTGACCCGTGCGCATGTCTTCAATCAAGATTGAGTGTGTTTTCATGGTTTGCTCCGTTTTATTAGAAATATTATGAGGTTTGATATATTTCTGGTGATCTCTCAGGAGGAAATCCATCTGAATTGAATGTAGATAATCACCAAGCATTAGTCAGTCCTCATAATGTTATAAATCATTCCCGCTTTATTGGTTCTCTGGGGCAACCAGCAGCGAGCCAGTTTATCTTTGTCAGCTTAAGTATGTCATCTTTTTTGTTTAGAGTTTTCGATCATATTAAGAGCAAGTTTTTCTTGTATATCCATTAGTTCGTTAGAGATATTTCTTGATAAGGTCAAGAGCTGATCTTTTTCAGACATATTAAATTCAGCAACCGACAACTCATCAATAGCATATTTTTTCTTAGCAATTTCATAAGAATGATGATCTATAGTTACCGACATTATCATTGTAAATTCAAATCTTCCATTTTTATAATTATCACAACTCAAAATAACTTTTCTGGGTTCTTTCAGATTTCGATTAATCTTTTTTACAATTTTTATAACAAATTTACCAATAACAGGAGAAATTAACCAATATTTGTTAACTTTTGGCTTTATTCTTTCAATCATTACCTCTCCGAGCTCTTCCAGCTCCTCAATAGCTGCGTAAACATCGTAAAGCTCATATTCATCTTCTAAATTTCTTTCAAGAGCGTCCAGCATGGCTCGATAGCCAATAAATACTCCAGGGGATTCATTCCTATCCGAAACCCAATTTATCAATTCTAAAATAACTTCAGCTTCTTTACTTAATCTCATATCTACTTCCTAAGTAAGTTAATTCATTCTATTCTTTGCGCCAGCTCTTTGCATTGCCTGGGCAATATATTCTTTGGGAGTTAATCGGGGAGAGTCATCCACGATAGGCTGCCCACATTTAAGTTCATTTTCTTTCTTTCTTTCTTTCTCCTCCCGATATTTTCTTGCGCTGTAAGTTTCCTCAGGCATATCAAACCCAGTCCCCGACTTGGCAAGCTGAATATATTTTTTAGCTTGATGATGAGCTATCCCTGCTAAGTCTTCTGTTTTCGGATTTAGCATCGCTGCGTAGACCTTGGCATAGATGAATTCATAGGCAGATTGCCTGGCTCTTCTAGGGAGAGCTCGAAGTTCGTTGTATTTCTTCATGGCTGAATGAGTGAATTGAGCCGCCTTATCTGTAGTTGGTGCTCTTTCTTTATGTTTGACAGAGTTATCCACAGGCGAAGCCTCCCTGGCCACAGGGATATCTTCCTGGGTAAATACCCTATTTATATGCAACGACGGAATTTGTACCCGTGATCTACAGAATTTGTACCCCGTCAATTTATTGACCTTTTCTATCCTATCCAGGTCACCATAAAGCAATGGGGAAAGCTCATGGATGGCCTTGGTTTCGGCATCAGTCCAAGTTTTATAACTTTCTCTATTTTGAATGGTCAGGATGATCCCACGAGGGGCGCGTCGGGTTTTAAGAATGGGCTGGCCATCAATTTGAATGGCTAACAGAACTTTTAATCTGTCCCGAATTGCAGATGCAGAGGGCCCTTTGCCACCTAACTTTGAATCCATTCTGGCTAAATCTTCATATGTTGTTCGATAGTCACGCTTTCCGGAAGAAGTGAGTGCATATATAGAGTTGGCCAAATCTCTTACAACACGACGATGCTTTCTGTTTATTCTTTTAGTTTTTGGGGGCTCAATACCTAGGGTTTTAAGGTGAGCGCGCTCTTTGTAATCTCTTTTTTGAGATCTGCGATCGTGTTTGTCGCGCTCAGGGCGAAGAATTATGTATTCGTTAGTATTGACTGACTTGACAGGGATCTGTGTTCCAGATATATTACTTTGCATGTACTCGATTCCTTGAGCTGATTGATTGCATGAACTTGTTCCTTAGTAAGTGTATAACAGTAGTTTTTAGATGACTCGATTGTAATATACGATTCGATCTTTCTCAAGGGATCTTATGAATAAAGCCCAGCCTCGGTTGGGCTTTTTTTCGTCAAAAATAAATAATAAAAATCGCCAAATGCAATAGGTTGTAGATGGGTCAAAGTCTGATCGAATTATGAGGTTGACAACTGGGTGCGGGGTATGTAAACTGATGGACATGAACCTGTTTCCTTTGATTTGTTGTGAAAGTATCAATTGATTTTAGATGACTCGATTGTAATATATGATTCAATAAGTCTCAAGGGATCTTATGAATAAAGCCTCACTTCGGTGGGGCTTTTTTTCGTCCAGCTTTTGGTTAGAATCCCAGATCGTCCACTTATCCACAGATAATTTCCAATTTAACTCCTCTAAACCCTTGACGCCAAAAGAAAATATACTTAATGTATACTTTTTGTACACTTTTTAACGGATTATTAAATGACTCCAAATCAGATCAAACGACAGATTGCCGGTCGTCTATTTAGAAAAGTAATTGACAAACATTTTTCATCATATAGTGATTTTGCTGAAACGGTTGGAACTGGTCGCTCAAGTGTCAGTAACTGGATGTCTGGCAGAGTGTCGATCCCTATGCGCATCATTGTAAAATTGGGTGAAATGTTTCCAGACGAATTACCCGTTTTAAAGAAAATAAAACCTGAAATGTTTTGACAAAAACAATGATAATTGCTATTATAATTTCTTACGTTTCATATCATTTCTCATTACGTTGATACATTAAACTATGACATCCCCATGGCATGGTTATAAGCCCAGCTTCCTTCCCGTTGTCTGGGCTTTTTTTTGTTCTAAATTTACTGCAACTATGCTATCATTATGCCTTTATCCAACTTAAAGGTATCACATGTCTAAAGATAAAATCATCGTTACTAAAAAACACACCTCAGCTATGAAAAAAATCATTGCTCATTTTGGCTCCAAAGCTAAACTGTGTCGACATCTCAATGTATCAGGTGCAAATGGCTATCAGTGGGCATCCGGACTAAGAGTAATATCTCTGTGTGTTGCCGAACAGCTGGACAAAGAGGGCGTAATACCTTTTCTGGAATCCAGACCCGATATGGAAAAATATAGAAAATATTACAAATAGTTACTATTCACTATTGCTTTTGTTTTCTGCTGTGTTAATATGTGTTTGTTCCCAGGCATGAAGTCGTAAACCGACGTCCTGGAAGTGGTTTCAGCGCTTGGGGACAACAACATTTATTAACAACGGGAAGACAAAATGAGCAATATTGTACAATTTAAGGCTAAAGAAGAAGTTTTAACAAAACCGACAACTGAAAAGGATGTTATTGCTATGTATGGATTACAAATCGATGAGAAGCCAATTGAGGCAGATGCGGGTATTGAATATTTGGTAGATACTTTTGCCAAGAATCGGGCAGAGATGGAGAAATTGAAGATTTTGGAATCTGAGTTGCGCGATAGAATCTGTGCCTATATGGGCAAGCATGATTCATTGATTGACGGAAAAGGTCAGAAACTGGTTCAGTGGACGTATCGCAAGGCGCCTGAACTTTTTGACAGGGCTGCATTTAAGAGTGCTTACCCTGAGCTAGAGAAGCGTTTCACGAAGTCTGGCGAGCCATGCAGGGCGTTTAGTGTCTTGGTTAAGGTGGTTTGATGATTGAATTTATTATTGCAGTGATCTCTGGAGCTGTTACGTTTGCGATTCTTTGGTTTATATGTAAGGTGGTTTGATATGTTTGATGATGATCGATATATGAAAATGATTAAGCTTAGATTTGAAATGATCGAATCTAGCCTAGATTTTCTCAAAAATAAAGTTAATGGAATTGATGAAAGGCTTCGGATGATTGAAAATAATCTTGGCGAGATGAATGAGAATACTGACACTATTCGTGTAATGGATCAATAGAATAATAAGTAGGTAGTTTAATATGACATTGGCAACAATTGAGTCGCAAGCAATTGAAGAAAGGCTCCAGAGTATCGAGGATAATCTTGAAGAACTTGAAACTCTGGCATGGAAGGTTTCCAGAACAATTGATCGCGAACGCAGAGAAATTGAAGAATTAATTGACGATGTTGCCGCTAATTTAGAAAAAAGATTGATATCCTTAGAGTCAAGTTTCTGGAGAATAAAAAATGAGCCTTAGAGCAATTAAACCCGAAGCCATTGAGAAGCGTTTAAAAGCGTTTCTCTATGGTGCTGCCGGCACAGGCAAGACAACATTCTGTGCCAGTTTCCCTCAGGCTTACTATATCGACACTGAAAAAGGATGTGAGAACCAGCAGTACATCGACTTGCTCATTAAGAATGGTTCATCGGTATTTCGTACGAATGATTTTGATGAGCTAATGAAAGAAGTTATTTCACTTTTATCTTGCAAACATGATTATAAAACGTTGGTGATTGACTCTATTACAACGATCCATAATGATTTGATTGATAAAATGTCTCTAAAGCATGGAACGGATTATGGTAAGCATTTTTCAGAAAGCAATAAGGCCATGAAGCATCTTTGCAACCTTCTGATGCGTCTCGATATGAATATTTTAATTTCAAGCCATGCAAAGAATGAATACGGTTCTAATATGGCTGTGCTTGGTCAAACATACGACGCGTACAAAAAGCTGGATTATATTTTTGACCTGGTTTTCGAGGTTCAAAAGCGTGGCTCAGAACGTTATGCGGTGACCAAGAAATCACGCGTCACATCTATACCTGACGGCGAATCATTCTTATTTTCGTACGATGAGATTGCTAATCGGTATGGTAAAGAGATTTTGTTGCGTGATGCGGTTCCTCAGGAATTGGCAACAGAAACCCAGCTAGAGGATTTAATTTTATTAATGAATAAGCATAAGATACCGGCAGAACTTAGGCAGAAATGGCTTGATAAGTCTAATTCTAACGATTTTAATGAGATGCCAAGAGAGACTATACAGAAGTTAATAGATTATTTGATTTCAAAACAAACCAAGGAATAGATGCAAATGCTTGATGAATTTTTTATAAAAGAATCTAAATGCAAGGATGACAAGAAAAAATATTTTGTCGTTAGAAGTAATCGAGCAGGTGTTTTTTACGGCGAGATAACAGGAATCACTGAAACAGGAAGTCGTTGCGAAATGTCT
>Ga0187881_10001487_pt1 | contig 24566 bp, 21 predicted proteins | sample June2016WEW_19_1_2_FD_133017 | JGI IMG/M metagenome (GOLD analysis project Ga0187881, IMG submission 133017) | Peatland microbial communities from SPRUCE experiment site at the Marcell Experimental Forest, Minnesota, USA - June2016WEW_19_100 | ecosystem: Environmental > Terrestrial > Soil >... | reverse complement strand
CTTTTGCCGAGCGCGTTCACATCCGCTCAGCAAGCCATCGGCCGCGCCCGTCAGCAGTGCCTCGACACCAGTTGCCAACGTCCCCCTCGGTTGCAGTCGCTGCAGGATCATCAGCCAGATCACTACCTGCGCAGTGTAGATGCTCCGCCTGATCATGATCTGTGCCTGCTTCTGCAAATAGTCCACTACGCCACTCGATATACACCGCCGGAATAGCGCAAAAGCGTCTTCGCATGTCTGGTCCATACAACTGAAACATAAATCAGGATTTATGTTTTGGCCAGAAATTATTTAAGTGGCATTGGGCGCTTTCGCCTGCCAGCCGGCGCTGTCGCCTCGTGCGCGCCGAGAGCATTGCCTGTCGCCCATGCTCCGCCGTCCTTGAAAGAATCATCACGATCGCGACATTATGGATGTGAGGCCCCCATGAAACGTTTTGTTCTGCCGCTCCTGCTCGCCGCCGCGCTGCCGGCCGCCGACTCCCGCATAACGCCCGCGATGAACGCCTTCACCACCGCCTCCTACAAACAACTTATGGGAGGCGACGCGAACCTGATCCTCTCCCCCTTCAACATTTCGACTGCGCTCTCCATGGCCCTTGCCGGCGCCCGCGGCCAGACCGCCGAGGAAATCCAATTCGTCCTGCACCTCCATTACGACTCCACCTACGATTCCGCCCTCGGAGCACTGCTCGCCGACCTCGCCAAGGCCGGCAACACCGGAGGCAACGAACTACACGCCGCGAACGGACTCTGGGTGCAAAGAGGATTCGCCATCCAGCCGGCCTTCGAGAACACGCTCACCAACGACTACCACGCCCCACTCACGCTCCTCGATTTCATCGCGAATCCCGAGGCCGCGAGATCCCAGATCAACCGCTGGACCGAAGAGCACACCAAAGAAAAGATCAAGGACCTGCTCCCGGCCGGCTCACTCGATGCCCAGACCCGCCTGGTCCTCACCAGCTCTATTTACTTCTACGGCAGGTGGCAGGACCCGTTTGTCGCCTCGCGCACCCAGCCCGCGCCTTTCACCCTGCCGGCCGACGCCACCACCCCGGCCAACTTCATGAACCAGACCTCGGACTTCGGTTACACCGAAACGCCGTCCGCCCAGATCCTGGAAATGCGCTACGCCGGCAGCGGAATCGCCTTCGACGTCCTGCTCCCGACGACCCTCACCGGCCTTCCCAGCCTCGAGAAATCGCTGACGCCTGGAAACTTGACCGGCTGGCTCGGCCACCTTACCACTCGGAAGGTGCAGGTGAGCCTGCCGAAGTTCCGCGCCGAATCGCAGTTCTCTCTCCGCAAGGCGCTCTCGACCATGGGCATGCCTGTTGCCTTCACCGACAAAGCCGACTTCTCAGGCATCGACCTGAAACGCAGCCTCGCGATCTCCGAGGTCGTCCACAAGGCTTTCGTCGATGTTTCAGAGCAGGGAACCGAGGCCGCCGCCGCGACCGGCATCACCATGCAGACCACCGCCATGCGCGCGCCCGAACAGGCCGTTGTCTTCCGCGCCGATCACCCGTTCATGTTCCTGATCCGCGACACGCGCACCGGAGTCGTCCTCTTCATCGGCCGCCTGATGAACCCTCGCTAACAGCCGGAAATTCTGGACAGCGTGGAACTACATGACGCCGCCGCCGGCAAGATCATTGGGACGGCGACCTGCTCCGCGAGCTCCTCAACGGCAATAACCGTCACCCAGGCAACGTCATCACCGAGTGGAACTGGGAAAAGGGCGCCATGGACACGATTTTCACTGCCGAAGGATGCGTGTCCAACAACGGCGCCAAGGCCACACCGGTGCTGAGTGCCGACATCCTGGGCGACTGGCGCGAGGAACTGATCGAGCGAACCGCCGACAATAAGGAATTGCGAATCTATACGACCGTCATCCCGACGGAGCATCGCATCTACACGCTCATGCACGACCCCCAGTATCGCGAGTCGATCGCCTTGCAGAACGTGGGCTATAACCAGCCGCCGTGGACCAGCTTCTTCCTCGGCTACGGCATGAAGGCGCCGCCGAAACCCAACATCGTTCTCGTGACGCCGAAGAAGGCCTACTGCGCCATCTTCCCCGGCGCAGGGTAGTTTTTCGAAGCGTCGTCCACCACCAGCACCCAGTCGTTCCCTGGACCGCTGGATGGCGGAGTGAACTCCCGTGTGATATCCAGACGGCGGACGTCCGCCGGCCGGTCACCCGGTTCTGTCTTCGGGAAATCTCCGATCAGCGTCGAAGCACCTTTCCGCGGATCGTGCCACCAGGCGCGAGCTACTTTCCCGGTCAGCTTGTCGTGAATCTTGTCTCTCATCCGGACACGCACGGGCTTGGCGGATTCGGATGGTAGGTTTTCAGGTGCGCGCCGCCGTCGCCTTCGGCAATGCCGGCGGCCAGGAACAAGCTCCCGAGAAACCCCAAACGCTTGCGTTTGCGCACATAAGCCAATTCTCCTTGAAAATCTCTACTGGAGCTTGCCTCGGGCGTCCACTTTCCACATCTCCTCCACCATCTCCCCGCGAATCCCATGGACCTGCTCGTGCAGGTTCACAGCGACGCAGATGTGATTGGGGATAACGTGGATGCGGTCGCCGACGGAGAACTCGCGCTCGGCGCGAGTGAGGTCGATATAGCCGTGCTCTTCGTTCATCTTGTGGAGCTTTGCGCCGGGGGCTTCCACCACGTGGCCGAAACTCGGTTCGGGCGAATTCACCAGCCGGTCCGACGAAAAGGTCTTCGAGCCGCCATCGATGATCATCTGTCCGGGGCGCGCGGTCGAGACCACTGTCGCCAGGATGCTGGCGGCGCAATCTTCCATCGCGCAGGCGCCGCTGCGGACCGTATTGATGTCGTTGAAGACGTAGGTGCCCGGACGGATCTCCGTCAAGCCCTCCAGTTCATGCGAATGGAACAGCGTGGGAGTCGAGCCGCCGCTCACGATCCCCACCCCGATTCCAACCCGCCGGAAATCGGAGAGAATCGAGCGCAGCAGCTCCGTTAACTGCGCCAAGGCCCGCTCACCGGATTCGTCCATGTCTTTGATGTGCCCAGGGTAGAAAGCGATGCCCTCGAAGCGCAGCCAGGGAAGCTTCGCAATGGACTGGGCCAGTTGGAGCAGCGCTTCGCCGGGAGCCACGCCCACGCGGCCCAGTCCCACATCCACCTCGGCCAGCACGCCAATCTCAAGCTGCGCGGCGCGCGCGCCCTCGGAAAGCTGGCGCGCGGCGAAGACGCTGTCCAGCGCCACGGTGACGCGGGTCCGCCGCGCCACCTCCATCAGGCGCTCGAGCTTGGCGCGGCCGACGATGGGGTAGGCTACCAGCAGGTCCGCCGGCTCCGCGCCCAGCATGACCTCGGCTTCCGAGACCTTGGCGACCGTCAGCCCCACGGCGCCCGACTCCAGTTGCCGCTTTGCCAGCCGGATGGACTTGTGCGTCTTGGTATGCGGGCGGAGCCTCAACCCGTGCTGCCTGGCATACCCGGCCACGCGATGGAGGTTTCGGTCGAGAATGTCCAGGTCTACCACCAGAGCGGGCGTGTCGATGTCCCGGACCAGCATGCTACCCTTGTCTGGTCATCTCGAGTTCAAGCTGGATGGCCACTTCGTCGCCCACCAGGACGCCGCCGGCTTCCAGCGCCACGTTCCAACCCAGCCCGAAATCCTTGCGATTCACCTTGGTGGTTGCCGTCGCGCCAATCTTGATGTTGCCCCACGGATCTTTCACTTCCGGCGTAGGGCCTTCGACGTCGAGGACCACTTCTTTGGTAACGCCGTGGATGCTCAGATCGCCAACCACCCTCCATTCGCCCTCTCCCACCGGCGCCACCTTTTTCGAAATGAAGGTGATCTTGGGAAACTTCTCCACGTCGAAGAAATCCGCGCTCTTGAGGTGCTGGTCCCGCTGGTTATCGCGCGTCTGAATGGTGGTAGCGTCGATGGCCGCCTCCACTTTGGAATTCGCCGAATCCTCCGCATCGAATACCACCGTGCCGGCCACGTCGGAAAACTCGCCGCGCACATTCGACACCATCAAGTGGCGAACCTTAAACCCCGCCGTCGAGTGGCTGGGATCGATGACATAGGTTACAGTCTGACTCACGATGTCTTCTCCTTCCGATCAATAGTATGACGCATCGCTAGAAGCGCCTCGTCAATCGCGCCGATCTTACTGAACTCCCCGTCCCAGAAAGACTGCGACTTCATGCTCTCCAGATAGGCGCGGGTGTAGCCGAAACCGGTCCAGACCTGCTCCTTGTAGCCGAACAGCCGTTCCTTCTGTTCCGGTGGGCGTAGGTCCAGAATCTCTCGCGCGTCGCCGCCGCGGAAAATCTCCTCGAAGCTGGCGCTGAGCCGGGCGTCATCGAGCGGACCGCGGCGCTTTTCGAGATTCGCCAACACCGAGGGGTAGCGGTCCATGCCGTCGGTGGCGATGGTCACCACGTTGTCTTCCGGGCCGAGGCCCAGATATCGCGCCAGGCGAATCGCGCCGAGGACGTTGCAGATGCCCGAGATGCCGAACACGCCTTCGAGCGCATCCAGGTATCCCCGCGGCCGGCCCAGCAGCCGCTCCACCAGGCTCCGGCGGCGTTCCAGAAGCTCCAGGCCCATCACGCAATCGTCATCGTGGATCAGGGCCACGTAGTCGGTGGTGAGCACGTTGTGGATGAGCGTCACCATCTTGTCGCCGATGCCTTCGATGCGGTGCGTGCCGCGTCCGTTGTTGAACAGCGTCGAGCATTCCTTAGGCTCCAGCGCGCAGATCGCGCATTCCGGATAGCGGGCCTTGATTTCGTCGCCGGCGGCCAATGTGCCGGCCGAGCCCGGCGCCGAAACGAACGCCGCAACCCTCCCGTTCCCATATTGCGCGGCCGCTTCCAGGGCGCTGCGCCCCGTCACGTAACGGTGGAACCGATAGTTGGGAAGCAGCTCGAACTGGGCCAGGATCTTGTTCCTGGGGTCTTTCTTATAATGCTGGGTGCGCTCCAAGACCAGGATGACGTCGCTCTCCGATCCGGGCGTCAGGTCCAATTGCCCGCCGTATTGCCGGATGCGCTGGTACCGTTCCTCGCTCATCTGCTCCGGCATGATGACGATTGCCGGGTAGCCCTTGAGATGGGAGATGTATGCCACGCCGATGCCGAAGTTACCCGTGGACGGCCCAATGATCGTGTTCTCGCCAGGCTGGATCTCGCCGGCCAGTTCGCCTTCCATGAGGGTGGCGTAGGCCGGCCCGACCTTGTGGCTGCCCGAAGGGAAATACCGTCCCGTGAGGACCACGATATTGGCCTCGACGCCCGTCAGTTCCCTGGGAAGCACGATGTGGCGGATGCGGTTATCGGGCCCGCGCCACGTGATGTTGAACAGCGCCTGGGTGCGAACCGCCGCCGGCAGCAACTCCGGATGCAGCATCTCTTCATACGTCGGCCCAGGTACGGTGTTTGTCATAGTCCTTCTTAAAACCTCTCCCACAAGGCTCGCGCGCGCCCCGCCGCCGTTTCCGCCACGCGGCGTTCGTCCACGGTGACGCACTGCTTGTCGCGCAGCACGTAACGGCCGTTGACAATCAGGGAATCCACCGGCGCGTTGGCAATGCCGAACAAAATGTGGCCAAACAGATTGCCGCTATCGAGCGGCGTCGGCGGGTAGTAGTCCACCAGAATCAGGTCGGCCTGCGCGCCTTTCTCAATGCGGCCAATCTCCATGCCCCAAAGTTTCTTGACGATCGTGCGGTTGTTCAGAAACGCCGCGGCGTAAGCTTCCCCGTACGCCACGCGCGGGTCGCCCGCCAGCAATTTCTGCACGTGAAACGCGGTCTTGAACTCGTCGAACATGCGTGGGGAATAGCCGTCGGAACCCAGCCCCACCAGCACTCCGCGCCGGAAGAGTTCGAGCAGGTTGGCGGCGCCCACCGCGTTATTGCAGTTGGATTGCGGGTTGTGAACCACGTTGACGCGGCGCCGCGCAAGAGTTGACATGTCCGTCGCGCCGACGTGCACGCAATGGGCGGCCAGGCACTGCTCGTCCAGAACTCCAAGGCCGCCGAGACGTTTCACCGCTCCGGCGTCGCAGCCGTCCTCCGCCACGTGGATGTGGAAGCCCGCGCGCAGCGATTGGTTCACTTCCACCGCGCGGCGAAGCGTCTCATCGGTGAGCGTGAAGGAAGCGTGCAAGCCGAAGGTGGCCGCCACCAAGCCATCGCCGCGGGCACGATCGATGAAGCGGATGTTCTCTCGGATGCCCTCCAACGCCTGCATGGGGCCGTTGCGGTCCGAAGTCTCGTAGCACAGTACTCCGCGCAGGCCCACTTCCCGAAACGCTTGCTCGATGCGGTCCAGGCTTCCCGCGCAGGCGTTCGGGCTGGAATGGTGGTCCACCAGCGTGCCCACCCCGCACTTGGCGGCGTCGATGAGGCCCACCAGCGCGCTGTAGTACACGTCCTCTTCGTTCAACGCGCGATCCAGCCGCCACCAGAGCTTCTGCAAAATCTCGGGAAAATTCTTCGGCGCGCGGCCGGGGAGCGAAATCCCGCGCGCCAGCGTGCTGTACAGGTGCGTGTGGCAGTTGATCAGCGCGGGCATCAGCAGCTTGCCCTTGGCGTCGATGATGTTCTTTCCCCGCGCGCGCTCTCTCCTCACATCGCCGATGGCGCCGTCGGGACGAATCTCGACGCTGCCGGAATCGAGCACGCGATTCTCCGAGTCGAAGGTCAGGATACGGGCGTTGGTGATGATCATGACGCCACGATGTGAGTGCCGGTCTCGCCCCGTACGGCGCGAGCGACATGCTCGGTTGAAGTAATGATGCACTCCTGGCCGCCTTGCGCGACAAAGTCGATGCCGGCTTCAATCTTGGGTCCCATCGACCCGGCCGGAAATTCGCCGGCGGCCAGGTACGCGCGCGCCTGCTCCAGCGTGATGACGCCCAGCCACTGCTGGTCGGGGCGCCCGAAGCGAATGGCCGCCTGCTCCACGTCTGTCACGATGATCAGCTTGTGCGCGTGGAGATCGCGAGCCAGCAGGCTGGAGGCGAAATCCTTGTCGATGACTCCTTCCACCCCTACCAGTCGATCGCCTTCCCAGGCCACCGGAATTCCTCCGCCGCCGCAGGCGATGGTGACCACGCCCGCCTCCACCAGCCTGGCGATGGCCTGCTCTTCGAGGATGCGAATCGGCCGCGGTGAGGCCACCACGCGCCGGAACTGGCCCGGCTCGATTTCCCGGATGATCCAGTGCGGTTTCTCCTCCCGAACGTGTGTGACTTCGTCCTGGGTATAGAACGACCCGATGGGCTTGGTCGGATGGGTCATTTCGGGGTCGTTCTCGTCCACCAGCACCTGCGTGATGACGGTGGCGGCGCTGCGGCCAATGCCTTCCCGGCGGAACAATTCGCAGGCAATCCGCTGGATCATGTAGCCCATGCCGCCCTGCGAATCGGAGACGCAGGTGTCCAGCGGAAGGCGCGGCACCCTCCGCTCCCCTTCTTCCACGCGGATCAGGATGTTGCCGATCTGCGGGCCGTTGCCGTGCACAATCGCCAGGTTCGATTCGCTGTGGAACAGCGGCAGAAGATGCTCCAGCGTCTCCCCGGTGTGCGCGAACTGCTGCGGAATTGTGCCGGGCTCGCCGGGCCGTGTGATGGCGTTGCCGCCCAACGCGATTACCAGAGTCTCAGGCATGCCGCTACCCCTCGTATTCGATTTCCCGATCGGCCATGGTGAGAGCCATGATCGCCTTGGCCGTATGCAGGCGGTTTTCCGCCTCGGGGTACACCACCGAGTTCGGCCCGTCGATCACTTCATCGGTCACTTCGTTGCCGCGGTCGGCCGGCAGCGGGTGCATGTAGAGAACGTCCGGCCTGGCCAGCTTCATCCGTTCGGCGTCGCAGATCCAGCCGGTGTACTGCCTCGCCACGCGCAGCGATTCCTCGGGCTTCGCGCCCATGGTGTCCAGGCAGCCCCAGCTCTTGGGGATGACCACGTCGGCGTCGCGGAAAGCCTCATCCATGCTGTCCACCATGGTAAACTTGCCGCCGCCGCGCCGGGCATTCTCGCGGGCCGCCTCGACGGTCTCGGGCATCAGCCCATATTCCGGCGGATGCGCCAGCACCACGTCCATGCCGAACCGCGGCATCAGCATGATGAGCCCCTGCGGCACCGAAAGCGGCTTGGCGTAGCTGGGCGCGTAGGCCCAGCTCACGGCGATCTTGAGCCCGCGGAGGTCCTGGCCGCGTTGCTCGCGGATGGTCATCAGGTCCGCCAGCGTCTGGCAGGGATGGTCCACGTCGCACTGCATGTTGATCACCGGCACGCTCGCCCATTTTGCCACCTCCCGCATGTAGGCGTTGCCTTCGCCGGGGATGAGGTCGTGCCGGATGGCGATCGCGTGCCCGTAACTCGAGAGAATGATGCCGGTGTCCTTGGGGCTCTCGCCGTGCGACACCTGCATCACGTCGGCGGTGAGAAAGTGCGCGTGCCCGCCGAGCTGCGTCATCCCCGCCTCGAACGAGTTCCGCGTGCGCGTGGACTTGTCGAAGAACATCAGGAAGATGGTCTGGTCGGGAAGGTAGCGGTGGGGAATATGTCCCTTGAATTTCCGCTTGAGGTCCGACGAGACCTCCAGCATGACGTCGAGCTCGGCGTCGCTCCATTCCTGCGTCGTGATCCAATCCCTGCCCTTAAAGAGCGCCTTCACGGATGACCTCCTGAAGTCCCGCGACGTTGGCAAAGTGCACGCGCCGCGGATCGCCAACCGATTCGGCCAGCAACTTGAGCTTGAGATAAGGAAGCATGTCGACAACCCCCGATGGCGCGGCGCCGGCCTTCGGTTTCCAGCTCAGCGCCTGGTTGTCGCTCAGACGAATCTCGACCACGGCACCCCGCGCCTCGAACCGCGCGCGGTCCGCCGTCGGCTCCAGCGTGAGAATGTAGGACTCTCCCTCGACTGTGCCGTAGATGGCTTGTCCTTGTCCTTGTGGGGCAGGCTTGCAGCCTGCGGCCGAGTTGTACTCGGCCTGCCAATCGATATAAAACCCATTCCCCCCCGCATACTTCCGATACGTCTCGATGCTTCCGAAGAACCGGGGCTTCTCCACGTACGGCCCGCCGTCTTCCGGGCAAAACACATCGCAGTTGCCGCAATCGTTGCACGCGTCCGCATAGTTAGCGAACTGGCGCCCCTTGGTCAACTCGAGCACACCGCCCGGCACGCGCCTGACGCCACCCCCAGCCAGCAGCTCGAAATTATCGTACGCCGTGGCCGCCGCCGGCGCTTCGTACACGAAGTTGGCGTCGTTCGGACACACCGGAACGCACTTATCGCAGTTGATGCAGTCGTAGAGCCAGAGCTTTGAGCCGATCTTGCGCGGCACACCCTTGTTGCGCTCCCAGCGATAACGCGGGTTGGCCGTGGTCTCGGCCACCAGCGCCGCCTCCTGGCCCGCGTAGTGCTTCACGTAGTCGGAGATCGTCCTCGCGCCCACTTCGCGCATTTTCGCGCCCAGGTTCTCCAGGTATCGAATCAGCCGCCCGTAGCCGCCCGGCCGGAGCAGGTCCGTGCACGTAGTCACCGGGACCATGTTCATGGCCACCGCAATGGCGATATTGTTCGCATCCAGGCCCCCCGAGAAAGAAATCGGGATGCTGGTCTTCATGCGTTCCCGAAACTTCTTCACCAGGTTCATGGCGATCACGTGCAGCGGCGGTCCGGACATGTACATTTGCTCGTCGCTGAAGAACGACTTGTGGTTCTTCACCACCAGCGTGTTGCTGAACTTCACCGCCAGGCTCTTCCCATGAGCTTGCGCCACCTGCTGCAGCCTCGGCACCAGGTCCAGCGCTTCGTCGAATTGCAGGTCCTTCGCAAAAGCCTCGGGGCTAAGCTGGATCTCGCGATAGCCCAGCACATCGTGAAGCAGGTATTCCACCTCGCCCGCGCCCAGCAGGGTGGGGTTCATCTTGATGCAGACGTTGCAGCCCAATTCCGTTAGCAAGAAGGTGACAATTCCCTCGATTTCAGCCGCCGGGCAGCCGTGGAACGTCGAAAGGCTGATGGTGTCGCTGATGCGCGCGGGAAACGGCAGATCCCCGTAGCCGTTCAGCCCCACGCGCAGCTCGTCGATCACCGCGCTGGCGTCCTTCATCGATTCGATCCACGAGCGCACGCGCGGCGAGCGTATCCCCTCCAGGTTGTACCCGACGCTCATATCGAAGACGGTTTCGCCAGGTGAAAAATCTTCGCCCAACAGCTTGGATACCTTCAAGATCTCGATCAGCATCACTGCGCTCACGTACTCCCGCAGCGATTGCTCGAGCTTGAGTTCCTGCGACCATTCCACGTTGTACCCGACGTTGGCGATGTCTATGCACGGACGCGGAATTTTGAGCTCGTCCAGAATCTGGACGGTTTTCAATTCGATGATGCGCGAGCCGCCCAGCCACGAGAGCACGATGTTCTGCGCCAGTTGGCCATGCGGGCCGGCGGCCGGCCCCAGCGGAGTCGCGGCGCGATGCCCGTGAAAATCGACGGAGAAATCGATGCCCGGGATGCCGCGGAAGAACTTGTCCTTAGGGAGGTCGAAGATCTTGCCTTCCCGCTGGTACTCGAGAAATGCGCGCCGCAGCAGCAGGGGCAGCGGAAGCGGAACCAGCTCAGCCATGCCGCCCCGAGAAGATCAGCGGAAACGCCGAGTAGAACTCGGCCGCCTCCACCAGGTCTCGGATGGGCACGCGCTCCGCCACACTGTGCGCCACGTCCTCTTCGCCGGGACCGAAACCGATGGTCGGCACGCCCATCAGCCCCATGGAAGCCACGCCATTGGTGCTGAACGTCCACTTGTCCACGATGGGCGCTTTCCGCCACAGCGTCTCATACGTGGCGATGGCCGCCCGCGCCAGCGGATGCGCTTCGTCCAGCACCCAGGTGGGATAGTATTTCTCCATCGGGTAGCGCAGGCCGGTGTAGCTGGGCGTGTCGTAGTTCAGGATCTCCACCTCGGCGTCTTCCGCGCCGGGCAGCGCCTTCACCTCGGCCACCGCGCTTTCCTTGGTTTCGCCGGCCGTCAGGCGGCGATCCAAATGTATCGAGCAAGCGCCGGGCACCGCGCACAACGAGGGCGAAAGCGAGCGAATCTCGGTCACCGCAATCGTTCCCTTCCCCAGAAACGGATCGTCGCGCAGGCGCGTGTTGAGCTTCTCCACCTCTTCGACCAGGCGGCTCATCTTGTAGATGGGGTTATCGCCGCGCTCCGGGGCGCTGGCGTGGCACGAGCGGCCGCGCAAATGCACTTCGATCTCCATGCGCCCGCGGTGCCCGCGGTAAATACGCAGACTGCTGGGCTCGGTGATCACCACGCAATCCGCGCGGATGCCGTCTTCCTTGAGGATGTAGAGCCACGGCAGGCCGTCGCAGTCCTCTTCCTGCACCGAGCCGACCACCCACAGCGTGTAGTCGCCCAGCAGGCCGAGATCCTTGATGATCCGGGCCGCATACACCATGCTGGCCATGCCGGCGCGCTGGTCGCAAGCGCCGCGGCCATAGACGTAGCCGTCCTCGACCTTACCTTTGTAAGGGTCCCAGGCCCATTCCTTCGGGTCGCCAACTCCCACCGTGTCGGTATGAGCATCCATCATGATGACGGTTTTCCCAGACCCGATTCGGCCGAGGATGTTGCCCATCGGGTCGATCCGGATTTCATCGAAGCCGGCCTTCTCCATCTCCTGGCGGATGCGTTGAATGACCGGTCCCTCGTGCGAGCTTTCGCCGGGGATGGCGATCAGGTCGCGCAGAAAACCAACGATGTCCGCCTCATAAGATTGGGCCGCGGCGGCAATTTCAGAGGCGTTCACAAGACAACCTTTCCATTTGTGGGGCAGGATGGCATCCTGCGCGGCGATTGGCAATCGCCGCGCGGGCCGAGTGCCACTCGGCCCGCAGATTGACAATCTGCCCCACAGCCACTACACGCATTGATCATCGGCAACAGTCTCCTTCTCGCGCAACGCGCGCAGCACGTCTTCGGGCCGGATCGGAAGTTTGCGAAACCGCACTCCGATGGCGTGGAAGATGGCGTTGGCGATCGCCGGAGCCGGCCCGTTGATGGGCACCTCCGAAATCGACTTGGCGCCGTAAGGCCCCAACGGCTCATCGGTCTCCACCAGGATGGTGGTGAGCTTGGGCATGTCCTTCGCGCCGAAAATCTTGTAGTCGAGGAAATTCGCATTCACCGGCCGGCCGGCGTCGTCGAGCACCAGCTCCTCGGTCAGCGCGTACCCCAGGCCCTGGGCCACCGCGCCTTCCACTTGTCCTTCCGCCTGCGCCGGGTTGATGGCCACGCCGGGGTCCACCGCGGTCGCCAGGTGCAACACGCGCACCATCCCGGTCTGGGTATCCACTTCCACCTCGGCGAAGGTCGCGCAGAAGGGCGGCGGGCTGTCGGTGTTGAAGTGCGACGCGCCATCCATGATCTGGGTCTTCTCCTTGTACATGGAGTGGAGAGCGATCTGGGTCATGGTCGCGGATTTCTTGCCTTCGCCAACCGTGGACACCCGGTTGTCGCCACAGGCCAGGTTTTCGACCGGCGTCTCCAGCATTTTCGCCGCCATGCGCAGCACCTGCTCGCGCACTTTCTCCGCGGCCTTCTTTACCGCGCCGCCGGAAATGATGGTGGTGCTGGATGCGTAGGCCCCCACGTCGAACGGCGTCGTATCCGTGTCGCCGGAAGTGATGACGATCTTGTCGAGGCTCACGCCCAGCGTTTCCGCGGCGATCTGGGCGAGCACGGTGTCGGCCCCGCCGCCCACGTCGGCGGCGCCTACTTGAAGAAAGAACGAGCCGTCCTCATTCATCTTCAGGAAGGCCGAGGCCCAGTCGATTCCCGCGATCCCGCTGCCTTGCATGGTGCAAGCCATGCCGACGCCTCGCTTCAAGTGGCTGGCCGACGGCAACGCTTTGCGCTTGCGCGTCCAACCGATGGCGGCCGCGGCGCGATCCAAACACTCCGGCAGGCCGCAACTGCGGATGTGCCGGGGCAGCCCCTCCTTCCCTTCCCCGAGTTGCGCCGAGAGCCGGTCGATGTCGCCCAGCCGGATGACGTTCTGGCGATGGAACTCGACCGGGTCTATCCCCAGCTCATGCGCGATTTCGTCCACCAGGGTTTCCTGCGCGAAGAATCCCTGTGGGCAGCCATAGCCGCGGAACGCGCCGGCTACCGGCGTATTGGTGTAGACCACGTGGCACTCGAATCGCATGTGCTCGGCGCGGTACAGCGGCAAAACCTTGCTGCCCGTGTTCCCCTGAACCGTGGTCGAGTGGCTTCCATAAGCGCCCGTGGTGGCCAGCACCGTCAACTGGCTGGCCACAATGGTTCCGTCGCAATTTGCCCCCATTTTCATGCGCAGGATCTGCGGATGGCGCGTGCGCGCCATGTAGAACTCTTCCTCGCGCGTGTATTCAATTCTGACCGGCCGGCGCGCGGCCAGAGCCAGCGCCCCGCAGATGTCTTCGAGCAGCATCTCCTGCTTGCCGCCGAATCCTCCGCCGATGCGCGGCTTGATTACGTGCACCCGGCTCACCGGAATCTGGAGAATCATGGCCACCTGGCGCCGCGCGTGAAACGGCACCTGCGAGCTGGTGCGAATCACCAGGCGGCCGTCGCCGTCCAGCCAACTGATCGTCACGTGCGGCTCGATCGAGCAATGTTGCTGCCGCTGGGTGCGGTATTCCCGCTCGAAAATGCGGTCGGACTCGCGGAAACCCTCCTCCACGTTGCCGATCCCCCGCAGGATGTAACCGGCGATGTTGCGCGAGGCGTCGTGAATCCCTTTGGCATCCGGCTCATCGTGGATGACGGGAGCGCCGGGCGCCATGGCCTGTTCGATCTCCAGCACGGCGGGCAGCACGTCGTACTCCACTTCGATCAGCCGCAGCGCCTTTTCGGCGATGGCGCGGCTCTCCGCCGCCACCGCCGCCACGCGGTCGCCCACAAACCGCACCTTGCTGTCGAGCAGGTAGGTGTCGTAGGGCGATGGCTCGGGCCAGGCCTGCCCCGCGGTGGTGTGGGGCACGCGCGGAACGTTTTGGTAGGTCAGGACCGCGTGCACACCGGGCAACGCCTTGGCTTTTGCGGTGTCGATGCGCTTGATGCGGGCGTGCGCGTACGGGCTGGGCAGGATCTTGCCGCACAGCAAACCGGGGAGATGAATGTCGTCGGTAAAGGCCGGGCCGCCCGTTACCAGTTTGACGCCGTCCACTTTCCGGACGTTCTGGCCAACAACCGTGTGATCCGATCTCATGCCTTTGCCCTTCGTGGGGCAGGTCCCCGACCTGCCCCTGCCGCCGCCAGCACCGCCTCAACCGGCTTGCGGTACCCCGTGCAGCGGCAGTAAGTCCCCGCCAGCGCCTCGCGCACTTCTTCCTCGCTGGGATGCGGCTTCTGGTCCAGCAGCGCCTTGGCATTCAGAATCATTGCGGGAGTGCAGAAGCCACACTGCGCCGCGCCATGGTCCAGAAAAGCCTCCTGGAGCGGATGGAGCGTACTGCCGTGAGCCATTCCCTCGATGGTCAGCACGTCCGACCCTTCCGCCTTCGCGGCAAACATGAGGCACGAATTAATGGGCTTGCCATCGAGCAGAACCGTGCAGGCGCCGCATTCGCCCGCCTCGCAGCCGCGTTTCACGCCGAAGTAACCCTCGCGGCGCAGCACATCCAGCAGAAGATCGCCGGGGGCTACGGTCCACTGCTTCGCTTCCCCGTTCACGTTGAGACGAATTTCCATGGTTTTCATAGCGAGCACCCCGTTCCGGCGGCGCACTCTTCGAGCGCCCGTCTCACCAGCACACGGCACATCTCGCGGCGGTATTCCGCCGAAGCGCGCACGTCGGTAATGGGCTGCACCTCGCGCGCCACTTCGTTGCACACTTCGGCCAGCGTGCTTTGGTCCACCTTGCGTCCCACCAGGAGCTTCTCCGCGTTGACGGCGCGGATGGGCGTTGGCGCCACCGCGCCCAGCGCGATGCGCACCCATTTCACACGGCCTTGAGAATCCAACTGAAGACCGGCCGCCGCATTCACCAAAGAGATGTCGCTTGCCGTGCGTCCCAGCTTTTGGAACGACCAGCGCCCGCCGCGCGGCAGCGCCGGGATCGCAACTTCGACGATCAGCGTCTTGCCCGCCTTGGTCTTTCGCGCGCCGGAGTAGAAAGCGGTCAGGGGAATCTTGCGTCGGCCGCGCGCGTCCGCCAGCACCACCTCGGCGTCCAGCGCCAGCAGGGGCGTGGCGGTATCCGCCGCCGGCGAGCCGTTCGCCAGGTTGCCTCCCAGCGTGGCCATGTTGCGGATCTGCACCGAACCGCAGGCCGACGCGGCCCGCGCCAGGATGCCGCCCGCCAGCGCGCGGATGGCGGGCGAGTTCTCGAGCGCCGCCATAGTGGTGGTGGCGCCGATGACGCAAGCTTTGCCTTTGCGGCGGATATAGCTCAAGCCGGCGTGCGTGATGTCGATCAGGAAGCGGATGGACCGGTCCGCCTCGACCACGAGGTCCGTGCCCCCCGCCACAACCCGCGCCCGGTTCTTCCCGTCTTGAAGCAGACGAAGCGCTTCGCGAACGCTGCCAGGCCGATAGAAAGCTTCGATTGTATCGAACATCCTGCCCTCTGGAGACAATGCTCCCACACAACCTCACCAAAATATAGCAAGGTTACAAATGGGTTACAAGCGTTTGCGGCGGTCGGTTGGCCGGCGGCGGCGCTGCGGCGCGCTAGAATGAGTAGCTCTCCCATGCTTATTCTTTCGGAATCGATCTTCGAATCCCGGTCCCGCCTGCTGCGCGATCTCGATCGCGGCAAAATCACTCCGGAGCAGGCACACCAGCGGATGCTGGAGTTGGACCCGGCCGACTCCATCGCGATGCTGGGAATGAGCCATTTGCGGAGGGAGGCAGGCGACCTCGCCGGCGCCGAGGACTACTTGTGGCGCGCCGCCCAAGCCCAGCCCTGCACCTGGCCTCCGTACCTGGAGCTGTCCCAACTGCTTTCCGGGCAAGAGGCCCTTTCTCAGGGGCTGGCAGAACTCGCTCTAAGCAACTTGTTGCTCGACGAGGACGGTCTCGCGTCCCTGGGGCCGAAACCGATTCCATTCGGCTTGGACGGTACCGCGGAGTACGACAACCTGACCAAGCACGAGCAGATCAAGCTGGTGGTCGAAGCATTGCGCCGACGGCGGGACCTCGAACCCGCGCCCGTGACCGCCCGCCTGCGGCCGTACCGGCTCATCCATCAATTGCAGGAAGCCGAAGACATGGATGCGCAGCTCGTCGACGCGTTGATCCAGGAAGGAGAGTCCATCGTCCCTCTCCTGGTTGGAGTGCTGCGTGGTTGGGCGCAGGATTTCCTGCCCGAGAACGAGGAGCGCGTGGTGGAGAGCACGCTCGCCGTGCTGGGTGAGATCGGTCACGCCGGCGTGATCCCGCATCTGCTGGAGTTCGCCACCCTGGACAATGTGGATTTATCCGGCGCCGCGGATTGGGCGCTCGATCGCATCATCGGCCTCGATCGCGAACAGGCGGCGCGGGTGATCGGCGAAATCGCTTCCGGCTTGGGCGCGAGCGAGCGAATCGCGGTGATGGAGAGATTGCTTCTCCATCCCGGCTTCGACGCCACGGGAGAATTGCTCGCGCGGCTGAGCGAGAATCTCGACCGCATCCCCAAGCAGCATTACGATCCCTTTTTCCCCCTGCTGGTGAGTACTATGATCGCGGCGCGGGGCCTTGCGGGCGTCGAACTTGCCCGTGCGGTGCTGCGGCGACACTCAGCCCGGCTGCCGAAGAACATTCGGCGGGAGTGCGACGATCTGATTGAGGCCCTGGGCGCCCGCGAGGCTGTTCCTCCGCTGCCCGCGAAACCCTCCCCCTGGACGGTGTACGACATCTGCGCCGGTAAGGCCGTTTGGGAAGCCGACGAAGAAGAAGAGCAGGAGGATTTCGCGCCGCCACCGGAGCCCGTCCAACGAGGGCACACGCCCGGCCGCAACGACCCGTGCTGGTGCGGTAGCGGCAAGAAGTACAAGAAATGCCATCTCGATGCCGATGAGCGGCCCCAGGCCGCGGTGCCAGCCGTGCCCAGCGAATACCAGGGGTTGCGCAACCGGCTGGGCAAATTCCTCATGGAAACAACCACCAAACGCGACACCCGTCTGGCACAGGAGGAGTTTTTCGGCGACAACCCGGTCGAAGGCGACCAAGCGCCCCCCTTGATCGATTGGATGATGCACGACTGGGTTCCACCGCGTCTCGGCCACACCATCATGCGGGAGTACTTGCTCAAGCACGGCGCCAGTCTCGCGCCGCACGAGCGCGAGTTGATCGAAGAATGGTCGCTCAGTTTTGTCGGGCTGTACGAGGTGCGGGAGGTCAAAGTCGGAAGCGGCATCGAAGTAAAGGACCTGGTAACCGGCGAAATCTTCTTCGTACACGACGTGAACATGTCGAAACGGCTGGTGCGCTGGGACGGCTTGCTCGCGCGCGTGGTCCCCGGCGAACGCGGCCACGAGTTCAGCGGTGTGGGCATTACCGTCCCGCGTAAGCAACTGGAACCACTGCGCGCTTGGATGGAGGAGGACCGGCTCCGGACCGGCATGCCCTGGCCCGAGTATCTGAAGCGCAACTTGCCCCGCATCCGCCGCCAGCCGGAGGAACTCCACGCCGAATGGGTCGAAGCGCTCAAGTTGTCCAATACCGATGGCGACGAGATCCTGTTCTCGAAAGCCGTGTACCGGGTGGTGGACCGCGAGACGCTCACCGCGGCTCTTCGAAGCTGCCCTGAGATCAGCGAAGACGACGAGGGAAAGCACTACACCTGGTTGAGGGGCCCGGCCGGCGAGAAAGGACGCACGGTGCTGGGCACACTGCACGTCGAGGGCGCGCAGTTGGTGTTCGAGTCCAACTCGAAAAAGCGCCATGAGCGAGGTAAGGGGATGCTCGCCGAACTTGCCGGCCCGGCATTGAAGCACCTGCGCGATGAGTTCACCACGCAGCGGGAGATGAAGCGCCGGGCTGCCAATGAGCCTCGCGCCGCCGAACCAGTGCGAGACGAAATTCCACCCGAGGTGCGCCACAAACTGATTTCGGAGTACATGGAGCAGCATACCGCCAAGTGGCCCGATATGGCGCTTCCCGCGCTCGACGGGAAAACTCCGCGCCAGGCCGTGAAGACCGCCGCCGGCCGGCTCAAGGTCTCGGCCCTTCTACGGGACTTCGAGAATATCGAGGGGCACAAGCGCCAGACCGGCGAACCATATTGCGACGTAGCCCGCCTCCGTGCCGAACTGGGCCTGAAGGAGTGAATCACGAAGACTTGCAGCGGCGAAAGCGGGCGCGCGACGCCGGCGTCATTTTCTCGGTCGCGTACTGAAAGATCAACCGAGGCGCTCTGTCCTTCCACTCGAGCAGGAATGCCTCCACCGGCTGGGGCTCCTTTTTCCACGCTTCGCGCAGAAACCAACCCGCGCCCTGATGCACCACGCGCTCCTCGTCCATCATCAGCGGACGCAGGAAATCCAGCAGCGCCGGAATCTCCGCTGGCGTCTTGAGCAGGCCCAGCATGGCCACCGGCACGGCCCTTCGCTGGTACTTGAACTCCGATTCGCGCCAGCCGGCCAGCACGGTGAGATCGAGCCGGCGGCTCTCGAGCAGCGGCGCGATCACCTCTCCACAGAGAACATCCGTGTGCGCCCAGTTTTGAATTCCCGCCTCGAACCATTTGGCCAAATTGCCAACGGACTTGCCATCGAGCTCGTCGCGCCGCGTCTTGAGAAACCGGATGGCCAGAGCGCCCTCTTCGTACTTCCCGCTCTGGAACAACAACTCGCCCGCCTTCAGGAAGCCGCGTAGCCCCAAACCGCCATAGCTCTCCAGCCACTCCTGCTGCTTTTCGTTCCAGATGGGATGGTCCTTGTCGAGCAGGCCCCACGAGTCGTAGCCCTCGCGGAAGTAGCGGGCCCATTTGCCAGCCTTCTTGGGGTCCTGCTGCGCGGCGCAATAGGCCCGTATCTCAGCTACCAGATCTTCCGGTTTCTTCTTCATTGGCATCTCCGGCCCGTCTCTCTGGTATCATACCCGCAAAGCGCTTCCAATTCGTGGCGGAATGCGGCTTGCGTAAGCGTGTCGAGAAGCCGCTCCACGGCCCCGAGTTCCAGGTGCTGTTTGCGAACTACCATGTCATACCGTTCGCTGGTGAGGGGCACAAAGTCGAGGCCAAACGCGCGCGCGGCGGAACGGGTGGCCACGCAGCAATCGGCCAGGCCCGCGTAGACGCGCCACGCCGCTGCCAGGTGGCCGGCGGCACACTCGGTGTAGCCGCTGACAGAGCGCGGCGAAATGCCGGCGGCCTTGAGACGGCGGTCCAGCAGTTGGCGGCTCCCCGAGCCTTTCTCGCGGTTCACCAGCTTTACCTCCGCGCGCGCCAGGTCTTCCACGCGGCGGATCTTCTTCGGATTGCCGCGGGCCAGAACCATCCCCTCTTCCCACACGGCGAAGGCGAAAACCGCGACGTCTTTCCGGGGAAATTCCGTGCGGATGGCGGAGACCTCGTCTTTCAAGTGCGTGCCGGCCACATGGACCATGCGCCGCTTGAGCAGATGCAAGGCCACGGTGCTGTTGACGGGCGCCGTCACCAGCCGGACATTGGCCCGCTGAAGATGACGCGCCAGCACCGATGTGGCCGGGTCGCAGCCGGCCACCAGCAGGCGGCTTTCGGAATCCTCTTCGCGCAGCAATTCGACCGTGGACCGCGCGGGGCTCACCAGCAGCGCGTCGGTGGGCGGCAGTTGACGCGGAGCGGGCACGGCGGGCACACCCACCAGCCGGCCGTTCACGCGGCACAACTCGACGGGAGTGCCGGCGAACAGATCGCCCGCGCCGATGATCTCGGCGCGCACCGAGCGGGGCGGGCGCGGCTCCGCCGGATCGAGACGGAAAAGGTCTTCGACGGGCGCTTCCAAGGCGCGGGCCAGCCGCAGCGCGACAGCCGTATTGGGAACGTAGTTGCCCGCTTCCATGGCGTAAATGGTCTGGCGGCTGACGCCCGCCAGCTTGGCCAGGGCCGCGGCGCCAACTCCGCGCCGCTGCCGGATCTCCGCGAGCCGGTTGTGCACCCGCGGCTCGGGGGCTGTGGTATTGTCCTCTAATAGTGTCATTGTCGTCTATGCGATATGGCTGCCTACTATTGTGCCTGCTTTCGGCCGCCTGCGCGCGGCGGGCGGAGCCGCACAAGTTGACGCTGGCCGCGGCGGCCGACCTGAACTTCGCGCTGGAGGAGATTTCGCGGGAATTCCGCGCGGCGCATCCCGATGTGGATCTCGGGATCGCGTACGGCTCGTCCGGCAATTTCTATGCGCAGATCCGCAACCAGGCCCCCTTCGATGTTTTCCTTTCGGCGGACGTGGAGTATCCGCGCAAGCTCGTCGAAGACGGGATCGGCGCGCGCGATTCCCTGTTTGTGTACGCGGTGGGCCGCATCGTGGTATGGGTGCCCGCCTCATCGCCGCTGGACCCTTCCACCGCGCTACGGGCCGCTTCGGTGCGGCACGTTGCCATCGCCAACCCGCAACACGCTCCGTATGGCCGGGCGGCGGAAGCGGCCCTGCGCTCGCTGGGCGTCTATGACGGCGTCGAGCGAAAACTGGTGCTCGGCGAAAACGTCGCGCAGACGTTGCAATTTGTCCAGAGCGGCGCGGCGGACGTGGGAATTGTGGCTCTCTCGCTGGCGCTGGCGCCGCCGGTCCGCGGCCAGGGACGCTATTGGGAAGTGCCTGGTACGGCTTACCCGAAGATCGAGCAGGGCGGCCTCATCTTGAAAGACTCGAAGGCCGCCCGGGAGTTCCGGTCGTTTCTTCTGGGGGCCGTCGCGCGGCGCATTTTGAAGGAATACGGATTCTCTCTGCCGGGAGAGTGATATGGATTGGCAAGCCATTTGGTTGAGCGTGCGGCTGGCGGTTTCGACCACCCTGATTCTGCTCGCGGTCGGCATGCCGCTGGCGTACTGGCTGGCGTTTTCGCCGCATCGCTGGAAGTTCCTGGTGGAAGCGGTGGTAGCGCTGCCGCTGGTGTTGCCGCCGACGGTCCTGGGGTTCTACGTGCTGCTGGCCATCGGCCCGCGCAGTCCGGTAGGCGCGCTTTATGCCAGGCTCACGGGCGGCATGTTGCCGTTTTCGTTCCAAGGCCTGCTGGTGGCCTCCGTGCTCTACAGCCTGCCGTTCACGGTGCAGCCCGTGGCCTCGGCGTTCGCGGCGGTGGACCGCAAACTGGTGGAAGCATCCTGGTGCCTGGGAGTCTCGCGGATGGCGACGTTTCGACGCGTCATCGTGCCGCTGGCGCTGCCTGGGATCGCCACCGGCGCCATTCTGAGCTTCGCGCACACCATGGGCGAATTCGGCGTGGTCCTGATGGTGGGCGGCAACATCGCGGGGGTAACGCGCACGGTTTCGATTTCCATCTACGACCAGGTCCAAGGATTGAACTACGGTGCGGCGGCGGAGACCTCGCTCGTTCTAGTGGCCGTCTCGTTTACGGTGCTGGCGCTCACCTACGCGCTGCAACGCCGGGTTTGGGCACTATGGCCAATGAGCTGAGCTGCAACTGCCGGAGGCGGATGGCGTCCGGTTTCGAGCTGGATGCGGAGATGCGTCTCCCGCTCGGCGATTCTCCGGTGACGGTGCTGTTCGGCCCGTCGGGATCGGGCAAGACCACTTTGCTGCGGCTGCTGGCCGGTCTCGACCGCCCGGACGATGGCGCCATCACCTTCCGCGATTCCATCTGGTACGACGGACCGCGAGCGATTTGCCTGCCACCCCAACAGCGACGCGCAGTGTTCCTGTTTCAGGACTGCGCGCTGTTCCCGCACCTGACCGTCGCGGCCAACGTGGAGTATGCCGCGCGCCGCGAAACCGCCCGGGGACTCATGGATGTGTTCGGCTTGGCGGAGCTAGCCGATCGCTTTCCCCGCGCGCTCTCCGGCGGGCAGCGGCAGCGCGTGGCGGTGGCGCGCGCGCTGGCCGCGGAGCCCGCGCTGCTGCTGCTGGACGAGCCGCTCTCGTCGCTCGACGCCGCCGCGCGCGGCCGCATGCGCCAGGAACTGCGGCGGATGCTGCTCGATGGCGGCGTCCCCAGCATTGTGGTAACGCACGACCGCATGGAGGCGGTGGCCCTGGGCGACTGGATGGCGGTCATGGTGGACGGCCGAATCCGGCAGGCCGGTCCGGTCGAGGAAGTGTTCCGTCACCCGGCCGATGCGCAGGTGGCCGAGTCGGTGGGCGTCGAGAATGTTCTCCCGGCCCAGATCGTATCGCATCACTCGGGCCTGCTCACCTTGCAGGTGGGAGCGGCGCAATTGCAGTGCGTCGACTCGGGCGAAGCCGGCCCAGTCGTGGCGTGCATTCGCGCCGAGGATGTGGCTCTCACGCGCGACTCGCCCCAGGTTTCGAGCGTTCGAAACCGCCTGCCGGGCCGCGTGCTCTCGGTGATCCCGGAGGGCCCGCTGGCGCGCGTGGAACTGGATTGCGGCGTGCCGCTAGTGGCGGTGATCACCACGCAATCGGCCAGCGAGCTTCAACTGAAACCCGGCGACGACATGTGCGCCGTGGTGAAGACCACGTCGGTGCATCTCACGGCGGCGCCCAGCAAGCGCTAGGTTTAAACGAAGGCATCATGGTTGTGGTTTCGGAAGCATGGGAAGAGGCGGCGGCAGCGTCGAGGTGCGCGAAAAAGCCGGCTGCTCTGTGCCGGCATCCGGCTTCGGCAGGAAGTCGGGGGCCTTATCGAAGAGGATCGTCAACCGCCGCGATACTTCCTTGCCATAGGCTGTCCCGTCCAGGTCGGACCGGCGGTTTTTCACGACGGTGAGCCGGTCTCTTGGTCCGAGATAAAGGTATGCATCCGCAGTCTGGTCCCAGGTCCCCGTCGTTCCGCCCCGGCCGGGCGCGGGAAGGTTGCCAATCCAGTTTCCTTTCATCTCGACCAGAGACGGTGCCGTCAGCGCGTCGAAACGGGAGTCGAGATCGTCATACCCACCCGTCATATTGCTCCCCGCTATAATCACGTACGGTTTTACCAAGGCCGTCAAGAGCTCGTTTTCGATCGCGCCTGGCCGCCCTCCGGAGCGGCGAAAATGGCCCCCGCCCATAATGAGCAACCCCTTGCGGCCCTTCGCAAGCACTTGGTAGCGCACGACGCTGGAATAGAATTGATCCCGGAAAGGCAGATAGAATGCGATGTCCTCGCGGCTCTGAACGCGGCTCCAGTCGATGGGTGGATCGCCCAACAACACGCGGAGACGCCGCTGCTTCGGCAGTTTCCGATTCACGGCCCGAACCGCACGGTAAAACTCACCATAAACCGGCGATACCGGCCCTAAGGCCCCAACCGTATCCCGCCAGGCGCCCTGGACCTGCTCGAAAGACACGTTCTCGCCTTCAATATAACGGTCGACCAGTCCCTGGTACTTCGCGTTTCCAAACTCCACGACGATGTCATTCACCCGTTCGGCGAATCCAGGGGTCGCGATAAGCTTACCCAATAGGTCGTACTCCTGCCGGCATTCATGAATCTCGCCAAACATGACGATGCGGTAAGTCTCGAATAGCTTTACGATGCCCTGGACTGGGTCCTGGGGCGCCGGGTTTTGCGCCCGCCCCAGAGAGCACGCCAACAGCAACCAAACGGCATATCTCATTTGACTACCCTCCTTGCCGGGCCAGGGACATTGTACTCGTATGCCCTCTCACCTCGAGCATGCGCTGCCGCTTCCCTCAACCCGTGAACAACGTCCTTCCCGACGCGGCTGAGCTTCTCAAGCGTACGCTTATTCACCCGCTTGTTTCTTGGCACCTTTCAAACCCTCCACGGACCTTTTCGCCGCCTTCCGATCCGCAGCAGTCATATCCGTCGCGCCCATTCGCCAGCCCCCCTACTTCTGCAAGAAGAAGTTCCCCACGAACATGGCGTCGATGCCGGAGGAATAAAAGCTGCGCACGGCGTCGCGCGGGGTGCAGACCAGCGGCTCGCCGAAGAGATTGAAACTGGTATTGTAGAGCACCGGAAGGCCGGTGGCTTTGCCGGCGGCGTGGAGCAGCTTCCAGTAGAGCGGGTTCTCGTCGCGATCCACGGTGTGGACGCGCACCAGGTCGTCGGCCAGCACGGCAGCCGCGAGTTTGTCGCGGTGCTCCGGTTTGACGCGGCCGATGGTGGAGAGAAAACGCGCGTTGGTCCCCACGTCGAAGTATCGGTCGCAGAGCTCGGCCGGGACCGAGGCGGCGAATTTGCGGAACGGCTCGCGGTGTTTGATGAAGATGTTGAGGTTCTCGGTGGAATACGGATCGAGCGGCGAAGCCAGGATGCTGCGGTTGCCCAGCGCGCGCGCGCCGAATTCCATGCGGCCGTGCATCCAGGCCACGATCTTGTTGTCGTTCAACTGCGCCACGGCGGTTCCGATCAATTCGTCCATGGTGAGCATGTAGCGGAAGCGCAGCTTGCAGTTTTCGAGCACCTGCTTGATTTCGGGCGCGGTGTAGGAGGG
>Ga0187881_10001469_pt1 | contig 24765 bp, 27 predicted proteins | sample June2016WEW_19_1_2_FD_133017 | JGI IMG/M metagenome (GOLD analysis project Ga0187881, IMG submission 133017) | Peatland microbial communities from SPRUCE experiment site at the Marcell Experimental Forest, Minnesota, USA - June2016WEW_19_100 | ecosystem: Environmental > Terrestrial > Soil >... | reverse complement strand
GGCGCCCGTGCCCCGCAGCATCGCCTGCTGGGCGACGGCCTCCAGGGCGTCATCGGTCAGTTCGAGCTCGACGTTGTCGAGCTCGAACACGCGGCGGAACTGCTTCACCAGGGCATTCTTGGGCTCGACGAGGATACGGACGAGCGCCTCCTCGTCCAGACTTCGGACCGCCCCGATCACGGGGAGGCGACCGACGAACTCGGGGATGAGGCCGAACTTGAGCAGGTCCTCGGGGAGGACCTGCATGAGGACCTCGCCCTCCTCGCGGTGCTTGGAGTGGCGCACGTCCGCACGAAAACCGATTCCGGCGCGGCCGATGCGGTTCTCGATGATCTTGTCCAAGCCGGCGAATGCTCCACCGCAGACGAACAGGATGTTCGTCGTGTCGATCTGGATGAACTCCTGGTGGGGGTGCTTGCGGCCGCCCTGGGGTGGTACCGATGCCGTCGTGCCCTCGAGGATCTTCAACAGGGCCTGCTGGACTCCTTCACCCGATACGTCCCTCGTGATTGAGGGGTTCTCGCTTTTGCGCGCGATCTTGTCGATCTCGTCGATGTAGATGATCCCCGTCTCGGCCTTCTTCACGTCGTAGTCGGCGGCCTGGATGAGCTTCAAGAGGATGTTCTCGACGTCCTCACCGACGTACCCGGCCTCGGTGAGGGCGGTCGCGTCGGCGATCGCGAACGGCACGTTGAGCATGCGCGCGAGCGTCTGGGCAAGCAGCGTCTTGCCGCACCCGGTGGGGCCGAGCAGCAAGATGTTCGACTTGGCGAGTTCGACGTCGGCATCGGTCGGCGCGCCGGCCTGCACCCGCTTGTAGTGGTTGTAGACCGCGACCGAGAGGATCTTCTTCGCCTGGTCCTGCCCGATGACATAGTCGTTCAGGAAGTCGAAGATCTCACGGGGCTTGGGCAGGTCCTCGAAGCGGACCTCGGAGGTCTCGGAGAGCTCCTCTTCGATGATGTCGTTACAGAGCTCGATGCATTCGTCGCAGATGTAGACGCCGGGTCCCGCGATGAGCTTCTTCACCTGCTTCTGGGATTTCCCGCAGAAGCTGCACTTCACGAGCTCGCCGCCGTCGCCGAACTTGGCCACGTACCCTCCCTCGTTCAGGCGGCACCGGCCGCCGACAGCACGTTGATGGCCTCCCGGCTCGTGATTACCTCGTCGATTACACCGTAGTCGCGCGCTTCAGCCGCACTCATGATGAAGTCGCGATCGGTGTCGTGCTGGATCTTGTCGATCGACTGCCCCGTGTCGGTGGCGAGCATCTCGTTCAACATGTCGCGCATGCGGAGGATCTCCTTCGCCTGCAGCTCGATGTCGGTCGCCTGCCCGGCCGCGCCCCCGTAGGGCTGGTGGAGCAGGATCCGGGCGTGCGGCAAGGCGAACCGCTTGCCCCGCGTGCCGGACGCGAGCAATACGGCCGCGGCGGAAGCGGCCTGGCCGAAGCAGAACGTGGACTTGTCGGGACGGACGTACTTCATCGTGTCGTAGATGGCGAAGAGCGCGGTGATGTCCCCGCCCGGCGAGTTGATGTAGATGTTGATGTCCTTGTCCTGGTCCTCGGACTCGAGGAACAGCATCTGCGCGGAAACGAGATTGGCGACGTTGTCGTCGATCGGCGTGCCGATGAAGATGATGCGGTCACGCAGCAGCCGCGAATACAGGTCGTAGGCGCGCTCCCCTTTGCTCGATGACTCGACGACCGTCGGGACGAGATAGTCGTACCCGTTCACAGCTCAGCCTCCTCGACGGGCGATGCTTCCTGGTCCGGTTCGTCGTGCACCGCTTTGCCGTCGGCGTCGTCGAGCCGGAGTGCCGCCCGATCCATCGGGTTCCCCTCGTCGTCAACAACGCCAACGTGCTCGATGAGCCAGCTCAGTGCCTTTGCCCTTCTGAGCTGCGATCTTAGCCCGTCAAGACCACCGCTCCGGACAATGCTCGACCGCAGCTGCGCCGGGGTTTGTCCCGCATGTCCGGCGAGGTGGACGATCTCCTCGTCGACGTCTGACTCGTCGATTTCGATGCGCTCGGCGGCGACGAGGGCACGCAACGCGAGATCGGCCCGGACCTCCCTCGAGGCCTGGGCTTCGAGATCGGCGAGCATCCGTTGCTCGTCGATCCCGGTGACCTCGAGGTAGGTCGACAGCAGGACCTGCTGGGCCGCCAGACGCTCGACGAAATCCTCGAGGAGCTGCTGGGATTCGCGAACGACGAGCGCCTGCGGGATCTCGTCGGTGACGAGCTCGCAGAGGGCATCGACCGCTCGGGCGCGCAGCAGCAGGTTCGCCTCGCGCCGCTTGGCGACGGAGAGCCTGGACGACAGGTCGGCGCGCAGCTCGGCGAGCGATTCGAACTCCGAAGCGTCGGAGGCAAATTCATCGTCGGGGACGGGCAGGACCTTCTCCCGCACTTGTTTCACAAGCAGGCGGAGGTGCGCCGGCCCGCCCGGGGCGTCGTCGGCGTCCATCTCGAAGATGTCGCCGACCTTCGCGTCGGCGAGGCGTTCATCGACCCCCTGCGCGATGCCGCCGGACCCCACCTGGTAGACGAGGTCATCGGCGACGAGACCTTCGGCGGGCTTCCCGTCACGGCTGCCGTGCACATCGAGCGTCACGACGTCACCGTCGCGGGCTGGACGACCGACCTCGGTGAGCGAGGCGAACTGCTCGCGCATTCGGTCGATTTGCGCGTCGATGTCGGCCTCGGTGACGAGCGGTGTCGGCACCGTGACGACGAGCCCCTCGTAGCCCGGGATCGACACCTCGGGCCGCACCTCGACGACGGCGTCGAACGCGACGGGCCCGGTCTCCTCTCCGGAGGTGATGTCGATCTTCGGCGTGGCGATCACGTCGAGCTCGGTCTCTTTCACCGCTTCGCCGTACAGGCGTGGCAGGACGTCGCGCAGCGCCTCCTCGCGGATCGTCTTCGGCCCGAGACGGGACTCGAGCAGTCGACGGGGGACCCGACCCGGCCGAAACCCGGGGATGCGCGCCTCGCGTGACAGCCGGGTGAGCGTCTCACGCTCGGCCTTGGCCACCTCCTCGTCGTCCACCTCGACGGTGAGCTTGAACCGGTTCTTGTCCAGGGGTTCGACGGAGGTTCGCATATGGACCCCGGAGTCTACCGGTCGTTTTGTCCCGCAAATTCCGGACTCGAGGCGTACCATCACGCCCGGCCACGTCGTGCGAACCGCGGCAACGACTGCGGGCGTCGAGGTCGCGAGGGCACGGGTCCGCGGCCACTGATCATCCGTGCCTGCGTTTCCTCCCGTACGATCAGTCAGGCGGGGAGTGGCGCAGCTTGGTTAGCGCGCCTGCTTTGGGAGCAGGAGGTCGCGGGTTCGAATCCCGCCTCCCCGACTCGTCGGATCAGACGACGAGACCGAGGGCGAGTGCCGCGGCGCCGATCGCGCCGGACCGGTCACCGAGTTCGGCGGAACGCAACGACACGGACCGCTCACCAGAACCGCGGCGTGTTTGCTCGAAGTACTTCTTCGTCAGGGGCATGAACAGGTCACCGTCACGGATGATGCCCCCGCCGAGGATCACCGCCAGCGGGTCGAGGACCTCGACCAGATTCGCGATCCCGAGCGCGAGGTAGCGCGCGATCGTGTCGACGATCCCCCACGCCTCGAGGTCACCAGCCCGGGCGGCCTCGAAGATGTGCTCGCTCTTGATCCCGTCGGCGTTCCCGCCCGCGAGCTCGACGATGCGGGTCGCCTTGCCCGACAACGCCGCGGCGCGCGCCAAGCGGGCGTGCCCGGAGCCGGAGACGTACTGCTCCCAGCACCCGCGTCGACCGCAACCGCACAGCGGTCCGTCGATGTCGACGACCATGTGGCCGATCTCGCCGGCAAAGCCCCGTCCGCCGCGCAGCAACTGGCCACCGGCGATGATGCCACCGCCGATCCCGGTCCCGAGCGTCACAACGATCGCGTCGCTCAGCCCCCGGGCGGCGCCGAACGCGATCTCACCGGCAGCGGAGCACATCCCGTCGTTGTCGACGACGAGGCGGAATCGCTCGCGGCGCTCGAACACGTGGCCGAGTCGCCGGGAAAGCTCCGCCGTCATCGGAGTCCCCGACACGGCTGGCAGATTCGGGACCTCGTTCAAGACCCCATGCCCGTCGAGCAGTCCTGGCACACCGACACCGATCCCGACGAGCTCCTCGGAGCGGGGTCCGAGCGACTCGACAAGCGTCGCAGTCGCGCCCTCAAGGGAATCGAGAAGCCGACGTCGCGAGTTCGATGATTTCACGCGGAATTCGTTGATGACATTGCCATCACCGTTGACGGCGACAGCGAGGATCTTCGTCCCGCCAACATCAAGACCGAGAGCTACAGACATAGCTTGCAGACCTTAACAGCACCGTGAGGGGTTCTCAGCCAATGCCCGGCCGCGCGGCGCGTGATCATTCGCTGCCAAACGCTCACAACTACACTCCGAGGGCGCGCGGGCGTAGCTCAATGGTAGAGCTCCAGCCTTCCAAGCTGGTCATGCGGGTTCGATTCCCGTCGCCCGCTCTGACCGGAAGAGCCCTTGCTCGGCCGAACACGAGGACGTGCGGCGGGTGGAACCTCGTGCTGAGCGCGCCCCGGCGAGGCAGCCGGTCGTCGCTTCTCCGGCGGGTGAATCGCCGTTTCGGCCGACGTAGCAAATGCCGCCATGCATCGTCGCGATACCAGGAATCTCTTCTTGAGATCTCGTATCGCTTGATCCATCTGCCCCAGGCGGCGCTGGTGCCACCGCGCCGAGTGGCGATGGCAGACGAGTACCGGGATTTGGCGGCCGCGTCGCACAAGGCATCGCGTGGGCGCCCGTGATCAGCGAGCGCTGTGCTGCCGCACCTTGTCGAAGCAGAGCGAACGCCGGGTGCCGACGGTCGCCTCGGGAAGAGAGAGCTCCGCGGCGATCTCGGCGTTCGACAGACCCTCGAGCACGCCACGCACGATCGAGAGCTCCGTCGCGTCGAGGTCGTACTGCGACCCGGTGCCGAGCGAGGCGACGGAATGGCCCATGAGGGCACTGTCGAGGAACTGGCTCCCGGCGGAGACCGTCCGGATGCACGAGACGAGGTCGCCACCACGGATCTGCTTCAGGAAGTAACCGGCCGCCCCAGCGAGGAGCGCGGCGACGAGCGCGTCGCCATCGGTGTAGGCGGTGAGCATGACGCAGGCCGTGCCCGGGTAGTGCGACCGGATCGTTCGGCACAGGTCGACGCCGTCGCCGTCGGGGAGGCGGACGTCGAGGACGACGACGTCCGGGCGCGCGTGCTCGACGAGAAGCTCCGCGTCCCCCACTGTCGCGGCCTCGCCGACGCATTCGAAGTCCACCTCGTTGGCAAGGAGTTCCCCGATACTTTGCCGAACCGCGGCATTGTCGTCGACGACAATGATTCGGATTCCCACCTGGTAACTGTGCGCTCGGCCTCCCGAGCGGGGTCAGAGTCAAAGGTCCCGCCAGATCGCACAAAGTTGCGACGCTCCGTGGCCAGGGGTCCGCGTGGCACGCTTGGGCCATGCCGTACCGGCGGGTGTCCGACGCGCAACGCCTCCAGCAGCTGCTCGAGGCCGTGCTCGTCCTCGAAGCCGACCTCGACCTGGATGCCGCGCTCCACGACATCGTCGAACAGGCCCGCCAGCTCGTCAACGCCCGCTACGGGGCGCTCGCCGTGATCGAGCCCGGTTCCGGACGCCTCGCCCAGTTCGTGAACGTCGGGTTCACCCCCGAGGAGGTCGACCGAATCGACCACCTGCCGCGCGGTGAGGGCATCCTCGGGATGATCTTCGACACCGAACACCCGTTGCGACTCGCCGACCTCACCAAACACCCCGCCTCGGTCGGTTTCCCCGCCCACCATCCGGCGATGCGTTCCTTCATCGGGGTGCCGATCCTCGTCCACGGGGAGGCCTTCGGCAACCTCTACCTCACCGAGAAGATGAACGCCGACGAGTTCACCGAGGAGGACGGCGACATCCTGCAGGCCCTTGCGCTGGCCGCCGGGACCGTCATCGACAACGCCCGGTTGCACGCCAAAGTGGGCGAGCTGGGCGTCGCAGCCGAACGCGCCCGGATCGCGCACGACCTCCACGACACCGTGATCCAGCGGCTGTTCGCGACCGGTCTGTCGCTGCAGAGCACCATCCGGATGATTCAGACCCCGGAGGCGTTGCGGGTGATCCACACCGCGGTCGACGACCTCGACGACACGATCCGCCAGATCCGGACCGCGATCTTCGCCCTCGAGCCCCTCCCGGTCGGCCGACGCAGCCCGAGCACACGTGTGGCGGAGCTGTGCGCCGAGTCCGTCCGCAGCCTGGGCTTCGAACCATCCGTCTCGGTCTCCGGCCCGATCGACACCGAGGTGAGCGAACACGTCACCGGGCACATGCTCGCGGTGCTACGCGAAGCCCTGACGAACGTCGCCCGCCACGCGCACGCCAGCCGGGTCCATGTCGGCCTCGAGGTCGCGGACCACCGGCTCCGGCTCACGGTCGCCGACGACGGCATCGGTCTGCCGACCGAGTCGAGCCCCGCGAGCCGGGGCCTCACGAACATGGCCGAGCGCGCCAAGCTCCTCGGAGGATCGTTCACGATCGCGCCCGGTGCCGAATCGGGAACCGAGATGAGCTTCGAGGTTCCACTCGTCACGGATTAGCGCGGCGCGCAGCTCAAGACGCGGTAGCGCGTGGCCCGGCGATCGGGCAGGTGCTGGAGCCTGTCCTAGCGAACCGCTGCGTCCCCGTCGTCTCTCGAGGTTCCGGGAGTCGCACCCGCCAGACGGTGTTCGCGGCGGAACTCGCGGACTCTCACAACGATGAACGCCACGACGACGACGACGACGAGCGCGGCGAGCACGTAGCCGGCGATCGAGAAGTCGTGCGCGACGCGCTTCCACTCGTTGCCGACCTCGTAACCAACCGCAGCGAAGGCGCTCGTGTAGACGACGGTACCGATGAAGTTGAAGATCTCGAAGCGCCAGAGGGGCATCTCGGCCGTCCCGGCGACGATCGACGTGAACGCGCGCACGACGGGCATGGCGCGGCCGATCGTCACGGCGAACTCCCCCCTGCCCGACAACCAGCGCTCGGCGCGATCGAGATCCCTCGAGGTGAGGAGGACGTACCGGCCGAGACGTTCGACGAGCGGCCGGCCTCCGATCCGTCCGACACCGAAGGCGGTCGACGACCCGGCGAGCTCGGCCAGGATGCCCACGCTGAGCACGATCGCGAGATTCAGCCGGCCCGACGCGGCGAGAACGCCGGCGAACCCGAACGTGACCTCCGACGGGATCGGCACGCAGCAGGCCTCGGCGAAGGCGAAAAGGATGAGCGCGGCGTAGCCCGATTCAGTGAGGAGGTGTTGCACGCCCTTAGTTGTACTCGACCCGGGACCGCGGTCCCCCCGAAGGGAGGGTCGCGCACCCGCCGGCGGTAGCGTTCCCGCGTGTCGACCGTGAGACTCGCGAGCACCGATGGGGTCGAGCTCGTCGCCTATGACCTCGGTGGCGAAGGACAATCCGCGCTGCTCGTCCACGGTGCCGGCGTGAACGGCCTGTGTCTCGGCCCTCTCGCACGGCACCTCTCGGCGCGCTTTGCGTGCTGGGCGCTCGATCTGCGCGGACACGGCGCGTCGTCGGCGCCGCCCGATTTCGATTGGACGGGTTTCGTCGACGACGTGCGCGCCGCTGCAGACACACTCGAACTCAACCACCCCGTCGCGGTCGGCCATTCCCTCGGCGCGACGGCGATCCTCGGTGTCGAAGCCGGGAAGCCGGGCACCTTCGCCCGCCTTTTCTGTTACGAGCCGATCGTCTTTGCCCCGGAGGTGCCCGATCCGCCCGACGGCGGGATCGCCGAGGTCGCGCGTCGCCGCCGGGCGGTGTTCGCGTCCCGGTCCGAAGCGGCAGATCGCTTCCGCGAGAACCCGCACTTCGGGAACTGGGACCCCGACGCGCTCGCCGGTTACCTCGAGGGCGGTCTGGTCGACCTACCCGACGGCTCGGTCGGACTCGCCTGCCCACCCGAGAACGAGGCGCGCATCTACGAGGCGGCCCGGCACTTCGAGATCTACGGTCGGCTCGGCGCGATCCGCTGCCCCGTGACGATCGCCCGGGGATCGGCATCAAACGTGCTGTCGGCGGCGGCGGCCGACACGATCGCCGCGAGGCTGGTCAACGGTGCCGTCGAGGAGTTCGCCGGACTCGGTCACTCCGGCCCGTGCGAGGACCCGGCGGCGGTGGCCGCGGCTTTCCTGTCGGCGGTGGACACAGCCGGGGCGTAGCCTCAAGACAGCGATGCCCCTTTCCCTGCCGAGCACCCTGTCTCCTTCGAAGCTCGCCCGATTCGTGCAGTGCCCGCTCGCCTTCCGTTACGCGCACATCGACCGGCTCCCCGAGCCGTCCTCGGTCCAGCAAGTGCGCGGCACGCTCGTGCACAAGGCGCTCGAGCTTCTCTTCAGCTCCTCCCAGGGCCCCGAACGGAGCCGGGAGCGGGCGCGTGAGTCGCTCACCGCGGCGTGGGGCGAGATCTCGGAATCGGAGGAGTTCACCGGGCTGGCGCTCGACGACGCCTCCTCGCGTCACCTCCTCGACGACGCGACGGAGCTCCTCGAGCGGTACTTCTCCCTCGAGGACCCGACGACGGTGCACGACGTCGGACTCGAGCTCGACCTGCACGCGACCCTCGAAGGCGTGGAGCTGCGCGGGATCATCGACCGCCTCGACGATCTCGGCGATGGTCAGCTTGCGGTTGTCGACTACAAGACCGGACGGGCGCCGCCGCCCGAGCGGTCGCGCACGAGCCTCGCCGGTGTGTACTTCTACGCCATGCTGTGCGAGGAGGTGCTCGGCACCCGCCCGAAAGAGGTCCGCCTCATGTACCTGCGCGACGAGGTCGTCCTCGTCGAGTCCCCAACCGATCAGGGAATGCGCGGTGTTCGCCAGCGCGCCCTCGCGGTCTGGGATGCGATCGGCCGGGCGTGCACGTCCGGGGACTTCCGCCCGAGTCCCTCGGCTCTGTGCAAGACGTGCGCATTCCAGCCGCTCTGCCCGGCATTCGGGGGTGCGGCACCCGCGACGAACAAGGCGACCGCGTAGCGGCCCGACTAACCTCGGGTCGCGATGGCAAACCAGCTCGTCGCGGACTTCGACGAGCATGTCGACGCGCTGTTCGATCACATCCGCGGGAACCCCGTTGCGGACCGGGTCTTCTATACCGCCTCCGCGCTCGGCGAATTCGGGCTGATCTGGGTCGTCTTCGCGCTCCTGCGCGCGTGGCGCGGCGGTCGCACCCACGAGAAGGCGGCGTTGCGGGCGATCGTCGCGACCGGTGTCGAGTCGTTTCTCGTCAATGTCGTCATGAAGTCGTTCGTGCGCCGCCATCGCCCGGTGAACAATCACGATCACCCCCTTCCATTGCGGCAACCACTGTCCTCGAGCTTCCCCTCCGGTCATGCCACCGCGGCCTTCTGCGGGGCGACGTTGCTCTCGGACGGTGACGAGCGGCTCGCGCCCTTGTACTTCGCGACGGCGGTGGTCGTCGCCACGAGCAGGGTCTACGTCCGTATCCACCACGCCTCGGACGTCGTCGGCGGCATGGCGGTCGGGCGGGCGCTCGGGTTGATCGGGAAGCGGCTCGCTCCCCTCGGCAACCGCGACTAGGCCATCGTCCGGCGACGGCGTGCCCCGCACCGTCGGCGTCGTCGGACGACACGACCTTCCTCGCCGTAAGGTGGACGACCGATGAGCGTCGCGATCGTGATGGGGAGCGACTCCGACGAGACGGTGATGCGTCAAGCCGCCGAAGCCCTCGACGAGTTGGGCATCCCGTGGGAGATGCGCGTCATCTCGGCGCACCGGACACCCGAAGACGCGCTCGGATACGCGCGCGACTGCCGTGCCCGCGGCATTCAGGTCATCATCGCGGGTGCGGGTGGCGCGGCGCACCTCGCCGGCGTGCTCGCCGCGGCCACGTCGCTCCCGGTGATCGGCGTGCCAATCGCGCTCCCCGCGCTCTCGGGACTCGATTCGCTGCTTTCGATGGTGCAGATGCCCCGCGGCGTGCCGGTGGCGACCGTCGGGATCGACGGCGCGCGCAATGCCGGACTGCTCGCCGCGCGCATGATCGGCATCACCGACGAACGCGTCGCCGGGGCCGTCGTCGAGTTCCAGCAACGCCTGGCGCGCGACGTGCGGGAGCGCGACGCCTCGCTGCAAAGCCGGATCGGCGACTGACCGGCCGCGATCACCGCCAGACCGATGCCCTCACTCGCCGCGCGGCTCGGATTGGCGCCTCAGGCGCGCGTGCTGATCGTCACGTGCGACGATCTCGGCTTCCTGCACGCGGCGAACGTCGCGATCTACGGCGCGTTGCGCCAGGGCGTCGCCACGTCCGCCTCGCTGATGGTCCCCGCCCCCTGGGCGCGGGGTGCCGTACACGCCTATCGCGGCGAGGACGTCGGGGTCCACCTCACTTTGAACGCGGAGCACGAGCTCTATCGCTGGGGACCGATCACCCACGCCCCGTCACTGCTTGACGGCGATGGGGGCTTCCCCCGGACCGTCGAGGACGTCTGGGAGCACGCGGATCTCGACGAGGTGCGGCACGAGTGGCGCGCCCAGATCGACCGGTCGATTCTCTGGGGGTTCGACGTGACCCATCTCGACGCCCATCTCGGCGGGGTGGAGCTGAAGCCGGAGTTCTTCGACGTCTACCTCGAACTCGCCGAAGAGCTCCGGCTCCCGGTACGCCTCCCGGGCCCCGAGGAGGAACGGCGGGTGGGCTTCCCGTTCCGCGAGCTCGCGTTCGATCGGGGAGTCCTCGCCCCAGACCGAGTCCTGCCGATTTCGGCGTTCACCGGGGACGCGTCGGATCTCGACCTCGTCCCGCCGGGGGTCACCGAGGTGCGTGCCGCGCCGGCACTCGACACGCCGGAGCTGCGCGCCTCCGCCGTCGACTGGCAGACACGGATCACCGACGCCACCCTGCTCGAGGCCCGGGGTACGCTCGGCCGGCTCGTCGAAACGAACGGTCTAGCGACCATCGGCTACCGGTCGCTGCGGCAGTTGATGCGCTAAGAGGCTGCGCAGATCGGCGCGAATGCCGAGACGATCGACGAGGCGCCCCGCAACCGGGCATCCCGACACCGGGGAGACGAGTCGATGCCGGCATCGAAAAGGACCGTTCCGCGGTTTATCCGACGCGGCGTGCCGAGGTTCGAATGGCGGCACGTCAAGGGCGTCGCGGCCGTGCGCGCCGTCGTCGCTCTCTGGCTGCTCGCCCTCGGGGTCATCTTCTGCGCGTACGGGTACTGGTGGGGGGCCTTGCTCTTCGTGGCAGCGGGACTGGTCGGCTGGCTCGCCCGCCAGATGCCCCGCTGGAAGCGGGTCTTGGACGCTGAGAATGGTTCGCCGGAGCGGTTGACGAAGCGGGATACGACCACCTGATGCGCAGCTGCTGAGCGGGCGGCACACTGGGTCCGCCCGCCGGGTGGCTCCTAGTAGTACTTGGGCACGTACGCGCCGCGCCCAAGCGACGCGCTCTCGTAGTAGTCGATGGACTCGTCGACCCCGCCCCGCACCTCGCGCACCCAACTGAGGCGTTCCTTCAGCATCCGCTCCACGCCCGATTGCAGCGTCATCGAGGAGATCGCGCAGGACCCGCAGGCCCCCTGCAGCTCCACCTCGACGATTCCCTGCTCGTAGTCGACGTCGGAGAGCACGAGATCGCCGCCGTCTTGCTGGACGGCCTCGCTCATGAGCTCCATGAGCTCGGCCAGGGCGGCACGGCGGCCCTCCAGCTCCTCCGGAGGGAGTTGCGCGGTCGCGGGCATCCCGGTCGCGGCAGTCGCCGGGTCCCCCGGCGCGGACCCGGATTCAGGCGCAACGCCTTCCGTCGGGCCGTCTTCGCCTGTTGTCGCCATCACGTCTCCCTGTCCGCGCCCGTCCGGTTCCTACCACCGCCGCGTGGTCACGACTTAGGATGCCGCGATGCAGCTCGTTATCCTCGCGGCTGGGCACGGCACCCGCTACGGCGGCCTGAAGCAGCTCGCCCCGGTCGGGCCCCACGACGAGGCCATCATGGACTATACGGCGCGAGCCGCCGCATCCTGCGGGTTCGACGGCGTCGTCCTCGTCGTGCGCGAGGAGATCCGCGCCGAGATGGAGCACCACGTCGGGGCCCGGTGGCCCGCCTCGCTCCCCGTCGAAATCGTCTGCCAGCCGCCGATCCCCGGCACGGCCCAGGCCGTCGCCGCGGCACGACCCGTGATCAGCGGCCCGTTCGGGGTGGCGAACGCCGACGACATCTACGGCGAGCCGGCGCTGCGGGCCGTCCACGACCATTTCCGCGGGGGCATCGCGGACGACACCCACGTCCTCGTCGCCTACCAGCTCGTGCGCACCGTGCTCACCGACGCGACCGTGAAACGTGGTCTGTGCGAGGCCGACAACGGCGGGTTCCTCGTCCGGATCTCCGAACACCAGGTGACGCTGCTCGAGGATGGACGCTTCGTCGCCGTGCCGATCGCCACCGACGAGCTGGCGCCCGAGCCGCAACCGCGGCTCCTGCCCGGTTCAGAGCGGGTCTCGATGAACCTCTGGGGGTTCCACGCCGGGATCCTCGACCGTCTCGACGCCGCACTCGCCGTGTTCGATCCCGGGCCCAACGAACGCGAGCTCCTCCTTCCCAAGGTGATCGGCGACCTCGTCGCGCAGGGCACCGTCAGGGTGCGCGTCGTCAACACCGGGGCCCGCTGTATCGGGATCACCCACCGCGAGGACATCGCGATCGTGCGTGAGGAGCTCGCGGCGGACACCGGCGAGTACGCCTCGCTCCCGGAGAACCAGGAAATCGAAGAGATCTGAGGCGGCCGAACGCGGCGCCCGTCCGCGCGCGGCTTGCCGGGCTGATAGCGCTCGAAGGGCCGTTTTTCGCTAACGCGCGGGACCCCGTAATGTAGGAGCCATGCCACTCGTCTACGTCAATGGCGCTCTTCTCACCCAGGAGAACGCGACCGTTTCAGTGTTCGACCACGGACTCGTCGTCGGTGACGGGGTCTTCGAAACCATCTTGCTCTACGAAGGGCACGCCTTCGCGGTGAGCAGGCACCTCGCCCGCCTGGAGCGCTCGACGCGCGGGATGGGAATCACCCCGGTCCCCACGGACGACGTCGCTCGGGCGATCGCCGCCGTCGTCGACACGGCGGAATTCTCCCTCGGGCGGATCCGGATCACCGTCACCTCCGGGGCCGGGCCGCTCGGTTCGGGACGGGGGACGGACCCGCCGACGCTCGTCGTCGCCGCCGATCCGTTCGAGTCCTTCGACGAACCGTCCTCGGTGCTCGTCGTCCCCTGGCCCCGCAACGAGCACAGCGCGCTTCTCGGGCTGAAGACGACGTCGTACGCCGAGAACGCCCTCGCGCTCGAACGGGCGCACGCGGTCGGTGCCGACGAGGCCATCTTCGGCAACACGGCCGGCATGCTCTGCGAGGGGACCGGCTCGAACGTCTTCCTCGTCGTCGACGGGGAGCTTCTCACGCCCCCGCCGTCCTCGGGCCTGCTCGAGGGCGTGACACGCGCCCTCGTGCTCGAGAAGCACGGCGGAGCGGAGCGCGATGTGCCGCTTGCCCGATTCGTTTCGGCCGACATCGACGAGGCCTTCCTCACCTCGACGCTGCGCGGCGTCCAGCCAATCGCGAGGATCGGCGACAGGAAGGTCGCGACAGTCGGCGGCCCCGAGACGGCGAAGGCGTCCGACGTCTACGCCGCGCTGCTCGCCGACGAGATCGACCCCTAGGGGGCGGCGGCCGGCCGTCGCCAAGAGCGACAGGACATCGTTGCACCCGTCGGACCCGAATGGGCTTGACTACGCTCGCACGCGAAGTGAAACCATCGAGATCGCGAGGCCCGACCGTGCACATGCCGTCAGCGAGAAAGCCGCTGCTCGTCCTTGTCGTCGCGCTCTTTCTCGTGCTGCCCGCCGCGGCCGCCCCGGCCGCTTCGGCCGCCTCGCACCCGACCTATCCGCTCGGGAGCGCCCGGCACTGCCGCCCGCACTACTACAAGCGGTTCCGGTTCCACACGGTCGACGGCCAGAGGGTCCGCTACGTCGCCTGTGTCTGGGGCGTGGGCCCAGGTCCGACGACGACCGTGCCCGCCACGAAGACGCCGCCGGGTTTCGTCGCCGGCCACGTCACGGCGATCGGTGACTCGGTCATGCTCGACGTCGCCCCCGATCTCGCCGCCGACATCCCGGGCATCGACATCGAGGCCGAGGTGAGCCGTCAGTGGGACGCTGCCATCGCGCTCGCCGCGCAACTGAAGGCCGAGGACAAGCTCGGCACCACGGTCGTGATCGACCTCGGCACGAACGGACCGATCACCGACTCCCTGTTCCAGGCGATGATGGCCGTCCTCGCCAAGGCCTCGCTCGTCGTCTTCGTGACGGTGCATCTCCCGCCGAGCTACAGCTGGTCCCAGTCGGTGAACGCGGTGCTCGAGCAGGAGGTGCCGAAGTACGCGAACGCGCGGCTCGCGAACTTCAACGCGCTCGCCGACGCGAATCCCGACTGGTTCTATCCCGACGGCGTCCACATGGTGATCGGCGGGATCGGCGCCCAGGCGATGGCGAAGCTCATCACCTCGACGATCAAGGGTTGAAATCGGGCGTCACGCGGTGACGTCGCGCCGCACGACCGCACGGGCGGCCGTCACGGTCTCGGTGACGAAGCTCGGCGCGGGCTGCCGCGGCCAGTCGAGGACCACACCGCCGCAACCGTGAGCGAAGGCTCGCCCAGCTGCGCGCGCGACTGCGTCGGGTGAAGCGTCCTTTCCCACCCTGACGATCGCGACGACCGGGAAGTTGGGTACCGCGGTCCGGCGTGTGACGTCACGCATGTTGCGGTTGCCGGCGCCGATCTCAACGAAACAACAGTTGGCGTGCCGGACGGCCAAGTCGGCGAGATCACCCGCGGCGCAAGGCGGCTCCCCGTGTCCGGCCGGGACGAGCAGCGGGACGAGCACGCCGACCGGCACCGGGGTCGTGCGCCGATAACGCGGCTCGTTCCAGGCCCCGCTCACCGAGAAATGCCGGCCGGCGTACGTCGGAGCCGGCACGTCGAGCATCAAACGGACAACGTCGAGCGCCTCGCCGAGCTCGTCGAGGCCGCCCCGGGGTCGACGGACGCCGGTCCCGAGACAGGCCAGCGCGCGGCCCGCCGAGCACACGTCGAGCGCGGCGACGGTCTTGGCGAGCACCGCCGGGTGTCGGTCGTCGACCGGCGTCGCGACCCATCCGAGGAGCACCCGTTCCGTCACGGCCGCGAGCGCGCCGAGGACGACGAACGGGTCGACGGGCCCGCGGCCACGATCGACGAGGACGGCGTCGGCGCCCGCCTGCTCGGCCGCCACCGCCAGGCGCACGACGGCACCCACGTCGCCGTCGGGCGACGGGCCGGGACCCTCGGGCGCGGAGAGACAAAACCGGACGCCCACCGTCACGATTCCCACCGCGACGTTGTAGCGAATCCGGAGGGCGTGCGCCCGGTGGCCCCTTCGCGGCGGCGATAATGCCTCGTGGCCCGTCCGCGCTCGAAAGGTCCGCGACACGTCCCCGCCGTGTTCGTCCGTGACCCGCTCACCGGACGGACTGCTGAAATCCGGGCGATCCAGCCCCACGCCGCCCTGAAGCCCTACCGCTGCCCCGGCTGCCGGCAGGAGATCGCCCCGGGCGTCGGCCACGTCGTCGTCGTCCCGCTCGCCGACCCGGCGGAGCGCCGCCACTGGCACGGATCGTGCTGGGAGCGGCGCGCAACGCGTCAACTGGACTGGTAGGCGCCTCTTCGCCGGGGAGCCGCCACGTAATGGGACCGATCGGGTTCACGATACGAGTGGACCCGCGACCGCCCGGCGATCGGCGGATCCAGGTGTGGGCCGGAACTACCCCGCCACCCGGCGACCGGTCATCACTTGGTCGAGCCGCCAGGCCGTGCCACCGGCCTCGGGAACCTCGCCCCGCCACGGAAAGTACTCAGGAGTCATCTCCGAGAACGTCCATCGGGCGCAGAGCTGCCGTCCACCGACGAGCCCTCCTGCACGACCTCGTCGCCAACCTGGAGGCCGACGCGGCACGTGATCTCGTTCGCGTGCGGCATCATCCACACGACTCGCCAGGCATCGGCCTGTGGGTCGTAGCATCAGAAAAGTGAGGGCAATGATGAAGGGGAGGCAGAGCCATGGATTGGTCCGTAGTGGCCTTATCGGCGGCTGCCTCGCGATAGTGCTGATGATGGGACTTGCGGTCTCGGGGGTATTCGGGGCGACGGCATCTCCGAGTGCGGGGACGGGATTTCCTGCTTCAGCTGTAGCAGAGCTTGCGTCAATAGCCGAGCAAGAGGCCACCATAAACGGGGATGCGAATCCGACTTCAGTATTGGTGGTAGAAGCGACCCACGCGGCTGCGCTCACGTCCGCAACACCGGGAGACCTTGAGCCGGACAGCGCCTCGGAGTCGGTGTACCTCATAACGATGACGGGGAACTTCACTGGATACGGGTTCTCGACACCACCGGGGGTCGCTCCTCGTGTGGGCTCCTACCTGTCGGTCGTTGTCGACGCGGGGACCTTCTCGGTCACCGATGAGGGCCTCAGTCAAAACCCGCCACCAGTGTCGCCGTCATTGTTGGGACTGACGATGACTCTCGCAGTTGGGACGACTTCGCATTGAGCATGGGCATGAGGGAGTGACGGCCAAGCTGCTGCGTCCGTGGTGATGGGGCAATGCGTTGAGCGGCGATCAGATGGGCGCGGACTCGTGCTGAGAGCACGGGAACGGTTCTCAACGTGAGCGATGGCGGTTTCTCGCAGAGCGAATCGCCACACCGCCGTTCCCCTAGGACTGAAGCTCTCAGAGGGCGCGAAGCCCGATTGCTGAGGGGCTAGGTCGTTTTGTCAAGTCCCACATCGCCGAGGAGATGGGCTGGCGGGCCGGTCAGAGAACGCCGAACCGGGCGGTAGACTTCGATGGCGCGGCGCGCACAGACGACGCACAGACGACGGAGAAACCTCGTGAGCGGGGCGGTTGGCCTCAGTTCCTTCGGTTACGGCGGCAGCAACGGTGAGCTCGCGCTCTCGGCGTTCTTCGCCGTGGTGTTCGCCCTCCTCGGCTACCGCATCTCGACGCGGCACCGCATGATGCGCGGGGTCACCCCGTGGCGGCTCCCCTCGGTCGTCTGGGCCTTCGTCTGCGCGATCCTCCAGCCGTTCGGGATCATCCTCGTGATCGTCGCCGAATTCACGACGCGCCCGCAGCCCCGCCCGAGCCCGACCCCCGGGGGCTCTGAGCCGGCGACGAGCGGTTTCGCCTTCGGCGGCTCGCGGGCCACGGCGACCGACACCATCCCGCCGATCGAGATCGCCCCGGGGCCGAGCTCGTTCGCGCCGGCGTTCGCGCCCCCCGACGACGGGTCGGGGCAGTCACCGCTTTTCGGCTGGTACTCCGACGTCACCGGCCGGCACTCCATGCGCTATTGGGACGGCCGGGGCTGGACCGAGACCATCGCCGACGACGGGAAGGTCGCGACCGACCCGCTCTAGGCGGCGCGGACGCCCGGGTCCGGCCTCAGATCTCCTTCTCGGGCAGCGCCTCGACGTTCACGTCCCGGAAGGTGACCACCCTCACCGACGCGACGAAACGGGCGGGGCGGTACATATCCCACACCCAGGCGTCACCGAGCTCGACCTCGAAGTGCGTCGCCCCGGCGCCCTCGTGGGGGGTCACCGTCACCTCGTTCGCGAGGTAGAAGCGGCGCTCGGTCTCGACGACGTAGCGGAACATCGGCAGCACCGCGCGGTACTCCTGGTACAGCGCGAGCTCGATCTCCGCCTCGAACTGGTCCAGGTCCTCTTCGGCGCTCAACGTCGGCTCCTCATCGCCAGCCTCCGATCACCGGTTCAGCGCGTGGCGCGACGCTCCTTGATCTTCGCGGCCTTCCCGACCCGGTCGCGCAGGTAGTACAGCTTCGCGCGCCGGACGTCGCCCTCGGACACCACCTCGATCTTGGCGAGGATCGGCGAGTGGACGGGGAACGTCCGCTCGACTCCGACGCCGAAGCTCACCTTGCGGACGCTGAAGGTCTCCCGGGCGCCGGAGCCCTGGCGGCGCATCACCGCGCCCTGGAAGATCTGGATCCGCTCACGGTTGCCCTCGACCACGCGGACGTGCACCTTCACCGTGTCACCGGGGCGGAAATCGGGGATGTCGTCGCGCAGCGTCGCGCGGTCAACGAGGTCGGTGGGGTTCATGGTCCGTCGGGCTCCTTCGCGGGGGCGCGCCGCCGCCGAACCGAGGTCGCGAGCGGCGTTGCAGCGTCTAGAGGATAGTCGTGCTCGGTGAGCAGCCGCACCTCATCCTCGTCGAGGCCCCCGCGGGCCGCGATGAGGTCCGGCCGGCGCTCGATCGTGCGGGCAAGCGCCGCGGCGCGCCGCCAGGCGGCGACGGCGGCGTGGTCGCCGCCGCGCAGGACCTCGGGCACCTCCCAGCCCCGGAACACCGCCGGACGCGTGTACTGCGGGTACTCGAGCAGCCCCGTCGTGAAGCTCTCCTCGGCGGGCGATTCCGAGTTGCCGACCACGCCCGGCACGAGACGCGCGACAGCCTCGAGGATCGCCAGCGCGGCGAGCTCCCCCCCGGCGAGCACGAAGTCTCCGAGAGAGATCTCGCCGTCGACGAGATGGTCGGCGATGCGCTGGTCGACCCCCTCGTAGCGGCCGCAGAGCAGCGAGAACGCCCCCTTCGCCTGCAGTTCCTCGACGAGGCCCTGGTCGAGCCGCCGGCCGGCGGGGCTGAGCAGGTAGAGGGGGCGGACCGGGACGATCGCCTCGACGGCGGCAAAGGCCGGCCCGGGGGCGAGCACCATCCCGGCGCCGCCGCCGAAGGGCGCGTCGTCGACGGAGCGGTGCGGGTCCGTCGCGCCGATCCGCAGGTCGTGCACGGTGATCTCGACCGTTCCGGCGCGGATCGCCCGCCCGAAGATCGACCCCGCGCAGTAGCCCGAGACGAGCTCGGGAAAGATCGTGAGCACCTCGACCCGCAGCGCGCACGCCACGCCCGCGCCGCCTGCGGGTGAGGCCCCGTCCGCCGTCACTCGAAGATCCCCTCGGGGACGTCGACGACGACCCGGCCGGGCGAGTGCGAGACGACGAAGCGGACCGGGACGAGATGCGACCCGTCGACGACGAGGAGGTCGCTCGCCGGATTCGCCTCGACCGCGGTCACCGTGCCGTGCACGACACCGGCCGTGTCGACGACCTCGGCGCCGATGAGTTCGTGGACGAACAGCGCCGCATCGTCAGCGAGCGGCTCGGCGGCGAGCACGGCACCGCGCAGGCGCGCCGCACCGTCACGGTCGGTGACCCCCTCGAAAGCGACGAGGTGGCACCCCCGCTGCGGCCGGACCGCGACGATAGTGAGCTCGTCCGGCACCGGCCCGTCCCCGTCCGCCACGACAGTGAACCGCGAGCCGGGCTGGAGTCGCTCGGGCCGGTTCGAGACGAAGACGACGACGACCTCACCGGCGAGCCCGTGGGGTTTCACGACCCTGCCGATCTCGAGGAGCGCCATGCGCCCGCCGGTCAGTCGACGATGTCGACGGAGGCGTCCGATCCGTCGCGGGCCGCCGCCGAACGGACGAGCACACGCAGCGCCTGCGCGACCCGGCCGCGCTTGCCGATGATCCGCCCCATGTCGCCGGGCGCCACGTGCAGATCGAACCGCGTGCCATTGCGCCCCGCGTCGGCCCTCACGACGACGGCGTCCGGATCGTCGACGATCGAGCGGGCGACGTGCTCGAGGACCGAGCGCGCGACGCCGCCCGAGACCCGGTTGCCGGCGTCGTCGTCGGATCCCGTGCCGGCGGCGTACCCGCCCTCGACGTCGTCCTCGGTCTCGTCGGCATCGAGCCCGACGTCGTCGGATTCGTCGGCAAGGTCGGCGTCGTCGGCGAGGTCGACGTCATTGGCGAGGTCGACGTCATTGGCGAGGTCGACGTCATTGGCGAGGTCGACGTCGTCGTCGGCGTCGTCGATCGAGCCGAAGTCCGGTCCTTCAAAAACTGGTGTGTCCGAAGCCATTGGTTCCTCAGTCATTCCCGCCGTCGACGACGGCGGTCGTCTCAGCGTTGTCCTCGACGCCATCTGGCGTCACCTCCGCGGCATCGGGCATCGCCTCGCGCGCCTCGGGTTCGGCGGGCGCCTCGACGGTCGCGGCCCGTTTCTTGGCGGGCTTCTTCTCCGGCTTCTTTTCCGCCTTCTTTTCCGCCTTCTTGGCGGGCTTCTTGGCGGACTTTCTCGCCGCGGCCCGTTTCTTGGCCGCCTCGCTCTTCTTGCGCGCCGGCTTCGCCGGTTTGGCCGGCCTCAACGCCGCGAACTCACCCCACGCGCCGGAGATCTCGAGAATCTTGCGCACGGTCTCGCTCGCCTTCGCGCCCTTCACCAACCAGGCGATGGCCTTGGCGTTGTCCACCTCGATGAGCGACGGGTCCGCGCGCGGCGCGTACGTCCCGATGGCCTCGATGAACCGCCCGTCCCGGGGCGAGCGGCTGTCCGCCGCGACGATCCGATACGTCGGCTGCTTCTTCTTCCCCATCCGCTTGAGGCGGAGCTTCACGGCCACGTCTTTCTCGCTTTCTGTGGTGTCGATCGAAGTCCGACGCCGAGGTCGCGCCGGCTAGCGACTGGCGGGCGTCACCCTGCCACCCTTGCGTTTCTGGCGCCGTCCTCCGGGGTGGGCCTGCGCCATCATCCCAGAGGAACGCATCAGCTTCTGCATCTCCTTGAACCGGTTGACGAGGTCGTTCACGTCGGCGGGTCGCGTCCCGCTGCCGGTGGCGATCCGGGTCCGGCGCGACCCGTTGATGATCGCCGGGTCGTTGCGCTCGCCCGGCGTCATCGAGCGGATGACCGCCTCGATCCGCGTGATGCTCCCCTCGTCGACGGCGGCGTTGCGCATCTCCTTGGGGAGCCCCGGCAGCATCCCGACGATCCCCGAGAGCGGACCCAGCCGTTTCATCTGCTGGAGCTGCTCGTGGAAGTCCTCGAGGGTGAAGCGTCCGCGGCGGATGCGCTCCATCGTCCGCCCCGTCGCGTCGCCATCGAGGCTCTGCTCGGCGCGCTCGACGAGCGACAGCACATCTCCCATGCCGAGGTTCCGGCCGGCCATCCGGTCCGGCCGGAACGTCTCGAAATCCGCCGGGCGCTCGCCAGTCGAGACGAAGGCGATCGGGCGGCCGACGACCTTGGCGACCGACAGGGCGGCGCCTCCCCGAGCGTCGCCGTCGAGCTTGGTGAGGATCGCCCCGTCGAGCGGCAGCGCGCCGTGGAAGGCGACCGCCGTCGCGACGGCGTCCTGGCCGGTCATTGCGTCGAGGACGAGGAACGTGTAGCGGGGTGACGTCGCCCGCGCCACGGCGGCCACCTCGTCCATGAGCCCGGTGTCGACCGAGACCCGGCCGGCCGTGTCAATGACGACGACGTCGCGACCGACGCGGATCGCCTCGGCGACCCCGCGCCGGGCGACGGAGACCGGGTCGGTCGGCTCGCTGAAGACGGCCGCGCCGACCTGGCGGCCGAGCACGCGGAGCTGCTCGACGGCGGCGGGGCGCTGCAGGTCGGCGGCGACGAGCAGCGGGTGCCGGCCCTGCTCGACGAACCAGCGGGCGAGCTTCGCCGCTGCGCTCGTCTTGCCCGAGCCCTGCAGCCCGACGAGCAGGACGACGGTCGGCGGCTTCGGCGCGTAGGTGATGCGGAGCGGCTCGCCCCCCAAGATCGCGGTCAGCTCCTCGTTGACGATCTTGATGACCTGCTGGGCGGGAGTGAAGCTCTTGTCGAGCTCGGCGAGCGAGGCGCGGGCGCGTATCGACTCCACGAGCTCGCGCACGACCTCGAGATTGACGTCACCTTCGAGCAGCGCGACGCGGATCTCGCGCAGCGCCGCGGAGAGGTCTGCCTCGGAGAGCCGTCCCCGCCCGCGCAGGCGCGTGAAGATCTCGTCGAAGCGATCGGTGAGCGACTCGAACATGAAAACGTCAGGCTAGTCGCCTACGAGTGCAGCTCACTCACGGGATCGGCGCCACCAAAGCGCCTCCACGGGGTCCCGGGCGCCCGATCTCAGACTCCGGTGAGCGCCGCGGCGAAGTCGTCCGGGTCGAACGCGACGAGGTCGTCGGGTCCCTCGCCGATCCCGACGAGCTTGATCGGCAGACCGAGCTCGTCGTGGATCGCGAGCACGATCCCGCCCTTCGCCGTCCCGTCGAGCTTGGTGAGCACGATCCCGGTCACCCCGACGGTGTTCGTGAACTCGCGGGCCTGGGCGAGCCCGTTCTGGCCGGTCGTCGCGTCGATGACAAGCAGGACCTCGCTCACCCGTCCCGGCGGGCGGTCGGCGACGCGCCGCACCTTTCGCAGCTCGTCCATGAGGTTCGTCTTGGTATGCAGTCGCCCCGCGCTGTCGGCGAGGACGAGGTCGGCGCCGCGGGCGGCCGCGTGCTCGACGGCGTCGAAGACGACCGACGACGGGTCGGCGCCGTAGGCGCCCCGCACGAGCGTCGCCCCGCAACGCTCCGCCCAGCTGGCGAGCTGGTCGCCCGCCGCGGCCCGGAAGGTGTCGCCCGCGGCGACGACGACGCGGCGACCGTCGGCGGACTCGCGGGCGGCGAGCTTGCCGACCGTCGTCGTCTTGCCGACGCCGTTCACGCCGACGAGGAGCCAGACGCTCGGCGGCGCCGCGGCGCGCTGCAGGCTCCGGTCCTCCCCGGCGAAACCGGCGACGATCTCGGCGCGCAGCCCGGCGACGAGCGCCTCCGGTGTCGGGGCGACCGCGCCCGTGCGCACGGCGTCGCGGAGCGCGGCGAGGATCCGGCCGGTCGATGCCAGGCCGACGTCTGCCGCCACGAGGAGGTCCTCGAGCGCCTCGAAGGTCGTCTCGTCGACCTTGCCGGCGAAAAGGCGGGCGAGTCCCCCGGCGAGCCCCGGGCGGTTCCGCCCGAGACGCCCGGCGAGGACGGGACGGGACGGCGATGCCGACGCGTCGCCCGGCGCCGGCGCGGCGGGCGCGCGCCCGTCGTCGGGACGGTGCCGGCGGACCCTCACGCCGGGGCCCGCGCGGTCACGACGCGTCCCGGGTGGCGACCGGGACCGAGCGCTCGCCGTCCGTCGGGGCCTGCCCGGCGCGCCGTTCGACCTTCTCGCTCACGACCTTCGACGCCCCTCCCGGCTGGAGCGAGATCCCGTAGAGGGCGTCGGCGACCTCCATCGTCCGTTTCTGGTGGCTGACGACGAGGAGCTGCGCGTCGGCGCGGAACTCGTCGACGAGGGTGAGGAACCGCCCGAGGTTGACGTCGTCGAGCGCCGCTTCGACCTCGTCGAGCACGTAGAAAGGCGACGGCCGGCTGCGGAACACGGCGAAAAGGAACCCGAGCGCGACAAGGGCGCGCTCCCCGCCGGAGAGCAGGCTGAGGCGCCGGACGTTGCGGCCGGCGGGGCGGGCCTCGATCTCGACCCCGGTCGACAAGAGGTCCTCCGGCTCGGTCAGGTGCAGGCTGCCCGATCCGCCGGGGAACAGCGTCGCGACGAGCGCCGCAAAATGCCTGGAAACGTCGGCGAAGGCGGCGGTGAACGTCTCGACGATCTGGGCGTCGACTGCGGCGATCACGCGGTTGAGCTCGCGTCGGGCGGAGCGGACGTCGTCGAGCTGGCCCTCGAGGAAGGTGCGTCGCTCGACGAGCGCGGCGAGCTCCTCCGCGGCGAGCGGGTTCACCGGGCCGAGCGCAGCGAGCTCCCGCTCGAGCTGCCGCACCCGCTGGGCGGCGTCGACCCCAGCCGGCAGCGGTGGCGCCTCGACGGCGATCGCCTCCTCGGCGACGACGTCGAACTCCCGCCGCAACTGGCCAACCGCCGTCTCGGCGCGGATCCGCGCCTCGGTCCGTTCGATCTCCAACCGTTGACGGCGTTCCCGGTCGACGGACATGGCGTGTTCCAGCTGCTCGCGCTCGTGCCGGGTCGCACCGAGGCGGGCGAGCCGCTTGTCGCTCGCATCGACGCGGCGGTCACGCTCGGCGCCGGCGGCCGCGATCCCCCGGTCGAGCCGGTCCTGGAGCGTTCCGAGCGCCCCCGCCAGGCGCCCGAGTGCGCCGTCGTCCATGACCCCGGGCGCCTCACCGGGCTCGCCCGCCTCCCGCGCCTCGAGCTCGTGGGTGAGCTCGGCGCGACGCGCCGACAGGAGCGACACCCGCTCGTCGAGCGCGGCCGAGCGCACCTCGAGCTCGCGGCGGCGGTCGCCGAGGGCCCGCTCCAGCTCGTTGATCTCGCGGCGTGCCGCGGACACCTCGCCGACGAGCGCGAGCTGGGACTCCTCGGCCCGCTCCGCCGCAGCGAGCCTGTCCTCGGCCTCGGCGAAGGCCTGCGCCGCCTGCTTGTGGGCCGCGGCGATCGCCGACTGCGCGGCGACTGCGGCGGCCTCCTCGTCGGTGACGAGCCGGAGCTGGCGGGCGAGTTCGGCGCGGACCAGCTCGTCGCTCTGCTGTCCGCCGATCAGCCGGTCGACCCGGTGCCGCGCCTCCTGGGCCGCGGCGCGCGCCGTCGCGAGCTCGCGGCGCGCGTCGTCGGCGCCCACCGCCGCCCGGTCGGCCGCCGTGGCGGCATCGGTCTCCTCCGCGGCCGCCGCCTCGAGCGCGGCGCGCGTCGCCCCGGCGTGCCCTGCCCCGATCC